>VOFI01001678.1_pt1 | contig 184000 bp, 157 predicted proteins | sample 5384131 | NCBI WGS metagenome assembly VOFI01 (sample SAMN12384728, study PRJNA508395) | human gut metagenome | isolation source: healthy gut H | host: Homo sapiens | reverse complement strand
ATGGAACGAGAACTGAGAGTGCCAAGTATTCTTCTAAGGAAATGGAGCGCGGGCTTTTGCTGTCCAAAAAGCATTATGACAGAGACAATAGACTGACATATTCGGAATCAAACAATTATGGAATAAAAGAGAAGTCATTTGTCCCAATACCGTATATAAAGGGAACTATTTCAATACAAAATTGCAAAGAAGCTTCGTCATACAAAGATATATACCTATCTGCCAAGGTTGAACCGTTCACGGACAGCGGCTCATTATGAGGGCGATAGTAGTTAATGAAATCTTAATAGATTACAATAGTTATTGCCGGCCAGTAAGAAAAGGTATTGCATATCAGAAAATTAATCCATATCTTTATCTGGAAGCAAAAGTTAAAATCCGGTAAATATCGCATCTTCAACGCAGGGATATGCAGATTGTGACACCGTCAGGTGTGGGTATGACAGTTATGGGCATCTGATATATCAGGAGAAATCAGGCGGTAAGGGAACGGTGTTTTATGGGGACATTCGTCGCAGTATCTTGTTGCAAAAATAGAGAATGCAGATACTGTCAGCGTAAAGAGGATTATAGGTAAATTCGATGATTTTGCCCAACAGCAACTTGGCAACTCTGCCGTGACGAGTTACCATTATATTCCAGGAATAGGACTATCCTCAACAGTCAAGCCGGACGGCAAGACTGAATACAGATATGACAAGTTCGGCAGGCTTGAATACATCCTTGATGAGACCGGGCAGATTTAAAGCGTATAAGTATAATTACAAACGATTAGAATGACAAATATGAAGCGTTTACTGAAATCAACTGCTTTTTTCTTGTGCTAATGGTTTCATTCGTTGCTTTGCATCTATGGATGTGAATTTATCGTCGGCAGATGTGACAGCCGGTATTTTAACGGTTTGGGACGGCTTGAGCAAAGCGTACATGTTGGAGCGGACGCGTTAATAGAGATCTTGCGGGCTTCATTGAGTATAATGCAAGAGGGCTTCAGGAAAAGAACTGGTTGCCGGCCGTTGGCTCTGGATCAGGGCAATTTACCCCTCAGGCTACGCTTGACTATTCTATTTATGAAGATAGTAAAACATACAGTTCTGCATACTATGAAACTTCCGTTGAAGCGCGGTTTGGTTGAGGCAAAAAAAGCCGGGAATGGCATGGGAGGTTGCCAATGGAGTGAAATCATCATATCATCTTAATACCGGTACAGGAGAGTTCGCCTGCAAGAGATATGTTGTCAACCAAGAAGACGGCAGTCTTTCTCCAAAAGGGACATCCCAAAAACAATCTCCGCATCATAAAAACAACTGATGAGGATAATCGAGAAGTTCTGACTTTTAAGGATATGAACGACAGTACAATCTTGATAAGAAGAAAATGCGACGGCAGGTTTCTTGATACATACTATGTCTATGATATTCACCACAGGTTGAGATATATTCTTCCGCCTATGGGAGCAGAATTTTTGAAGAACGCCGTCAAGGATGTAAGCATGTCAAGTGAGGTAATAAGCAAGTACTGCTATTGCTTTAATTACAATGGCAGAGGACTGTTGACTAAGAAGAAAAATCCTGGAGCAGGAGCCATAGACTATGTATACGACAAGGCGGGTAACCTCCGCTATAGTCAGGACAGCAACCAGCGGTCACGACAGGAGTGGACATTCTATGCTTATGACAGTTTTGACCGTTTGATTTATTCAGGTGTTGTCAAGAACATTCGCAATGCTTCAGTTCTTGCTGAAACAATGCGGAACAATTGCGATAAGGCTTATTTTGATGGAGAGACTGCTCCGTACGGCTATTCCAGTGTTATGGCTCTTAATGACGGAGGTGAGATATACGAAGTGTATTTTTTATGACGATTATCGGTTTGTTGCAATGCTAACAGTCCTCAAACAATAACCTGTCATATCAAGACAAGTATGGATATGACAAAAATACACCTCCCTATACCCGAGCATTCAACCAGGGGTATGCTTACCGGCAAACTTGTAAAGGTTCTGGACAGTGCGACATCGAACTGCTTTCTGTATATTATTATGGCTTGCACGGCAATTTGGTTCAGTCGCGCGAAACCAACTATAAAGGAGGGTATGATGTCAGGTATTATAAACTTACATTTAGTGGCAAGCCAAAGGAAGTGCGTCACGAGTATTCCACCTCCGACACATCGCATGTTGACATATATACATACAAATATGACCGAAACGAGCGTCTTCTTTCGTGTACGCATCAGCACGACACAAAGCAACCAGTTACATTGTATGAAAATGACTATAACATCCTTGGACAGTTAGTTAGCACTAAGGTTCTTGGCATGAAGGAAGACCAGACGTTCACCTATAACATACAGGGTTGGCTGACAAATATAAAAGGACCGGCATTTAACCCTCAAGGCCTTTATGGCGGAAGCGTAAGTATGCAGAATTGGACAGTTGTAAATAAAAATAATAATGTCAAGGAGACCCATAAGGGTAGATATAATTACACCTATGATCAGGCAGGTCGATTAATCAGTGCACGGCATGGCGGGGCATATCACACATATAGAAAACTTGGCGTGTCAGAAGCCGTAAAGACCGCAAGAGTAAAAGAAGATTATTCAGCAGAATATGCATACGATGCAAACAGCAATCTGACAGCAATTAATAGAAGAGGCCCAGTTCGGAGCAATAAATTTTTCGGTTCAGGCTCCCGTACTTACTATTACGGAACCATTGACAGTCTGAAGATAGAGCGCGTCGGGAACCAATTGCGAAAGGTTACAGATTTTGCAAATGAAGTTATTCTTAACGGTTCAATGGACTTTAAGGACGGAGCAGAGGAGTCAGCCGAATATTCTTGGGATTCCAATGGAAATATGACCAGAGACTTGAACAAGGGTATATCGAAGATAGAATATAATTATTTAAATCAAGTCGAGTGTATTTCGTTTTCAGACGGACACATAATCCGTAATATCTATGACGCATCGGGTAGAAAACTGCAAACTAAGTATATGATTGACAATGCAGCGATTGTAAATCCGCAATTTGCAGAGAGTGAAAACGTTGATGATATGCAGCAGATAGTGCCTGAAATGAGTCTTGCAGCATCGGATAAGAAAGACCCTATACGGACATATATGACGCGGGACTATTGCGGGAACTATGAGTATGAAAATGGCAGATTGGTCCGCATAAATACCGAAAACGGCTATATCGACGGTAACGGCATCTATAACGCCTTTATTAAGGATTATCAAGGCAATAACCGCGTGACAGTCAGTTATACAGGACAGTATTTTGACGTGACGAACTATTACCCATACGGAATGCCGTATGCGGATTTAAACGGCTATGACCGATACAAGTACAGCGGCAAGGAGATAGAGACTGCCAATGGCTTGAACCATTATGATTTCCATGCCCGCAGTCATGACTTTGCCCTAGGGCAGTTCACAGGTCAGGACAAAAAGGCTGTTGACTATGCCTCCGTTTCCCCATACACCTACTGCGCCGCCGACCCCGTAAACAACATCGACCCGACAGGCGAAGACTGCCTTATAACTATAGACGGAAATGAAATAAACATCTATGCAAATATCTTTATTTATGGGCAATATGCTACGGATAATTTGGCAAAGATTTATAAGAAAGGCATTGATGAGACGTGGGGTACAATAACATCTTATACAGACTATTTAGGCAAAAAATACACTGTAAATTGGAACGTTAATGTAGAGGCGTTTCCGAATTACAATCCAAAGAACATGGATTTTAACGGAATAAATAATTATTTTGAGGTGTTTAAATGGGAAAAGTATGGAAGCAATGGCGAAGAGCTAGGTTCTAAGGTTTTTGGTAGTAACTATGGATTATTAAGGGTTAATGGCAGAAATGGTAAGCGGATTGTAGAAGATAATCCATTGCCTCATGAGTTTGGCCATATATTGGGATTAAGTGACAAATATATCAAGAAAGGTAATAATTATGGAAAACCTGTAAGTCCTGAATGGGAAGGCAATATAATGGCAGAATCGGCAGGCGAGGGGTATGTTGGGAAGTTAAATGCAGATATCTTGTTCAAGCATCCGATATTTTCGGAATATTATATAAGTCCTCTCTTGCGTTCAATAAATTCAAATTATATTCATAAAGTTTATATCAATGAGCAGTTTAGAGAACAAAAAAAATAAGGTTATGAATATGGATTCAATTTTAAAAATGCTTTCTAATAGTTGGTCTCTTATACGATTGGTACTATTGTTTTCAGTGTGCTTTTATTCATGTGATATTTCTAATAATTCAGAATATTTGATGTTAAATGATAATAAAGATATTAACTGTTCGGATAGCCATAGGGATTTTTTAGCAAGAATAACAGGAAAAACCTTCGAACAAATTGAAGAAAGAAGTTCTAATATATATACCGATAGTGTCGGTTTCTATAAAGGAGATGATTTTTCAAGGTTTAGGACTTGGTTGGAAGGTTGTCCTGATTTTTCAATTACAGATTATTTTTCAGATAAGCGAGAATTTGCGGAAGAAAGTGGTATTATGCTAAATATTGAAAATTATGAACAAATAATTGAAGAACTTGGAGATATTGAAAATTTTAATTTAAAACTCGCTAGATGGAACAATGTATGGCGGGAAGGGCAAGATTTGCAGGTGCTGTTCTTTTATTATAACAAGAATTATTATGCAATTTCATTGTCGTTTATCAAAGACGACAATTAAAATATAATTATTGAATTCTTTAAAGTTTGTATAAATATGAAAATATCAGTCGGTTTGAGTAAAACATTGTTTATTGTTTTCGCTGTTTATCTAAGTACATGTACTCTCTCTAAAAAAGAAAATGTCGAAAATCGGAGCCTTATGTCTCACAGAGAATTGTTGCAGAAGTTAACTAATTATGATGATAATGTTTGGTATAAAGAAGAATATGGAAAAACTTACAGTGACTTTTTAATTAAGTATGGGAAGCCACAAACTGTTTATACCGAAACATTTTTAGATTATCAAGATTTAATAGAAAAAGGCTACAATGTTTTTTGTGATTTGATAAGAGATTATGATACTAAAGAATTTAAAAATGTAGAGAATTTTACATTGCGAAACTGTTATTGGTATCTTGGTGGTCCGCTTCATGAAAATATGAGAGTTCTATTTTTCTTTTTTGATAAAGAATTTTATGCTGTGTCAATTTTTATATATGATGATAATAATAGATTATATGAATAACCGTGTGACAGTCAGCTATATGGGACAGTATTTTGATGTAACGAACTATTACCCTTACGGAATGCTGTATGCGGATTTGAATAGTTATGATTGTGCTAACTACAGTGATTTATAGGGCTTAGTGTTTGAGAGAATAATGTGCTAAGTTCGATAATTTGTTATATCTTTACAACAAATTATAGGACAAATGCTGTTTAATTCGATAAGTTTTTTACTGTTTTTCCCGATTGTTGTGGCGGTGTTCTTTATGCTGCCGTCGGTAAGAATCCGAAATATTTTCTTGCTTGCTGCCAGTTATTTCTTTTATATGAACTGGGAGCCTGTCTATGCGTTGCTGCTGCTTTCGAGTACTGCGATAACTTTTTTTGCTGCTATCGGGATTGACCGAGTTACTGAAAGAAAAAAGAAAAAGGCTTTTCTCGTTGGCAGTCTGGTGGCTAATCTTACTATCCTTTTCTTTTTCAAGTATTACGCATTTGTGGCGGAGAATATCACTTCCCTTTTGAATGCAGTAGGGCTTGCTGTTGAGTTCCCGCATTTTCACCTTTTGCTTCCTGTCGGGATTTCTTTCTATATTTTTCAGGCATTGGGCTATTCTATTGATGTATATAAGGGCAAGGTCGCTGTAGAGCGGAATTTCTTTACTTACGCCTTGTTCGTTTCTTTCTTTCCGCAACTGGTTGCAGGGCCTATTGAGCGCTCTACTAACTTGTTGCCGCAGTTCCATGAAAAGAAAGTTTTTTCTTATGAAAATATTATGTCCGGCGTGCGGCTGATGCTGTGGGGATATTTCCTGAAACTTGCACTTGCCGACAGATGCGGACTCTATGTTGACCCGGTTTTTAATAATGTGACTTATCATGACGGCAGTTCGTTTTTCATTGCTTCGCTATTGTTTACTTTTCAGATATATGGTGATTTTGCCGGCTATTCCCTAACCGCAATCGGGGCTGCTAAGGCAATGGGCTTCAATCTGATGGAGAATTTTCGTCGGCCATATCTTTCAATGAGTGTTTCTGAGTTTTGGCACAGGTGGCATATCTCACTTTCTTCATGGTTCCGTGATTATGTATATATTCCGTTGGGGGGTAATAGAAAAGGCAGGTTTCGCAGTTATATCAACGTTTTGGCAACTTTTATCCTTAGTGGTGCCTGGCATGGGGCAAACTGGACTTTTATAGTCTGGGGAACTCTGCACGGGCTTTTGCTTTGCGTTGAGCGGTTTTTGGGTTGGAATAAGAAGCAATGGCATTCGGTATCGAAATTTTTCCATTGTGTGCTGACTTTTGTTCTCGTTGCAGCCGCTTGGGTGTTTTTTAGGGCGAATACCATTTCAGATGCGTTTGTGATATTTAAGGAGATGGCAACCGACTGGGGCGAACCGTATATGCACAAGAGTAATCTGCTTGCAGTGGCGATGGCGTTAACTATCCTTCTTGTGAATGAAATCAAGGATGAAAGAGGCTCAAAATTCACTCTTTCAGGTTCTCCGTCATGGATAGTTAGGCACGTTTATATTGTTGCAATGATTGCCTTTATCTTCCTTTTTGGCGTTCTTAACGGAGACCAGTTTATTTATTTTCAATTTTAGATGCTATGAAGAAGTTGTTGATAAGTATATTATTTGTTTTAGTAGGGCTTTTTGCCGTTGACAGAGCAGGTGGGTTTGCTATGCAATGGGTATATGACAATACTGATAACTATATTGCCGAAAAAATCCGCTATCTTGCTGATGAGGCAGATGAGGATGTGTTTCTATTAGGAACTTCCAGATGTAATTTCCATTATGTGTCGCCGATTTTGGGTGATAGTTTGGGAATGACTGTATATAACGGTGGCGTTGACGGTAGCGAGTCGATTTTTTCGCATTATATTTCTCTTAGTCTATTGCTTGAGCACCATACTCCCAAGATAGTATGCCTTGAATTGATGGGGAATGACTTTGCGAAATATGAGAATCAGTTTGAGGCTATCTCAGTATTTGCACCATACGTTGGCAGAAGTGCCGAAGCAGATTCTGTCTTTGCAGAAGCCGGAAATTTATGGAAATATAAATTAAGCCATTTGTACAGGTATAATTCTCTGGCAGTAAATAATATCGGTGGTATGTTCTTCGACAGTCAGGAGGATGATGTTTGTGGCTATATCCCTAATCCGAAGCCGGCATTTCATCCCGATAAGCCCTTTACCCTTGATTTGGATATAGAGGTTGACCAGTTGAAGATGCACTATTTGCAGAAATTCATTGATGTGTGTCGTGAACGGGACATAAAGGTCGTTTTTGCCATTTCGCCGATGTTCTGCATAGCTCGGAAAAGCCTTTATGCACCGATAGATTCACTTGCCAAGAAGAATGGAATTCCGTTCCTGGACTATCATACCTCAGGACTTTTCCTTGACCATCCCGAATTTTACCGCGACGGCGGTCACCTTTGGGACAAGGGTGCAAGGCTGTTTACATCTATCTTTGCCCATGACCTGAAGCAATTATTATAGTCCGCTTTTGGGTGGTAGGATAGGACCAACTATTTTGAAAACGTCAACGACATAATGTGATGTTGAGTAGCATCCCATAATTCCTATGCCGTTATTGATATTGCTGTAGATTTTGATAGGGTCAGCAATGCCAAGGTCTATCATTCCACCTTGCAAGCCGCCGTCGTCAGTCTTGTTAAGAATGATGTCAACCAAATATTTATAGTAAGATTTCGAAATAGAGAAAAGTCTGAAATCTCTTTTCATTTGTTCTTTCCTCCAAAGTTGAAAAGTATATACGTGTTGCAAAAGCTCGTCAACGACGAGAGTATGGGTTTTTCCTTCAATTCCTTTGTCTGAAAACGGCAAACCGCCGTGCCATTCAGGTTCCCAGCCAGGTATTGTTCCTCTAATTTCGTTGGCGAGTATCTGGAAAACGTATTCGTGCTTGAAATCCGGTTGTCCGTACATAACGTCTTTTCCCCTTTCAACTTCCGACCATGAAAGGAAATAGTAGTTTTCCTCGTTAGGATTGTCTGTGAAAGTAATTCTATATGTGTAAATGAAGTCTTCAGAAGAGAAGACGGTAACAGGACCGCGACAAGAAATTTCCAATTTTTCAATCGGTGTGTTTAGAGGTATTGAGTCGGTAGCAGAAACTTCCGCCCCTTTATATGTTGTTGAAATTCTAATCTTGTCACCTGGTTGAGGCTTTATATCGCTTGAATACAATTTTGATGATTTGTTGTACTTCATCTTTCCCTTGTCCTCATTGTTTATAAAAAGGTTCATGTCAAGGTCTTCTATTATATTGTGTTGGTCGTGCTTGTCTGGAAAGAAGAACATATTTGAAGCCATTACTGAAATAGCCGAGTCCGGGCATAGCAACGAGTTTATCGTTAGTAGGTTTTGCCCGTTTTCGTTGCGATATTCATCAAGACTAATCTCATTGTAGCAAGATGTTGCTATTAATGCTATTGCCGATAGTATCAGGTGCTTTATAAAAATTTTCATTGCCTTAAAATATAAAGTATATGAAACAGATGGAATTAATGGAATAAGTCCTAATGTCTTAAATGCTCTGTTGTAAGTGTGATAATTATCATCACCTTTGAAGTTGTAATTTTCCTTTTTTATTGTTAGAGCATTCATGTGGCAGTAAGCGTTATACAGGCTTATATTCCATATCCCCTTACGTCCCTTTTTTAAGTTTTGGTATATGTTCATTCCTAAGTCAAGTCTGTGATAAGCAGGCATTCTGACGTTGTTTCGTGAAGGAATATAGTTTAGTCCATCCATTTCCTGGTTAGGTCCGGGCTTTGGATAGCCAACGGAAGGTGCGTCTGGGAAAAAAGAGTTGGGAACGTCGTAGTTGTAAACAGCGAGAGTAAGCCTGTTGCCGGTCATAAATACCCAACCGGCATTAAACTCTATTTTCTTGTTCAGTTTGTAGGATGCGTTGATGTTGAATTTGTGTCGGTTGTCGAATTTGGAAGGGAATTTCAAGCCTTGATTGAGGTCTTCAAATTTTCTCCAGTTCCACATAAGTCCGTATCCGATAGAGCCGGTAAAAGCCCCAGCCTCTTTTGTGATGCTAAGGTCAACACCGTACGACCAGCCTTTGCCGGAAGTCAGTTTATCCTCCCATGGCATATTAGGGTCAAGAGGGGATATTCCGTCGCGGTACTCGATTATGTCGTTCATATCTTTATACCAACCTTCAACAGAAAAGTACATACTATAAGGAAGAGAGCCATAGAGTCCAAGAGAATACTGGTCGCTTGTTAAAGGCTTGAATCTCGGCGTTATCGGTTGCCATAAGTCTGTTGGTAGGTTGATGAAATTCCTTGATACCTGTTGCACGCATTGTGACATGTGGGCATAACTCATTTTGACACTATAATTCTTTGACAGTAAGATTCTCAGAGACGCACGAGGTTCAAGTGATGTGAATCTCTCACCCTCGATGCTATATAAAACCCCTCTCAAGCCAACGTTTAAAGCAATTGCTTTGCCGAAGTTGAAAGTATTGTCAACAAAGGCGTACGTTTCATCTGCCTGTGTCGAAGGAGAGCCGTTATTTTCTTTTATGCTTTGGTCTGCTGTTTTAATCTCGTTAGCAAGCCCCTCGGGCAGGTATTTGTGGTGAGTATAGCCTATTCCTGCATGCAAGTTGTAGAATTTGGAAAATTCTCCGAAATAGTTTGCTTTAATGCCAGCATCGCGAATGCTGTTTTTGGTTTTGCTTAGGTTATACTCCATAGTTGATGGGTCTGACAGGTCAGACTGATATTCTCTTGATTGGCGATAGTTTGACGAGTAGTCAGAGTAGTACGCGGAAATCTCAATATCGCTTTTACCCGTGCGGAAGTTGAAAGCACCTATAATTCCCCAGTTTCCCCAAGAAAACTTGTTTGTGTTCTCATCTGAAAACCCAGGGTTGTTGTAATCTGTTGATGAGCCGCCAACGTATAGCGGGTCTGGCTGAAATTCTCTTAGACCTATTTTTAGATAATCGTGTCCATAGTAGCCGATTATTCTTGCAGAAGCCTTGTTGCTAAACTTATGGTCTATTCTTGCGTCGAAATCCATAAAATTGTATGACGCAATATTTTTCTTTCCTTTCTTTTTATTTACGGCATTTAGGACAGCGAGGGTTGGAATCGATATTACCTCAATCCAAGAGCGGCGAATGCCAGCACGGAAGGCGGTCTTATCTTTCACAATAGGTCCTGTAATGCTTAGGTTTGCGCTAAGAAGACCTATATTAAAGCGTCCGTGATAGTTTTCGAAGTCAGGGTTTTTCATTTTAACATCCGTAATGCTTGAAATGCGACCACCGTATTCTGCAGGGAATGCTGATTTGTAGAAATCAACTCTTGCAACGGAAGCAACGTTGAACGATGAGAAAATTCCGCCAAGGTGGCTAACATGGTATAGAGGCAGTCCATGGTAGATAAACATATTCTGGTCGTTGTCACCGCCTCTGACAAAAAGCCCGGTAAACCCCTCTATCCCTTGAGACACACCTGGTTGTGTTTGAAGTGTTTTGACAATGTCGGGTTCTCCAAACAGAACAGGAAGTTTTGTTATAGTCGCCTCGGAAAGACTGATTTTGCCCATTTCAGGAGCGTTCAGGTTACGCTCTGCACCATAGCCCTTGACTGTTATTTCTTTGAGTTTTTTTGTCCTTGTTATGGTGTCATTTGGCGCATTTTCTCCAAATGATAAAGAGGCGGAAAGCATGATACTTCCCGCCAGTATTATATGTCTGAAAGAAATTTTCATTTATTAACAAAATCAATAATTAGCCCCTGATTTTCGTGTTTGTGAAGAGGATCGCCTGTAAAACTACCTGTATAAATATACTTTTTACCATCTATGGTTGTTTCGTCTTTAAAACCTCTTAAATCGGTTATTGTTGTTAGAATTGTTTTGTCCTTTGGCTTAGGGAGATCGTAGATGGTTATTGTCGATTTATAAGTGGGGTTGCCTCCTAATCCGTCTGGCGTAGGATTTGATTCGTATAGGTCAGATTTCATAATGGCTGTTTTAGCACTTTCCACCTTTGTTCCATTAATAGTGACTGTTAGTCTGTTTCCTGAGAATGTTCCATCTCTAAAGCTTGGGTATCCAAATGCGGGCTCGTTGGGATCTTCGCTATTGCTGCAAGAAAGAGCAAGTATGGAAAATCCAGCGATTATTATGGTTGATAAAATCTTATTCATTTTATTTAAAATTTATCTGAATATTGACCTTTTTGTGCAAAGAAGAATTTAAATGAAGAGAGTTTGTCATTGAACCCTGGTAAGTAAGGGTGCTCCTTTAATTGAGCAGGGTGGGCAATGCATGTTATTGTTCTGTCAGAGAAATTCTTATCATCGTATCCGATAAACACGGCATCTACATTAGAGCAAGGGTGTTGGTACCCACCCAGTTCTATTTTCTGATTCGGGTCATTCGGTAGATTATTTGCTATTTTAAGAGAAGAACATTTGTCGTTGAATTTCCATTTGCTATTTTTTAAATTATAGCATAGGTAAGTTTTAACATCTTTGTTTAGTTCAAAATTATGGTACCTGTCAAGAAAATTCTTGTCATCGTAAATAGTTAAAACAGCAAAGTTTTCGTAACCAGCTCTAGCGTTTGTTTGAGCATAGTTTTGTTGACCATTATCAGGGTTTTGGCTAATCCCATTGCTCTTTAGATTAGTATTTAAATCAGGGTAAAAAGTCAAGTCTCTTTGCCCTGTAATGTCTATAGAGTAGTCCAAGTCTGAGGCTAATTCTGCATTATAAATAGGAGCAAAATCTTTATCGAGAAAAACGAAATCTCCTTTTGAATCGTATGCGGTAGGTACATCTTTGTATGTCTTGCCTTTATACGTGATGTTTAGGTAGTTTTCTGGTTCATTTAAGTTGTTTCCCCCTAGAGGTTCTTGTGAATCAGAGTTGCATGCTTGTAGTAAACAAGTAAAAGCAACAACGGTGGTTAGAAAAAATGATTTGTTCATGATTTTTTTTATTTTTAGGTTTTTAATTTTGTGTGCAAATATATTTACGTTTATTTAAAGTTACAAGAGAGAATGTATAAAATGCAAATATTTAACATCTATATAGGATTGATGCCTTTTTTTATAGTTTGTATGTCAGTCGGAGATGCAGCCCAATTTGGTGGCTTGTTATTAGGGGTTCGCCGATTGTAACGTTGTCTTGAGTTATTCTTAATCCAGTGTAGTGTGTCTTGCGGTAGTAGTGGTCTATACCGCCTGTAAAGTATAGCCTTTTTGTCAGTCTGTAACTTGCTTCAGCCTCGAAGTGTCTGAAGTATGCGTTTGATGTGTCTCCCTGTACGTTTACGGGTGCCCCTTCAGGTGTTAGCGACCAATCATAGTCTTGGTCATAGCCGTTCCATGTGAAAATTCTGTAGTATCTGCTTGCGAGGTGAACTAATAGTTTGTTGCTATTTAGAGAAATGTCGATACCCGACTTTATGGAGAAGCCCGAGCCCCAGTTGTAATTTCTGTGGTAGTCGCGGTAGAAATCAGTAAGTACTCCAGCAAGGAGTATTCCGTTAATATGGCAGTATCCGTTAATAGCCCAAGTGCTTACCGGTGCGATGCGAAACATTGCACCACCGCCGATACTTGCAGGCGTTCCTAATTTATAAGGGACGACGCAAGGTGTCATCTTATTCTTACTTTCGTTTCTTTTGATAGTGTCAGAGTCAAAGTAGTCGAAATGCTGGTAAAGTCCGGCGGAGATGTTTATTTTATTTTTGTCAACGAGTTCTTTGGATAGCAGTCGCCCAATTATTTCTATTCTGCTTAAAGGCGGCTGGGTTTTCATTGACTGTAATTCCAATAGGAAAGAGAAGTAGTCATAAGGTTGCTTCGACTTTGTTGCAAACCTGTCGCCATACTCCATGTTAAGTTCTACAGTTGTGCCGAAACGGGCACCAGTATTTTCTTTATGCATAGCCAGCAGTCTTGCCCCTAAAGAAATATCAAGACTTATAGGAGGAATACCGAATCTGCGTCCCGATGTGGAGCGTTTTTCCCAAGCCCGTCCGGTAACTATTCTTGTGAACCCTCTCATCGGATTTACAAGAAATGCGGCAAATTCCCTTCCAAATCTGTTAGCTCCAGTTCTTCTGTCATCGAGAATGAGGTCAGATGTTCGGTAAAGAACTTCTCCTATTGCAGCACCTCCGATTGGGGTTGCTATAATGTCGTTTGTTGACGGGTATTCGCATTCCATAAACATCTCCCACATTGCACTACCGCCTATTGCGAATAGTTCAGACTGCCAGAAGTTGTAGCCGTTAGAGCGTCCCGCATTATAGAATAGTGAGCCGTTATAAGGGTGGGCAAACATATTTGTTGCCAGGTGGTCGTTATCCCATTCAAAGCCGTGCTTGAAATTTTCTTTTATGGTATTCCAGGAAATATAGGCATAATGGCCTTTTTGCACATATCTGTCGAAAGCCCAAAGGCCGATGTTGAAGCCGGCGGTTTCGGCTGCGGCACGCCAGAAAGCCTTATGCTCGAGTCGCTTTACGTCAGCACTGTCGGGCTCGGTAGTTGGGTTGATAACCTGTCGGTCGTCAAAACGGAGAGGGTTTTCAAAGTCTTTATAGGCAGTAGAGTCCACTATTTCATCAAATACGCCGTATTGTGCTGAAACAGGTGTGCAGAAAAGTATAAGTAATATTAATAAGGTTAATTTCTTCATAATATGCTTTTTCGTCGATCGGTAAATCCGTACAAATTTATCCATTATTTTATGACAACTGTTTTTTTTGATTTGTTTTATACATTTTTTACTTTCTTTTTGTCCTTGTTTTGTACGATAGCCCGTTTTTCTTAGTGTATTAGTGTTTGTATTATTTTATTTAAACACTAATTGTTTTTCGATCCTGTCATAAATGATTTTAGTCTGAATTTTTCGCTTGTCTCTTTAGTTTTCTTTCCAGAGAACAAGTCAAATCTGCTTTGCAAAAATTCCATTAGGTTGTCTTTGGGTTGCAGTCCCAGTTTCTTTCTTATGTTAGTTCGCTGGCATGTTATGTTGCTTTCTGATTTTTTTAGAATATCGGAAATTTCGCTTATTTTTTTACCGCTGATTATTAGTTTGCTAATTTCTATTTCAGAGGGAGTCAGTTCCGGAAATATTTCTGCCATATTTTTATTTTCAATTTCTTTTTCTGTCAGAGCATCTTTTACATTATTTATAACATTGTTTCGAGCATTTTCGTTAAGAATATCCAGTAATTTTGTTGTTTCCAAATGCTCGTTTTTTTGCTTAGCCAGTCCGATGTAGGCATGTATTTGCTCTTTTTCCATTTTTAGCACTTCATAAAGCGCTTCGTCTTCCTGTTTCAATGTCCAGTTTTCGTGGTTTAAATCGTGTGCATTTTTAACCAATAAATTCCCCAGAACTGCTATAACAACGAAGACTATTATCATAACAATTGCAAATTCTTTTAAGTGGCTGTCGTTTGTCAGTATAGTGCATCCAACATAACTTACAGTTGATAGAGTAGAAAGAATAAACGGTAATTTCTTTATGTAAAAGAACATAGCAAACATAGTGTTTACCACGAGAATTACAACATTGCCAAGAATAAGCATCGCTCCATGAGGATTTGGAGTTAGGGCGCAAAGAAACATTTCGTTACATGTAAATAAGTGTGTCGTTAAAGTCAATGACCCAAACGCTTGATATAATTTTATTTTTTTTATTGAGTATAGAAGAATTACTGTGATTGTAATTGCCAAGTATGCGATGTTGAATATGATAGGAAGTAGTTCCTGTGGACCCGTATATCCGAATAGATTAGCTATAAGGGCAATTGTTATTCCGGCAGAATATGTGTAGTATGTTATCAGTAGTTGCCTTTTTAAAGGCGTTATTTTTTTTCCACTTGAACTCTTGGTAGTCAAAGAAATATAACTTAAAAATTTATCAAAATGCCACATTTTCAGTAATTTTAGTATATTTTAGTACGCAAAATTACAAAATACATATTAGTTTTAGTACAATTTATGGTTTCTTTTTATTTGGAAGGTGAAATATTTTATCTACATTTGCCAATGGAATTTAGAATTTAGGACAAAGAAGTGTATCTATAACATTTGATATTTATTGATATCCAAGAATATTTGTTCTTCTGTGCGGTTTGATTATTCTGCTTTATATTCTTGGATATTAAAGTCTGTTAAGGTTGGTAATCAACGCGTAGGACGTTAAAGGGAGTACTTTGAGTTTGGGTGCTTCTTTTTCGTGTTTATGCAGATAACTTTATTGGAAAAAATTTTAGAGTGTTAATTGTTTCATTCGGAAACTTAAATACCGATAATTCTGGATCGTATAACTTTTATTAGCCAGAATAGCAGTCCTGCAAAAACAATGGTACCACCTATGTATCCAATGTGGCTGATTGACAGATATGTGCAAACGGCACCGCCGAGGAAAGTTCCGCTGCCAATTCCAAGATTGTATATGCCTGAGTAAATTGACATTGCAACTGCTGTTGCTTCGGTTGATGAGTTGTCGATAACTTCTTGCTGCATAGCAACGTTAAAACCGTTTACCGCCATACCCCAGAATCCGCAAATTGCCATTGCGAGAACGGGAATTGATGCTGCTAAGCCCAGAGATGACAGACAAGTGGTAATAATTAGTATTGCAACGCACATAAACAGATATGGTCTTTTGGGATAGAACCTTGAGTAGGCAAAACTTCCAATTATTCCCATAATGCCGAATACCATAAGTGTTGTAGTTATCATGTTTTCGCTAAGATGGGCTACTTGTCCCATGAATGGCTCAATATAACTGTATCCTGTGTAGTAACCTGTAACGACAAGAAGAGTGAAAATGTAAAGTCTTAAAAGAGGTTTGTTTTTGAGTAGTTGAGGTAGTTGCCTGAATGAAAAACCGCCTCTGCTTGGAACTTTAGGGAGGCAAAAGCCAAGGTAAATTGCAATAGATGCGGCGAATATGCCTATGCAAAGGAAAGTCATACGCCATCCAATGGTCAATCCAATTATTCGTCCAAGCGGCAATCCCAAAATGATTGCAATTGAAGTTCCAGTTGCAATCATCATTAAGGCAAGAGGTCGCGCTTTTTCCGGAACTATTCTGACTGCTATTGGTGAAACAATTGACCAGAATACCGCGTGAGAGCATGCAACTCCGATTCTGGAAATCATAAGCATTGCATAACTTTGAGAAATTGCAGAAGTTAACTGGAAGATTACGAATACAATAGTTACAATAATCATCAGTTTCCTTAATTCAATTTTAGAAACAAAAATCATTAGAGGCATAGAAAGAATTGTTACAAACCAGGCATATACCGATATAAGCATTCCGGCATGTGCTTCTGTTGTTGAAAAATCCCTTGCAATGTCACTTAGCAGGCCAATAGGAATAAATTCTGATGTGTTAAATATAAACGCTGAAAGCGTTAGTCCTATCAGTGGAAGCCAGTGCTTCAACTTCATTTCTCTCATACCCAAACAATCTTTTTAATGTAAAATTACAAACCTAAACAATGGCAGTTTCTTAACTGCTTTAAATAGTTATGCTGGAATCCGGCATTTTTTTCGGTGCAAAATTACAACAAAAAGTTTGTTGGATGTTTTATTTTTCAGATTTTTTAATTTAAAATTATACTGTTGCAGACGGAAGAACAAATGAAATTTCCTTGAAAGTAAAAGCGTGTATGGCGGTGTTTGTTTTTAGCATTATTGTACCGTTTGGCTCAATGTCGATTATTTCAGCGTTGAAAACAGTTCCTGCAGGTATTGTTTCCGTATTGTCAATAGAGACAGAATCAATGTTAGTGCGGTATGGGTATGAACCGTTGATTCTATAAAGGTTTTTGAGAAAGAATTTGTGTATTCTCTCGGATTCTTCAGGCAAAGCCTGGCACATAGAGAAATAGCCGTTTGCTATATCTTTAATAATCGTTTCAAGGGGAGTTTCGTTTCCAATTATGTTTGCAAGTGATATTGGGTTTGGCGCATCCGAGAAGAAGTGTCTCTGGTTGACATTTAACCCTATACCAGCAATGGTATGGCTGATTTTACCTCCTGAAAGAGAGTGCTCTATAAGGATTCCGCAAATCTTGCAGTCGTGGTAGTAAATATCGTTAGGCCATTTTATTGTTATTCCTTGTGTGTATTTTCCGAGAGCATTAGCAACAGCAAGAGCGCATGCCTCTGATATTTCAAACTGGTGAGAAGGCAGGATGTTGGGATTCTTGAGCAGGATGCTCATGGTTATATTCTTACCAGGTTCTGATTCCCAAGAGTTTCCTCTTTGACCTCTACCGGCTGTTTGGCTAAATGCACACACAACAGTAGCATCTTGCAGGGAATCAATATGCGATGCAATGTAACTGTTTGTAGAGTCGGTTTCTTCTAATCTTATGTAATTAATGTCATTCATTGTCAAAAATCTCGAAAACTTTTTTTATTGTTTTTCTAATTTCTTCAGCGTTTTTCCCGTTTTTGCGGAGGATGGAAAGAACCGAAGAAATGTATTCTTCTTTATTTTTCAATCCGCACATTTGTGCTACATCTGTATTTATCAGCATTGACTTTTCGTTATAAACTCGAAGTACTTCCTGATAATCATTTGTTTGTAAATAAACGTTGAAATCTCTGCAATATTGTTCGTAAATTGCTCGTGGCTTTATGTCGTCAATGAGTCCGCTGACATGCTGTTCCAGTTCGCTAATGTTATGGAATCGCCGGTCAACAATGTATTCGATTGTTCTTTTGACCCTATGCCGAGTGTGCATAAGTGCTTGTTTGCGTACGTCTTTACGGAACATGTCCATAACACCTTTCCTTACTTTAGCAAATACACGCATTTCGTCTTTCTTGTGCTGGCGAGCAACGGCTCTGACAACACCTTCGAGTAGCATTATATTTTCTATTTCAGCGACGTTTGGCACTAAGATTTTTTTGTTGCGAAGGTATTTAACTTCGTCAGGCGTTCTCCTGTCTCTGTCAACAATTCCCCATGAATCGAGATGATGGAAGGTAGCCATATCATTGAAAGAACGTACCGTTTCAATGACCTTGTTGCAACTGCCCATCGATTTGACTGTGTAGTCAGGGAAAATTAGAGAATATAGTTTGAAGTCGATGCTGTGAGTGTCATCGCCTTCGACGAAAAGAACAGGTTTTCGTGTGCCGAGAATGTCGAGAATTAGTTGCTCAGAGAGGGCGGCATGAGGTTGCATGATTTCATAATCCCATGCGGTATTAACAATGTCGAAATGGCGTACCCAAATAGTGAGGTTATTGCTTCTGGAAGCGGAAAACTCCACGTCGTGAGTTTGGTAAACGAAAGTACAGTCCGGGCGAAGTTCCTCAATAGTGTTCCATAGCCCCTGGGTTATGGAAGGGTGAAGAAAAAGAGTAGGAGAATCTACAAAAATAACGCTGTTCTTAGGAGCGTAAAGGCTTGCACCAATATAATAGAAGACCGCCTTTTCTCCGTGAGACATCTTGAATGGGTTAAAAGGGTCCTTGTTAACGTCATTCTGGATTTTTATCAAGCCATGGCTGCGGAGAATAGTACTTTTTGGAAAGATTGTTGTCCATAATTTAATTAGTATGTCAATCTTAGTTACAGGCAGTTGCTTTTGTTTGTCATCTTCAGTATTTGCGTTTTCCAGTTTGAAAGAAAGTAAATCAGCCATTTCGTCGAAAGCAAGCAGGCATAGCAGCATGTCAAACTCGGTGTCGGCATTTGCTCTTACCAGTGGAGAATTGGTGACTGTTTGCAAATATTGTTTTGATACGGAATTTACGGTATTGTCGCTTTTGGTTGGGTATAGGGCATCAATTACAGATAGCCTGAAGGCCCTTTCTCCAGCCTCGGCAACCATTTGGTTGACAAATCTTGTTTTACCGCTGCCGTTGGCACCGACAACAGTAACGAGTCGCTTGTTTTCGTTAATAGTGAATGGAGCGCCATTCAGCCTTTTAGGTAGAGTGATTTCCATAGCGAAAAAATTTTAACGCAATTGCTTAATGCAACAACGATTTATTACAAAATTAAAGAAATATGGCAATTAGTGGTAAATATCTTTGTTAAATTATGAAAAACACAAACATAAATGATATTTATAAGCCTAAATAGGGCAATTCCAGTGATAAATAATAGTCAAGTAAACAAACTATAAACGACTTTCAGATTATTTAAGATATAAAAATCGAAATACGTTTGTATTTATTCAATATTGCTGTATCTTTGTAACCGATAAACTGTACCCACAAAGCAAAAGAAAGCAATGCGGAAGTTTACAAAGAAACAAAACCATTTTGAAAAAATTATTTACTATTAAATATTAATATTATGAACAAAAAGTTAGGCATGTATTTACTGGTTGGTGCAGCTGTTGCATTGACTGGTTGTAACAAGAAGATGAAACCGTTCGCTTCTGAGTACTTTACAACAAATCCAACACCGTTGACAGTTGTAGGCGATTCAAAAGTTCCTGCAACTATCACAGCAAATGTACCACAAAAATTCTTTAAGAAGAATGCTCAGGTTACAGTAACACCGTACTTGGTATTTGGTAATGACTCAGTTGCATCAAAGGCATACACATTCCAAGGTGAAAAGGTAAAAGGTAACAATCCTGTTATTAACTATGATAATGGTGGTACAGTTACAATCCCTGCTAACTGGGTATATCAACCGGATATGGCGAAGAGTGACCTTTACCTCAACTTTAATGTTATTCAAGGTAAGAAGTCATACGTTCTTCCACGCGTAAAAGTTGGTGAAGGCGTAAACGCAACTGTTACTTTGGCTGACGCTGGTGCTGTTGATCCTGCAACTGCACACGACAAATACCAACGCATCATCAATGATAAAGTTGATGCAGACATCATGTTCCTTATCAATCAAGCAGATATCCGCTCTAAGGAATTGAAACGTGAAGATGGTGTTAAGGGTCTTAACGAAACTGTTAAGAACGCAAGCGGTGCAGAAAATAAGGAAATCGAAGGTATCCACATTTCTTCTTTCGCTTCTCCAGAAGGTGGTGTTGAATTCAATACAAAACTTTCAGAAAAGCGTGAAAAATCTACATTGAAATATATGGAGAAAAACTTGAAGAAAGAAGAAATCAGCAACTATGGCAAACTTACTTCAGAATTCACTCCACAAGATTGGGAAGGTTTCCAAAAACTCGTTTCTCAAAGCAATATTCAAGATAAAGACCTTATCTTGAGCGTTTTGTCAATGTATAAAGACCCAGAGCAACGTGAACAAGAAATCCGTAACCTTTCTTCTATCTTTGACCAATTGAAAGAAGAAATCCTTCCACAACTTCGTTACTCTCGCATCACTGCTTCTATCAACACAATCGGTCGCAGCGATGAGGAAATTATGGCTCAGTACAAGTCTGACGCTAAGCAACTTTCTGTTGATGAAATTCTTTATTGCGCAACTTTGACAGACAAGAACGAAGAAAAACTTGCTATCTATAACACAGCAGTTGAACTTTATCCTAACGATTACCGCACTTACAATAACCTTGGTAAGGCTCAATTCGTTGACGGTGACTACGATGCTGCAAAGGCTAACTTCGAAAAGGCTGCTCAACTTTCATCTGACAGCAACGAAGCAAAGATGAACCTTGGTCTTGTTAAGTTGGTTAACAAAGATTATGAAGGTGCACGCGAAGCATTCGGTAGCGCTGCTGGTGCTGAAGGTTTGAACGATGCTATGGGTGTTTACTACTTGAAGCAAGGTGACTACCAAACTGCAGTTAAGGCATTTGGCGATACAAAGACTAATAATGCTGCTCTTGCTCAAATCCTCGTTAACGACTACAGCAAGGCTCAAGCAACTTTGAACGCAGTTAAGAATCCTAATGCTACTACATACTATATGATGGCAGTTGTAGCAGCAAGAACAAGCAACGAACAAGGCGTTTACGCTAACCTTCGCAAGGCTGCTCAATTGGACTCTACTCTAAAGGCTAAGGCTGCTAATGATAAGGAATTTGCTAACTACAATGTTGCAAACTTATAATCAAAATTAGACAATACTAAAAGGCTGCGAATTTCGCAGCCTTTTTTTATAGGGATATATGATCTATAGGGATTATAAGGGGGATAGTAGATGCAGTATGAAATAGTATTTATAGGTGGGGGTTCGGCAATGGAAATTAAAAACTCTGTTTTCATTTGTCATTGCTCTCAGTTTACACTATCTTTTGATAAGATAAACTGCACCTTGGGATAAAAAATCAAGTGAACTTGTTTTTTTCTCCTCTCGGTTTGTATTGCTTTGGCTACGCCCAAGATAGGCTGCACCTCGGCAATGGAAATTAAAAACTCCGTTTTCATTTGTCATTGCTCTCAGTTTGCACTATCTTTGTACTCTAAGTATATATTATGGCAACAGAAAATTCACAGGAAATATTAGGAGCAAAGCAGCGGTTTGGAATTATCGGTAATTCGGAGCCGCTAAATGACGCTATCCGTAGGGCGCTTCTCGCAGCCCACGTTGATTTGTCGGTGCTCATCATTGGTGAGAGTGGTGCCGGCAAGGAATTTTTTCCAAAGATTATCCATGAGAATAGTGCTCGCAAACATAAAAAGTATATAGCCGTTAACTGTGGTGCCATCCCAGAGGGAACTATTGATTCTGAACTCTTTGGCCACGAGAAAGGTGCTTTTACTGGTGCTATTGCAGCTCGAAAGGGATACTTTGAGGAGGCTAATGGCGGAACTATTTTCCTTGATGAGGTTGCTGAATTGCCAATGCCAACTCAGGCAAGGCTTTTGCGTATCCTTGAAAATGGAGAATATATCAAAGTCGGTTCTTCTGTGGTTCAGAAATCTGACGTGCGCATAATCGCCGCAACGAATGTGGACCTCCGCAAGGCGGTTGAGGAAAGGCGTTTTCGAGAAGATCTTTTCCACAGACTGTCAACGATTCCTATCACTGTTCCTCCATTGAGAAAGAGGGGAGATGACATATTGCTGCTTACCCGTAAGTTTTCAAGCGATTTTGCCAACCGCTATAGGACGGATGGCGTTACTTTCGACGATTCCGCTAAGGCTGAACTGAAGAACTACAGTTGGCCTGGCAACGTCCGCCAGTTGAAAAACGTTATTGAGCAGATAAACCTTTTTGAAGCCGGCAGAACTCTTGATGCGGAGGCTGTACGTCCTTATTTGCCTGTTTATGGAAAGGATTTTACACCTGTCGTTACTAATTCTTCTTCAAGTAATTCTCCCACGTACGAGCAGGAACGAGATATGCTCCTGCAATTAATCTTTAAGTTGAACAAAGAAATTGAGGCTCTGAAAGATAAAGTATATGGTAGTGACGAACCTGTTAATGAGCGTTCTACTGTCCCAGTACTTTTTAATAAACAGTCAGGGGTTCATCACAGTGACTTCAAATTTGAAGACCATCACCATATCATCAGCCGACAGGATGACTTTGACGGTCATGAGGTTGAAGATGCTACCTATACCACTATGTCGCTTGAGGATACGGAAAAGGAGTCAATAAAGCGAGCTTTGGAGCGAAACAGTGGCAAGAGAAAGAAGACTGCTGATGAATTGCAGATCTCAGAGCGTACACTATATAGAAAAATTAAGGAATATGGTTTGGAATAGTAAAATCGGCATTTATATTGGCCGTGTGCTGATTATTTTAGTCCTTCTTGTAGGGGTGTCGTCATGCATACCGCGCTACACGCTTAATGGTGCTGCCATAGACTATAATGTTTACAAGACTATACGAGTAGGCGAATTTCCTATCCGTGCGGCGATGGTGTATGCGCCGTTGCAACCTCTTTTTGAGAATAAACTTATTGACACCTATACAAAGCAGACGCGGTTGAAAATTACCGACAGTTCAAATTCTGACCTTGCAGTTGAAGGCGAAATAACAGGGTATAGCCTTTCTCCGCAAGCGGTTGGAGAAGACGCATTTGCAACAAAGACAAGGCTCACGATTACTGTCAGAGTGAAATACGTTGACAATAAGGAGCCGAGAAATACTATAGACCAGACTTTTTCGGCGTTCCGAGATTTTGATGCTAACGAAATGCTTACCAGCGTTCAGGATGAACTTTGTTCGCAGATTAGTGACGAGTTAGTGCTTCTGATTTTCAATGCAACCGCAGGTAATTGGTAAAAATGAATAATAGAGTAAAACATATTGACGAGGCTTTGGCTGGCAATATGCCGTTGCAGAAAGAAGATGCAATGGCAGTTGTTTGCGATTATCCATATTTTACGCCTGTTGCAATAGCCTTGCTTAAAGGCGATTGTGGACTAAGTCAAGAGGAGAGAGAAAGGATTACCGCACTTGCGGCTACATCAATTCCTGATAGGGAACAACTTTTCAATCATATAGGCAAGGATGCCGACAAATTCGCTGACTTTTATCCTGAAGAAGAGAAGGGGGACGAAAGTACAATGGACACAATCTCACATTTCCTTGATACTTTTGGCAATGATGATGAAGAAGAGATAAAAGCACTTGAACAGTTGATTTTTAACCCTGTTCCAGATTATGCCCAACTACTTGCAAAGGAAGAGGAGGGAAGTGCTCCAGCAGAAGGGGAACTCGATGCTGCAAATATGAGCGAAAAAGACTTGCGTATAAATAAGTTTATAGCCAAGAGTAAAAAGCAGAGTGGCCGCTTCCCAACAGAGGGTAGAGAAGAGGTGGTTTCGTATGAGGTTACTGAAGCCCCATCGCCAAAAGTTGCCGGAGATAATGCTGATTCTTCGTTATTAACCGAGAGTTTGGCAAAAATATATATCCGTCAGCACCGTTACGAGAAGGCTTTGGAAATAATTATGTCGTTAAGTTTGAATTTTCCAGAAAAAAGTATTTACTTTGCAGACCAAATGCGTTTCCTTAAGAAACTCATTGCTAACGAGAAATATAAACAAAAAAATTAATAATATGTTCACAGCATTAGTTATTCTGATATTGATTGCCGCAGTATTGATGATCGGCATCGTTCTTATACAGAAATCAAAAGGAGGAGGCTTGGCTTCTAACTTTGCAGGCTACAACCAAATCGGTGGTGTCCGCAAAACAACAAGTTTCATTGAGAAGGCAACATGGGTGCTTGCTGTCGTTATCTGCGTTCTTAGCATCTTGTCTTCATTCTTTACACCATCTATCGTTACTTCAGGTTCAAGAGTTCAAACAACTCCAACAGAGCAACAGGCTGCTCCGTTCAATACAGAGGCAGCTCCTGCTGCAACTCCAGTTGCAACACCAGATTCTGCAAAGTAATCTTTTGAAAAGATTTATAGAAAAGGCTTCCATTTCGGGAGCCTTTTTTATTTGATGAATGTTAAAAGAATGTTAAAAGAATGTTAAATGGGGGGTAGAAGTTTGTGAAAAAAAAGTTTATATTTGCGATATTATTTTAAATCCAATAAAATTAAACATTTAAATTATGAAACGGTTATTTTTAACAATGTTTGCCATATTGATTATGGCAGTGGGATTTGCACAGACAAATGAAGACATCCAAGCGAGTATCGAAAGGGTAGGAAAATTGGTAGAACTAATAAAAGAACTTGACAAATCATGCGGAAATGCTGATATTGACAATTTTGCGCTTGCGACTAAAGTGTCTGCCGAATTGGCAAAGGCAAACAGTGAAAAACTTGTGACTATCTATGAAAGTATCCAATCAGGCAATGGCAACTTGGCTGAATGCCAGGCACTGTCAGAGTCAATAGTTGCAGAAGGCAAGGCTGTTAAGGAAGCAGGAGAGTTGGCTCCAAAGGCGGCTGAAGGCATAAAGACTTTGGGACAGGAAGCGAAGAAAAATCCGATGAAGGGGGCAAAGAATCTCAAGAAAGCCCAAAAGTTAATGGACCAGTCTAACGAAGCATTAGGTATTGTAACAAAAGAAAGCATAGCCCAAGGTCAAATTATTGCGGCAATGATATCCTCTTTGCAGAAATAATATAATGTTCTTATCTGTAATATTGTAAATTAAAGTTTTGATTAAGGAAAGCGAGGTGCCCAAAGAAAACAATGGGCGCCTCGCTGTGTTGTATTATAGTTATAATTTTATTTCTTAGCCTGCTTCATGCCTTCTTTCTGAAGAGCAGAAAGGAAGTAGGTCATGCTTGCAGTTCCATCCATTGTGGGCTCGTTTGTTGAGTAATCTCCGATAGCGTCGTGATACACCATATCGTCAGGTTGAACGTCACTATATGTCTCCCCCTTCAGCCAAGGCAGACCGTTTAGGTTTACGCCAACAAGACCGTTGAAGATGCTTGAATAAACAGGACCGTCAACAAGTCCTCCAGTTGCATTTCCGGCACGCTCGGAAACATAGGCAGAGTGCGGTTGGATAGGGTAGTCTCCACCTTCTGGAAGTTCTACTACCATACTTGTACCCCATGGGTTGCAGCCGAATAGCCAGTCGCGGAGAGCCGCTTCCATTTCCATATATGTCTTGTCGCCAGTAGCCTCGCGGTATAGCATACATTGGGTAACCATTGCAGTTGTAAGGTTGTTTGAGCACCATATTGTAGGAATGCCGAATAAGAAAGGATTAGATTGAGCCTTTTCGTAAGTTCTTGCTATGCCACTTTTTAGATTGCGTGCAAATTCTTTACCGAGTCGCTTATCTGCATCCTTTGCAAGACGGTAGTGTCCGACATTTATAAATGGATACCATTGGTAGTGCTTTGCACTGTCGGCGCCCATCCACGGAGTTATAGGTTCTTGGCGACCGTATTCAACGGCTGCAGTAAGGTATTTTTTGTCGCCAGTCTTGCGGTAAAGTTCAACAGCGCCCAATTCCATATCATCAACCCAGTTTACTTCCTCATAGATGTAATTTGAAGCGACTGAAGCGGTTTGGCAAACACCAGGTTTCTCTACGCCAGCCTGGAACGCCGCGTCAGCCTTATTGCCAATCTTTTCTGCAAATTCCGGGTAGAAATCTGCAAGAATTTTAGAGCCGAGAGCAAAGCAGGATGCGAACTTACCAGCCGTGCTTGCAACGCCTTTTGTTGCGTTCATGAATTTGCCGCGTTGCTGAGGCTCTCCGCTGCAGAAATAGACAGGGCGGCCGGTGCCAGGACCGTAGCCATAGTCAACCTTGTCTTGAGTGGGAAGGCGGAAAGATGCGTGGTCGCGGTCGTCGGCTATTTGGTTATAGAGTTCGCCTGGGGCTGGGTTCATTCTGTCAAGCCAGTCAAGACCCCATTTTATTTCATCAATGATATCTGGAATGCCGTTAGACTTTCTGTTGCCCATGGCATCGTAAGCATCTCCGAAAGATTCCGGGTTTGCTTCGTAGGCAAGCATCATCTGGTACATAGCATTCGCTGATGTCGTTGTGTATTGCAGATAGTCGCCGGCATCGTGCCAACCTCCGCGAACGTCAAGTTTCTGACCTGTTTTTGTTGGGTGGTATTCTATAAAAGCGTCATGCTGGTGGCAGTTTGCTTTTAGGAAAGGATTGTAGCCGCAGCGTTGCTGACGCATATAGTTCAGTACAAAATCAGCAGTACCGTCATAGACAGATGTATTTATTGGAAAAGTTGGTGAAACAGCCTTACCTGCTTTAATATAGTATTCACCAGGTTCTTCAAACCCGCTAAAGTCAAGACGATAAGTTGATTCCATTTTTCCGTATTTTCCAGTCGGGGTAACAGATTTAAGGCGGGCAACGGTTTTTTTAGTTTTTGAGTCAACCAGTTCAAATTCTTTGATTTGGGCATTGTCTTCGCTCATCATAACTGCTACTTTTACAGATGAGGGCAGATAGCCTAATTGATTGATTCTTACCCATTCGTTTGCATTGGCAGAAAGCAGTACAGCCCCTGCGGCAAACAAAGACAAAAAAATTTTCTTCATAGTAATTGTTAATTGGATTAATATCTTTACAAAATTAAAAATAAATCACAATTTATGTCTAATTTTGTGTGCTTATTTTATTATACGCTTTATTTTAGTATAACAAATAAATAATCTGGCTATTAATGATACCAAAAATTATACATTACTGTTGGTTTGGAGGTAATCCGTTACCGCAGCAGGCTCGTGAGTGCATAGAGACCTGGAAAAAGCATTGCCCTGACTATGAAATAAAGGAGTGGAACGAGCAGAATTTTGATTTAAGCATGTTTCCATATACCAAAGAAGCGTATGAGAACAGAAAATTCGCTTTTGTTACCGACGTTGTAAGACTTTATGCCCTTTATAACGAGGGCGGTATCTATATGGATACCGATGTTGAAGTCTTGAAGCCTTTAGATGGTTTTCTCAAGCATAATGCCTTTTCAGGTTTTGAAAATGTAAAGGATGTTCCGACAGGCATTATGGCGAGTGAGAAAGGTGGTAAATGGGCTAAAGAAAACTTGGAATATTACAGTGGAAGGCATTTTGTAAATCCCGACGGAACGCTTGATACGACTACAAACGTTATGGTAATAACAAGTTATATGATAACTCATGGCTTGGTTCGTAACAATACCTATCAGGATTTTCCTGGACTTATAACGATGTATCCAAAAGACTATTTCTGCCCAAAATCGTATCTGGACGGTAAGATATACTTGACAAAAAATACTGTCGCTATCCACCATTTTGCAGGAAGTTGGATGACCGAAGAGCAGAAGTATTACCTTAAATCACGAAAGAAATATCACTTTTTGCCCAGAAAAGTTGCTGACTATACCTCAAATTTTGTCACTGCCAAGAAATATCATGGGATTTCGGTAGCATTCGACGGGCTTTTTGAAAGGCTCGTATTAAGAAAAATACGCAAAAGCAGGTTGCATAAAAAATAAATTTAAAACAAGCGGAGCAATAAAGGTTAATCCTACTGCTCCGCTTGTTTTTATGCTTATTCTTTTGTAAATATCGTGAAATTAACGCTTCCGTATGTTCTGTGGTCTGTAAAACCAGGCAGGTTGCTGAAATCGTATGCTTTAGAATGCTCAATAATGAATGTACCGCCATCGGCAAGCATATCAGAATCGAGAATCAGTTGCGGAATTTCGCCAAACCGAGGCAAATCGTAGGGAGGGTCGGCGAAGATAAAGTCAAATTTCTTTCCGCAAGTGGCGATGAATTTGAAAACGTCGCCTTTGATTAGGGTTAGGTTCTTTTCCCCCAATTCGGCAGCAACTTTCTTGATGAAATTATACTGTGTAAAAGCCTTTTCGACAGACGTTACCGATTCCGCACCGCGTGAGAGCAGTTCGAAAGTAATTGCACCTGTACCGGCGAACAGGTCAAGAGCGGTTATTCCTTCAAGGTCTATTGTGTTTTCAATGACATTGAAGATATTTTCTCTTGCAAAATCTGTTGTTGGTCTTGCAGTAATGTTTTTTGGAACGTCGAAACGGCGTTTCCCGTATTTACCTCTGATTATTCGCATATTGGCAGTACTATTAGGTCTAAAGGCGCGCTCATGGCGTTTTTGCCTAACTTGAGCAACTGCGCCGGGAAGATGGTTTGTGTAACGGATGTTATGTAATTTCTCAACTGGTTTAGCAGACTTTTCTTCAACTCCTTGTTGCCGAGAAGTTGCAGTTCATCGTTGTCAGAAAGTCCTATTGTTTTCCACGCGTTGAGGATATAGTAAAGGGCATCCGTTTCGCTGTTGAACTTAAAAATGTTTGCATAGATGAGTTTCTTTCCTTTTAGCGACACAATCTCAACGGTGTCGCTGCCCAAGAAAGCGTACATCTTGTGCTCTGCTCCGTATATATCCTTTTGTCTGAAAAATTTAATCATAGGTGTCAGTGCGTGCATCATCGGCGGATTGTCGAAGGTGCGGCGTAAAAAGGAATCCGTTTCGGATGGGATGGCATAAGCAATACTTGCTCCTACCTCCGGCAGACGGTCAACGGCGATAATATCGCTGTCGTTAGGATATAAATAACGGTAATAGTTCTCGCATTTCTCAACGTTTCCTTCAGAGAACTCGTCGGGAACGAATACGAAATGGTTCGATTCAATGATAAAGTCAGTTCTTTCGTATTGATAAAGGAAGAACCTGTTATCATAGATTGCAGACTCTATTTGCTTTATTGCAGGAGTCTGCTTGTCGGTAAATGGGATATTGCCGTATATCAACGAATTATCTTCCATCCTGCTGTGAATGGTGTAGTCAACACCGCTGTCGGAAATTTTGACGGCGAGAGACCAAACTTCAGGATGAAGTATTTCTATTGTTGATTTATTTTCGACTTTATCCATTGTTGTAATGCTTTTGTATTGCAAAAATAATAAAAATCGGTCTATTTTCATTAAATTTGTGTGTCGAATTGTTATCATGGGAGAAAATAGCGTTGCTACTGCTGTAGCGGAAGAGATACTAAGCCAACTGCCTTATGACCCCAATGAGGGGCAAATGGAATTGATAGCCGCATTCGGAAAATTTGTTGCTGATAATGCGGAGAAGTCGCTTTTTGTCCTTAACGGATATGCCGGTACAGGTAAGACAACCATTGCCGGTGCATTGGTCAAAGCGTTGACAGAATTAGGCATACGCTCTGTTTTGCTTGCTCCAACGGGGCGTGCTGCAAAAGTATTTTCTGCTTATTCAGGTCACGCAGCATATACTATTCATCACCATATCTATCAAAGCAGGAAATTTGACCCGCAGGCTATGTCGTTCAGCCTGAAGAAGAATAACTATAAGGACACTTATTTCATCGTTGATGAGGCCTCAATGGTTTCTAATACATCAGGAGAGAATGTTGTCTTCGGTACAGGGCGGTTGCTTGATGACCTTATATCATACGTCTATGGAGGTGAGAATTGCCACCTTATCTTTCTCGGTGATATTGCGCAGTTGCCTCCTGTTGGATATACCGACAGTCCTGCTCTTTCCCCGGAATACCTTCACGGCTATGGCTTGACTGTCTATTGCTATTCACTAACAGAGGTTGCCCGCCAGCAACACGATTCAGGTATCTTAAAAAACGCTACGGAAGTGCGGAAAATAATTTCTTCGGGAAATCTTGAAGCACCGACAATTTATACTTCGCATTATAAGGATGTTGAGGTCGTTACAGGTGAATTCCTGACCGACTTGATTGATGATTGCTACCGATGTGACGGAATCGATGAAACTATAATTGTTACTCGTTCAAATAAGAGTGCGGTGATGTTTAACCGTGGTGTTCGTGCAAGGGTTCTCGATATGGAGTCGGAACTTGATGTTGGTGATATGCTTCTTGTTGCCAAAAACAATTATTTTTGGACTGATGAAAAAGATGACCAGATGGATTTTATTGCCAATGGTGATATGGCTATTGTCCGCAGTCTTGGTTTTGTTGACAAGATTCACGGCTTTAGGTTTGCCGATGCAACCCTTGAGTTCCCTGACTACAAGCGTGAGTTTGACGTTAAGATAATTCTTGATGCACTCTATTCCGAGGCTCCGGCATTGAGCCGAGACCAGAATGAAAGGCTATTCCAGAGCGTTCAGGCTGATTATATGGATATTCCCCGTAAAGGCGAGCGGTATAAGAAAATAAAGGAAGACGTTTTTTTTAATGCGTTGCAGGTGAAATTTGGCTATTCGGTTACTTGCCATAAAGCTCAGGGCGGACAGTGGAAAAACGTGTTTGTTGATATGAGTTATATCCCTGATGATGCGTTCGCCAATCTTGACTTCTACCGTTGGCTATATACTTCCTTTACTCGTTCCTATGGAAAAATATATCTTATAAATTCTTCATTACCAACTGTATAGTATTCTTATATCAAAAAATATTTCATTTTCTGCAACCTTTTGTTCTGTTGGTGCATCTAATGCATAGAAACAAACAAAATTACTAACGAAGAAAACAAAGAAAAATGAAAAATTTAGTTATTGCATTGATGGTTGCCCTTGTTGGTGCTTTCAGCATCTCAGCGGCAGAACAGCAAAAGTTCCGGTAAATACCCAAGAGAGTGGGGTTGTTGTGAAAGCAGATTCAATAGAAGTGCTTAGCAAGGATTGGGCAGAAGTAGAAAAGGCAAGAATGGATCATCAGAGATTGCTTGCATCGCAAGAGAATGAAGGAGTTAGTAAAAACACAATTGGATTGTTTGCTGTGATATTAGGAGTAACAGTTCCTTTTGTTGCTATTTGCTTGATTCTATGGCTTATCTTCAAATTTGATTCAAGGAATAAGAAGATGAAATACCAGATTGTTGAGAAGGCGATAGAAAATGGAATTGATTTGCCGAAGGATTTCTTTAGCAGTCTTGACAACAAGAACAAGAATAAAAGCGGATTCAAAACGCCGGTAACGCTGATTGCAGTTGGTTTGGCATTAATGGCATTCTTTTTGTATGTGGGTAGCCTTGAGGTTGCACTTCTTGTGTCAATGATATGGCTAATCGGCGTTGGTTACCTTATTGTTGCAATTCTTGAGAAGAAAAAAGAAAAGGCGAATGAAGATAATCAAGTATATCAACAAATAAATAATGAAGAGGTAAATAAGAGCAACAGTAACGATGTTGAGCAAATTTGATGAATTAAACTTGATTACCAGGTGCGTCATGGCTGATAGCCGTGACGCATTCGGGGTTCTGGTCAGCGAGTATCAGTCGGAAATACGGCGGTTCTTTATGAACCTTACAGGGGATGCAGCCCTTTCCGACGATTTGTCGCAGGAGACTTTCATCAAAGCATATACCTCAATTCGCAGTTTCCGAATGATGTCGCGGTTTAGAACGTGGCTTTACAGGATTGCTTATAACGAGTTCTACTCCTATTACCGGCAGCAAAAGCAGACTGAGGAGGTTACGGAATCTGTATGGTTGGCAACATTCGAGCAATCGGTAGATGCTCAACTTGATATTTCTGAGGCTTTGAAAATTCTTAATGAGTGCGAGCGGTCGGCGGTGGTGCTTTACTTTATGGAAGACAAGCCGATAAAAGAAATTTCAAAGATAATGGCAATGCCAGAGGGAACGGTTAAATCGCACCTTTCAAGGGCAAAAGACAAAATGGCAAAGTTTATAAGTTAAAACTATGAAGAATAATTTAGATGATAATAAATTCCGCGAGTTTTTAACGGCGGAAAAGAAGGAAGCGCCAGTCAACCCGTGGTTTGTCAAGAAGGTGCTTAACCGCTTACCTGAAAGGGATAATCCCTATCAGTGGATTATTCGCGCATTTAGCGTTGTAGCCATAATTATAGCCATTGCCGTTTGGCCGATGTTGTGTGAGTCTGCTATAATGGAATTTGATATCTCTGCAGTAACATTTCAATCAGCAATAACAATTCTTGCCCCCGTACTGGTAGGTATTGCCGCGATAGGCTTGCTGGTTTACCATGTGTATATGGCGTTTCGGAACTGATAGAAGAACTGAATTTTTCGGAATTTTTTTGTGGCTAATTTTTGGAGTGTTAATTCTTTTTTGAAGGCTTTTCCAATTCTATCCTATCAACAAGTGACTTAATTTCTGGAGTTAGAGGAGTGCTGTTTCTGGGTATGATAAAGTCTATTTCTTTCAGATTTTCTTTATCTTCTTTATACTCTTCAACGGTAAGTCTTGTTATTTCTATTGGATATACCTCAACAAGACTATAAATTGCTACTGGTTCATCAATTTTGAATATCTTTTTGAATATTTTCCCTTTGCCATATATTTTCATGGAAAAGGAGCCGTATATAAAATCATCTATTCCATATTTTCTTGAGGAATTTAGTGAATATACGTTTGATGTGTAAAGTTCGGTAAAATCTGTGGTGAGGCCAAGTAATTTTAAAATCCAAGGACTCCATGTGTGGTCTTTTTTGTCTGCAAGAGGGTCTAAAAGATCTATAAAGCAATTCGGTAATTTCTTTAATATCCTTTTATTGCAATATTTGCCTGCAATAGTATCAGACGTGGCACCATTTTTTATTTTGTCTGTTTCTTCTATTAAATCAAAAGGAATTGAGGATATTATGTTCCAAAATGACAGTGCTTGAATGTCTTCTTCTCTGTCTGAACTTGCGATGCTATCTTTTCCTTCAGAGTTCACATACCTTGTGTAGTGTCTTGCGTTTATGCTTTGAGGGGTTGAATCAGTTCCTTTTAATCCTTTTACTCTGTTTGGGGCTCCGTAGGCAGCTGCCATGTGTTCGGAGTATAGTTGAAGGGTATCTTTGGAGGTTGTGCTTGTGCAGTATTCTCGAATATAGCATAATACTCGTCTAATTTGCCTTTCATGGGTTGATACAACAACTTCTGAGAGTGGATAAGATGTTGCTTCCATTCTTATTGTGTCATTTGTATGAGCAATAGTTAAAGGTGTGTACCCAATGCATCGTATGGAAATGGGAAGGTGCTGGTTTTCGTTAATGTTTATTTGGCCATTGTTGTTTGTTATACCTAAAATTATGCCGTTATGTGATATTACAGTTGCTCCAGCCAGTGTAGAGTTGTCATAAGAGTCAACAACAGTTATGTTTTTGGCATTGGTAAATAAATGACACATTATTAATGTGATTGATAAAATTAGGCATTTCATATTTTTTTGTGAGAAAATAATAGGTCTATAATCCTTTAATCCAATGGAGAATTTTGTTGAGGACGTCTTCGGATATGGTTTCTTCGATTTCTTTATATTCAGTAACTGCACCTGTTTCGCAGTGCTGGAAGAGGTGGTTAAGTCCTTCAAAAGACTGAACGCACGTCTTTGGCGACTTTACGCCGCTTTCTATAATTGAGAGGTTTTTCTTGTAATTAACCTGAACGTCCTTCGTGCCGTTAATAGCCAGTAATGGGCATTTGATTTTTGGTAATTCTGCAGATATATCAAGTTTAAGCAGTTCTTTCATATATGGCGTTTTCAACGCAGGTAGGCTCTGTTGTATATTTGCGATTAGTTCCTTCGGTAGTGTTGATGTTTCGGGGATAACAGGGTCCTTATCTGCTATAATTTGGTCGAAGATATCGCCGATAATTTTCATGTATTTGGCAATTACCTCGTTGCTATATCCCATTTGTTTTAGGCTGTTTTCGTTCTGTTCCAAAAGCGTTTCTTTGCCAGATATTGCCATTCCTGCAAGACTGATTGCCATATCTATTTCCTGCTCTGCTGCGAGCATCATTGCGATAGTGCCACCCTCGCTGTGACCGATGAGACCAACTTTGTTAAAGCGTTTGCGGAGCAAATCTATGCCTGCCTGAGCGTCGCTTTTTGCAGTTTGGGTTGTTGTCATCATTATATTGGCTGTTTTGTTGCCGTAGCCGCGGTCGTCATATCTTAGAGTTGCAATGCCGTTGCGTGCAAGCAAGTCTGCTATGACGGCAAACGGCTTATGTTCAAATATCTCCTCATCGCGGTTCTGCAATCCGCTTCCGGTAACCATAAGGAATACAGGTGTATCTTTAGTATAGCCTTCTGGCAGAGAAAGTGTGCCGTTAAGGGTAATTCCTTCGTTGGTGAAAGAAACTTCCTCGCATGTGTAATGGAAAGGACCTTTTGGTGTTTGTGGCCTGTTTCTTTTCAATTCTACAGGTTTTAGAGTGAGAGGAAATTCGTAGCCTCGCTGGGTGAACGTCCCGGCTATCTGTTTACCCATGTATGCGCCTTTGAACGAAGCACCGATTGATGGTATCTCAAATGAAATAAACGGAGGCATAGATTTCTTGCGGTTGACGGCTATCCCTTTTGCGTTTTGGTCGGGCGAGTCCATTGTGCAACTGTCACCATTGAGGTGGAAAACCAATGTCAGGGTATTCCCTCCAAGTTCGAGATTTCCGTGCCAAGAGCCATTTTGAGCAGAGACATATTGCGTAAAGCAAGCAGCCAGAGCGATGGCCAGCAGGATGATCGTTTTGCCAGTTTGTTTCATGCCGATAGGAGTCTAAATGGTTAATATATATGCAAATGTAATTTTAAAATTAGATTTTTGCAAGTATAAATGTAATAAAGTCGTTACGCTTTTTGTGGAGGAGGTGCTATGAATCAGAATGCTAAATAACTGCAAGATGTTGGGTCTAAATACTCGATAACAGAAAACTTTTTTAAGTTTAAATTTGTTTATGTGATATAAGTGTTATACATTTGTACTACATCTGTAATAAAATATACAACTATGGCGAGCGTAATCGAAAGAAAACAAACTGCTTTTAGACTAAGCACAAGTTTGCTTGATAAATTAAGGGAGGCTGCGAATAGAGAAAATCGCAGTTTGAACAACTATGTAGAAAGTGTTTTGATGGATGCAGTGTCTAATAATCCAAACAAATTAACTTTGGCTGCAATGAAGGAGGCCCGAGAAAATCGAAACTTGGAAACTTTAGATGTTGACAATTTGGAATCTGTAATTGCTTCTTTGTAAGTGTATGTACGAACTTAGAATGACAAGTCAGTTTAGGAAAGACCTGAAACGCATTAAAAACAATCTAAAAAAGATTGAACACCTAAAAATTGTTCTTACTTTTCTTAAAGAAACTGGAGTCATTCCGGAAATTTATAAACCTCATAAATTGACAGGCAATTATTCTGGATTTATGGAATGCCATGTTGAAAGTGATTTGCTACTAATTTGGTTAGATGAAGAAGAAAATGTAATCAAACTCGTTCGTCTCGGTAGTCATTCAGAATTATTCTAACAACTCTAAATACTGAGCCTATATTTCGCAGGCTTAATAGTAGAAAACATACACCTTGCTTGGAAAACAAAAATGAGGGTTGCATCAAAATTTTCATTTTGACACAACCCTGTTTGCATTGTTTTATCGGATTATTTTATTGTTATTTTAATTATGCTTGTCGGGTTGATATTTGCATATTTTATAGCATCGGCTGCGAATTTTATGTAGTCTGGGTCTTTTTTGTAATGTTTTTTTATTGAAAATTATAACATGATAGTTTCTGAAATACTTCTGTATTAGTAATTGATAATTTAATATTATTAAAGTTTATATTATATGATACTTCTGTATATGTAAATTTGGCAACTGAATTTTTTATCCCAATCATCAATATGTTTTTCTAACTTGTAAATAAGTCTATATCGCGTGAGAGCATCACCAAATTGTGGAATTCTTTTACCTCTTCCGCTTTCTTGATAGAACGGACTAACGCATACGACGATATTAGTGTGTTCTGTATCATTGTTTAAATAATCGATTGCACAATCATAATTAACAACAGGTATATCTATGATATTCGAAAACAAGTGTATAATGGTGTTTGATTCTGTGACTAAATCTTCATAATTGACATTTTCCAATTTGCTGTTGATGATATAGGCAGGTGTAAATGGAGATTGTATATTAATACTATTTTTAGCTCTGTTTAAACAGACTTTAGAAGGTTCGATTAGGTAAATGTCAGAAATATAATCTCTGTCGATTCCAATGGCTACTAAATAATCAACAAGAACTAACTCTGCAATCCCCTGTCCACAAGCATAATCAATGACAGAAATGCCGTCATTGTAGAATATTGAAGATGGAAATTGTTTATATGCCATTAACAACTTTTTGCGATGTATATCACCATAACAACATAAATACATATCTAGTAAATCTGAATTATTTAAATATGCTTTACCATGATTAAGCATATCTTTTAGTTCATTTTGACGCTTTTGCGAAAACTTACCTATACGACACTTTGCTTTTTCTAGGAAATAATCAAACGATGGAAATGGTTGGATAATACCATTTTTAGATGTGCTTTTCATATCTGTATGTTTTTTATATTATTGATTCTGAATTATTTTTATGTTTACTAAAATTATTAATCACCTTTTGCGGTGAATAGTTTGCGTAGCAGTATTTGCAAAGGTGTGGGCAAGTGTTGTAAGCGCCAATATCTTTAGCGAGGATACAGCCACACAGTTTTCGTTGGCCGCTATCAGGCTTGGCATTTTGCAAAAAAGATTGCAATTCGGCATTATGGGTCGAACGGCGTGCTATAAGTTCGGGGTTGATGCATTGATTATGCTGAATGCCAAACTTCTCTAAATTAATATTTTCAGCACAAGTGCTAATCTGAAGAGGTAGTTGCATATTGGAGAGATTGCGTGCAAATGTCAACATTGTTTCAGTGTCCCACTCATTATAATTTATACCTGTTGCACTGAGATTTCGTGCCACACTGCGATAAGAGGAAATATCAGCAAAACTGAACACCAATTTTTCCGTGTAGCCGTTTAATTGCTTAGCAATGGTCGCTATTTTTTGCAAAAGCAATTCCGGAGTAATCTTATCGGTAAGAATTAGCGGGTCAAAACGCCAAACAACGCTTCCAAGTCCATGCTTGTCAACAATTCTCTTGAATGTTTCAATCCTTTCAGTGAGCGGAGGAACGCCTGGCTCTAATTGCTCAGAGTCGTAATCGTTGAGAGTATATTGAATATAGAAGCCAATGCCTTTTTCTTTCAGTATAGGTAAATGCGGAATAAGCGGTTTTGGATTTTTAGACCAAAATACCACAAAGCGTGTTTGTGCAAACGAAACATAACTATCCTTTCCATTAAATGGATTTTGCCATATTGCATAGCCTTTGTTTAGGCGATTAAAAAACCAATCAGCATAAAAAGCAGGAATGTCGGTAGAGCGACTTGCCGACACAATAATCGGGGCATTAGCATTCACTTCAACGCCTTGGTCGTTTCTGATGATTATTTTCTTATGTGCCATATCGTTTAGTATAAACTTTTTGCAAAGTTAGTCGATAGATGGGCAAAATACATACACATGGTTGGTAAAATAAAAAAGAATGAGGGTGAAATTGAAAAAGCAGAGAGATTAATGAAAGAATATTTTGAATCTAAAGACACAAAATAAAGAGAATTATGGAAGACGTAAAAAAAGAAGCCCTAATGAATTGTAGCAGTCTTGATGAACTTCTAAATGCGGAATTTGGTGAGGTTGGTACTTCTTCTCGTGAAGAGTTTGACAAGGAGACTGAAGCTTTTTGTCTTGCTAAAACTCTCCGTGAGGAACGCAAGCGCGCAGGTCTCACCCAAGAAGAACTTGCTGAAAAGATTGGAACGAAGAAAACTTATATCTCTCGACTTGAAAATGGTAAAGCAGACATTCAATTAGGAACTCTTTTCCGCATTTTTGAGGGATTAGGTCGTCGTGTAAGTCTAACAATTATTTAAGAATTAATTTTCTTTGAATATAAAGCTCTCCCTTATCGGAGGGCTTTTTTGCCTTTTTACTGAGCCTATGTTTGTTATAGTGTTTACAAAGTTGGGGTGCTGTTGTTGAGTCGCTTTTTTCATGGTTTATTAAAAAAATAAAGGTCTTCAGATTTCTGAAGACCTTTTTTGGTGATCCGCCTGGGGCTCGAACCCAGGACCCCATCCTTAAAAGGGATGTGCTCTACCTGCTGAGCTAGCGAATCTCCCTTGTTGCATCAGTTGTGAGTGATTTCATTTCCTGATTGCGAGTGCAAAGGTATAGCGGATTTTTTAATTGTGCAAATATTTTGGAGAAAAATTTCAAAAAAAGTGCATTTTTTATGTTTTTCAGCAGAAAAACTGGTTTTTTGTCCAGTTTTTGGTGTCTTTGTACTGTAAAAACTCAATCTTAAAATACTGCGGTTAACGGTTCAAAAGGTCCTTTTGGCATTAATGCTTTGGAAAAATCAGATAAGATTTGCTAAATTTGTAACCAAAGAATAGTATTATGGCAGAATTAAAGTGTCCGAATTGCGGAAAGGTCTTTTCCGTTGACGAGTCTGATTATATAAAGATATTGAACCAGGTTAAAGGAGAGGAGTTCCAAAGGGAGATTGACCGCCGACTTGGTGAATTGATGAAGCAGAACGAGGTGGAGCGTGAGGCGAGTGCCGCAAAGGCTGAAAGAAATTTCCAGGAGCAACTTGCTCAAAAAGATATTCAGTTGAGCAGAAAAGATGCGGAGGTGCAGCGTCTCGGCGAGCAGGTCAAGAGTGTTGCTCAACAAAAGCAGATTGAGTATGCCCAGCAACTTTCTGTGCAGAAAGAAGAGATAGCAAAACTCCGCGAGCAACTTGCGTCTCTTGGAAATGCTAAGGATATGGAATTGAATAATGCTCTGACTAACAAGGAAAAGGAAATCCTTGAACTGAAATCGCAGATTGCCCGCAGTGGTGATGAGCGTAAGATTGCCGTTATGCAAGAGCAGCAGAAATCAGAGGAGAAAATCCGCTTAAAGGAAACGCAAATTGTTGAGTTAAAGGGTCTTATTGAGCAAGAAAAGAGTAGGGCGGAACTTCGTGAAAAAGGCATCAAAGAACAGTATGATTTCCAGTTGAAGCAGAAGCAGGATGAGGTTAACTACTATAAGGATTTGAAAGCCAAGATGTCGACCAAGATGATTGGAGAAACTCTTGAAATTCATTGTAGTACGGAATTTAACCGGGTTCGTACTTCAATGTATCCGAATGCTTATTTTGAGAAAGACAATGATGCAAAGGGCGGAAGTAAGGGTGACTTTATTTTCCGCGACAGTATCGACGGGATTGAGTATATTTCCATTATGTTTGAGATGAAGAACGAGATGGACGAGACCGCTACTAAGCACCGCAATGAGGATTTCTTTGCCAAGTTGGATAAAGACCGCCGTGAGAAGAATTGCGAATATGCGGTACTTGTGTCGCTCCTTGAACCGGACAGCGAACTTTATAACGAAGGTATTGTTGACGTGTCGTACCGTTATCCTAAAATGTACGTTGTCCGTCCGCAGTTTTTTATGGCGATAATCTCACTTCTTTCACAGGCATCGAAGAAGAGTATCGGATATAGGAGGGAACTCGAATTGGCACGCAGTCAGAGTATTGATGTGACAAATTTTGAAAATCAGTTGAACGATTTCCGTCTTCGTTTTTCAAAGAATTACGATTTGGCGAGCCGTAAATTTCAGGCAGCCATTGAGGAGATTGACAAGACTATAGATCATCTGATGAAGACAAAAGACAATTTGCTTTCATCAATCAATAACCTCCGTCTGGCTAACGATAAGGCGGAGGCTCTAACAGTAAAAAACTAACACGAGGCAATCCCACTATGAAGAAGGCTTTTGATGATGCCCGGGCAGTAGAAATTAGCGAAGATGAATAGCTGTAAAAGTCAAAATGAAATAAATCCCAAAAGAAAATTGCAAAAAAACGTTGAAAAAGCGAGAAAATAAACAAAGTTAATGGTATGTATGCCAAATGTAAACGGAAAAATTCGTAACTTTGCAAAAACAGATATCTTAATTGAATTAAATTAAAACAACGCGTTATGATTTACACTCAAGAAGTACAGCACATGTGCTGTGTGAAGAAAGGTGCTAATCACCCTTCTGCTCCAATTCCTGAAGAAGGAAAATGGGTGCGTGCAAAAGAAATCAAAGACATTAGTGGTTTGACTCACGGTATTGGTTGGTGTGCTCCACAACAAGGTGCATGTAAACTAACATTGAACGTAAAAGAAGGTATTATCCAAGAAGCATTGGTAGAAACAATCGGTTGCTCAGGTATGACACACTCTGCTGCTATGGCATCAGAAATCCTTCCTGGCAAGACATTGCTTGAAGCATTGAATACAGACCTCGTATGCGACGCTATCAACACTGCAATGCGTGAATTGTTCCTTCAAATCGTTTACGGCCGTACACAATCTGCGTTCTCAGAAGGCGGTTTGGCAGTAGGTGCTTCAATGGAAGACCTTGGTAAGGGCTTGCGTAGCCAAGTTGGTACTATGTTTGGAACAACAAAGACTGGTACTCGTTATTTGGAAATGGCAGAAGGCTATTGCACACGCATGGCACTTGACGAAGAAAACCAAGTAATCGGTTACGAGTTCATTCACCTCGGCAAGATGATGGAAATGATCAAGAACGGTGTTGAACCTGCTGAGGCAATGGAAAAAGCAAAAGGTACATACGGACGTTTTGCAGAGGCTGCTAAATATATTGACCCACGTAAAGAATAGGAGAAACAAATTATGATTAGAGAAGTCAAATTTGAAAGTCAGGATCGTCGTATCAAACAGATTCTTGCTGCTTTGAACGAAAACGGTATCAAAGATATCGAAGAGGCTAACGCCATTTGTGACGCTGCTGGTATCGACCCATACAAGACTTGTGAAGAAACTCAACCAATCTGTTTCGAAAACGCAAAGTGGGCGTACGTAGTAGGTTGCGCTATCGCTATTAAGAAAGGTTGCAAAAACGCTGCTGAGGCTGCTGAGGCTATCGGTATCGGTTTGCAAGCATTCTGCATCCCAGGTTCTGTTGCTGATGACCGTAAAGTAGGTCTTGGTCACGGTAACCTCGCTGCTCGTCTTCTCCGCGAGGAAACTAAGTGCTTCGCTTTCTTGGCAGGCCACGAGTCTTTCGCTGCTGCAGAAGGCGCTATCAAGATTGCTGCTAAGGCTGACAAGGTTCGTCAAGAGCCATTGCGTGTTATCCTTAACGGTCTTGGTAAGGATGCTGCTATGATTATCAGCCGTATCAATGGTTTTACTTATGTTCAAACAGAGTTCGACTATTATACAGGTGAATTGAAAGTTGTTAACGAAACTGCATTCTCAAAAGGTCCTCGTGCAAAAGTTAAATGCTACGGTGTTGACGACGTTCGCGAAGGTGTTGCAGTAATGTGGAAAGAAGGCGTAGATGTTTCTATTACAGGTAACTCTACTAACCCAACTCGTTTCCAACACCCAGTTGCTGGTACTTACAAGAAAGAACGTGTTCTTGCAGGTAAACCATACTTCTCAGTTGCATCAGGTGGTGGTACAGGTCGTACTCTTCACCCAGACAACATGGCTGCCGGTCCAGCTTCTTACGGTATGACTGACACTATGGGTCGTATGCACTCTGACGCTCAATTCGCAGGTTCTTCTTCAGTTCCTGCTCACGTTGAGATGATGGGATTCCTTGGTATCGGTAACAACCCAATGGTAGGTTGTACTGTTGCTTGTGCAGTTGACGTTGCTACTGCTTTGAGCAAGTAATTTGACCATATAGGATATTATAAAGGTTGCGTGAAAGCGCAACCTTTTTTTGTTTGTATGTGGCGGACAAATTGGCAATGTATTCGTGCAAATGATTGATATTCGGTGGTTTGTGTCGTTTCATTCCGTACGGTGGACGAAATACATTTCGTCCCTACAGTTTATTATCAGTCTGCGATTGCAGAATCGGAAACATTTCTTAAAGTCTTATGATTTTTGGACCTCCCTCATTTGTTATTGCAAAACATAAAAGGGACTGCATCAGAGACACAACTCCTTTTAAGAAAATGAAAGATGATTATTATTTCTTTTTCAGTAACAGACTGTCGATAGCCTGCTTTAGGTTTTCTTCAGGAATCAATCCCATGGCACCTTGCGGCTCCCCCTCGGCTGGGATAAATAGTAATGCCGGAATTGAAGATATGCCAAAGTACTGTGCAAGTTGCTGCTCATTGTCGATGTTAACCTTGTAGAACTCTACCTGGCCAGCATATTCATTAGCGAGTTTGTCGAAGATAGGACCCATCTTGCGGCATGGTCCACACCATGGAGCGTGGAAGTCGATAATAGCCGGCTTTGTGCCTTTATATTCCCAAGTCTTTGCAGTCTTTATATCCAGAATTTTCTTGCAGAACTGGTCTGTTGTCAGTTCTGTAGCCTTAACTGTTGCTTTCTTTTCCACTGCGGCTGGCTGAGCAGCCTTTCCTTGCTCACTTGTCTTTGTCTGCGCGCACCCAGTCAATGCCACGAACACGCTGAGGATAAGTAGTATATTTCTCATATTCTTTTATTTTGGCGACTAAGTTAATGCACGGAATTACAATAAAAAAATATTTTGGTCAGTTTTTAAGATTTTTTGTTAAAAAGCACTGTCTTATTTAGAATTATTCAAAACTAATAATGATTACAATTTAATTTTCGGCATTTCATACTGCAAATCCTGATTTTTGGTTGTATCTTCGCATAAAATTTAAGATAATATGAATTCATACTTGCAAATAGAGGGAGTAAGTAAATCGTTTGGTGACAAATTGCTTTTTGAGGACGTGACTTTTGGTATCTTTGAGGGTGACAAGGTTGGTCTGATAGCGAAAAACGGAATGGGTAAAACTACCCTTCTGCGGATAATTGCAGGGGAGGAGGTTGCTGATTCCGGTAATATCGTTTTCCATAACGGTTTGCGTATAGGCTTTCTTCACCAGATGCCGGATTTTGCTCCGGAAATGACGGTTATCGAAGCCTGTCTGTCCTCTAATAACAGTGTGTCATCTGCAATCAGCAAGTATGAGTTGGCGCTCGTTTCCGGTGACGGTGATGCAATAGAAAAGGCGATGGCAGAGATGGATGCGGCAGATGCATGGACTTTTGAGGACCGTGTTCGCCAGATTCTCGGACAGTTGAATATCACCAATTTTGACCAGCATATAGGTCAACTTTCCGGAGGCCAGTTGAAAAGAGTAGCCATTGCCAATATGGTTATCTCTGAACCTGATTTTCTTATCCTTGACGAGCCGACAAACCACCTTGATGTTGAGGTGATTGAATGGCTTGAGGATTATCTTAAAAGAAGTCGTGCAACCTTGCTTATGGTTACCCACGACAGGTATTTCCTTGACCGTGTATGTACTAAAATCATAGAGATTGACAGTTGTCAGGTGTATTCCTACGATGGCAATTACGACTATTATCTTGCAAAAAGAGAGGAGCGTATATCTGCCCAGAATGCAGAGTTGGCAAAAGTAAAGAACCTGCTTAGAACAGAGTTGGATTGGATGCGCCGTCAGCCGCAGGCAAGAGGTACAAAGGCGAAATTCAGAATTGACGCATTCTATGAACTCGACAAAAAGTCTAAGGTAAAGCGTGATGACGATAACGTTACGCTTAACGTAAACGCATCCTATATAGGTAACAAGATTTTCGAGGCGAAGGATGTTTGCAAAAGATTTGGCGATAAGGTTATTCTTGATAATTTCAATTATATCTTTGCGCGTTATGAGAAACTTGGTATTGTTGGCAGTAATGGCGTCGGCAAGACAACATTTGTCAAACTGCTTCTTGGAGAGGAAGCCCCTGACAGCGGTTGCTTTGACGTCGGCGAAACAGTTAAATTCGGCTATTACAGTCAGAAAGGCATAGAATTTAACGAGCAGGAAAAGGTTATCGATGCAGTTAAGAAATTTGCAGAGGTGATTGTCTTTGATGAGAAGACAAAATATACTGCCTCACAGTTCTTGAAACTATTCCTTTTCTCTCCGGAAAAGCAGCAGAACTATATTTACAAACTCAGTGGTGGTGAGAAGCGTCGCCTGTACCTTGCAACAGTCTTGATGCAGAATCCAAACTTCCTTATTCTTGACGAGCCGACAAATGACCTTGATATTGTTACCCTCGGAATCCTTGAAGAATATTTGCAAGCGTTTAGAGGGTGTCTGATAATCATCTCCCATGACCGTTTCTTTATGGACAGAACGATTGAGCATTTGTTTGCCTTTGAGGGAGACGGAAAAATCATAGACTTTCCTGGCAATTATTCCGATTTCAGAGATTGGAAGCGGCTTAAGGCTACCGAAGAGGCAAAGCCAGCAAAGGAAAAGAATAACTGGAAGGGCGACAGGCCGAAAAGCAATAAGCGAACCTATAATGAAAACCGCGAGTTTGAGGCTCTTTCAAAGGAGATTGAAGAACTTGAAGGAGAAAAGTCAGAGATAGAGAAATTGCTTGCTGGAGAAGTGACAGACTATGAGAAAATCAGTGAGTTATCAAACAGAATGGGAGAAATCCGTGACCGTCTTGATGAGGCAGAGATGCGTTGGCTCGAACTTTCAGAAAAGGAATAGAATAATTTGTTAGAATATCAATTGTAAGATAGCAATGTCAGCAAAGGTGTTGCCAGTCTTTTGCCAGTCTTTCATTATCCCTGTTTGGATAAATCCGAGTTTCTTGAATAGGTTGATGCTCTTAGTGTTGTGCGTAGGAATTTCTGCGTATAACTGGTGTATGCCTAAGAAATTTCTGGCATAATCAATAACCATATTGCAGGCTGCCTCTCCGTAGCCAAGCCCTTGTTTATCCTTGTCGATAAGTATTCCGATTGCTGCTCTGGAGTTGAACAGGTCAAAATTGATAAGGTCAATAATGCCAACAGCAGTGCCATCAGCCTCTATTATTAGTCGCAGTTCGCGGTCAGTGTATATATCTGAAGAATTATTCTCTATATAGTTAAGAATCTGCTTTTTAGAGTATGGAGCAGTAGAGCATCCCAAGTCCCAGTAAGTAGTGTCGTTTTCCCACCTGTAGATGTTGTCAACATCAGCAGGCTCGATAGCACGCAGGCACGCCTTGTCAGAGATTAGTACCTTTTCCATTGCTTATTTCTTAAAACTGTCGCTAAAGAGAGTTCTGTTTATAATAGAGCGTCCGAGTGTAATCTCATCGGTGTATTCAATTTCGTTGCCAACAGCCACACCGCGGGCAAGGATTGTTATTTTAACCCCAAGGTCGGCAAGCTTGCGGTAAATGTAGAAGTTGGTTGTGTCGCCTTCCATAGTTGCACTAAGAGCAAGAATAACCTCCTCTACGCCACCTTCTCGAACACGCTCAACAAGGCTTTCGATCTCGATGCTTTGCGGGCCTACGCCGTCCATTGGAGAAATAAGTCCGCCCAGAACGTGGTAAAGGCCTCCGTATTGGCGGGTTGCTTCAAGAACCATAACGTCTTTAACGTTTTCAACAACGCAGATTGTTGAGGCATCGCGGTTTTCATCAGAGCAGATAGGGCAAAGGTCTGTTTCAGAAATGTTATGGCATTTCTTACAGTACTTTATTTCCTTTCTCATCTTGATAATTGCCTCGCCTAAAGAGATAGCCGCCGACTCATCTTCTCGGAGAAGGTGCAGAATTAGTCTAAGGGAAGTCTTTCTGCCTATGCCAGGTAGTTTTGCCATTTCAGATACGGCATTCTCTAATAATGATGAAGAAAATTCACGTTCCATACCGCAAATTTACATCTAAAATCCGAATAAAATGCGGTATTTCAGTCGTTTTTCACTAACTTTGTGACTATATAAGTCATAATATGGTAATTAAAGAAGCAAAATTCGTTATCAGCAACAGTGATGTAAAGAAATGTCCAGCAGACAATCTGCCGGAGTATGCGTTTATAGGTCGTTCAAATGTAGGCAAATCCTCGTTGATTAATATGCTTACCGACAGGAGGAAATTGGCAATGACCTCAGCAACTCCCGGAAAGACTATGTTGATAAATCATTTCTTGATTAATAACAGTTGGTATATTGTAGATTTGCCTGGCTATGGCTATGCCCGCAGAGGCAAGGATACTCGTGATGCGTTTGGCAAGTTGATAAAAAGTTACATTATCAACAGGGAGCAGATGACGAATTTGTTTGTTCTTGTTGACTCGCGCCACAAGCCTCAAAAGATTGACATTGAATTTATCCAGTGGCTTGGAGAAAATGGAGTGCCGTTTAGCATTGTATTTACTAAAATGGACAAACTTGGCCCTAATGCCGGCTTGAGAAATGTTGAGGAATATAAAAAGCACTTGCTTGAGATGTGGGAGGAGTTGCCACCTGTATTTTTAACATCAAGTGAAGACCGTAGAGGTAGAGAAGAACTTCTTGACTACATTGATTCCATCAATAAATCAATAAAAAGCGACGACTAAACCGATTTGTGATAAAAAACAGTCCTTAATATTTGCAAAGTACGGATGAAAGTTGTAACTTTGCTCCGCTTTTTCACCGAAGTGTGTGATTAAATGCTGCTCGGATGGTGGAATGGTAGACACGAAGGACTTAAAATCCTTTGGCCATTGCGGCTGTGCGGGTTCAAGTCCCGCTCCGAGTACTGAGGATGCTTCTAATGAGGCATCCTTTTTTTTATAGTTTTAGGGAAAATATGGATGGTAGGAACTTTGCAAAATGTTTATACAAAACGATATGGCACATAAGAAAATAATTATCAGAAACGACCAAGGCGTTGAAGTGAATGCTAAATACTATTAATACTATCCCTATATCCCCTATAGTTCCTATAAAAAAGCCAGCCAAGGATTACCTTGACTGGCTTGTCGGGGTGACTGGATTCGAACCAGCGACCACACGCCCCCCAGACGTGTACTCTAACCGGACTGAGCTACGCCCCGTTTTTGCGAGTGCAAAAGTACTCTTTATTTTTCTATTTGCCAAATAATGGCATCGTTTTTGCTTTTGCTAACAATTCTGAGGTTATATAATTTTATGCTTCCACCAGAAATGTAGCAGTGCTTTTATATGTACTTTCCCCATTTGTGACATCAGCCGCTTGTTGGATATTCTTTGGTATTCGTGAATGAATGATGCTGTTGGGATATATAGGGTTTTCCATCCGGCCTTTCTTGCACGTAGGCAGTAGTCTGCATCTTCAGGACCGTAGAATATCGCTTCGTCAAGCATGCCTATTTTTTCGATTACCGCCCTTCTTATCATTTGGCATGCTCCGATGATGTATTCTGCTTCAAACGGCTTGCTGCCGTTCATTTCTTTTGTGTAGAACTGTCTGCTGTTTAGGCGGTTTAGGGTATTTATTGCTTTATTATTGCTCCTTAGTTTAGCGGCAAGAGTGTTTAGGATTTTGTATCTCAGTCGGGGCAGTTTCCTGCAACTGTTTTGCACTTCTCCGCTACTGTGAATAAGTTTGCAGCCACAAATCCCGCAGTCGGGATTCTCTTGCAGGGTGCTGACCATAGACCTAACTGCATCTGTGTTGGTTACAGTGTCAATGTCAAGCAGCCAAACGAGGTCGCCTGAAGATTGCTTTATTCCGAAATTCCTGCCGCCGGCAACGCCCATATTTTTAGCCATTTCGAAGAGTTTTATCCTTCGATTGGTTAAGTACGGCTTTATAAGGTCTTTTGAACAGTCAGTAGAATGGTTGTCAATGATAATTATTTCGTAGTCATAATCCTCCACTGCACCGATTGTTGAGTCGATGCAGCCCTTTATAAATTTTTCTGAGTTCCAGGTGAGGAGGATTACGCTGATTTTCATTATCCGAATAGTTTGGTTTTCAGAGCCTTGAAAGCAATCCAAAAATCTTTTGTCGAAGAGAATTTCGAGATGTTTGAGAATATGAACGATGGAGATAGATAGAAGCGAATGTTGTTCCAGAAAAGAAGATTTTCCATCTGTTTTGAACTTAAATTAGGGTAGTTCAAAATTGAAGTTCTCTGAACGTCGGTAGGCGTATATTCTCCACCTTTTATCCATCCGTTTTCTTTTGCAATGTCGTGGAAAAGGGTTGCCGGGAAAGGTGAAACGATGTTGAACATAACTTGTGACACTTTCAAAGCCTTAGCCTTCTTTAGGGTGTCTTTTATTGTCTCGACCGTTTCAAGCGGACTTGTTCCGATTAGAATGTTCAGTTTGATTGGCACATTGTACTTGTGTAGCAAGTCAATAGCCTTGTAAATATCTTTTTCGGTAATTCCTTTCTTTATGTATTTCAGGATATCGTCGTTAAAAGACTCCACGCCCAAGTCAACATATTGGCAATTATATTCTTGCAGCATTTTTGCCATGTCTTCCGAAATGGCGTCAACGCGAGCCTGGCATCCCCATACTATACCGTACTTTTTAAGTGCTTCGCCGATAGGTTGCAGGCGCTTTGTAGTTGTAAGAAAGTTATCGTCCATAAAACCGATGGCTTTGTAGCCCATTTCGGCGAGTTTATTGATTTCCGCAACAACGTTTTCTGTGCTTCTGAAGCCCACAGGTGGCTTTTTGCCGGTAACTGCCTTATGCTCAATTTCCCTTGCGAAAGAGAGAGAACTTGGCACGCAGTATATGCAGTGGAACGGGCAGTTCCTCGATGTTACCATAGAAATATATGGTGAAACTTTCAGTTTCGGGTTAAAGAAATGGTAATCCTTGATATGGTGGATTGCAGGAAATGGAATCTCGTCAAGGTTGTCGATAAGCGGACGGGTAGGGTTGTGCTTGATCTTTCCCGACTCGTCAATGTAACTGATTCCCTTTATTCCGTGCCAGTCTTCTCCTCTGCTGATAAGGTCAATCAATTCCTTCGCGGTAAGGTCCGGCTCGCCTCTAGCAATGATGGAACTATTCGGATGCTTCTTGTCGAGAAGCATTTGAGGAAAGTAAGTTCCAGCAGGACCCAAAAAAATACATTTTGCTTCAGGATGGTATTTGTGGATAATCTCCTGCACCATAGCATCGGTCGATATTGAAAGGTTAACCGACCAGAAAAAGTATATGTCGCTATTGTCGTTTTTTATGTAATCAATGCAGTCTTCCTTAGTGCCCCTTTCGAGAACGAAGTTTTTGTAATTTATCTGATATCCGCATTCTTCGAGTAGAGCAACAACCGTCAGTTCATAGATATTAGGCATATCATAAACGAGTCGGGTGCAGCCCGCAGTTCGTTCTGCCGGCTTGTTTTTGTCGAAAGAAGGCGGAGTTAAAAAGGTTATTCTCATATTTTATTTAGTATCTCAGATTTCTTGTGCAAAGTTATTTGCTGTGCAATATATTTCATAATATATAACGAAGTAAAGTGTTACTTATTGCATAAAACCCATTAAAATGGCTGTATTCTCGCTTATTGTGTGGCTATATCAGTAAATTATAGACAAATGTATTAGTAAAAGGTTGTGTAACAGTTATTTAGATATAAAGAGGAGTTTAATTTACTTTATTTAACATAATTAAAAGCAGTATTTAATGAGTTTAATTGTTATAAAGTCAGTGTGGGTATTATTATGTGTGTATGGGTTGGAAGGCCATTTAATGGCCTCCTCCCTTTTTTAAAAAAAGTAGTTATATTATAGATATGAGAACATTAGGAATTATTGCCGCGTTATTTGTGGCTGTTTTATTTACTTCTTGTGGTAACAAGGGTAATGTTAAAGTAGAAGGAGGTCAGGCTTCAGGCCTTGAAGGTGAATGGAATGTTTTGGCCATTAATGGTAAGGCACTGGAAAGCGATTCAGCGGGCTTCGTTCCTTATATTGGGATTGATTTGCAATCTTCCAGAGTATATTGCTTTGCTGGTTGCAACAGAATGTCGGCAACTGTAAAAGTTGAAGATACGGGAGTGTTGCAGTTTGGTCAGCCTATGTCAACAATGATGTATTGCCCTAATATTGATTTGGAGAAATCATTGATGAACGCAATGTCAGAAGTTGCTACATTTAAATTTATTGGCGAAGGAGCCGCTTTGCTTGATAAAGAAGGCAAGCAGATTGTGACCCTTCAGAAAAAGGCTTCGTTTGCATCATTGTCAGACCTTAATGGAAGCTGGAATATTGTTGCTGTTAATGGTAAGTCTGTTTCAAAGAAGTTGGAGAAAAAGCCAACTTTAACATTTGATATTGCGGCAGGCAAGGTTTTTGGCAATACTTCTTGTAACAACTTAAACGGACTTGTCGTTTCATTGGAAGGTAGCCGTAACTCTTTGAAATTTGAGAATGTTGCGACAACAATGATGGCTTGTGAAGATATGTCAACAGAAACTGAAGTTTTGAGTGCTCTTGAAAGTGTTGAGTCTTTCGGAATACTTAAAAATGGCAATCTTGCTCTATTCTCAGCAGAGGGCAATATCTTGTTGGAATTGAAGAAATAATTTTGGACATCATTTTTTGGGTTTTAATTTAAATATCTCGGAATTGGGAGCATGTGAAATGTTCCCAATTCTTTTTATTGTGTCGGGATAAAATGAAATTTCATTATCTGAAAAAATGTGTTAAAAATGAAATAATGTAAAAATTATTAATGACTTTTGTTAGCAAGTTATGTGTTAATGCGTACCTTTGAAGTTTGTTAATGATATGGAAGACATAAAACCAATACAAATAGATATTCGGAAAGTCATAATGGCAAAAGTTCCGAAATACGGCAAATTCATTCCAGGATTTGTCTATCGCTGGCTTGCGCATATAATTCGGCAAGACGTTTTTAACAGGATTCTTACAGAAAACCATGGCAAGTACGGTCATGATTTTGCAACAGGGGCATTGTTAACGCTCGGAATGCGGCTTGAGGTCCGCGGATTGGAGAATATTCCGTCAGAAGGCCGATTTATATTTGCCTCGAATCATCCGTTGGGGGGGCTTGACGGCATTGCTCTTATTTCTGTCCTCGGTAACAAGTATGGTGGCAATGTTAAATGTATAGTCAACGATTTGCTTATGGCGGTTAAGCCGATGGAAAATGTCTTTCTGCCTATAAACAAGCATGGTAGCCAAAGTCGCAGTTCCGCAGATGCGATAGAAAAAGCTTATGCCAGCGATTGCCAGATGATAATGTTTCCTGCAGGCTTATGCTCACGAAAAGGAAAAGATGGAGTTGTTAGAGACCTTGAATGGCAGAAATCGTTCATTGTGAAGAGCATTACATCCAAAAGAGACATTATTCCTGTGTATTTTGGAGGTCTTAATTCAAAGTTTTTTTATAATTTTGCAAAACTTAGGCTTAGACTTGGTATAAAGTTTAATATAGAAATGGTTCAACTTCCGGCGGAACTCGTTAAAGGAGCCGGCAAGACGTTGACAATAACATTTGGAAAGCCTATAAGGTACACAACATTTGATAATAGCAAAACGCCGAAGGAGTGGGCCGCAGAAGTGAAGTCGCTCGTTTACCGGATGGCTGATGACAATAAATAAGATGAAAATACAGAGTGTTATTGCTCCTGTTCACAAGAGTCTCCTGAAGATGGAATTGAAGGAGGAGCGATTTCTCAGAAATACTAATAAGGGCCATAACGAAATTTATATCGTTGATGCTCATAATTCTCCTAATATAATGTGGGAGATAGGTCGTTTGCGTGAGATAGCATTCCGAAGTGCCGGAGGTGGTACTGGTAAGAGTGCCGATATCGACGAGTTTGACACTATGGATGAGCCGTGCCAGCAACTTATAGTGTGGAATCCCGAAGCGGAGGAAATTGTAAGTGGCTATCGTTTTATCCTTGGTGAGAATATGAAGTTTGGAAGTGACAGAAAACCGAATATTGCGATGTCGCACATGTTTGATTATTCCGACGAATTTATCAAAAACTATCTTCCTTATACTATAGAGTTGGGAAGGTCGTTTGTATCCGTTGAATATCAGTCAACACGTGCAGGTGCTAAGGGAATTTATGCGCTTGATAATATCTGGGACGGTCTCGGAGCGTTGACAGTTGTCTATCCTAATATAAAGTATCTTTTTGGCAAGATGACTATGTATCCTTCTTATCCGAAGGAATGCAGGGATATGATTCTGTATTTTCTTGACAAGTATTTTCATGATCCTGAAAATATGGTGACACCCATTCACGCGCTTGAAACGAGTATAAGTCCGCGTGAGTTGGACAAGATATTCTCGGCAGATACTTTCAAGGATAATTATAGGACACTGAAATCCAACATCCGTAAAGGAGGAGTTACGATTCCGCCTCTTGTTAATTCATATATGAATTTGTCTCCGAATATGAAGGTGTTTGGAACTGCTATTAACACCGAATTTGGAGATGTTGAGGAAACTGGTATTTTCATTACCATTTCAGAAATTTATGAAGATAAAAAAATGCGGCATATCAGTTCTTTTTATGAGCGGTTTATTGAGTATCGCCAGGAGGTTATTAGAAGAATCCGTGATTATGCCAGTGCAAAAAAGGATAATACATTATGATAAAGAAGATTGTTTTGGCATTGTCGGTGCTTTTTGCTACAGTTGCCTTAGCAGAAGAGCCACTGAAGGTGCAGGGGGAATTTATCGGTAATGCTGGTACTAAGGACTTGGCACCATATTTTATAATGTCAAATAATGGAGGCATTGTAACGCAGCATTCGTCAGCATTATTTCGGGCGAGTGCGGTTAAGGATTTGGACTTGTCACGCAGATTCTCATATTCATTTGGAGTTGATGCACTTGCAGGCTATTCTGACAAGGCTGAGTATCTTCGCTATAGCGTTGCAGATAAGGGTATGGTTTTGAATGAGTCTGGTCCTGCTCCGATATGGTTACAGCAATTGTTTGCTGAGGTTAAGTTTCGTGGCGTTTTTATCACAGTCGGAATGAAAGAGCGTCATTCACCACTTTTTAATTCGGAATTAGGTTCTGGCGACTTTATACAGTCTAATAATGCTCGTCCTGTTCCGGAAGTTCGTGCTGGGTTCATAGATTTCCAAAATGTTCCATTCACGAATGGCTGGTTGCAGATTCAAGGTGAACTTTCATATGGAAAGTATGTTCAGAATGATTGGTTAAGAGATCATTATGGCTATCAGCGTGGATTTATAAATACTGGTGTTTGGACGCATTATAAAAGGTTATATTTACGTTCGAAACCAGCAAAGCCTTTTTCTGTAACGGTTGGTATGCAGGTTTATTCTCAGTTTGGAGGAACATGTGATTCTTATTCAAAAGGGGAGTTAATCAATTCCGATCCTTATGATGTCAAGTTGAAGGATTTTTTTAAGATTTTCACTATGCAAGGGGGTGACGATAATGATAATCCTGGTGACAGTCAGTATTATTACGGTAACACGCTCGGTTCATGGGACTTTATTGCACGTTACCGTTTGAAAAACGATTCCGAGTTGAAGGCTTATTTCCAGTGGCCTTTTGAAGATGGGTCGGGTATTGGCAAGATGAACGGTTTCGATGGAATTTGGGGCTTGGAGTATAACAGTCACGATAAGTCTGCGATTGTTTCGTCTGCTGTATTGGAATATATTGACTTCACTAACCAAAGCGGACCGAGCCATTGGGCTCCTGCTGACGTCCCTGATTCAGAAATGGGCGGCGAGGCTACAGGCGGTGACAGTTATTACAACAATTTCCGATATAATTCGTTTATGAATTTCGGTATGTCGCAAGGAACACCGTTTATTCCTGGTACTATATATAATAAAGATGGACAGTTGCAGGTACGTCATAACAGGATACGCGGCTTACATTTGGGAGTTGCGGGTAATATAATTCCGCGTTTGCAATATCGTTTGCTTTTCTCCTACAGGAAATCGTGGGGAACTTATTCAAGTCCGTTGCTTGAAAAGGTTGATGATACTTCCTTTATGATTGAAGGAAAGTACAATTTCAAGCAAGTTAAAGATTTGTCGTTGAAGGCTGCTTTGGCATTTGACAAAGGCAAATTGCTTGGCGACAATTTTGGAGCGTTGGTAACATTGAACTACACAGGCGTGTTTAAAATTTTTGAAAGATGAAAAAACTTAATATAATATTGATTTTCATTGCGATGCTATTGCCTTTAAGCAGTTGCTTGCACAATAATGGCGACATTGGTCCATGGTTTGGGCAGTGGAAGGTTACCGAAGTTCAAATTAATGGAGAAAAAGATCCAAAATATAAAGGAGACGGATTCTTTTGCTTTCAGTCATCTACTTTTAAACTGGTGCAAAGTTATCCCGAGGATAATAATGCTACGAGTATCTTTGGTAACTGGGAGGAGAAAGACGGTTATATTTCGGTCTTTTTCCATGATAGGGAAGATTCTCCATGGTTGAGGGGGTATTTCCACTTGGATAAAAAGTCTATGCTTACTGTCGTAAAGAGAAAAGGAGACAAAGTCCTCAAATATACGGCAGAAGACGGAAACGAATACACTTATTTTTTGAAGAAGTGGTAATAATATAAAAACAATTTTTTAAATCATTCGATGAACTTTGTAGAAGAACTTAAATGGCGTGGCATGGTGCACGATATGATGCCAGGCACAGAAGAACAACTTCAAAAGGAAATGACAACTGCTTATGTTGGAATTGACCCAACTGCAGATTCATTGCATATCGGTCACTTGGTGAGCGTTATGATTTTGCGTCATTTTCAGCGTTGTGGTCACAAGCCTATCGCACTTATCGGTGGTGCTACAGGTATGATTGGTGACCCATCAGGTAAGTCAGCAGAGCGTAATCTCTTGACTGAGGAAACTTTGCGTCACAACCAGGCATGCATTAAAGCGCAGTTGGCGAAATTTCTCGATTTCGACTCAGATGCTCCTAATGCAGCAGAATTGGTTAATAACTATGACTGGATGAAGAATTTCGGTTTCTTAGATTTTGCTCGTGAAATCGGAAAGCACATTACGGTTAACTATATGATGGCAAAAGATTCTGTTAAGCGTCGCCTTAACGGTGAGGCTCGTGACGGTTTGTCATTCACAGAGTTTACATATCAGTTGCTTCAAGGTTATGATTTTCTTCATCTCTATGAAACAAAGAACTGCAAATTGCAGATGGGTGGTTCTGACCAATGGGGTAACATTACTACAGGAACAGAGTTGATTCGCCGTAAAAACGGTGGTGATGCTTTCGCTTTGACTTGCCCGCTAATTACAAAGGCTGACGGTGGCAAGTTCGGAAAGACGGAAAGTGGCAATATCTGGCTTGACCCAAGATATACATCTCCTTATAAATTCTATCAATTCTGGTTGAATGTGAGTGACGATGATGCGGCTAAATACATCAAAATCTTTACGTTTATTTCGAAAGAAGAAATTGATGCATTGGTTGCAGAGCATCAATCGGCTCCTCATTTGCGTGTACTCCAGAAACGACTTGCAGAAGAAGTGACTTGCATGGTTCACTCTCGTGCAGACTACGAAGCTGCTGTTGAGGCATCTGGAATCCTTTTTGGTAATTCTGCGGCGGAAACTCTTCATAAGATTGACGAAGATACTCTACTTGCTGTATTTGAGGGTGTCCCTCAATTTGAGATTAGCAAGTCTTTGCTCGAAGACGGAGTTAAGGCTGTTGATCTTTTTGCAGAGCATGCAGCGGTATTTGCTTCTAAAGGCGAGATGAGAAAACTTGTTCAAGGAGGCGGTGTTTCGGTAAATAAAGAGAAGTTGGCTGCTTTCGATAAGGTTTTGACGACAGAAGACCTGCTTAACGGCAAATATATCCTCGTTCAAAGAGGTAAGAAAAACTATTACTTGGTTATTGCTAAGTAATACATTTCTGAATATAATTTAATATGATAGGCATGGCAAAATTTCCGTGCCTATCATATTTTTGCTTTCAGATTGTTACTTGATTGTTGTAACTGTGTTAATTTGTTGAATTGTAGCGGATTATGTTATATATTAAGGGTGTCTTATCGTATTATGGTGAAACTTATACGTTAATTGTTAAAATTAACAATTGAGTTAATGTATGGAATGGCATAGTATAATGTTTGATTTTTTAAGCAGAAAATAGATTTTTTTGAAAAAATATAAGTAAAACAAGTGTAAAAAAATATTTAATAGGAGTTTTTCTGGCATAAATTGCAAAATATTTTTTTGGCAGTATCTCTGAAAAATCGAATATATATTATGAATTTTCATAAAATTGGATATTCAACATTAATTATATAACACTGTTTTATAGCATAATAAATTATAGAGCTAAAGCAGTTATATCTGGTCAAGGTCGATATGTAATTGCTTGAAAATTTTTAAAGTAAATATTTTGAGTAATGAAAAATATTGAGTAATTTAGCAAAATGCTAACAGAAAGATAAAAAATCATTATTTTGTGATGCAAAATCGGATATGGTCATTAATATTTGATACATAAAACGAGTAAATATAAAAGTTATAATCTTAAATTCCGGAATGGTATTTAACAAATGGCTTTATATATAATGTGTCAAATTATTATCGAAGAGAATCACTCTTTCTGTAAGATGAAAATGAATAATTAATTGTGTGTTAAATAAATTTTATTTAAAGTATTTTATGAAACTGAAGAAATTTGTCATTTTAATAACAATGGCTATTCTCGCTATTCCGGCTTTCTCACAGGTGAAAGCAAGTGGCGTCGTTATTGCTGACGGTGAACCGGCGATCGGTGCTACCGTTCAGGTAAAGGGGCAACCGTCTATTGGTGCAGCAACTGATATAGATGGTAACTTTGTGTTGACAGTCCCAAACGGCAATTCGGTATTGGTGTTTAGTTACATTGGTTATGAAACTAAGGAAGTGAAGGCTTCAGAGAATATGAAGGTTGAGCTTTCTGTTGGTGATGCACATCAACTTGGCGAAGTTGTTGTAACAGGTATGCAGAAGATGGACAAGCGCTTGTTTACTGGTGCAACTACTCAAATCAATGCTGAAGATGCGAAATTGGATGGTGTTGCCGATATCAGCCGTTCTCTTGAAGGAAAGTCAGCGGGTGTGTCTGTGCAAAACGTATCAGGTACTTTCGGTACTGCACCTAAAATCCGTGTGCGTGGTGCAACATCTATCTACGGTGCTTCAAAGCCGTTGTGGGTTGTTGACGGTGTAGTTATGGAAGATGCCGTTGAGGTTTCTGCCGATGAACTTTCATCAGGTGATGCAGTAACTTTGATTTCATCTGCTATCGCTGGTCTAAACTCTGACGACATCGAGTCTTTCCAGATTTTGAAGGACGGTTCAGCAACATCTATCTATGGTGCTAAAGCCATGGCTGGTGTGATTGTCGTTACAACAAAGAAAGGTAAAGCGGGTTCTGCTCGCGTTAGTTATACAGGTGAGTTTACTACTCGTATGAAGCCTCGCTATGCTGACTTCAATATCAGTAACTCTCAAGAACAAATGGGTATTTACCGTGAAATGGAGCAAAAGGGATGGTTGGAATTTGCATCAATCGCTTCTGCTGCCAATTCAGGTGTTTATGGTAAGATGTATCAGATGATTGAGCAATACGATGCTACTAATGGTAAGTTCGGTCTTGAGCATACACCGTCTGCTATGAACGCATATCTTCGTGCTGCTGAGTACAGAAATACAGACTGGTTTGATGAACTCTTCAGCAACGCCTTGTTGCAAAACCACTCTGTTTCTATCGCAGGTGGTACAGAGAAAGGTAAGTTCTATACTTCTCTTTCTGTAATGAATGACCCGGGATGGTATCAATCTTCAGATGTTCGCCGTTACACTTTCAATGCTAACGCGTCTTATGATATTTCACAGACATTGAGAGTTTCTGTTTTGACTTCAGACTCTTATCGTAAGCAAAAAGCACCAGGAACATTGAGCCAGGAAACAGACCCGGTTAGTGGTGTCGTTAAGCGTGGATTTGATATCAACCCATATAGTTATGCGTTGAATACATCTCGTACTCTTTCTGCTCACGAAACATATACTCGTAACTGGTCTGACTTTAATATTTTCCACGAATTGGAAAACAACTATATAGATATAGGTGTTACTGATTTGAAGTTCCAAGGTGAAATTAACTGGCGTCCGATTTCTGGCCTTGAATTTAATGCTCTTGGTGCATACCGTTACCAGAGTTCTGTTCAAGAGCACCACGTTAAGGACCACTCTAACCAGGCTCTTGCTTACCGTGCTGGTATAGACCCGGAAGATGCAACTATCCGTGCAATCAACCCGTACCTTTACACTGACCCGGAAGATCCTAACGCATTGCCTGTAACTATCTTGCCTAAAGGTGGTATCTATTACAATGATACATATAAGGTGTCTCAATATGACTTCCGTGCAACTGGAACATATAACAAGACATGGAACAATACTCACATCTTCAACATCTTTGCAGGTCTCGAAATTAACTCAACAGAGCGTGAGGCTTTGAGTTATACAGGTTGGGGCTTTGTTTATGATAACGGCGGTGTGCCTTTTGTTGACTACAACTGGTTGAAGCAATTGGGTGAAGAGAATGGTCAATACTATTCTAACACTTATTCAACTTCTCGAAGTGCTGCATACTTTGCAAATGCTACTTATTCTTATAATGGTCGCTACGTTCTTAACGGAACAGTTCGTTACGAGGGTACAAATAAATTAGGTAAATCTCGTGATGCTCGCTGGTTGCCTACTTGGAACGTTTCAGCAGCTTGGAATGCTCACGAAGAAGACTGGTTTAGAAATAATATTGATTTGCAAAAGGTATTGAGCCACGCAACATTGCGTCTATCTTACTCATTGACAGCAGACAGTGGTCCAGCGTGGGTATCTAACGCTACACCGGTATATAACCCTTACCGTCCATGGCGTCCGCTGTCAAGCGTTCAAGAACTTGGTTTGCAACTTTCAGATATTGCGAATGAAGAACTTACTTATGAGAAGAAGAAAGAGTTTAACGTTGGTTTCGACTTGGGCTTTATGCAAGGTAGCCGTATCAACTTCTCTGGAGATATTTATTACCGCGACAACTTTGACTTGATTGGTACTATCTATACACAGGGTGTTGGTGGTGTTACTATGAAGTATGCTAACGTTGCTGCAATGAAGTCTCATGGTGTGGAATTCACTCTTTCTACAAGAAATATTGAGACTAAGGACTTCACTTGGACAACAGACTTGACATTCTCTAAGACTAAGAACGAAATTACAGACCTTGACTCTCGTTCAAATGTAATGCAACTCGTTTCTGGTTCAGGTTATGCTAAGCAAGGTTATCCTGTTCGTGCTATCTTCTCTATTCCTTTTGTTGGCTTGAGTGATGAAGGTCTTCCTTTGGTTATCAATGAAGACGGTAAGGTAACTTCTACAGACATTAACTTCCAAGAGTTTGAAAAAACAGACTTCTTGAAATATGAAGGTCCTACAGACCCAACAATTACTGGTGGTTTTGGTAACGTTTTGAGATGGAAGAACTTCCGTTTGAACTTGTTCATGACTTACTCATTCGGTAACAAGATACGTCTTGACCCGGTATTTGCAGCATCTTACGATGACTTGACAGCAATGCCTAAGGAATTCAAGAATCGTTGGGTAATGCCAGGTGATGAAAGATATACAACTATCCCAGTTATTGCGAGCCGTCGTCTTGCTAAGAAGTATGACTATATTTCTCGTGCTTATTCAGCATACAACTATTCAACTGAGCGTATTGCTGACGGTGGTTTCATTCGTTTGAAAGAGGTCTCTCTTACTTATGACATTCCTCAGTCTTTCCTTGAAAAAATCAGATTCTCTTCTGCTTCTATCAAGGTTCAGGCTACAAACCTTTGGTTGATTTATTCTGACAAGAAGTTGAATGGCCAGGATCCTGAGTTCTTTAACTCTGGTGGTGTTGCAACTCCATCTCCTAAGCAGTTTACATTCACTTTGCGTTTCAGTTTGTAATATTTAAAACGTTTGAAAAATGAAAATTAAGAGTTTAATATATATGGCAGTTGCAGGAGTACTTTCTCTTTCGTCTTGTAACAAATTCCTCGATGAGGTGCCAGATAACCGCGTAGATCCGCAAACTCCAGACCAATTATTGATGATGATGGTCGATGGATATTCTTTCGGTAACTATGCTAAATATTGTGAACTTAGTAGCGATAATATTGTTGACAATAACTCTCCAGACAAGGAAGGTGTTCGTTATAACTTGACATCAGCCGGTGTTATCGATGATGAGATGTTTGCATGGGAAGATGCAAAGTCTGATATGGCTAATGACTCTCCATCTTTTATTTGGGAGGGTGCATATCACGCGATTGCCGTTTCTAACCATGTCCTTGATATTATCAAGCAATGGGAAGATGCAGGCAGAAAATTTGAAGGAACAGATGCCAAAAAATTGGATGCAGCCCGTGGTGAGGCTTACCTTATCCGTGCTTACAACCACTTCGTGCTTGTAAACGTTTTCTGTAAGGCTTACGGTGCAACAAGTGCTTCAGACCCTGGTATCCCTTACGTAACAGAACCAGAAAGAACAGTAAACGTTCACTATGAGCGTGGTACTGTTGCTGAAACATACGCTAAGATTGAAGAGGACTTGAAACTTGGTTTGAAGTATGTTAACGATAACTTCTATGAACAAACAAAGTATCACTTTAACAAGAAGGCTGCTAATGCGTTTGCTGCAAGATTCTACCTTTTCAAGCGTGAGTATGATAAGGTTGTCAATCATGCAAACGTTGTTCTTGGAGCTGAGCCTTCAACAATGATGAGAACATACTGGGGAACTAACTATTCGTCATCAGAAGCTAACATTCTTTCATACGTTGACGCTAAGTCACCAAGTAACTTGCTCCTTATCCCTACTTACTCTTCTTTCTGGAGATCTATCGGTGTTGGTATGCGTTATGCAGTTAACAGAGATGCAGCGACAGAAACGCTTTATGGTCAAGGTCCTTCTTGGTCTAATACAGGTTTTATTCTTCACCCATGTATGATTGGTAAGCTTTATGTTAATGGTAACCAAGACTACGGTGTTTACTTCTTGAAGTTAGGTGAGTTGTTTGAATATACAGACAAGGTTGCTGGTATCGGTTATGTTCACATGGTAAGAACTGAGTTTACAGCAGAAGAAACACTTCTTTGCCGTGCTGAAGCTAAGATTTATTTGAAGGACTTCCCGGGTGCAGTTGCCGACTTGAAGGTATGGGATGAATCTCGTCAAAAACTTCCTGCTAACTATAAGTTCGATGAACTTACTCAGGAACTTGTTGAAGAATACTATAATGAGGCTAAGCATCAGACTCCTGCTAATAAGTGGGATCCGCGTCCAGGCTTGTTTAAGAAATTGAACATTGACCAGGTTTGCCCGAGCGACAAATATGCAATGACACCGGAAATGGCTCCTTATTTGCAATGCTTGATGCACTTCCGCCGTATCGAAACAATCTTTGACGGTTACCGTTGGTTTGATATCAAGAGATATGGTATTGAAGTAACTCACAAAATCGGAAGAAGCCGTGTTGAAGTGCTTACTATTAACGACCCACGCCGTGCGCTTCAGTTGCCTTCTGAGGTTATTGCTGCTGGTATTGCAGGTAATGTCCGTAAGCCAGAGTTGACAATTCCTAATGGTAAGGGATATGTTAGATATTCTGGCGGTTATAGAGTGTCAAACAAATAATTAAGAAAGTTATGTTCAAAAAATATATTAAAATTGCATTTGTTGCATTCCTTGGCGTAGCGTTCGCAGGATGTAGTGAAGACGACTTGTCACCGGAAAGTGTTTTCCCAGAAACAAGTGATGAACTTGACCCAAATTCAGCATCTTATCAGTTGGACAAGTTCTTGGAAGACAACTATTTGAAGGTTTATAACCTCCAATTCCGTTATAAGTTGCAAGATGTTGGTGCTGATATGAACTACAACCTTGTTCCAGCAACATACGAGAATGCCGTTGATATGGCGGTATTGGCAAAGTATCTTTGGTTTGACGTTTACAAAAAGTGCGTTGACCCAGAATTCTTGAAGCAATTTGGACCGAGAATTATTCACCTTATCGGTTCTCCTGCTTATAACCCTCACAATGGTACTATGCTTCTTGGTCTTGCAGAAGGTGGCTTGAAAGTAACCTTGTTCCGTATGAACTTGATGGATATCAATGATTTCGAACAACTTAATGAGATGTACTTCAAGACAATGCACCACGAGTTCTCTCACATCTTGCACCAGACAAAGACTTATCCAAATGAGTTCAATATGATTTCTAACCAGTATTATGACCCAATGGGCTGGCAGGATAGAAATGACAATGTTTGCTACTCTTTGGGCTTTGCTTCAGACTATGGTAGTTCAGAGTCACGTGAGGACTTTGCTGAAATTATTGCGAATTTTATTACTAAGACTGATGAACAATGGAATAAAATGCTTGAACTTGCGGATTATGGCTGGGAGCAACAATATGACGAGCAAGGTTTGCCAGTTTATCAAGAAGGAAGCAATAAGCCTGTTTGTAAACAAGTAGAAGACTTTGATGGTGTTGACGGACGTGCTGTTATTCTTCAAAAGGTGGATATCGCTCGTCAATGGTTCAAGGATGCTTGGGGTATGGATCTTGATGCTCTTCGTGCTGAGGTTCAGTATCGTCAGAAGAACTATGATATCAATGATTTGAGACAGGAAGTTTATGGTATTACTGTTGATAAAAAATAAGTAGAATAATATGAAAAAATCATTTGCAATAATATTAAGTGTCGCTTTAGTTGCTGGATTTTCTTCTTGCTCTCGTGAGGAGGATGATATATTCGCTGAAAGCCCGGCACACCGCCTCAATCACTCTATTGAAGAATATACTGCATTTCTATCAGGAGCAGATAACGGTTGGATTATGGAGTACATGGCTAAGCCTGATGAAGCAGCATATCCTATATTGATGAAGTTTACTGCTGGTGGTAGTGTTACAATGGCTGCGAAGAATCCGGTATCATCTAATAATGTTTATAAAGAGCAATCAAGTCTTTATGAGATTATTACGGATAATGGTCCAGTATTGACTTTCAATACATATAATGATCTGCTTCACGCTTTTTCTACTCCAGAAGATGACCCAGATACAGACGGTAATGAGGCTGGTCTTGGTCACGAAGGTGATTATGAATTCGTTGTTTACGAAGCAGACAAGGATCATTTCGTTCTTAGAGGTAAGAAATATGGCTACACTATCAATATGACAAAGGTTCCTGCTGATTTGGCTTGGGAGGATTACTTCACTAAACTTGAAGAGATTCGCAGTTCTTATTTCAGTAGCAAAATCAAGACAATTTTCCTAAATACAGATAAGGGTAATTATACTATTTCTGGCATGGGATCAGGTTTGTTTAACTTTGTTCCGGAAGGTGGTGACCCTATCTCGCAGACAATTACACATCCTTACACTGTTCGTCTTGATGGTACTGTATATTTGAATGTGCCATTTACAGGTGAAAAGGGCGATTTGAATTTGCAAAACTTCTCAGTAGCAGAGGATGGAACGCTTTATTGTACAGATAAAGGACAAACAGCCGCAATGACTTGTGGAACGCCTGCATTTATTTTTACTAATAAGGATTACAAGTGGCGTCTTGACAAGAATGTTCTTGAAGGGGACTGGAAGACTGCATACGATAATTTGTCAACAAGTCTTCGCAAGTACAACAAGAATGCAAACCTTCAATATATTGAACTTTCTTACAATGCTGCTAATGAAAAGTACAATCTGTTGGTTAAGACAAGCCGTTACAGTCTGAACTTCTTTATCACTGAGAACGTTTCAGAGCAAACAATCAAGTTCGCATATCAGGATGGCGATTGTGAGCAAAATGCAAGCGTTTTCTATAAGAATGTTGCTGAACTTAGAAACTTCATAGCATTGCTGACTTCAAAGACATTCAATATGTCAGGTAACTCACCAATGGCTATGACAGTAGTTACTTTGGGTGCTGATAACGGCAACCTCGTATTTAACTTGCAATAGTTCATAAGAATACTTTAATAACGACAGAGGGCGTGCCGTGGAGGCATGCCCTCTGTGTTTTTTTGGTTTTCAACCAGTGTTTGTGTTTTGTTTTTTACGACAATATTTAGTATTTTTGCAGACTAATATTTACTCTATGGCACTGATAGATATTTTGATATTGGTACTTGTTATTGTTGGTGGTGCTTATGGGTTCTATAAGGGCCTCGTTAGTGGCATTGGCGGGTTGATTGGCCTTGTTGTGGGTATCATTGCTTGCAGGCTTTTCGGCTCAACGTTCAGTGACGCTATAGTCGAAGCCTTTCCAGGAGCGGAGCACTATATAGCGGTTATTTCTGCCTATATCATTATCTTCTTGGTGTTCTTTTTCGGGATTAAATTAGTGGCATTACTACTGAAGCAAACAATAAAGGCTCTAAATCTCGGAGGCTTTGACCGTGTAGGCGGTGCCGCTTTGGGGATTTTCAAGTGGCTTTTACTGTTAAGTGTTATTCTTAACGGAATTTATGTTATCGCTCCCAATATGTCGCTTTTCCACTCCTCACATTTGCTTGACGGTAAGATTTTCGAGTTTGTTATGCGGATTGCACCGTGGGCGTGGGGTGTTGACATTTTCCCGAGTAGTGTAGGGTAGGTCATTTTGGTATGTTTAATAATTCATATCCGGAAGTGCAAATGAAAAAAGAAAAAGAAATAAAGGCAGATAGCGAAATTATCAAGGACGCTGCTGAAGGTGATTACAAGTACGGTTTTGTTACCGATATTGATACTCACATCATTCCTGTTGGATTGAATGAAGATGTTGTCAGATATATTTCTACTGTCAAAGGCGAGCCGGAATGGCTCCTTGAGTTCCGCCTGAAGGCTTTCCGCCATTGGCAGACAATGGAGATGCCAAATTGGGCACACCTCCAAATTCCAGAAATCGATTATCAGGCGATTAGTTATTATGCAGCCCCAAAGGCAAAGCCGTCGCTAAACAGTATGGACGAGGTTGACCCGGAGTTGCGTAAAACGTTTGACAAACTCGGCATTCCCCTTGAGGAGCAGATGGCTCTTTCAGGCGTTGCCGTTGATGCTGTTATGGACAGTGTTTCTGTGAAGACGACATATCGCGACAAATTGGCGGAGTTGGGTGTTATCTTCTGCTCCATTTCGGAGGCGGTTAAGGACTATCCTGATTTGGTCAAAAAGTATCTCGGTTCCGTAGTATCATACCGTGACAATTTCTTTGCGGCATTGAATTCTGCTGTTTTTTCTGACGGTTCATTCGTATATATCCCTAAAGGCGTTCGCTGCCCTATGGAGTTGTCAACTTATTTCCGCATCAATGCAGCCAATACGGGTCAGTTTGAGCGTACGCTTATCGTTGCCGACGATGATGCATACGTTTCTTATCTCGAAGGCTGTACTGCTCCTATGCGCGACGAAAACCAGTTGCACGCGGCAATTGTGGAAATCGTTGTTGAAGACAGGGCTGAAGTGAAATATTCTACTGTTCAGAACTGGTACCCTGGAGACAAGGACGGTAAGGGCGGTATCTATAACTTCGTTACAAAACGCGGACTCTGCCGTGGCGATTATTCCAAATTGTCGTGGACACAGGTTGAAACAGGTTCTGCTATTACATGGAAATATCCGAGTTGCGTTTTAAAAGGAAATAATTCTGTAGGTGAGTTCTACTCAGTGGCTGTTACAAACAATTTCCAGCAGGCAGACACAGGTACGAAAATGATTCATATAGGCAAGAACTCACGCAGTACTATTGTTTCCAAAGGCATTTCTGCCGGAAAGAGCCAGAATAGTTACCGTGGTCTTGTGAAGGTTGCTAAGGATGCTGAAAATTGCCGAAACTATACTCAGTGCGACAGTTTGTTGCTTAGCGATACTTGTGGTGCGCATACGTTCCCGTATATTGATGTGCAGAACAAGTCTTCGATTGTTGAACATGAGGCTACAACTTCAAAAATTAACGAGGACCAATTGTTCTATTGCAACCAGCGCGGTATCTCTACAGAGGACGCGGTTGGACTTATTGTCAACGGTTATGCTAAAGAGGTTATGAACAAACTTCCGATGGAGTTTGCTGTAGAAGCGCAGAAACTGTTGCAAATTTCACTTGAGGGTTCAGTTGGATAAAGAAAAAATTACTACAATGCTTGAAATAAAAAACTTACATGCCGAAATTGAAGGCAAGGAAATTCTAAGAGGTATCAATCTCACGGTTAAGCCGGGAGAAGTTCACGCAATTATGGGACCTAACGGTTCTGGCAAGTCAACTTTGTCATCTGTATTGACAGGTCACCCTGCTTTTACGGTTACAGAAGGGGAAGTTACTTTTAATGGCAAGAATTTGCTTGAAATGTCAGCCGAAGACCGCTCTCATGAAGGTCTGTTCCTAAGTTTCCAGTATCCTGTTGAGATTCCTGGAGTTTCAATGGTTAACTTTATGCGTGCAGCATTGAATGCCAAGCGTAAATATTTCAACCAAGAGCCTCTTTCAGCAGGCGATTTCCTTAAATTAATGAGAGAGAAGCGTGCCATTGTTCAGTTAGACAATAAGTTGGCGTCTCGTTCGGTAAACGAGGGCTTTTCAGGAGGCGAAAAGAAACGTAACGAAATCTTCCAGATGGCGGTTCTCGAGCCGAAATTGAGTATTCTTGACGAGACTGACAGTGGTTTGGATATCGATGCTTTGCGTATCGTTGCTGAGGGTGTTAACAAGTTGAAGACTGATAATAATGCAACAATAGTTATTACCCACTACCAACGTTTGTTGGACTATATCAAGCCGGATATTGTGCACGTTCTATATAAAGGACGAATTGTGAAGACAGCCGGACCAGAACTCGCTCTTGAGTTGGAGGAAAAAGGCTACGACTGGATTAAAGAGGAAGTTGACGGTAAATAGTGGATGAAATGACTGCAATTAATCAATATCTTGATTTGTATAAGTCGAATAGAGAAACGATTGATTCATTCTCTGCGGGGGCTTTGAATGCCAGCCGGCAGACTGCTTTTGAGTCTCTTTCTGACTGTTCTTCCCTGCCCCAAAAGGGTGCGGAAGATTATGAAGTGACCGATTTGGAGTCGTTTTTCGCTCCAGATTATGGTGTGAACATCAAGCGTTTTGAACTTGGAGTTAATCCAGCAGACGCATTCCGTTGCGAAGTGCCTAATATGAGCACGTGTATGTATTTTCTTTTCAACGACGCATTTCATCCAACAGCAAATGCTCACAAGTCATTGCCTGAAGGGGTTATAATCAAATCTCTTAAGGCTGCTGCTGTGGAAAATGCTGATTTGGTAGAGAAATATTACGGCAAGGCAGCAGGCATTGCAGAACCGCATGTTGCGCTGAACACAATGTTGGTGCAAGATGGTATATTCATCTATGTTCCAAAGGGGAAGGTGGTTGAAAAGCCTATCCAATTAGTGAATATCCTTAACAGTTCTGCACCGTTGGTGGTTAACCGCCGTATGCTTGTCGTTATAGAGGAAGGTGCGGAGGCGAGACTGCTTGTTTGCGACCATACGCAAGACAAGGATGCCGGTTACTTATCTTCACAGGTTGTTGAAATCTTTGCCGGCAAGAATTGCGTTTTCGATTATTATGACATTGAAGATTCTTCCGATTCAACCAATAGAGTGTCTTCGCTTTATCTCCGTCAGGATGAAGGCTCAAACGTTATGGTTGACGGCATAACGCTCAATAACGGCAAAACACGCAATAATTTTGTTGTTGATATGGCGGGTGCCCATGCAGAATTGCATTTGCTTGGCATGGCTATAGCAGGAGGTGAAAGGCTTGTTGATAATCATACTGTTGTTAATCATGTTGCCGAGTCTTGCCATACTGATGAATTGTTCAAGTATGTTCTCGACGGTAATGCAGTTGGCTCTTTTTCAGGTTTAATTAAGGTGACGCCTGGAGCGTATAAGACGCAGGCATACCAGAGCAACAAGAATATCTGTGCTTCTGATAGTGCGAGAATGTACTCTAAGCCTCAGTTGCTTATTGATTGCGATGACGTTAAGTGTAATCACGGTTCCACTATAGGTCAGATTGACAAGAATGCACTCTTCTATATGCGTTCAAGGGGTATTCCTGAGAGCGATGCCCGCCTGATGCTTATGCAGGCGTTTATGAACGACGTTATTTCAGGCGTTAGAATGGAGTCGTTGAAAGACAGGTTGCGTCACCTTGTGGAAAACCGTTTCCTTGGAAACCAGACTAACTGCGCAAACTGTCAGCAGGCAAAATTATAGTATTGGAAAAAATTATGTTAGATATAAAAGAAATTCGTTCGGAATATCCTATCCTCGACCGTAAGGTTTTCGGGAAAGACTTGGTCTATCTTGATACTGCCGCAACTTCGCAGACACCGTCTTGCGTAGTAAAGAAAATTGAGGAGATGTATTTCACGAAAAAGGCAAACGTTCATCGTGGTGTCCACTTGCTGTCTCAGGAAGCTACTGAGATGCAGGAGGCAACGCGTGAAAAGGTTAGGAAATATATAAATGCCTCTTCAACAAAAGAGATAATTTTCACTCGTGGCACAACGGAGGCAATAAACCTCGTAGCCTCTTCTTTTGGTGACAGATTGTGTAATGGCGATGAGATAATCCTAACTGCTATGGAGCATCATTCGAATATAGTTCCTTGGCAATTGCTTCAGCAAAAGAAGCGTATCCGTATCCGTGTCGTTCCTATCAACGAGAAGGGCGAATTGAATATGGATATTTATGAGGATATGTTTACTGAGAATACTCGAATGGTTGCATTCTGCCATGTTTCAAACGTGCTGGGTACAGTCAATCCTGTAAAGGAGATGATTAAAATAGCGCATTCACATGGCGTTCCTGTGCTTGTTGACGGTGCTCAGGCAGCTCCGCATACGCGAGTTGACATCGCTGTTTTGAATCCGGATTTCTACGTGTTCTCCGCCCATAAAATGTATGGACCGACTGGTGTTGGCGTCCTCTATGGCAGAAAGACAATTCTTGAGTCAATGACTCCATATCAGGGAGGGGGAGAGATGATTGGAACCGTTTCTTTTGAGAAGACTACCTTTGCAGAATTGCCTTATAAGTTTGAGGCAGGAACGCCGGATTTCGTTGGCATTGCTGCTTTTGGTGAGGCGCTTGACTATATTGAGCGTATCGGTATAGAAAATATCGAAAGCCATGAGCGTGAATTGCTTGACTATGCAACTGAAAAGTTGATGGAGATTCCGGAAATGAGAATCTTCGGCACATCAGAGCAAAAGAGTGGTGTTATTTCCTTTCTTGTTGGGAATATCCATCATTACGATATGGGTATGCTTCTTGACAAGATGGGCGTTGCTGTCAGAACTGGTCATCACTGTGCAGAGCCGTTGATGCGAGTGCTTGGTATTGAAGGCAATGTTAGAGCCTCTTTTGGCGTATATAACACCAAAGAGGAGGTTGATGTATTTGTTGATGCTGTAAAGAAAGCCGCAATGATGCTTGGTTAAACTACCTGTATAACTAACCACGTTGTATAAGCAACGTAGCAAGCGACCATTACCGAGCCTTCTGCTCTCGTAATGGTCTTGCTTTTGAAGAACCATCCAACAATCCAGAAAAGGACGGCAGAAGCCACGAGAGTTAGCAAATCAAAGTTGGTTATTTTGCCCATTGGTAGAGGCTTGATGGTTGCACTCGTTCCGAGAATGAAGAAAATATTGAATAAGTTACTCCCGATAACGTTACCAATAGCGATACCGGGATTCTTTTTTACTGCAGCCACAATTGATGTTGCAAGTTCTGGAAGAGACGTTCCGCATGCAACTAAAGTAAGACCTATAACTGCTTCGCTAACGCCAAGACTGCGGGCTATTTCGCTTGCTCCGTCAACGAATAGTTGCCCGCCAAAAATCAATCCTGCAAGACCTCCAACGATAAATAGGCAAGCCTTCCACATTGGCATTGACTTAAATTTCTTCACCGCTTTCACTGCTGTTCTTTGCAATGGAGAAAGTATATCGCATAAAGATAGCGAAAAATAATAGGAGTATTATACCGTCGATTCTACTGATAATGTTTTCCGAGCTGCCGTCAATAAGCGAGTCGCTTGCACAGGCAACGAGTACCAATGAAGATAGTATCACCAGTGGTATTTCATTGGTCATAATTGATTTCTGTACCTTGATAGGCATTACTAGTGCGGTTATACCAACTATTATAAGAATATTGAATATATTACTGCCAACAACATTGCCTACTGCAAGTTCTGCACTTCCATTAACAGCAGCAACAACACTTACCATAAGTTCTGGTGCTGATGTGCCGAATGCTACTATTGTCAGACCGATAACGAGGTCAGATATGCCAAATTTTTTTGCAATTGATGACGAACCGTCTGTAAGGCAGTTTGCACCTATGAGAATTAACAAGAGTCCAATGAGAAGGAATACTATATTCAATAACATAATCTTATTTTTTTTACAAAGGTAATATATATTTTTGGCTACAGCAATTTCGCTTCATTAATGCTAAAAATAAAAAAAGTCACATCGACTTTCGATGCGACTTTATTCGTTGATTGTATTTAACTGCAAATTATTTTACAGAATCAGCAGCAACAGTGTCAACTGCAACAGTGTCAGCAACAGTAGTGTCAACAGCAGCAACTGTATCTACAGCAGCAGAATCAGCAGCAGTAGCTTCAGCAGCTTTGTTACCACAAGAGAACAATGATGCACTAAATACAACAGCAAGTAATAAAACTAACTTTTTCATTTCTTTTAAATTTTAATAATAAAACAATTTTTTAAGCTTCAAAAACAGTACAAAGGTATAACAAAAAACTGTACTACAACAATTTTTCCCAAAAAAAAATCAGTTTTTTTTATTTTTTATCCTTTCGTTTTTTGATAAAAATTTCTTGTAAGACTATTTGTTAATATAAGATATTGATATATAGCATATTGAATCTGCTGTGCGGATATGTTGAATAACATATCTTTTTAAGCATTTTTTAGGCTTTATATATGTCTTTATTGGTTTTTATGTGAAATTTTCTCTTTTATATTTAGGTTTTTATCTTGTTTTTCTTTTAACAATCTTAATTTTAACACATTTAATATTCAAATTAGTTGTGTTTATAATGCAAAAGAGGCTGAATTATATATAATTCAGCCTCTTTTGTCGTTAAAATCTATAGGATAACTTTCGTTCCTTTGATAATGTAGATACCGCGTGCTAAACCTTCGATTTTGTTTATACCAGGAGTTACTTCCTTGGTATAGAATCTGCCGTCGATTGATGCAATTTGGATTGTTGTAGCTTTTTCTGTTTCGATGATTATATTACCGTTTGAAGCATATATTTTCATTTCGTCTTTGTTGATTGCTTCAACACCTGAAGTAATATTAACCACATATTGCAAGCCATTTACTGTGTAGTAGCCACCGTTCTTGAACTCGAGGTCTGCTGTTTGTGGGCTTCCTGAGTTGTTAAAGATGATATGCGTTGGCATGTCGTTTGTTGGAATACCATTTGAGAACGTCCATTTCCATATTTTGTTTCCGTTTGTGGCTGACCCCATTAAAACGGCTTTTTCGCCTGGCCATGTTCCGCCTGTGTAGTTAGTGCCTGAGTTGTTGCTCCAGCACCATACTTTTACATTTTTGTAAGAACCGTCGGCAGGGGCTTCGAAGAATGCCGCCATTTCAGTGTCGCTTAGTGATGGAGAGTATGGTTCTGTAACATCAGGATTAGAGCCTCCGCCTTGTTGCTCTTCAATAAGTTCTTCTTGAGTACCATCGTATCCAGGTTGTTGTGCAGTTACTGGTGACGTTGAGTATAGCCATTTGCCGTCGTTGCCAATTTTCCCGCTAATTGAATTCTTGGAAGTTTTGAGAACGTAGATACGCATATTACCTCTACCAGAGCAGTTTGCTCTCAAGGTACCGTTTGTAACAGTTTGCTTGTCGCCAGTGATAGCGTCAGTGTATTCACCATTTTCAACGCCAGTAAATGTAGCACCGCCAGAGATTGTTACAAGAACGTAACTGTCGGTAGTGTCATCTGTGAAGCGGCGTTTGAATGCGTATTGTCCTTGGCAGCCCTCAGTACTGTATTGACCTTTACGGAGAGCAGGAATGGCCATTCTTATCTTGTTAAGGCGTTGGATGTGAAGTGCAAGCGGATAGTTAAGAGTTGCGTTAATATTTCCAGTTGCATCGGTCCATTCGGCAAAGTCAGTAACGTTGATGTTGCCTTTTATATAGCCGCCGAAGTAAGCACGGCCAGAATCCTTCAAAGTCATGTTCGGACCCTTGTCGATAGTGCAGCCCTTTTTAAATTCTATTTCGCTGCCGTAGTATAGGCATGGAATACCGCGGAAAGTAAACATGAGGCTAAGGTTTTCAGCCCAAGTGTCTGTTCCCTGGTTAAAACGGGTGTCTTCTGGTGCGCCGTTAGGTGCGTAGTCATGAGAATCGACGTAAACAACGTTATAAGAAGCGTCATTATAGTATCTGTCGCCGCTTGTTGCAATACCCCAAGCACCTCCGATATTGCAGAAATTGTGGTGCATCGGGAAGTCGATGACGCTCAGGCCTGAATATCTTGAGTAGTCAGGTTTGTGGTAAGTGTTGCCTTGTAGAAAGGCGTTGTCAGAAACAGGTTGGCTGCCTTTTGAGTTTTCACCATTGTCTCTGTAGTGTTCAAGGCAAGATTGCTGGTTGACATGTGTAAGATATTGGTCTCCTTCAAAGACAACCATTGATTCCCAGGATTTAGGGTCGTTATCCCAAGCATATTCTTTGTTTTCTTTCCAAGTGTAGAAAGGAACGGATAGGGCAGGTTGCTCTCGGTACCAGATGCCTGTGTAGCGTGCGCATACCTCGCTGAACATAAAGAACGGACCACCGTTTCGTGCGGCCTTGTATTTCTCTGCAGCAGCTGTGAATGCTGGGTTGAAAACTTTATTAAATACTAGTCTGGAGATGTGGCCTCCAGTATCAATGCGGAATCCGTCAACTCCCATCTTGATGAAGTTTGAATAGCAGTTGATAAGGTAGTTGTAAGTTGCTGGGTTTTCTGTGTTCAGGTCAACGCAGTCACCGGCGATTTGTGCCCACCAGCGAGTTTCATTGTCCCAGTTGAAGTTACCAAAATGATGCCAGAGGTTCTTGGTGTCATGGTTTTTACCGTCTGTATTTTTCATTTCACGAAGTCGGCAACCATATTGTTCGCCCCCAGGCAGTTCTGAATAGTTGTCAGGAAGTCTGCCTCCATCTTTTTGAGTAAAAGGAATCATGCATGTTTCACTATCACTTTGGTCAGCGTTCCAGTCCCGTGTAAATAGTTTGCAAAGGTTTTCTTCACCGAAGTTGCCAGTGTGGTTCAAAACGATGTCGAGGATAACTTTCATGCCTTTGGCGTGAGCAGCATCGATAAGCGATTGGAATGTAACGTCTTCAGATTCATAACGTTTGTCAACTTTGCTCATGTTGCTTGCATGGTATCCGTGATAGTCATATCCAGAAGCGTTTTCTACAACGGGAGTAATCCATATTGCAGTAAAGCCGAGAGCTTTGATGTAGTCAAGTTTCTCAATAAGACCTTTGAAGTCACCGCGCCAGGCAGGGTCGCCTGCATTGTATTGCTGACCGTCCCAGCATTGGGTGTTGTTTGATTTGTCACCGTCATAGAAACGTGTTGTCATGACGAAATAAATTGATTCATCGCGAAAATCATCTCGATTGCCGATAAATGAAGCGGCACAGGTTGGAAATGCTATTAAAAATAGCAGTGCTTTTAATAGGGTTTTCATAGGTTATAAAATTTTAATTAAATGGAATTTGCAGGATTTAGTGCACTTAGTTCTGCCAGTTTCCGGTATTGTTTTTGCAAAAATAGTATATATTATGTTTAAAAGCAAGGAAATTATGCTTTTATTTATTACTGTTTGGTATGGTGCCTTATAAGTGTTTGATTCAAGTCGGATAGTAACAAAAAAGGATATGTATTGTTACATATCCTTTTTTATATATTTTGTCGTAAACGACAAGTGCTCGAATTACTTGTATTTCTTTACAATAATGCTGGCGTTGTGACCTCCGAAACCGAAAGTGTTAGAAAGTGCCGCATTAACAGTTCTCTTTTGAGCCTCACCAAAAGTAAAGTTCATGTTGTAGTCAATTTCCGGATCATTGTCTCCTTCTTCATGGTTGATAGTAGGAGGAACGATGTCTTCAAGTACAGCCTTTACGCAGAACATTGCTTCAAGGGCACCTGTAGCACCGAGGAGGTGACCGGTCATAGACTTAGTTGAACTGATGTTTAGTTTGTAAGCGTGGTCTCCGAAAACGCTTTGGATAGCCTTTACTTCTGAGATATCGCCTACAGGGGTAGATGTACCGTGGATATTGATGTAGTCAATATCTTCTGGTTTCATTTCTGCATCTTCAAGAGCATTACTCATAACGAGTTTAGCACCCAAGCCGTCAGGGTGAGTAGCAGTCAAGTGATAAGCGTCGGCAGATAAGCCGCCACCTGCTACTTCAGCGTAGATGTGAGCGCCACGAGCCAAAGCATGCTCTAATTCTTCGAACACAAGACATGCACCGCCTTCACCCATAACGAAACCGTCGCGAGAGCCACTTAGTGGTCTTGATGCGTGTTCTGGGTCGTCATTTCTTGTTGAAATAGCGTGCATTGAGTTGAAACCGCCAACACCTGCAGGGAAGATTGCTGCTTCTGCACCACCAGTGATGATAGCGTCAGCCTTGCCCAAGCGGATGAGGTTGAATGCGTCGATCAATGCGTGTGTTGATGATGCACATGCTGATACTGTAGCGTAGTTAGGGCCTCTGTATCCATATTGCATAGATACATGACCTGCTGCCATATCTGCAATCATCTTAGGAATGAAGAATGGGCTATATTTTGGACCTTTGTCTTGGTTCAAAGCATAGTAACCTGCTTCTTCCTCAAATGTGTGCAAACCACCGATACCTGCAGAGATGATGACACCAACTCGGTTGCGGTTTAGGCCTTCAAGGTCTTCCAAGCCAGAATCGGCAATTGCCTCTCTTGCTGCAACTACGCCATATTGTGCGTATAGGTCATACTTGCGAAGGTCCTTGCGGTCGAAATGCTCTGCAGAGTTGTACCCCTTAACCTCGCATGCAAATTTTGTTTTGAATAATGAGGCGTCAAAATGGGTAATAGGAGCTGCACCGCTTACTCCCTTCAACGCGTTTGCCCATGTTTCGGCTGCCGTGTTTCCAATAGGAGAAATGGCTCCAAGTCCTGTTACAACAACTCTTTTTAGTTCCATTAAGGTTTAATTATTTGTTTTCTTCAATAAATGCAACTGCATCTGCTACTGTCTTGATGCCTTCTGCTTTATCGTCTGGAATAGTAATGCCAAATTCTTTTTCGAATTCCATGATCAACTCTACTGTGTCAAGTGAGTCCAAACCAAGGTCTTGAGTGAATGATGCTTCTGGAGTTACTTCACTTGCATTAACACCGCACTTTTCAACGATGATATCCGTTACTTTTTGTTGAATTTCAGACATAATTTTTAGTTTTTAAATTATTAATTAGTTTCTATTCTTCTTTTTAGACGTGCAAAGTAAGTAATAATTATCAATATACGGAAATTTTTCCGTGAAAAAACGATCAAAATTGCACAACAACTCGTTTTGTGTGCATATTTTCCCCTCTTTTTCTATTTTTTGTATCTTTTTTATTCTTTTTTTTGCGTTTGGTAACTTACAAAATAAAGCCATTTTTTGAAAAAATCCGTCAAATTCTCGCATCCTTTCAGGGTGAAATTGCAAGCCTATTATTTTTTTATCGTAGTTTTCTATGGCTTCTATTATTCCGTCATCTGATTTTGCTGTTATTTCAAGTTCCCTGCCAAGTTTTTTGATACATTGGTGGTGGTGTGAATTTGTTAGCATTATTTCCTTATTTAATAAGGTGTAGGTCAGCGAGTCTGGTTTTACGTAAATTTTGTGAGTGCCAATTGATGTATTTTCAGTTTGGTCGTGTTTCCCTTTTGCAATGCCCAATTCAGCTTCTATATCCTGAACCAAGGTGCCGCCAAAGAAAACGTTAATTACTTGTAAACCACGGCATACTCCCAGTATTGGTAATTTGTTTTCGATTGCAACTTTCGTCAGAAGGAGTTCATAGGTGTCACGTTGTGTGTTCACTCTGCCATTAAAGGGCATAGGTTTGTCTCCATATATAATTGGATCAATGTCACATCCACCGCTGAGTAAAATACCTTCTGGTTCAATGGTTCGGAGCCATTCCTGTATTGCTGATTTTTCGGTCATAGGTGGCATTATAACGGGTATGCCACCTGCGTTGCTTATAGCAAGAGTATATTCTTGACGCAGTTCAATCCGCTCGTTGCTGCTGATGTCACACGACACTACTACTATTGGCTTGCTGTTATTCATAGAAGATTATTTTCTTTTCTGATTTTCATTGTGAGTTTTTTTATCACTTCATTATAGGAGTGCTCTATAAGTTGCTCAATCAGATTGTCGTGAGCATCTTTATTGAATGTTATTTGTATCCAGTATTTTTTATTAAAGTGCCAGGCTCCTTCAATAGCAAAATAGTGCTCTTTTAATTCGTCTGCATATTCCGGATTGCATTTGAGGACTACTTTGTCTGCTTGCTCCAATGGTATTACTGCGTACATTTTTCCGCACACTTTCATTACGAGAGTGCAGTCATCAAACGGGAAGCACTCTTCAGTTAGTGGTTTTGCGATACAAATGTTTCTTACTTTTTCAACGTCCATTTTTTTTACAAATATAGTGAAAGGTGAGTGCTGTGACAAGAGAAAACGCAGTTTTCAATTTGACAAAGCCGAACCGCATCCTATATTATCAATATTAATGGGAATTTTATTATGTGAAAATTTTATGATTTTAGCAATCTAAAAATTATTGGAGATTTGTAATTATAGATTATTATGAAAAATCAAAGAAAAGTAATAAAATATTACTAAAAATAATTTGTAATATAAAAACAATTATTAAATTTGCGATTGTTATTACAAATCACTGTAGGCAGTTTTAAGAGATCCTTGCTGCCTGCTGTTGGTTTAAAAGTTAGAGGATCTTTTAATCATTAGCCCTATGAAAAATAACTACTTTTATTTTCTGCTTTTGTTGAGTCTTATTTTTGCTTCTTTTGGAAGTCAAGTTTCCAATGCCAATCCTTTGTTACTTCCCTACGAGTGTCTGTTTACTACTGAGGCGGATTTAAATGGCTGGACGATGTTTAACCGAGACAATGATGAATTGACCTGGTATATGTCAACTTCCGACTATGGAGGAAATGGTGTTGAGTCAAAAGCAAGTGCAAATTTTGAGCCAACGGATAACTGGCTTGTATCGCCGCAACTCCAATTGGAAGATGGCGGACGCTACCAGATTTCGTTTATGGCTTATACAGCCTATTATTATAATGAAAAGATGCGTATTACTATTGGCACTTCACCAGAACCGGAGGCGCAAACAAAAGTTGTTAAAGAGGTACTTATTCCAAAGTATGAAGGATACTATGGTTATAAAGTCACTGCAATGCTGACGGATATGCCGGCTGGTGCTTATTATATTGGATTGCAGTATTATACCGAGAATGCTCAGACAATGTGTGTTTGTCTCAATAATTTCAAGGTGGAGACGATGTCGGAAGGTTCGGTAAGCGGAAAGGTGACAACTTCCGCTGGTGCTGCTATGGCCGGCTTGGAAGTGAAACTTGCGGGAATGGTTGAGAGAACAGCCAAGACAGATGAGCAAGGTCAATATTCTTTTAGTGCTGTTCCACAAGGAGATTATAAGATTTCAACCATCGCATTTGGTTATAATAAGGCGGAGCAGTCTGTAGTTGTCAATCCAGAGCAGAATAGCGTTTGTGACATTACCCTTCAGGAAATGGAAAAGAGCAGCCTTACAGGTATTGTTAAGGATAAGAACGGCAATGGCGTAAGCGGTGCCCGTATCCGCTTGGTTGGTTACTCAAACTATACGGCAGTTACCGATGCAACTGGGAACTACACAATAGACGGAATCTATATTGACGGCTATTCTGCCCAATATAAGGCAACTGTATATAAAAATTTCTACGGCGAACAGTCAAGAACAGCATATATCTCTGGTTGGGGAGGAAATACTTGTGACTTTACTTTGAAAGGCAAGCCAGTTGCTCCATACGAAGTAGTTGTTACTTCAACGGATGATGCAGCAACATCTACCATAGCTTGGTCTTTCCCTGTCGATATGGCAGAATTGAGTTTTGATAATGGTAGTCCAAAGGCTGGAGAATCTCTCGGATTCGACAATTCACGGGCTGATTCAAATATTCTTGGTGTTGTCTTTCGCGAACCGATGACAGTCTATGGTGCAAAGTGGTTTATGACAGAGGAATCGCAAGCAACGCAAGTTAATGTAAATGTGCTTGAAGTTGATGCAAATGGAGATCCAACAGGAAAAGTTATCTATATTCAAGAAGATGTTCCTTTCGTTCTTGGAGATTGGAGCAGTGTCTTTTTTCCAGAACCTGTAAATTGCCCTAATGGATTTATATTGGCATTGAGTTCAGAGGATTATTTGTCGCTTGCTGTTGATACTAACGATGAAATATTGGGCGGCAAGACTCAAATGTATGGCAATACAATGAATGCACCACAAGCCTATAAGTATTTTGAAGACAATAACTGGAGTGGTGCAATGCTTATCAGGGCGGAAGGCGAGCGCTATGAGACTGATGCTGTTGCTCCAACGATGAAATATAATGTCTATCGCTTTGCGGAGGCAGACAAGGCTGATGAAACGGCATGGACTAAAATCGGTTCAGAACTTACAGCCAATACAATGACAGACTCTGATTTTGGAACGGTTCCGGCAGGCACTTATTATTATGCAGTATCAGCAACAAATGCTCTTGACGCAGTTGAGTCTGGCAAAACAATCTCATCAGCCGTTCAGACTCGCTGCTATGCAAAGGTGGTTGTCAATGTAAAAGCAAATTCGGTTGATGCAGATGCTGTTGGTGCCATAATAACACTTAACGACGGCAATGGTCGTACCTATAATGCAACAGTTGGCTCTGACAATAAGGCAATTTTTGAGAGTGTTTTGAAAGGGAATTACTCACTTTCAGCCAAGCAGCAAGGATTCTTGTTGGACGAGATGAATATAGATGTAAGTGTTAATGAGAAATATACTTTCAATGTTGAACTCAGTCAGGTTCTTGCTCCTGTTGCAAATATTGATTTTGAAATCAGTCCGGCAGGAAATGCAACAGTATTGAAATGGGATTTGTTTGCTGATATCTTTGATGATTTTGAGGGTGAAGAGTATCAGGACTTTGAAATAAATCCGACAGGAAAGTTCGGTTGGGATTATGTTGATAATGACGGTAAGGTAACATACGGATTTGCAGGTTCAACCTTCCCTGGAATGGGTAGTTCTATGGCGGCAATCCTGATGAATGGTAATGCTGTCGTTCCGTCAGTAACAACAAATATAGCATACTCTGGTGAACGGGAACTTGCTTTCTTTGCGTGCCGTGCAAATAGCACAGAAGGCGGAATGCAGAAGTTTGACAGTGACGACTACGTTATCTCACCGGCTCTTGATTATCATAAAGACTTTGTTCTCTCATTCTATGCGCGTACTTATCAGCCGCAAGACGGAATTTATGAACGTTTCCGCGTTGGTTACTCAACAACAGGAAAAGATTTGAAAGACTTTACTTGGCTTAGCGATTATGTAACTGCTCCGGAGGTTTATACATATTATGAATACAGTATTCCTAAAGAAGCGCGCTACATAACAATTAACAGCAGTTCTCAGGATGGCTTTATTTTCTTGGTTGACGATATCAAACTTTCAACTGGTATTCTACACTCAGGAGAAGAACCGTCACGCGGTCAGTTCAATGGTTACAATATCTACGTTGACAGTAAGTTGGAGGCAAGTACAAAGGTGAGTGAATATATTCTTGACTGGAAATCCTTGTCAGCAGGAATGCACACCGTTGGCATTACTAAGGTTTATGCTTCAGGTGAGTCGGCAGAACTTTCTGTAAAGATTAATGTTGATAATGGTGGCGTTGAGGTTGTAGGAGCAGAGTCCGTTAAAATGGTGATGAACAGTAGCAACATGCTGTCGATATTCGGTAGCCATAAAGGCGTTACAGTCTATTCAGTTTCAGGAAATGCTGTTGCTAAAGCAACTGAAATGGAAGCATCGCTTGACCTTAGCAACTTGCCGAAGGGCGTCTATATTGCCAAGGCACAAGAGTTTGGAGGCTCGGTTGTAACAACTAAGATTATTGTGCGTTAGAAATTAGTTGATTTGTTAATAATGAGTGCGTTGGAAAAAATCTGACGCACTTGCTTTTTTTATAAAAAAGGTTGGATAAGACAAATTCTTTTTTTAAGTTTGCTGATGTTTTATTTTTATTTTTAAACTATGAGAAAAGTAATGTTATTCTTAAACTTGATGATGTTGGTAATATTGTCAAGTTGTGGTGATGATGAGCCAAAGGGGCCTGGACCGGAGGTACCGAAGGATGTCATCACATTCAGTATCTCTGAGAATTTTGGTGTTGTCGAATTGACGTGGGCAGAGAACCGTGCGGTTGATGTTTACCGTCAGTTGGGTAGTGGCAGTTTTGAATGCGTTTCAAAGGATAATACAGCAAAACGCTATACCGATGATTTGAAGACATCTCCAGATTTAACAGATGTTTCCTATCGAGTTGTTCTTTCTGGTGGAAAAGTAAATTCAACAGAGGCGCTCCGATCAGAAAAAGAGGTAACTATTTGCGTCTTGACCGATGAGGAGTTGGTTGATTTGGTTCAATCCCGCACCCTCAAGTACTTTACTGATTTTGCACATCCGCAGAGTGGAATGGCAAGAGAGCGCAATGCGAGTGGCGATGTTGTTACGACAGGAGGTACAGGCTTTGGCATAATGGCAATCCTTGCCGGTGCAAATAGCGGATATATAACACAGGCAGATGCTTACAAGCATATCCGCAAGATAGCAGATTTCCTTATGCGCATTCCGCGTTTCCACGGGGCATTCGCTCACTGGTACAATGGAGCGACAGGCGAAGTTCAGCCGTTTAGTGAGAAAGATAATGGTGGTGATATTGTTGAGACTTCTTTCCTTTTCCAAGGATTGATTGCCGCCAAGGAGTATTTTCAGACAGTAGGCAGCGGAGAGGCTTTGCAGTTGGTGGCCGATATCGATAAATTGTGGGAAGAAATGGACTGGAGTCATTATGTTCGCAACGGCAAGTTGATGTGGCATTGGTCTCCTGATTATGATTTCCAGATGAATCTCCCTATAGTTGGCTGGAATGAGGGAATGATTGCATACGTTCTTGCAGCATCTTCACCAACATTCCCTATTGAAAAGGAAGTTTATACTGGAGGCTTCCAGAATGGCGGTTCTATAGTTTGCGGTGGAGCAGCCTATAACTATATCTTGCCGTTAGGTGAAATGTCGTCAAAGGGTGGTCCGCTATTCTTTGCTCACTATTCATTCCTCGGACTTGATCCTCGAGGCTTGTCTGACGGAATTTGCAGAGATTATTTTGAGCAAAACAAGAACCATACTTTGATTAATATGGCTTATTGCATAGATAATCCAAAGAATTTTGAAGGTTATTCAGAGAGTTTCTGGGGCTTGACTGCATCAGATTGCCCTGTTGCGGGTTATACTGCACATTCACCGTCGAATGATAACGGAACGGTATCACCCACAGCTGCAATCTCTTCAATGCCATATACTCCAGAGCAGAGTAAGAAGGTTATGCGTTACCTTTATCGTGATTTGAAAATGCTTGGTGAATATGGTTTCTATGATGCAGTTAATTTGAGTGTTACGCCTGACAAGCAGATAGTTAAGACATTCCTTGCGATAGACCAAGGTCCAATCGTTGTTATGCTTGAAAATTACAAATCGCAATTTATTTGGAATACATTTATGAGAAATGCCGACGTGCGCCGAGGTCTTGAGCGTTTGGGTTTTACAGTCGGAGCAAAATAGGATGGCTATTTCGTAAAGCCACAAAGAGTTAGAGTCAGCCTCGGGTATTCATTACTTGAGGCTGACTCTTTTAGAATTTATTGTGTTTCTGATGAGATATATAGAATAAGGTATGAGTATTAAGCCAAAGAGTAATGTTAAGAATATTGCAGATGGAGTGTTCGGACTTACCATCTTTGCTTCTGGTAGGGCTTTGCGGATTATTCTTATTCTATTGAGCTTAACGCTCTTGGCTATCTTGTATTCCTCTTGCTTTTGCTTTAAGTAAAGATAGTTTTTATGCAGTAACCAGATTCTTCTTAATTTCGAAGCATTTGGCGAATTATGTTTATCTTCTTTTGGTAATAGAGTTTTAGCATTATTAGGTTCAATTTTCAGTTTATTCAGTTTTTCAACAGATTTTTCAATATGCTCCTCAAAAGTAGTGATTATTTCAACTTTTAACTGTAAGGCTTTTTGTTCAATTATATTTGCCGACGGGTAGATTCTTCCTTTGGAAAGTATGCTTTTAAGTCTGTTTATAAGTGTGTTGTATTCGTCTATTTTTGAATTTAATTTATAGTCGGTTAAGACTTTTGGAATTAATGTATAGGATTTGTCGTTATTTAAAATGTAGTTTAGCGTTCTTGCAGCAAAGAATAAATCCTTTTTAATTGAGTTGAAATTTTTATAGGAATTGTTGTCCTTAAATTTACTGTTGGAAATGATAATATCATTTTCATTTTGTATAAGTTCTCTTATTATTAATTTTAGTTGTTGTGTGATTGTAGAGTCAATTTGTTCTGCTTTTGTTTCAATATAATTATGCCAAAGGTTATTATATGCATTAGGGATATTATTAACAATGTCTTTGGCTCTTTCTGGCGATTTGTCAGTATAATTAGTGTATAAAACTGTCGAAAATATAGATGCTTTATAAAATCTCAGATTATGCATAATTTCATTTGTGACAATTTTAGAATTTCTGAAATTCAGGATTAGTTTTTGTGGTGTTGATTTGATACCGTTGTTTTTAATAGTAATTATTCCAAAATCAGTTTTTTGGGGGATTCCGTAAGGTATATTCATTTTATTTGAGGTCTTTTCCCCATTGATAGTTATATCACTTAAAGTAACGTGATTTTCAGCAGCAAATGTTCTTGCATAAAAGGTTTTACAATTATTGTCTGCTATTAGTCTAAAAGATATTGGCGATTCATTGTAGAGTAATTTCGAAGTTATGCCTTTATCCAAATAAACTTCGTTTTGCAGATCAACTAATTTTATCAGTTCTTCTGCCATTAAAGGTGAGCCTAAAAGTTCTTTTTCATTCTCAAATGACGGCTGTTTCTTGATAGCGGAAATATCATTAAAAAGCAGAATGTCTTTCGTGGTTGCAGTTCCGGTTGTTGATGAGTTAAGAGTAAAAGCCATTGTTTGTTGGTATTCCTTAGTTCCTATTAATATATATGCTAAAGTTGCAAATATACAAATAATAAGAGGGGTCACCGCAATAAGCGGATGCCTAAAAACCCAACTAATGAAACCTCTAATGTTAGTATTTTCGATTGATTTATACTTCATTGATAGATGTATCAATCTTTGCTCGTTGCAGTATATATTCTTGGAAACAGAATGCCTGGAATTTTAATTGCAAATTTCATTAAAACAAAAGGGATACATGTCCTAATACCGTTTTGCCGGCAAGCGCGGACTTGTTCTATTGTATTGATTATAATCTGGTTCTTTTTGTTTGTACTCAAACCACCTGTTCTCATTTTTAAGAAAACAGCAGGCAGGTATTTTGCTTTCAGTTTGTTAACGTACAAAAAGCGCACAAGCAGTTCAAAATCAGAAGATATTTTATAGTCAGTTCTGTAGTAGCCGTATTTGTCAAAGTTCTTTTTATAAGTGAAGAAGGTAGGATGAGGAGGAGCAAACCCGAATTTGAATTTGGATATATTGAAATTCTTAGCCGAATAGTATCTAACGGTCTTGTTAATGTTTTTACGGCTTACAAAAATGAGGTCTCCATAAAGAGCTTCAATATCGTTTGCTTTGAATTCGCTTACTATCTTTGAGATAATGTCAGGATGATGGTATAGGTCATCAGCATTCAGAATTCCCACGATGTCACCGGTAGCCATCTTAATGCCTTTGTTCATAGCATCGTATAGCCCTTTATCTGGTTCACTAATCCATTTCATACGGCCGTTGAAGAGGGACTCGTATTTCTTGATTAAGTTAACCGTATCATCGGAAGAATTACCATCAACAACAATATATTCAATATTTTTAAAATCTTGTTTTAATATAGATTCAAATGTATCAGTTATTGTTCTGGCATTGTTATATGATGGTGTTATTATTGAAATTGTCATAATTCTTTAAGACAGTTTATATAGTTCCATATAACCATTCCGCATTTGTTTTTTAGAAACAAACGTTCTGCTATTTCCATGCAAAAGGAATGCTGATTGGATGGCTCTTTTTGATTTCGTCGATAAATTTAGTCATAATTTTTGAATAATCATATTTAATGACCTTGACTATATTCAAAAATCTTATTTTTCTGATATGAACTGAATTAGTTTGTTTTCAAAATAGTCATATTCTTTGGCGTATTGTTTTAGCAGGTTATTGCATCTTTCGGAGAACTCAGGCATATTTAAAGTGTCCAGAAAATTTATAAGTTTTTCACCTAAATTTTCACCGTTGCTGATAACGATGCCTAAATTGTGCTCTTTTACCAAATCCCCTTGAATGTTGCCTTCTGTGGCAATTAGTGGCTTTTTCATCAGCAATGCATTATAGAATCTGTTCGACATTAATGTGTTATGAGTTTTGATGGCTGGCATAAATATATTTATAAAGGAGGTATCCTTTATCAGATTTAGTTCATTGCTTTTGTTATATCTGCCGCTGAAACTAATATTTGTAATATCATTATGTATTGCGTGGATGGAGATTCTTTCTTGAACCTCTCCGCCACCAACGAAACTTAATTGGAATCTATTGTCGTCCTTTAGCGAATCGGCAATTTCTATATTTGCTTCATAATCCCGTATTTGACCAATAGTTAAAATATTAATTGGTTTTTTAGGCAAAGAGTATTCTTTGTTAGAATTAATTGCAGTTTTAACTTTCTCTATGTTGAAATTATGAGATATTACATAGTCTGCTTTTGGAAGATGCTCGATGAAACCGGGCGATGAAACAATGTTAATTGCGCTGTTGCTAATCGCTTTTTTAAAAGAGTTTTTAAAAAGAGGGAATTGCTCCATGCTAAGGTCCCTGATATCAATTATATATTTCTTTTTATATCTGCGTTCCAGGAAAGATTGCATATATATCGGTAAAACAGAATTGAAGAGTATTATTTTGTCATATTTTTCTGTTGTCAATCTGTGCTTTATAAATTTGCTAAAAGCATAATAGTCAGTAAATCGGGAGAGCCTGTTATTTTTTGGGGCATGGTTCCAAGATAAGTCTTTATTAGGCTCTGATAAATCTCTATTCCAATATATGATGTCGTAATTGATTTTTAGTTTGTTTAAGATATAAGTATATATTGAGGCGTATGGGGCTGCCCAAACGTTTAGTGGTAATATAAGAGCGATTTTCATATTTAGAATTTCGTGATTTTAATTTTCAGGTCAATTTTTATATTATATAACCTGTTGGTTGAATTAAATTAGTGAATACTTTACTTGACCAATTTTCCGATGATTAATGAAATTGACATATTGAAGGACAGTCAAGGCGGCGATTTTGGCTGCTGTCCTGGCAAAGAGGCCAGGTGGCTGCTTCGCATAGTTCCTGATCATCATGAACTGGTCGTTGAGCTGAGAGAAGATGGTTTCTATCCGTTTGCGAAATCTTTTGTAAGCCCATGTCGGTGGTTTCCAATTATTTTGATTCAGTCGATATGGAACTTCAAGTTCGATATTAGCCGAGTCAAAAAGATTCTGCTGAATCTGCGCACTCAAATAACCTTTGTCTCCGAGCATCATGCAGTCATGATACTGAAACTGCACATCTTTGAGATAGTGAAGATCATGGACATTCATGCCGCAGTCATGTCATAGGAATGGATGACTCCGCTTATTCCGCATATTGCGTGGAGTTTATATCCGTAGTAATGCATGTTTTGGGAAGCGCAGTATCCCCATGCAGGAGCCTTTTCCCAATCGTACCGTCCCATGGCACATCGCTTGCCTCTGGCATTCTGACAGACTTTCACCGGCTTGGGTCAATGCAGAACACGTCCTCGCGTCCGTCCATCGCAGCGGCTATGTCACGGCGAATCTCATCTCCCAGATGCATTGTGAGCTTGCGGCGCTGGTTATACTGGCGTCTGGAAATAAGGTTGGGAAGTTTGTTGCCCTTTTTCGTTCTCAAGGCGTTTGAACAGGCAGTTTTCACTGTCAATTCCGAAAGCCTCGGCTGTGGCAGAGAGGGCTATGACTTCCAGATCGGAAAACTTGGGGACAACACCCCTGCGGGGATGTTTCCAAGAGCAGTGACACGATTTCCGGCAAATTCTTTGAATATGTCAAGGATTTTTCCGAACTTTACGATGAAGTTGTACATAAGCGCGATAATGGTAATAAATGGTTTGGTCACCACTAATTTACTAAATATCAGCAATATGTGCAACTTTTTCATTATAAATGTTTTGCAAAATTAATTCAACCAACGAGTATTATATATAATCCCAGAAGAAACGGAATAGCGCAGTGTTTTGCTCCATTTTCGACATTACTGCGATAAATTTGATAATATATAGTCCTAAAATTATAAAATAGAATAATTTTTTTTCTTTGTATAAATAGGCAAGAGTGAAGGCACCTATGATAAAATCAAGTCCATAGAAATAGCAGTTTATGCGTCTAACCAACTGGCTCCTGATAAAGGCATAGGAAACCAATGCGCCAATGAAGTACAGGTTGTAGGCAACTGGCATCCATGTTTTTTTGTACTCATCTTTAACTTTATTGCTGAAGAATATGATGATGAAGTCAATAGTGGCATTTATAATAAAACCTAAGCCTATTGTAATATTTTCATCATAAAGCAACTTGTTTTTCATATTCTGGGTGTAGTAGTCATATCCGAGCAATTCAGCACCTTTGGAAATAATGGTTGAAAATAGCTCTAAAAGATTGATTGACAGGATGCTTATGCTCACTGCTAATCCGAATAGTATCAATTGCGTTTTTATATTTGAGAACTAAATTCTCCTGAATCTTAGAAGCGGATATAATGGCAGGAGGATTATTGCAGATTTGTGTATGAGGCATGCTGCTATTAGACAGATATAGTGCCAGATAGGTTTCTTTTTGTCTATAAGGGTTATAGCGTATGTGAAGAAGGCAAAAGCGAGAATCTGTCTCATTCCGTTGGAGAACGAAAGCCAAACGCATCCAACGAGGAAAGTTGTCATCAAGTGGGTATATATGCTTCGGTAATCCTTAATTGCTCTGAAAATTAGGTAGAGTTGCGTGAATGCAATTATACCAAAAAAGATTGTGAAGTGGAGATTAAAATATTGACACCCGCGCATAAAAGCAAGAAAGCCTATTTCTAAATTTTCTCTATCCGTAGATTCAGGGGGTAGAAGGTAGGTGTGTAGGTAGTCGAGGTGGTCAACGCCAACACCATAACGCATAGAGAATAAAATACTATATGCAATAATGGCGTATGCAACATATTCAAACCGCTCTGTCTTTTGAGCGAGGTAAGCCAAAGATGTGCAGACGGCAATCAAAATAACATAAATGGTGATAGTTTCAATCATCGTCTAAGCAGTTTGTTTAGAATGTTGTATATAGTGACTATCTGCTTTGGGAAAAGCAAAAACAGCCCTGCTTCTATCTTGTATTTCAAACTTGGATAGTTTAGCATATTCTTAAAAAGCCTGCGGTTTGCAAACATTGCTTCACTTAGTTTGTATCTGTCGGATTCTGAGTATTTCAGATTGTTCTCAAGTGCACTATTTAAGCAGATGGAAATCATTTTTCTGAAAACTTTTATATCCTGTTTGTCTGCAGCATTATCCTTCTTGAATTGTTCAAGAAGATTTGCAACAGTCATCAGGTCAAAACTTCTTTTGGGATTAAATGTTCTAGTTATAGAATTTGGTGTTGTCCTGATAATGTAAAGGGGGCTGTCGGCAATATATATTCTTTCTGCAAAGAAGTAAGCCCGTGTTGCAAATTCATTGTCTTCGTGATATAATTCAGGTAGATATTCCAGTTTGTTTTCGTAGAGGAATTCCCTTTTGTATAAAGTCAGAGGAGGGTAAACGCTCCATATGCTACTTTGGAAGAATGTATGTCCGTCAACTGCGTTTTTGGCAAATTTTCCATATTGTACGCATGGCTTTAGCGTTTCTTCAAATTTCTCGAGTCCGTTTATTGCAATGGCATCAATATTATCCGCCTCAATCTTTGATAGTGTTCTGAAAGAATTTTCAGCAATAGTATCGTCAGAGTCAATAAACCATATAAAATCACCTTTAGCAGCCTTTTTAGCCCTGTATTTCTTCTGCGCCAGGGCCTTGGTTTTGCTGGTTGATAATGGTGTATTTTATGCTGCTTTTGCTGAGAATGCTTTCTGCTATCTCGGCAGTCTTGTCTGGAGAGCCGTCGTTAACGGCAATGATATCATAGTCAATGTTGCCCTTATACTGATTTAAGATGGAGTTCAAGCAGTCGGAAATATATTTTTCCGTCTTGTACATTGGTATGATTATCGTCAGTCTCATTTGCTGATTTTTTCCTTTATGTATTTCTTCAAAGCGGCTCTTTCTCCTTTGCTTATGCCGATGGTATAAATTGTTAAAGCCATAATTGTAAGGCAGATGCCTGTTGAGGCAATAACTTTTGTCATTCCGTTGAGGTTCATAACCGAGAAATGACATGTTGGTATGGAGATAATGCTTATAGCCATAATTGGGATGATGACTTTTTTGAAGTAAGTCCCATATTTAAGGCTTGAGCATTTCTTAGCAAAGTATATTCTCGTGATCCATGCGATTATGACGAATGCCAGTTGGATATACATTACGCTATATGGTACTGCTTCATATTTGAGAGCGAAGAATGAAGCCGGGATATTCAGAAGCAGTATTATGCCGGTTGTTATCTGATAGTTGCGAATGCTTCCAGATGCTTGAACGGCGACCCATAGCGGTCCCTCCAAAGAGTCAAAAAGACAAATTATAACAATCATTGAGCAAAATATTGAGCAGTAGGCAGGAGGGTTTACCAGCCAGAGGTTCAGTATATAGTCCATATTCATTACTATTGGAATTGCTATGGCAAGCATCATGAAGAATGAGTATTTGGATATATTGCATACCAGTGTTGTGAATCTGTCGTACTCATTATTTGTGTATGCCTTGATAATTTGCGGGTTCGACGCGGTCTGAAAGTAATATACGAAAGAGTAAGTTGCGGAGCGTATTTGGTTTGTTATGCCAATTGTTGCATTTAGGGCAACTCCTCGGAAGATATTCAGTATAATGTTTACACCTTGCGTGTAACCCAAATAGGCGGAACTGCCAATCAGGTTCCAACTGGAGAAGGTGAGAAACTCTTTTTTAGCATAGGTTTGTGCTTGTTGGGATGAACTTGCAGTTTCTGAAGTTCTTGTTGCAGAATATTATGAATCTGCGATGACTATAATTGCCGTAGCCAGCAATAGAGCACCATAAAGAATTAGCAGGTCGCATGAAAAGAATGAAAGCGACAGGGCAACTGCGAGTTTCATGGCAGATTCCACAATGGCAAGGTAAGCAAAGAAGGTCATTTTTTCATTTGCAACAATGCTCGAAAAGTAAGGAATCTTGTTTATCTCGATTAGTGTTATCGCAACAGCAAACTGGTACACTATATTTGCCGCGGACATTCTGCCATCGGGAATTGACAGTTGCGTATTAACAAACCAAAGTCCGATAGTCTCAGCCAAAATAAGCAGAATGGCTGAAATAATCAGGTGAGAGACAATGCTTGTAGAGAAAGTTTTCTGAATTAGGTTATCGTCGTTTTTGGCAATCGCAACGCTGAGGTAGCGTTGGGAAGTGTGAGTCATTGCCGAATTCAGAAAACTGAAAAGGACTACTATACCAGCAACAACGTTGTAGATACCGAAATCCTCCACTCCGAGGTGGGCGAGGATGATGCGTGACGTATAAAGCGAAATGCCCATGGTGATGAACATTCGCAAATAAAGCATCAGTGTGTTTTTTGCTATCCGTCTGTTTCGTTTATTGTCGTCTTCGGTCATTACCATTTAGATGGTGCCAGGTATAGATTCTACGGCTTTTATCAGTTTTTTGCTGATTGGGGTTGATGTTATATTCTTGTATTGTCGGATAGAGTGGACATCGCTTCCGAAAAAGTTATACCATCCTTTTTCAAGAATCTTTTTTGCTTTCTTTTGTGTTTCTGGACTGTATCCGCCATTGATAGCCCCAAGATTTAGTTGGAATAAAACTCCAGCTTCTTTCAGTCGGGCGTAGTCCTTCATATCCATATATTTATATCTTTCCGGATGAGCAAGCAGAGGTCGGTATCCTTTACTCATAATCTCCTTTAAGGTGTTTTCAAAGCCGTAGGGTGGGTTGAAGTAGCTTGTCTCTACCAGTAGCAGGTCATCTTCCATAGTGAGTAGTTCTTTCTTAGCAAACCTCTCTGAGAAAAGATTGTCAAGCATGTGCTCTGCTGCAAGATGCAACTTGATGTTTCCTTTATATGCTTTCAAGAGTTGTTCAAAACTGGTTTTTAACCCGTCAATAGTATTTGGAATATCCTCCATAATGTGAGGCGTTAGCCACACTTCTGCAACTCCGGCTTCTTCCATTAAGTCGAGCAACTTTAAACTGTCGTCTATCGTCTTTATTCCGTCGTCAACACCTGGGAGGATATGCGAGTGGCGGTCGATAGTTCCTCGTAGAGTTCCTGATTCTATCAGGTTTTTCTTTTTACTGAGAAAAAACATAACCTGTTGGTTGAATTAAATTAGTGAATACTTTACTTGACCAATTTTCCGATTATTAATGAAATTGACATATTGAAGGACAGTCAAGGCGGCGATTTTGGCTGCAGTCCTGGCAAAGAGGCCAGGTGGCTGCTTCGCATAGTTCCTAATCATCATGAACTGGTCGTTGAGCTGAGAGAAGATGGTTTCTATCCGTTTGCGAAATCTTTTGTAAGCCCATGTCGGTGGTTTCCAATTATTTTGATTCAGTCGATATGGAACTTCAAGTTCGATATTAGCCGAGTCAAAAAGATTCTGCTGAATCTGCGCACTCAAATAACCTTTTGTCTCCGAGCATCATGCAGTCATGATACTGAAACTGCACATCTTTGAGATAGTGAAGATCATGGACATTCATGCCGCAGTCATGTCATAGGAATGGATGACTCCGCTTATTCCGCATATTGCGTGGAGTTTATATCCGTAGTAATGCATGTTTTGGGAAGCGCAGTATCCCCATGCAGGAGCCTTTTCCCAATCGTACCGTCCCATGGCACATCGCTTGCCTCTGGCATTCTGACAGACTTTCACCGGCTTGGAGTCAATGCAGAACACGTCCTCGCGTCCGTCCATCGCAGTGGCGATATCACGGCGAATCTCCTCTCCCAGATGCATTGTGAGCTTGCGGCGCTGGTTATACTGGCGTCTGGAAATAAGGTTGGGAAGTTTGTTGCCCTTTTCGTTCTCAAGGCGTTTGAACAGGCAGTTTTCACTGTCAATTCCTAAAGCCTCGGCTGTGGCAGAGAGGGCTATGACTTCCAGATCGGAAAACTTGGGAACAACACCCCTTCGTGGGATGTTTCCAAGAGCAGTGACACGATTTCCGGCAAATTCTTTGAATATGTCAAGGATTTTTCCGAACTTTACGATGAAGTTGTACATAAGCGCGATAATGGTAATCAATGGTTTGGTCACCACTAATTTACTAAATATCAGCAATATGTGCAACTTTTTCATTATAAATGTTTTGCAAAATTAATTCAACCAACGAGTAAAACATAATATATTAGTTGTTTAATATTTGTATTATTATAGTGTAAAAACATCCGTCAGATATTTATAACCATAAGGAATGGCAATACCGATAAGAAATGCAAACAGTATAATATATACCTTTTTAGGGTAAATAGGCTCTTCTTCACCGGTTGCTGGTTTTAGTAGGCGTGTATTGTTAACTATTAAAGAAGAAGAAAGTTTATTTTCTTCAAGTTTCTTCAATAGATAGTTGTAAAATGCTTTTTTTGTTTGCTCTTCGCGTTCTAAAGACATTATTTCTTTTATATCTTTAGAATCTGAACCAAATAGACAAGCAAGTTTGTCGTCGTCTTCTTCTATTGTTTTTGCTTGGAAATTCAGTGTATTTATATTTTTCTCAATATTATAAAGAATTTCTGTTCTTTTATTTTCAAGTTTATTGTTGATGTCGCTTATTTTTGTTTTGTTGCTATTGTTAGAATCTGTAATTTGCTTTTTTGTTGAGATTATAGTATTGTATTCATTGATTAGTGCGCATAAAGTGTCATTTTGTAGCCCTAAATTTTTTGGTATAATGTTATCTGTTTGTTCTGCTATATAGTTTTTGATGTACTTGGTTACCAATAGTTGGTTATTTACACTAAAAAGTGTTTCTGAGTCTGTCATGCTGCTTTTTTGTTGTAAGTCAATTTTTTTGTCAAGACGCAGTTCGGACTCAAGTCTATTAAGTTGGGTTTCAATGAACTGAAAAGTGTTATTATATGATTCTTTAATATGATTAATCCATTCTTCATTGTAAACGGTTAAAAGGGTATTAAGTATATCTTCCGCCCTTTGAGGGTTTGTATCTGTAATTGACAAATTTATTACTGTTGATTTCGGATTTGGAATTTTGGCTGTTATTTTTTTTGATAGAGTGTTGGCGATGATTTCAGAAGGATTGAGTTTTATGTTAATATCTGTATTTTTATATATTGAAAAGTCTTTGGTTGGAGTGACTTTAATCTTTCCCATAGGTGTTTCTGTTATTTCACCAGTCTTTATTTCAAGTTCTTCTGATAAAGACTGGTTATTTAGCCTTATTTTTTTTATGTGGCATAATTCTTTGTTAGTCGCTTTTATATCGAATGAAATAGAAGAAACTCTTTCCCCATTTATGTTACTGACAGGCTTTATAAATTCTACTATTATCGGAGACTTTTTGTAGAGATCTATATTTCCTGCAAATCTTTGCTTTGTATATGTTACGTTTAAATTCAACTTTTTCACAACCTTTTCCATAAGTATGGGAGAACGGAAAACTTCTATTTCGTTAAAAACGTCTATGCCTGTTTTGTTAATATCCCAATAAGAGAAAGTTATCAGTTCGTTTATTTGTGAATTGCCATATATGTCAGAAAGCATCATCACAGATAATTCTCTCTGGTATTTAGGTTGTGAAGCAAAAGAGTAAATGACGCCTGCTACAGTTGAAAGTACAATGGATATTAGAATGAATAGGCGATTCTTAATAGTCCATGTTAAAATATTGCTGCTTGTATTGTCTTTGTTTATTTTCATTATCTGTAATTCTTATTACTATGGTACAGAGCAAATCTTAGGGTCACCGAATTATGGCAATTCAGTGTATATGGTTGGTTGTGAAATTATATGTTTTATAAAAATCACTCTATCTCAGAATGATTTTATAGTTGCAAAGATAGTGCAAACCGAGCGGAGAAAAAAGCAAGTTTAGTTGCTTTTTTATTCCGAGGTGCAGCCTATCTTGGGCGAAGCCAAAGTATGTTCAAACCGAGCGGAGAAAAAAGCAAGTTTAGTTGCTTTTTTATTCCGAGGTGCAGCCTATCTTGGGCGAATTAAAAATTGTAGAGAACCGATAGAGAAAGTCGTTTCCACATAGTTAAAGAAAAAACGCCTCCTATCTTGTGTATAAAGCAAAATGGGAGGCGTTTATGTAAATAGTATTAAATCTTATTTATTAGTTATTTCAGCACTTTGTGTATTTGTTACATCACTTTTGTATTCGTTTGCGTGCAGCTGCTTTTGCCTGTCAATACGTCGGCGTGCTTTTACTTTGTTCTCGTCGAAGCCTTCTCCGTAAACTGTATTTACATTGCTTTGTGACATGAAAGCGTGAGGGTCAAGTTCTTTAATCAGTCTATATACGGATAGTGCTTCAGATTTTCTGCAATATATTAGCAGCATTTTCACTTCCTGACGAGTGTACCAGCCAGTACCATCGATTATTGTACAACCTCTGTGCAGCTCGTGGTTTACAGCCGTTGCTATTTCGTCCCACCGCTTTGAGAAGATAGTGAACTGAACGGCTTGTCGGTTATTGTTGACAACCATATCAGTCATGTAGGATAGAAAGACGAGGACAACATAACCGTAAATCATTCTGTTGAGGTCGTGATAAATTAGGAATGATGAAGAAATGATTATAAGGTCGATATAAAGAATCATTCTTCCAACTGTTACTTGACTTGTTTTGGAAACCATAGCGGCGATGATGTCTGTACCGCCAGTACTTCCGTTATGAGAAAAGGCTATTCCAACACCTGTACCGCAAAGGACGGCGCCAATAACGCAGTCGAGGAATGTTTCCGGCAAGAATATCGGGAATGCTTCAAAGAAAGGCTGTGCTATACCAAGAAATATGGATAGGAAAGTTGCCCCGAAGATAGTCTTCAGAACAAAAGGCAATCCAACTATTTTATATGCGATTGCAAGCAATACGCAATTCAGAACAAAAAATGAGGCTGCAACAGGAATGCCTGTTTGAAAATATATCAAGGAAGCAATACCTCCCATGCCTCCAATAATAATTCCTTTAGGAAGGATAAATCCACAAAAACCTACTGCGTAAAGGATTAGACCGAAAACTATCATTACGCAGTCATGGAGATTGCTAAGCAGATAAGTCTTGTTGAGTTTCATTACGGATAATTTTGTAGCAAATTTAATTCATTTTTGCTAATAAAAGTATTTTTTTTGATGAATTTATATGATTGTAGTGCATTAATGAATAAAGTAGGCTGGAAATGTAGTTATATCCGTCTATTTAGTGTAACTTCGCAGTAAAAATAAGTTACTATGTTTTCGTTTAAAAAGAATTGGTATGTGCCTAAAGGAGCGGAAATGACAGAAATGGATAAGAAAATTCTTTTCTATCAGTCAAAAGGCTATGAGGTGCCTACAAGGGACTTAATTAAAACGCCTGAGCAAATAGAGGGTATAATTGAAAGTGGTAAAATCAATACTGGCGTTCTTGATCTTGTTGAAAGGGAAATCAAGGCTGGTATGAGTACCGCTGAAATTGACAAACTTGTATATGACTATACAACAGACCATGGTGCTATTCCTGCTCCGCTAAACTATGAGGGCTTTCCCAAAAGCGTTTGTACCTCAATTAATGAGGTAGTTTGTCACGGAATACCTTCCGAAGAGGAAATCCTTGAGGAGGGAGATATAATTAATGTTGACGTTTCTACAATTTATAAGGGATATTATTCAGATGCTTCCAGGATGTTTATTATAGGCAAGACTTCTCCTGAAAAAGAAAAACTTGTTCGCGTTGCAAAGGAATGTCTTGAAATCGGTATGCAGGTGGCAAAACCTTATTGTTTTGTCGGTGATATTGGGCATGCTATCGAGCGTCACGCAAAGAAAAACGGTTTTTCAGTTGTTCGCGATCTTTGCGGTCACGGCGTTGGTCTTGAGTTCCATGAGGCACCTGATGTTTTCCATTTTGGTAGAAAGGGCACTGGGATGCTCCTTGTTCCTGGAATGGTTTTTACAATTGAGCCTATGATAAATATGGGTACTTGGAAAGTTTTTGTTGATTCAGAAGACGATTGGACTGTTGTTACCGATGACGAACTCCCTTCCGCACAGTGGGAGCATACTTTCCTAATGACAGAAAAAGGACTTAAGATTCTGACAAAATAGAAGGGCCTTCATTCTGTTATGTTGATAGCAGATTTGGGTCATTGCTTTTGTAGATCGAGGAAATGGTAAAAGTGGTTGCTTATAAATGTCATTTTGAGGCAACCACTTTTGTTAATTAAACAGTTTTATTAAACCATAAATTGACAATGCCAAAACTAAGATTGTGATTATTGTAAAACTTGCACATCCCCATTTTAGTTTTTTTGCAATTCTTTTTGTATTTGGTTTATTGTCTCCTGTGTTATGCTGGATAAGGTTGAATATTGCAAAAAGCGTGATTAATATATCATCGAGCCAGCCAATTCCAACTATTGGGTCTGGTAAAATATCTACGGCTGAGAAGTCATAAATCAATGCCAGCACTGCAATAACCCATGACAATTCTTTCCCTAATTTATGCTTTTTCTCTTCGTTCATGACATTTGACAATTGGTATCTGCAAATTTAGCAAAGAGAAATGCAAATAACAAAACATTTGGAAATAAATTTCTGCATATACAGGGCGTTGACAGGGTTGGAGAACCGCTGGGCTTTCAGCCCGCAAATTTAAATGATTTTGATTCAGCAATCGCGGACACTTTTTCAAATCGTTCCTACGGTAAATACCATACAAGGCTTCGAATATCAATTATTTGTAGTAGTATGTTACAAATGAGCCTTCCTCGTTGAATATGTATTGGTACACAAAAAAGGAACGCAATGCGTTCCTTTTTATGCAATATGCTGTTTGTTGAATTACTTCATAACTTTAACAACAGTGTTGTCGTTGAAGCGAACAACGTAAAGACCCTTGGCAAGGTTTGCAGCTGGGATAACAGTAGTACCGTCAAGGTTAGCAGAAGCAACTAATTGACCTGCAACATTGTAAACCTTTACAGCATCGGCAGCAGTTGAAGATACTACGAAGTTACCGTCAACAACTTGTGCAGAACTTGCAGAAGTTTCAACGCTTTCAACGCCACCGTTGCGAAGTTGAGACATGTAGTATTGAACTTCAGCAACACCTGGAGTAGAAACGCGAGCCATGCAGCGACGGTCATCAACACCTTCAGGAAGAGCCTGGAATGTGAAAGTCATATCCTGATTACCTGTTTGAGGGTCGTATGCACCAAATGAAACATCCCACCAGTCGTACATGCCTTCGCCCTCAACGTTAGCCATTGTTTCCATATCGTAGAATGAGTTCATATTGAATGTGCAAGAACCGCCTTCAGCTGGGATGCCGTCATAAGTGTTTTTGCCGTTGCGTTCAAATAGCCAGTTGTTAGTAACGCCGAGGTTTATAGCAAATCCGTGAGCATATAATCCGTCTCCAAATGACAAACTTGCACCGTTTAGGTATGTGTCTTCACCATCAACAACAAGGTGAACATATGAATCATATTCCCTCATTCCTAATTGCTCAGAAGCGAGGATTGTGCTTAGTGCAACATTATCAGTAGCGGCGTTGCTTTCCAAAGACAATTCAATGTAAAGGGCAGTAGTTACAGTTAGGTCAACATCCTCTACCAGTTCTCCGTCTTGTCTTTGTAAGAACATAATTGCAACATCATCGTTGGCCGCGATTTCTTCGCCAGTGCAAGTGCCTGTTGCAAGTATATTATCTGCGATAATTTGACCATTGTCATTCATTGGATAGATAGTCACTTTCAACTTGCTTGCAGGATCCATCTTGTATTCTCCTGATGTATTAACAAAGGCATAAACGTAAGATAGCATATATGGAACTTCTGGTTTCTGAACTATTGTACCTTGTCCTACCAAAGTTGAACTTTGTCCCATATTATTTGCTTGAATAATGCCTTGCCATGTTTCGCTCATAGTATTTCCGAATCCGAAAACGTCTGTTCCGTATAGACCTGTTTCTTTAGTTGGTGCATACTTCAAAAGGCCGTCAATGTCATAGCATGCAGCACCCCAGAGGCGAGTAAGAGCACCTGTTGACTGGTCGTATTCGTTATTGTTACCGCCGGCACTTAGGTATTTAGTAGTAGAACTGAATGTTGTTGAAGGAGTTCCGTCAAGAGTAGCAGTTAGAGTCGGAGTAGTGAAAATTCCGAATGGGTATTTTGGAGCGACCAAGTTTTCAGTTTCTGCAAATAGAGTTCCACCGTCAGCAGATTCAGGGTCAGCATATTCCCAAGAGTAGCCGTTTGCCATCTCTGATGAGTTGTACCAAGTAACTTCATTGAATGCAGGGTACAAGCCAATAACGTTTGTCAGGTTGTAGCCGTCGTTAGACAAACCGATAGGCATCAAGTTTGCAGGATCTTCGTAACTTGCAATAGGTGAAACTTTTCCGATAAGAACATCGTCGATGCACATTGATTCTCCAGATTGGCCAACATAGCGGAATGCAACCTTAACGGATTTGCCAACATAGTCCTTCAAATTGATAAGAACAGGAATATATGGGTGAGTCATAGACATGGCATCATTCCACAGTTCATCTTCTGTATATTTCTTAGCATCTTCCATAACGTCCCAAACTTTTGTCCAGTTTGCTCCGTTGTCGGAAGAAATGAGAACTTCAAGGATGTTGTTTTTACCGGTGAAGTCGTAAGAAGTCAGATTCATAAGAGTCCATCCTGGGCTGTAAGATAGGTAGAAGTTCAAGTATGAGCCATCAGGAACGGTAATAGCAGGAGTTATCAACCATTCGTCTTGTGCTTCTTCAACAATACCTTGATCAGCATTAGCAATGCTAACTTGCACTCTTGCCATATAATTTCCTGTATTTGGAAGAGCGAAAGCACCGCCAGTTGTTTCCCAAGTAAGGTTCATTAATTGAGAATCAGCACCAGGAGCAACGTGAGCAGGAGTTGTTTTGGATACGTCTTGCCAGTTTGTCGGAATCCAGTCGTATGCAGTTCCGTCATATCCTTCAAAACCTTCATCTATGGCAGCATCTGTAGATGCGTATAGTTTGCCAGAAGATTTAACGCGAGCAGGTAGTTTTGAGTTTTTTCCTGCGAGCCTTTTAGCAATGAGACCGTTGCTCATCTTAAACAATTCAACCTCTTGTCCGTTTGAAGTTTTATAAGAACCTAATTTTTTAACAGGCACAGCCTTATTGGCTTTAACTGTCATTCTTGCTAGTTCTGCCTTTGCAGGAGCAGTTTCAAATTTAGGCATTTCCATTCTTGCTGGAACCTGTGCTCCCGCAAGTCCGGCTGTTAATGCCAACGCTGAGATAAGTAATGTTCTTTTCATAAACTATATATAATAAGTTAAGTTTGAAATTTTCATAATACAGACACCTTTAGTCTTATTTTCTTCGCAAATATATGCTCTTTATTTAATATTTGCAACTTTAATGGTCCTTTTTGCTAAAAATTTTCAAAATATAGTACGTTTTTCTTGAGAGATGCTATAAATTACGATAAAAATGAAAATTATTAATGGTATTTTGGTATTGTCTTATAAGTTTTTACTGTAGTTAGGTTTGTGGTTGTAAATTGTTAGATAAGATGCCAGAGGTAGTTGGTGCCTTATATTAATAGTAGAGATATATGTTTTCAATTCCTATTTGACTGTTGTCGGCATAAAAAAAAAGGAACGCATTGCGTTCCTTTTTTTGCAATATGTTGTTTGTTGAATTACTTCATAACTTTAACAACAGTGTTGTCGTTGAAGCGAACAACGTAAAGACCCTTGGCAAGGTTTGCAGCTGGGATAACAGCAGTACCGTCAAGGTTAGCAGAAGCAACTAATTGACCAGATACGTTGTACACCTTAACAGCGTCAGCAGCAGTTGAAGATACTACGAAGTTGCCGTCAACAACTTGTGCAGAACTTGCAGAAGTTTCAACGCTTTCAACGCCACCGTTGCGAAGTTGAGACATGTAGTATTGAACCTCAGCAACACCTGGAGTAGAAACGCGAGCCATGCAGCGACGGTCATCAACACCTTCAGGAAGAGCCTGGAATGTGAAAGTCATATCCTGATTACCTGTTTGAGGGTCGTATGCGCTGTATGAAACATCCCACCAGTCGTACATGCCTTCGCCGTCAATATTTGCCATTTGTTCCATGTCGTAGAGGGAGTTCATATTGAAAGTGCAAGAACCGCCTTCAGCAGGAATGCCGTCGTAAGTGTTTTTGCCGTTGCGTTCGAATAACCAGTTGTTAGTAACACCAAGGCTCATAGTAAACCCACGCATTCTTTGACCTTTATCAGTTTGAAGAGAACCAGCATTTAAGAATGAATCTTTACCATCAACGATTAAGTGCATAACAGAAAGTTCTGGTTCGTCAAAGCCGTCTGCATCAGTACCCCAAACCATGTATGCATTGATTTGGTCTTGTGCAGATGATTTGCCTAATGTTAATTCTACGTAAATAGAAGTATTGATAGATAAGTCAACCATTTCAGTCAATTCGCCTTCTTTTCTTTCAAGAGCAAACATTGCAGTTTTCATGTTGCCATCTACTGTATAGAAGTCAGAACCAGTTATAGTGCTTGTAGCCAAAGGTTCAGAACTGATTACATTGTCATCAGAAACAGAGTAAACAGCAAGGTTAAATTCACTTGTTGGAGCGAACGAAGAAACTAATGTGTTAACGAAAACGTATGAAAGCATATAAGGAACTTCAGGTTTTGCGTAGATTGTACCAAAACCAACAGGATTTACCTCTTTTGCTTGCAAAAGTGGAGCCAAAGAAACCCATGCTTGTTTAGAAGTGGCACCCAAACCCATTGCTGCATCTGCCCCGAAGTTGTCTTTATTGGCGAGAGCACCTGCGATGTCATATGTACAGCCACCCCAGTATCTCATAGTGCCTTGATCTTCACCATCTTGATTGGCACCAACAAGCAATTTGCTATATTTTTGTTGGTATGTTTGAGATTGACCGCCAACAGTTGCAGACAAAGTTGGAGCATTCATAATAGTCATAGGGTATTCAGGAGCAACCAAGTCTGTTTCTTCAGAGAAAAGTGTTCCTGTACCATCTTGAGATTCTGGATCTTGGTATTCCCAAGAGTATCCTGTAGCACCTTCAGAATTATTTTTCCATGTAATATTCTGGTAAGCAGGGTAAAGACCTAAGTTCGTGTTCAAATTATAGAAGTCATGAGATAGACCTACATTGAATACGTTAGCAGGCTTTAGATAACTAACTTTAGCACCTTCTTTTTTAACTGGGAGAGCTTTGCCAGCAGCAACCAATTGGTTTTCACCAACAAGTTTAACGTATTTGTTGTTGTTTAACTTGGCAGTTGTAACATTTGCCTTAACTGCAGCATTCTGCACCCTTGGCATTTCTATCATAGTCTGTGCATTTGCAAGACCAGCAGATAGAGCCAATGCTGAAATGAGTAATGTTTGTTTCATAAGAAAAGTATAATTTTTTTTAATAAATTTGTTAACAATCTTAATATGTGAGATTATTTTCTTTGCAAATTTAAACAAGAAAATCATATCTTGCAATAAAATCTAAGAAAAATGCTATAAATTTTTAGTGGAATTAGTCAATTTGATTGAAAAATTAAAAAATAGGCAAAATATTATTCTTTTTTTCTTTTTTTTGTATCGTAATGAAAAAAGCGGTGTATCAAAATCTGATTCGCCGCTTATTATTTGTTCTATAAATTCGCTTATTTATATTCCGGGTCGTAGATTGAGTTCAGAACGTCAGCGAGGCGAATACCTCCGTAAAGTAGTTGCTGTTCAATTATAGGGCGTGCAAATCTCAGATAATCATAACTGACTTTTGTTCCGTCAGGAGTCTGGTCATAGACCATTGTTGCATAGTGGAAAGTTTCTTTAGCCCAGTCATCAGGAGTTTTTCCACATAGAACTTTTACTGCTTCCTTACTAAGTCTGTCAATTTGCTGTTGCCATTCTGTATAGCTCCAGTTGTGAACGCTTTCAACGAGGTCTGTATCCCAGATGCCGTGCAGTTTTCGGTCGCGTCCAAAATATTTGACATATACCTTGTTACCTCCAAGGTCACTGAGGTGCCCCATGTGCATTGGCTGGTGAATGTCACCGACAAGGTGTATAATCATTTTCAAAGCAAGAGCCTCTTCTTCGCTTGATAGTTTTTTGCTTTTCAGTTTGGCTATCTGCTCATTAATGGCTGTAACAACATCACCTTTAGGGTTAAGAGTCATGTCTTCATATTTTATATCGGCATCGATGTTTTTATAGTGCCAGGTTTTAGAGTATGAGTATTGTGGCGTGTTGCTCGCGTCGTCAAGCCAGTTGGCATAATATACCATTGATTTTCCGTCAAGTGCAGATTCTACTGCTGCTTTTGTTGTTGGCGTTAGATGATTTTCTGCAATATAGGCAACAACATCGTGTCCCTTTTGCCCCCAAGCAAAGCCCGCAAATACTGTGAGCAGTGCTAATGCTGATAGGAAGATTCTATTTTTCATAAGTGTTTTAGAGATTTATAATTTCTGCAATATTCGCAAAAAATATTGAATTTGCAAAATTTTTGGAATCTTATGGAATTACTTTAGAGCCGGTTTGTTTTTCGAATTTTAAGCCGATGCAAATTTGTTCGTACTGGTCAAGCATATTGGCAAGTTTTTCTACTGATGAAGAGAAAGAGCCTACTTTCTTTACTATTTCAAGCATTTTTTTGACATCGCTTGCCATTGACAGTATTTTTCCGGATTTGCGGAAATATACCGTAATATCTCTTTCTTTTCCAAGTTTAGAGGTTATTTTGCTTCTACCTAACTTTAGACTAAAGGACTCATCGTTATTTGGAGTTAGTTTGCCTTTTATGGATTTCCCGCTGATGATAAATTCAACATTTCCTTCTTTGTCAATGGTCATTGATGAATTTTCGAGACCGAGTTTTGTGAAGTAAGGTTTCAATTTCTTTTCAGCGGTTGCAGAAGCGGCAGCTCCGCCAGCCTTTCCGAGTATTTCATCGGATTTGAAAACTACAGCGGGACCTGTCGTTTTCCATTCTCCAGACAAGTCTTTGATTGTCAGACTGTCTTTTGATATGATATTCCCGAGAACGTTGGAAATATCGTCGCCAGAAATTTTCCCGAATAAGTCTTTTAAAGAATCTGCTTTACAAACATTTACAAATGTGATGCAAAGCATAAGTGATAGTAATAGTTTTCTTGTTGTCATTGTTCCATTTGGTTTAAACTATTGCAAAGTTATGATAATTTTGGGATGAACGGTAGGTTATCCGCCGAAAATGTGTAATTTTGGGATTGATATGGATGAGTTGTACTATAATATTGTTGATTTGCTGAAGCGGATGATTTCTGTTCCGTCGGTCAGTAGGGAGGAGAGTGCGGTAGCGGATTTGGTTTCCGAGTTTATGGAGAGTTACGGTTGCCACGTTCATAGAAGTGGCAATAATATTTGGTGCTATTCCGATAATTTCTCATTCGACAAGCCCCACCATATTGCTAAATTCTCATATCGATACTGTCAAGCCAGTTGCCGGCTGGACATTTCCTCCGTTTGAAGCAACAGAGGTAGGTGACAGAATTTATGGTCTTGGCAGCAATGACGCTGGTGCTTCGTTAGTATGCCTGTTGTCAGTATTTTTGGCATTGAGGAGCAGTACCCAGTCGTATAATCTTGTTTTCCTGGCTTCGTGCGAAGAGGAGGTAAGCGGTAAGGACGGTGTGGAGTGTGTTTTGCCTCTGTTGCCGCCAATTGCGATGGCGATAGTTGGAGAGCCTACGGGTATGAATCCTGCAGTTGCTGAGAAAGGGCTGATGGTTTTAGACGGAGAAATCAGAGGCGTTAGTGGCCATGCGGCACGCAATGAGGGTATTAATGCCATATATAAGGCTGTTGAGGTTGTTCAGACTTTGAAAGATTTAAAATTTGAAAAGGAGTCGGAATATCTGGGACCGGTTAAGATTAGTGTAACCCAAATTTCGGCGGGAACTCAGCATAATGTTGTCCCCGACCTTTGTAAAATTGTTGTTGATATCCGAACTACAGATGCTTACAGCAATGAGGAAACACTTGAAATAATACGCAAGTCTGTGAAAGATTGTGATTTGGTTCCACGCAGCACTCGTTTGCGTCCGTCGTCAATACCGATGAATAATCCCGTTGTTCAACGATTGGTCTTTTCAGGGAAAGAGCCTTTTGGTTCGCCAACTTTGAGTGATCAGGCATTGATGCCGTTTCCGTCGTTGAAAGTAGGTCCTGGTGATTCATCACGCTCGCATACAGCCGATGAGTATATATGTCAGTCTGAAATACGCGAGGCAATGCAGATATACTATACCGTTCTAAACGGTTTGGGGTTGTAGAATCAGCCTCATATTATGACGGGTCAACGTCGTAGTAAATTGTTGCGGATTTCATACGGTTATCGGAAAGGGAATTTTCGTAAATCTGCTGCAAGATTGCTTTTACTTTCTGCATGGAAGCCTGAGTTTCCATTTTCAGCGTTATTTTACGTATGTATTGTTGCTGTATTCTTGCAATAGGTGGAGTTTGCGGGCCGAGTACACGTGCTCCAAAGATTTTTCTCAGCGTGTTGCAGTAGATTGTTGTTATTTCCGTTAGTGATGCGTCGTTACGGTGCTTTAGGTAAATGTCGATAATACGGGTAAACGGTGGGTATAGAAATGCTTTTCTTTCTTCCAGTTCGTGAGCATAATATCCTTGATAGTCGTGTTTGGTAACGAATTTGATAACCGGATGCTCTGGTTCTGAGGTCTGTATGCAAACAGTTCCCTGCTTGTGCTTTCTTCCCGCACGTCCAGAAACCTGCTCCATCATATTGAAGGCTCTTTCGTGTGCCCTGAAGTCAGGGAAATTTATCATATTGTCGGCATTGAGTATGCCTACGATGCTGACCCCGTCGAAATCAAGCCCCTTTGTAACCATTTGTGTACCAACAAGAATCTGCGTTTTCCTATTTGAAAAACTGTCGATGATTGTTTCGTAACTTGTCTTTGAGCGTGTAGTGTCGAGGTCCATACGTGCAATCTTCGAATCTTTGAAAATGCTTTCAATATCGTCTTCAATGCGTTCCGTTCCATATCCAACTATTTCTATTGACGGCTGGCGGCAAACTGGGCAGAAGTTAGGCAGTTGGATGGTATAGCCGCAGTAGTGGCAAACGAGGGCATTTTGATGTTTGTGGTAAGTCAGGCTTACGTCGCAGTTCTCGCATTTCGGTATCCAAGCGCATTCTTTGCATCTTATGATAGGCGAGAAGCCGCGGCGGTTTTGGAAGAGGATAACTTGCTCTCCATTAGCAAGGGCATTCTTGCAGTCGCTAATCAGTTCATTAGAGAAAAGTCCTTTCATTTCGCCACGTTTCCTTGCTCTGATAGAGTCAATGACCTTAACTTTAGGCAGTTCGATACCTTCGTGGCGTGTGAGCAGTTCCACAAGTCCGTATTTGCCTTCCTTTGCTTTAAAATATGTTTCTATAGAAGGCGTTGCCGAACCCAAAAGGGTCTTTGCTCCGTGCATTGAGGCGAGAACAACAGCAGCGTCTCTGGCATTATACCTTGGTGCCGGATCCTGCTGCTTGTAACTTGATTCGTGTTCCTCGTCAACGATGACCAGCCCTAATTTTGCAAAAGGCAGGAACACGGATGAGCGAACGCCGATAACTACGCATGGCTCGTTACTTCTGAGGAGTTTCTTCCAAATGTCAACACGCTCATTGTCAGAGAATTTGGAGTGATAGATGAGCAGTTTGTCTCCAAAAACTTTTTGCAGTCGTTGCGTTAGTTGCGTTGTCAGTGCAATTTCAGGAACGAGGTAAAGAGCCTGCTGGTTTGAATCTAAAGCATCCTGGATAAGGTGGGTGTATATCTCCGTCTTTCCGCTTGACGTAACTCCGTGAAGCAGAGTAACACTTTTCTCTTTAAAAGAAGCGTGTATCTCAAGATATGCCTTTTGCTGGATTTCTGAAAGAGCGAAAGGCTTTTGTAGTTCTTTTCCGTTAAGGCAGGCAAAACGGTTGATTTCCTTTGTGTATAGTCGGAAAATACCCATATCTGCCATTTGCTTTAGCATAGGCTGGCCGGCATCTGCCATTTTGAGAAGGTCTTCTTTTTTAACTTCATAAGGTTCCGATAAATTCATCCATTTTGAGAGGTCGAGATAAGCCAGTAGCATCGCTTCCTTCTTCTTTGCACGTGAAATCATGTCAAAGAATGTTGCAACTTTCTGCTTGTCACTATGCTCGGCATTCAGTTCAACGTAAATCTCTGTTCTCGGGCGGTAGTTTTCAACAATCTTTTCATAGATGAAAACTGCGTCACGCTCAAGCATCTTAGAAATGGTCAATTCAACGTTTTTCAGCCCAGTAGCCTTAGAAATTTCTGCCGGTGTCAGTTTGTCCTTTGCGTAAAGAGCGGCATATACTGTTTTTTCCCTCTCTGTCATGGAGTTGTCGGCATCTACAAACTCCTCATTTAGTTTGATGTAGGTTTCACTTTCCACTTTCAGACCCGATGGAAGGGCAGCCTTATATACCTCGCCAATGGTGCACAGGTAATAGTTTGCAATCCATTCCCACAGTTTCAGTTGCGGGTGGCGTGTTATAGGGAAACTGTCCATAACGGAAATTATTGGCTTTACTTCAAAGTCTGTTGGCTTGTTATTGTGAACAGAGGCAACTATCCCGGTGTAGAATTTCTTTCTGCCGAATTGAACGAGCACCCTTCCGCCAATAACGATTTTTTGGCGTAACTCTTCGGGGATGCTGTACGTAAATGTGCCGAATATCGGCAGTGGGATAATTATTTCTGCAAATTCCATTATGGTAGGTAGTTATATTTGTAGGGTGTGTCAAAATACCTTTGACACACCCTACAAATATACTTTAAATAATAAATATATGCAATATTAGAATAGGTAAGTCAAACCAACTTTCCAAGTACCGCTTTTTCCGTTGAAGTTGTCAAGTTTGACTGCTTTCACAGAGCCTGTCATGTCCCAAGTGTAACTTGCTGACAGTTGAGTGTTTCTGAAAATTTCCACACCAGCGCCTGCTTCCAAACCGAAAGAAACGCCCTTGTTCTTGAACGCGTCAACATTGTTGTCGGCAACGAGGATAGAGAGGCAAGGACCGCCATAAACGAATGGAGCAAGTTTCCTTTCAAAACCGTTCATTCTTGTGTATTTGAATCTCAAGTGGATAGGAATATCGATATAGTGCAAATAGATTCTCTCCCTACCGTATCCGTCAGAAGCCCATACTTTGAATTTGCTCAAGTCAACAGTCGCACCTCTTTGTGCATACTGCAAACCGAGGTCGATGCAGAAGCCGATGCCAGGAATAGTATATTCACCGAGAATCCCGGCATAATATCCGGCAGAAAGGTCTGTAACGAGCGGTTCGTTGCGGAACGCGTTCTGGCTCCATTTAATGTCTGAAATCATAGCACCGGCAGTTGCTCCCCAACGCATTTGTGCTGAAGTGTAGAATGTTGCCAATGACACCATTGCTACTGTCAGGAATATAAATAGTTTTCTCATACTCTTTTCAAAATTTATGCAAAACTACAAATTTTTTGGTGGCGTAGCAATAATAAAGTATGTAAAATCGGCATTAATGGTAATTTCTTATACATTATTACCAAAAATGCCGATAATATAAGGTTGTTTATGATTTTTTTAGAAGAGGTATGCTGCTGTAACAGTCCAGTATTTGTTCTTCCCTTCGATTGAAGGCATATTCTCTACAACTTTGAGAGTTTCCAAAGTCTTAGTCATACCGATACCGTAACTTGCACCAACTTGCAAGTGCTTGAATAGTTCAACACCGAAACCGAAGTTCCAAGAGATATCGCATTTCTGGTTTTTGAATGCTTCAGCAGCTTCGTTTTTGCCGACAAGGAACGCGAAAGCAGGACCTGTTGCAAGGTATGGTCTGATGATATGGTTAACGGCAGGAAGATTGATTTTCCATTTCAAGTTAACAGGCACGTCGATATAATCTCTGTGAGCGCTTACTGAAATATTGTTGGTTTCAAAGAATTTTGCAGTTCTGCGAACGTACATTGCAGAAGCGTCGATACCAATACCGATAATAGGAGCGGTAAATTCAATCATAGCACCACCAGTGAAACCAACGCGGTTATCTGAACTCCACAAATCTTCGTTGAATTTAAGACTATTTGTGTTGAAACCTGCTTTTATACCAAAGCGGAATTGTGCCGATGCCGGAATTGTAAATGCAACAATTAGTGCAATAATTAATAATGTCTTTTTCATAATTGTATTATTGTTAATAAAATATTTTTGGCAAAATTAGACTATTTATTGATTTTATCAAACTTTTCAACCATTTTTGTTAATGGGTTAGGGGCTATAGGTGCTATAGAAAGTATAGATAGGATAAAAAATCCCCAAAGCGGATTTCCGCTCTGGGGATGGTTGCTATTTTTATGCTCGGCGATAAAATGTGTTATTGCCTCGCTATGCTTTTAACTTGCACCGCCATAGTCGGACTTGTGCCCTCCTGTGGCGACAGCAAGTGCAAAGCTCGGCGATAAAATGTGTTATTGCCTCGCTATGCTTTTTAACTTGCACCGCCATAGTCGGACTTGTGCCCTCCTGTGGCGACAGCAAGTGCAAAGCTCGGCGATAAAATGTGTTATTGCCTCGCTATGCTTTTAACTTGCACCGCCATAGTCGGACTTGTGCCCTCCTGTGGCGACAGCAAGTGCAAAGCTCAGCGATAAAATGTGTTATTGCCTCGCTATGCTTTTAACTTGCACCGCCATAGTCGGACTTGTGCCCTCCTGTGGTGACAGCAAGTGCAAAGCTCGGCGATAAAAACTTACAAAGTAAGTTTTTATTCCCACTCTATAATATGGGCTTGTTGATTATCAGTATTATACATTATATTTCTCATTAGTAGGGTACATTTTTAGGGTACGATTACTACAAACTGGTTGAGGCTAACACTCTGGAGATTAGGCTCATTTTTAAAATTTCAAATGAATTAATCTGAAATGACACCTCTGCAAGTTTTGCGCAAAGATACGGCTTTTTACTGGATAATTCACTATAACACTATATCAAATATTTCTTTGGGATGGTTTATAGTGCAAATCTCTGAGATTTGTTTCAGTTCCTCATTTCCCCACAGACAACCAACAAATTCCACCCCATATTCTAGGCAAGCCTTATAATCGTCAACCTCATCACCTATATATATTATGTCAGATTTTAGAATATGGTGAGTTTGCAAAATGCTATCTATAGCAACTTGCATTACCTTTTTCTTTCGTGCTAGATTCTCCATTGGATAACCTTGTCTATATCCATAAACATTTTCTAGTGGTATGTTGAGTTGGAAATACTGGATAACCTTTTTAATAGTAGAACCTACATTGCCACTAACTATATATATAATGTATTGCTCTGATAACTGCTGAACAACTTCCTTTATACCTTCATATAGAGAAAACTCAGATATATGTTTCTGTACCTCTTTATAGTTCTTACCGTATTGTTTTGCTATGGATGAATCTATCAATGTCATATCCATGTCAAACAAAATTATTTTCTTTCCTTCTGTTCCCATAGTGCAAAGTTAGTTATTATCCAGTCAGTTTCTAACATTCACTTTTAATTGATTTAACCTAAAAATGAAAGTCGTTATAACCTCATCAGACTACAACGACCCTCAATATGCCATTTACGTGCTTATTATCAGTACATTATGCTATTTTCTCAATATTCACTTACTTGCAGTTGTGAATATTAAAGATACCAATCAGATACTTTGCGATAATAATAGCCTTTGCCATATTCCAAACGATGGTTATCCATGTCCATTTCTATATAAGTGTCTCCACAATAAATTGTATTTCCACTTATACGATAGACACCTCTAGCTACGGTCGTTCCACAATCTGTTGCAACTAATTGCTGACTTTCTCTATCAATGCAAACTTTTGCATTGACTATCACTGACCCCAAAGCCGTTGAAACCGTTGTGTTAAGTTCCCATATACCATTAATCCATTTAGGTCCCATCCGTTTTTCTTCTGCCGCTATTTGGTCTAGTTCTTTATTCTTGGCAAATTGTTCATTCGTTTCTAACTTACCAGTTCCAATGCTGTTGCCATAAACCTTAAACTCAGAGATACACAAATCATTCCATTTTTGCCCGAAATAATATCCATCACTATTTTGGGTTGAGAATATCAGTCCTATTTTACTTGTTGGTTTGGAATTATCAAAGTTAGGACTTACAATTAAACTTTGAGGTTCAACAGTATCTTTCAATTTTCCTCTGTAAATTATATCGCTCTCATTGGGAAGTTCCTCTACCATATAATCTTCCCTATAAATAGTAATCCATGCAGCACGAGTGTTATTAAAAAAAGAAGCCTCATCCTTTCCATATCCATTAACAATCTCAACTTTACTAACCGTATGGCAATTTACAACAGTAAAAATAGGACCAAACAAAGCATCACAATCATAGATAGGACTATCAAGGTTCACCGCCCAAGCCGTTTTTAGATTGCCATCTATAAGATTATCTGCTGTGTATTTAGCAACTTTACTGGATGGCAAATAATATCCACATTCTGCTTTGGATATACTAATTTCGTGAGCCTTAGTTTGAAGTTCACTTTTTTCATCTTTAAAGCCATTAGACACCTCTGTTTCTGTTGGAGTGGATTTATTCTTTTTTGAAGAATATGTATTGAAATATAAACCAAAACCGAATGCAATAACTACTATAACCAAAACAGTAAATATCCAGAACGCACTTATTACATTCTTTTGCGATTGTTGCTTTTGTTCACTCATAATTTATTGTTCTATAAAATGTGTGATATAAAAATGCTATTTGCCAATGCCATCTCCATTTACGTTGTTAAAACGATGTTGAACGAAGAAAATTACCATTCTTTATCCTATCAATCACATAAGAATACAATTCATAAGGATATTGAGAAGTTGCATTAATCCAATCTCCAGTACGGTCATCTCTATATCCTGATTTTATAAGTTTGCCAAAATCATCAAATGACATAACAATAAAATGGCTACCATCTTCTACGTGCCAATCACCAATTGGTTTTCCTTCCGCATTGTATTTCCCATCGCATTTCACGATACGATTATCTTTATAAGATAAGGAAACCAGTTTCCCATTTTCAAATGTTCCACTTAAATAGCTGCGTTTGGGCTTATTTCTAGGACCTATGTATATATCGAATGCTATGGGTATGCCATTTTCGTTAAAGTTAATTTCGCTATGACTCACATCGTCATTATTATGATTATAAGAATCCCAAGTCCATCTTCCAACTTGTTTGTCATTCTTAAAATACCCCTTAGCGTAATCGTAATCATGATTTTGAAATGAAAAACTTCCCTCAAAAATTCTGCTACCATCGGAAGCATCTTTATACTGATAATTTGCAATTCCACTTATTGCTCCTCCGTTAAAGCCAAAGCCTTTTAAGTCAAAATCTCCGTTATATGTTTTTAGATTATCTGAAAAAGTAATAGATCCTAAAAATAGTTCCTCTTTGGTCTTATATTTTACTACAATATTGGGGTCATACGCAAAATAGAAAAGTAAATAAGAACTAAGACTTTTAATTTCGTAATTTCCCTTTTGATCCTGACGTGTTTTTTCCATCAGCTCAAGCCAAGTCATTGTCGGATGCGTAAAGAAATGGTCATTTGCTTTCTTCTCAAATTCATACCATTCATTATCGCCACCTATCACTTTATCTTTATCATTTTCTATTTGTTTATCATTAAATCCCGATTCAGCTAACATATATAATGTATCAACAGAAATTTTCAGTTTTTGTGATATTATATTTGCACTTTCGCTTAAATTTTCAGACAAATAATACCAGTAGTAATTACCATTTGATTTTACTGTATAAAGTCCAGCCTGCTTGAATCGCTTTCTAAGAGAATTAATTTGTTCTTGTGTAAAATGCTCTTTTTTAGAAATATTACAACTATCTTGAGCAAACAATGAAGATGGCATTAGCAAAAATACTAATACAGAAATTACACTACAAAATTCCCTAATTTTATCAAGATAGGTATGCTGTTTGTCATATTTAGGCTTACTCTCTTTATAAGTAAATACTGCTTCAACATCATCATTACTGAGCATGATGTTTTTTGTTAAAGCTTCAGCTCCACCTTTAGGAAGTGTCGCCGTTCTTTCTTCAAGAATACAACCATCTTTCTTTTGTATTAATTGAAATGTTCCAATAGGAGCATTACAATTAGGACAATTAACTAAATCGTCATCGTCCAAAAACACACCGCATTCATCACATTCAAATTGTGCCATAGTAAAATTTCATTGCATCTATGGCTCTATGATGCGGTTTAATTGTAAATGATTGAAGCCACACAAAGAAAGTGGAGCCATATTTCCACATATCTTATTGGAGTGGCCCTAGGAAAGCCAAGAATACAGATAAGTGAAACGGACTCCACTTTGACTGTATATCAAGGTTGTTGATAATACAAGCCAAAGAGAGCATCATTCACCTTCATTCTGTATTCTATTGGTTGAAATTTCCTAGGTTTCTCCAATACGAATGAAGCGAAAACGCCTTCTATGTATGTCTGCTCACCCTTAATGGGTTTGCAGACGCAAAGTTAGCAATTTTCTGTGAAAGATGCTCTCTATATGGCTATTATTTAATAAGTGCTACTTAAAAATCCAGTAAATCATATGTCTCTAACAGTTCTTTTTCCCTTAGCCCAAGATAAATTTTAGTGATTTGAACTGATGAATGATTAAACAGTTCAGATAATTTTACCAGTGCCATCTGCGCATTTTCGCCACTTGATTCAAACACTTTACGTCCAAATGCCTTTCTTAGACTATGGCAAGAAAAGTTATCAATCTTGATATTATACTTCTTTTTTATCTCTTTCAATCGTACATTGATACGTTGTGTTGACATCACCATATTCTTACGAGATAGGAAACAAGCCTCATCAATATCTGATATTTCAAGGGCGTTATAACACTGTTGAATGTGCTTCTGAAAGTCAGAATTGATTTTGATGGTTCTGCGTTTTCCCGTCTTTTGTTCATTGAGAATAAACTTATCTTCATTCAAGAGCATTCCCCATGTGAGTTTACGAAGGTCTGATACTCTCAACCCAAAGAAACACCCACAACCAACAAATAGACTCATTCTATAATCTCCATCTCTGTATAACTTACGGATTAGATTTAGCATTACGTTCCATTCCAAGTAATCTGCTGTTGTATGACTGTTTCTAACGCTCATTTTCGTGGATTTTAGTTGTTAGTGATTGATATTATTATCAAGTTGTTTATAACATATTGATTTTTAGATTATATTCAATTAATTATTACTTCTGTTTGACAATGCAAATATAGGCATTTATTTACTATATGCCAAATATTCATAGCTAAAGAATACTAAAGTTGTTCATATATTTAATTTATGCCTTATTTTTAGTACCTTTGCTTATTAATACATAAAATCAATGAGTATGGATAAAACCAAGCAAGAAAGAAAAGTAATACATCTCCAACTGGACAATGAACATTTTTATTATGGCAGTATTGCATCATTGTTTGAGGACTACGATGAGGCTAAATTGGGATTTAGCTATTATAAAGTGAAGAATTTCTTAGGAAAACTTGGAATAATGGAAAATGAAAAGTGTACTATTAGACAAGGAGTATTAAAAGCCAAACAAGGAGAAAGAGGTCGCAAAAAACTAATAGATGAGAAAAAGTAAGATAATATATAACTCGCAGCTCTCGGTAAAGGAAAATGCTGAAAATAATCACGTTTCCGAATCTGCTGTTAGGTGGTATATCCGCACAAATGGTATTGATAGAAAACGTGATAATGCCATTATTATTCAAAGAGCCATAAACGAACTTAGAAAAAAGCAACCTGACATTTCCATCAAAGAACTTTCAGAGCAATTAAAAGTATCTATAAACACTATTAAAAAACATCTCAAATCTGTTAGTTATACATCAGAAAATAATAGTTCTAAACTATCAACATTTGACACGTCTTCCAAAAAGTTTTTAATCTCTACAGTTTCCGATAATCAACATGAAATATTAAATAACATCTTACGTCTCCATGTAAAACGAAAACAGATTGATTGTGATTTGACATATAGTATCGGATGCTTTTATAAACATCTGCCTCAACCTGTATTCAAATATGACAAATACCCCCAAACAGAGGATAGCTTGCCATTGGAAACTGTTTTAGATTTAGAGGCTAATACACTACATTCTATTGTGATTGATTTACCGTTTATTATTAGAAATAACAAAGGAGGCAAATCTATCAACACCTGCAAAATTGCCAATAGGTTCAACTCATTCAATTCCGCTAAGGAATTATATGATGCCAACGACTATATACTATCTTTGGCGTTTGATAAATTGGAAAAAGGTGGTATCTTGATAGTCAAGACAATGGATGTTATTTTTGCAGGTAAACAGCATTGGGTTGCTAATTATGTTATCAATAAAGCAACTGATTTGGGATTTGAAATGATAGATTTGTTTATACTCATCGCCAATAAGAAACTGCTTCGTTCAGATGGTTGCATTCAACATCACGCTAGGAAATTCCACTCATATTTCTTGGTATTTAGAAAATAGAACTACGCTGAGAGCTTGCGATATACTTTCTCTATAGATTCTTGTTGAGCATCATAACTAATTCGGTCGCACTCCCATTGGTGAGTTATCCATTGCTCTGTTTTTTCAACTATTTCTTTCCAACGTTCGGAATCAACGTACATATCAATCTTACTGAGTAGGTAATTGATTATCACTCTGCATGACGTATCGTTTTGGGGTGTTTTAACATTGAATATATTGCTTATGTGGTAGTTGCGCATCATATCGTCTGTTATCTTATCAAGCTTGATATTCCACCCAGTCCGCTCTCGTTTGGTCTGTACTTCTTCTAATTGAGAGCGATAATCTTCAATTTCTGCTGTTGAAATGTGTTTGCTAGCATACTCGATATCCTTTAGAATAGAACTATACATATCCAATGCTTGTATATAATCAGACTCATTGGCATAGTCAGCTAATAACGAATATAACCTATCCTTGTAAGAATCATGTAAAGGAGATTTGGTTGAAGTAGTGTTATCTATAGTAATATTGTTATTTATATTTTGAATGTTATCTATAGTTGTGGTACAATCTCGTACTATCAAATCTCTATCTTGTTGGTACAATGTTGTACTATTGTTTTCTATCTGCTGATACAATACTGTACAGTCTTCAATACTCTTTTTACTAGTTCTCTTGGCTGTTATAATCATTGAAGATTGTATAAGTTGAGGTATTGCCTTATCGTTATAACTAGCAATCTTATCCCAACATATACGATAGTAATTAGCTTGCTTGCTCTTATTGCTGTATATGATTTCAATAAACCCTTCCGACTGCAATGTCTGCAATATCAATCTCACATCCTGCAAATTCTTCTTTCTGAATATATAAGCAAACTCTTTCACTGGTTTGTAAAAACTGCCATCATTACCAATCTTCTTATGCTCAATCCAATAACTTTCCTGCTGTATCAATACAGCTAACATCTTCAACAAATCACTATCAAGGGCATAAATAAGTTTGGTGGGTAGTCTTGTAAATTGTATATCTGTCATATTCACTTCAATATTATATTAAACGGCTTATTCTAATTCATCCTTTGGCTTGTTGGGTATGGTTTTCCAGTAATTTTTCATCCCATTGGATATGTTTTCTTTATGGGTCATACTTTTACTTCTGTTTTTAAGTGATTGACTGATTTTGGCTTTCGTCATATCACTGAGTTCTCTGTACTTTCGTTTATTATCATTCATATTCTCAATTATTTAAATTATTATTTTTTTTACATATATACCATAAATAGTACAAAGTGCAAAAAGAATAGATGATTTAGTAAGTTAAATTTTTAAATCCAGGATTTTTTGAGAAACGTGTGGCATTCCAAATATCTCTATTATACCTACTTACAGTAGCTTCAGAAAGCGAGGATACATAGCTGTGAGTACATTGAAAAAGAGGATGTTAAATAAAATAACACCCTCTTAAATGATACTGAACGCAAAATAACCCACGTACAGATATATTATAGCAAACTTTTATTTGAAAAATTCTCTTGCCATTTCAACGTATTCTGATTTTTCGACACATATATATTTTCTGAAATTCTCTTCTGTTGTGTGTCCAGTAAAGTTCATTACAAGCCTTGCGTTTCGACAACGTAGATATAGGTTGGTTGCAAAACTACGCCTTGCAGTATGGCTACTGATTAGTTCATACTTTTTCTTTTCCTCAATTACAACTTTACCACCAACATTCTTCTTTATATAAATGGTCTGATCTATACCTGCAAACTCTCCTATCTTTTGGAGTTGTTCATTAAACCTACTTTTATCTCTTGGAGTTGGGAATTTGCCATTATATTTTTTTATATAGTTCAATTACGGTTGATGTTAAAGGAACCAGTACGGTCGTACCAGTTTTATGGGTATGTACTTCAACTGTCTTATTCTCTATATCCCAGTTAGATTTATTTAATGAAGAAAGGTCGCCATATCTTATGCCGATATGAGCAGCAATTATAAAAATATCTCTTGTTTCCTCATACTTAGCATTGGGATGTAGTTTTATAATGTCATCAAAATTTAGATTATAGATAGCATTGAGTTCATCTTCGTTCAAATATATATGCTGTACATCTGCTCCTTTTGACTTCCACGAATGGAAAGATTTGTCTGAAATCAATCCTTCTTCTTCGGCTTTCTTCAACCAAACTTTCATAACAGAAAAAGTCGCAGCTACCGTATTTGCCGAATACTCCTCAACCCCTAACATCCATTGTTCCATCTCACTCTCAAAATTCTTATTGAAAATTGAGAAAGATGAGGCTACCCAATGATTGTAATTTAAAAACCGTTCAAATCGTTTTAATACTATCTGATGATGTCCAACAGTCTTACTTTCGATGACTTTACTAGTTCTTCGTATAACCTTTTTAGGCATTTCATCTACAACCCTATGAAAAAAATCCAGTGGAGTTATGACTTTCTTTTCTTCTTCTTGTTTCTCTTTGCCATGTAATAATTCGATACGAACTTTAACCAGTCCTTTTATATTTATATCCTTATCACAATAGTTGGGATGATTAGGGTGAAGTACGATGGTATCTAAATCTCTTTCAAATAAATCAAGAAATTTATTAACCCTTTTCATTTGTCGTTGTAATGTTTGGGGTTGCTGATTGCTTACAATAGCACGATTAGTTTCCGTGTCCCAATATATGGGAGGAACCTTTACACCCAAACTAAGCTTATAACGTTTCCTATTGAAGGTAAACATAACATATAACAATGTAGCCTCTGTTTTATCGCTAATTGTCTTCAATGCGTAGTTGATTTTCAATCTTGCCATTGTACTGATGCTTTAAATCTCTGGCTAAATTACTTAAAATAATTGTACCCAGCAAGCGTAGGGTACAATTTTAGGGTACAATTTTAAGAAACTGGTTAAAAAAAACAACCACTTAGCAATCAGTATATTCCGTGCTAAGTGGCTGATTTATATTAGATAGAATAGATTTTCTATTGAAAATCAGTATGGGTCAATTATTCCCACTCGATTGTTGCTGGTGGTTTTGACGAGATGTCGTAGCAAACGCGGTTAACGCCTTTTACCTTGTTGATAATGTCGTTGCTTACCTTTGCAAGGAAGTCGTAAGGCAGTCTTGCCCAGTCGGCTGTCATAGCGTCGGTACTTGTTACCGCTCTGATGGCAACGGCGCGTTCGTATGTTCTTTCATCACCCATAACGCCAACGCTCTGAACAGGAAGCAATATAACTCCCGCTTGCCATACTTCGTTATATAGACCCCAGTCGCGTAGGTTTTGGATAAAGATATCGTCAGCATTTTGTAGGATTTCCACCTTTTCCGGAGTAATGTCGCCAAGGATTCTCACTGCAAGACCCGGACCCGGGAATGGGTGACGGTTGATAAGGTGTTCCGGCATACCCAATTCGCGTCCAACGTTGCGTACTTCATCTTTGAAGAGGAGTCGCAATGGTTCGCATAATTTCAGGTTCATCTTCTCTGGCAGACCTCCAACGTTGTGGTGGCTCTTGATAACAGTACCAGTGATTGAAAGAGATTCGATGCAGTCAGGGTAGATAGTTCCTTGAGCAAGCCATTTAACGTCGGTAATCTTGTGTGCTTCTTCGTCGAAAACGTCGATAAAGCCTTTGCCGATGATTTTTCTTTTCTTTTCAGGGTCAGTTACTCCAGCCAATTCGCTGAAGAATTTCTTAGAAGCGTCAACGCCGATAACGTTCAAACCAAGTCCTTCGTAGTCGCGAAGCACGTTTGCAAACTCGTTTTTTCTAAGCAATCCGTGGTCAACGAAGATACATGTAAGGTTGCTTCCGATAGCCTTGTTTAGGAGAACGGCTGCAACAGAAGAGTCAACGCCGCCGCTAAGACCGAGGACGACCTTGTCGTTGCCCAAAGTTTCTTTCAGGTTGGCAACGGTAGTTTCGATGAAAGAAGAAGCACTCCAGTCCTGCTTAGCACCGCAAACGCCGACAACGAAGTTTTCGAGCATCTTTGTGCCTTCTGTAGAGTGGAACACTTCAGGGTGGAATTGAACGCCCCATACCTTTTCATCACAAATCTGGTAAGCCGCAATCTTCACCTTGTCGGTAGAAGCGATTACCTTGAAACTTTCAGGAATTGCGGTGATAGTGTCGCCGTGGCTCATCCATACTTGAGATTTTGGAGTGATGCCTTTGAATAGCGGGTTCTCAGCGTCGAAGGTATCAAGATGTGCGCGACCGTACTCTCTTGAGCCAGCCGGTTCTACCTTTCCACCGTTAGAGTATGAGATGAACTGTGCACCGTAGCAAATTCCCAAGATAGGGTATTTGCCTCGAATTGTTGTCAAGTCTATCTTGAATGCCTTTTCATCATATACCGAAAAAGGGCTTCCCGATAGGATTACTCCAATAACGTCCGGGTCATTTTCCGGCATCTTGTTGTAAGGCAAGATTTCGCAATAGACGTTTAGTTCTCTGACGCGACGACCGATAAGTTGTGTTGTCTGCGAGCCGAAGTCTAAGATTATAATTTTCTCGTGCATAAGAAAGTTATTTATTGATGTTTAAATGATTTCCTTAATTTTATTTTTGTCACCAACCAGCCAAATATTGTCACCAGAGTTCAGAACGGTATCAGCATTAGGGCTTTCAAAAGTACCGTCTGCTCTTTCAACTGAAACGATAAGTGCAGTATAATTGTCTCGCAAGCCAATTTCAGCCAGGCGCTTTCCGATAAGAGGGGAATTGTTGTCAAGAACGATGCTTGTAAATTCCATTTCAATTTCTTCACTTGCCGGTGCCGATGAATTTATTTGTTCGATATGGTTTAGCAGTTGTTGAATTTGTTCGTCAGTGCCGATAATACCCAGAGTGTCACCAGGAAAAATGCGTGTATCGCCTTTTGGAATTGCTATTGTCTTTTCGCCACGCTGTATGCTTGCAACGTTAATACCAAAAAGGCGTCCTAGATTAGAATCCCTAAGTTTTTGTCCAACAAACGGGCAGTTATACCCGATGTTTATATACGCAAGGTGCATATCACTGACAAGATTATTGTTTTTTCCACTGCGTCGCAATTCTCTTTCGTTGAGGTTATTGATAAAGGTTGATTCGATGCGTTTCATCCTTTTCTTTACCGATTTGGAGAAGTATATTGCAATAAGCACGAATATAGCAAAAGCGATAGTTACAGCAATCAAATGGGAGTAAATTTCTGTAATGAACCCAACGATAAATGCTATTGCGATAAGAACACGCACCAGTCTGAATGCGATAAATGGAACGTTTGAATGAATGCTTGTTTGCAGTTTTTCCCTTTCCCAGTGCTTAGTGCTTGGGTAGCATAGAGCCAATAAGAAAGGCGACATTGCAGCAATTGTTATGCCTGTTGCAAGCAGTTTGCCAAGATTTTCGCCAATTGTTTTCTCCATAATCGGGAATAGGAGGCTGGTTGAAGCATATATAACAGCCACGAGAATAACAGAATAGAGCATTATTCTGGTAATATTCCTCATTGCGATTTTTTTCCATAGTCCGCTAAGTTCTGTTTCGCTGCGTGTGGAGTTTTTGCTGTACCCGTTAATAAATAATGCAAGGCGTTTCGGCATCTTCTTTTCTACCCAACGGCTGAAAGGGTCAGACAGTTTGATAAAGTAAGGCGTGAAGAATGTTGTTATAACTGAAACTGCAACAACAATAGGGTACAGATTTGCGTCTATAACACCGAGCGACATGCCAAGAGTTGCGATAATAAAAGAGAACTCGCCGATTTGTGTTAGCGAAAAACCTGATTCAATGGCTATCCTCATTGGCTGTCCAGACGCGAGCATACCTATTGTTCCGAAAAAAATCATACCTATTATAACTGTTAGCGAAAGACCGGCAATAGGGCCTGCGTATTCACTTATAATAGTTGGGTTAACCATCATTCCAACTGATACAAAAAAGACTGCTCCAAAAAGGTCTTTTACTGGAGAAATCAGTTTCTCTATTCTTTCAGCCTCGCTTGTTCCAGCAAGGATAGAACCCATTATGAATGCTCCTAAAGCGGAAGAGAAACCAGAGTATGTTGAGCATATTACCATTAGAAAGCATAACCCTACCGCGATTACAAGTAGCAATTCGTTTGAAAGATATTTATGTTGTTTTTGCAGAAATGACGGAATTGCATATACTCCAACAAGAAACCAGAGAATCAGGAAAAATGACAGTTTTGGTGATACTTCCTATAAGTGCATCGCCAGAGAAACTGTTGTTAATAGCAATTGAAGAAAGGAGGACCATCATAACGACGGCAAAAAGGTCTTCAACGATAAGAACTGCAAGAACTTGCGATGTGAATCTCCGATGCATCAAGTTAAGGTCAGTAAGTGCTTTTAAGATAATCGTTGTTGACGACATTGAAAGCATGCCACCAAGAAACAGGCTGCTTATAAAAGAGAAGCCCATAATTTTTCCGGCAAAGAAACCCGTTGTCATCATTCCGGATATGATAACGAGTGCCGTTATCGCCGCTGAGCCGCCAACGTTCAGCAACTTTTTGAAACTGAACTCCAAACCGAGAGAAAAGAGCAGGAATATTATACCCAATTCAGCCCAAAAGTCGATATTCGCTTCATTGACAACGGTAGGGAAGAAGCCGCAGTGAGGGCCAACGAGAAATCCAGCAACAATGTATCCAAGAACAACAGGCTGCTTCAGACGCTTGAAAATCACCGTTGCCAAACCGGCAACAACAAGGATTAGGGCAAGGTCAGAGATCAGACCTGTTTCATTTTCACCTTCAGATGAATTGCTTTCCTTTGCGGGTATTTCAGTCGCTACACTTTTGGAAGAACTGCTTAGTGCTGTTTCTCCATTTGCTTTAGTATATTGTCGAAAATCGGTACGCTGAAAAATTTATCCAATTTAATCATAAGTTAAAGTCGCTGTCAAATGAAACGGATTTAATATTGCCAAGGCTTTTTAGTTTTGCGAACATAGTCGTCATATCAAGGTTTGCTTTGACAAGAGTTATCATACTAATCGTTGTTGAATTTTCAGAAAAATCCTGTTTCATGAAAGTATCAACGATTCTAATATGCTTGTTTGAGATAGTTTGCTTGATTAAATCGATGTTAATATTAGTTTCTGCAACAACGATTTTGAGAGTTTTTGTCTTCCAGCCGATATTTACCCGTTGCTCATAATCTGAAACGCCAGTAAGAATGGCAATCATTATAAGGGTGGCAATAATTCCTACGAGGTACATTCCTGAACCTACCGCCATACCAACCATTGCCATCATCCATATACCTGCAGCCGTTGTAAGTCCCTTGATAGTTCCTTTCATTCGGATAATTGCACCAGCACCGAGAAAACCGATACCTGTAATTACTTGGGCGGCAATACGCCCCGGGTCGCCGTTTTTCAGTCCAATATATTCTTGTGGGATATACACAGACAGAATCATAGCCAATGCTGCACCTGCAGAAATCAGAGCAAAAGTACCCACTCCAGCGATTTGTCCGCGACTTTTCCTTTCGTAGCCTACGGCACAACCGAGGGCAGCGCTCAACAGCAATCGTAGAGTCGCATTTGACAGGTTCACTTCTGGCGATTCGCACGCAGATAGTGCACTGCTGATAATTCCGCTGAGTGATGCTATTTCCATTAGTGCAAAGTTATAACATTTCAATTGGCTTTGCAACCGATTTTTTACCTTTTATTTTTATATAACGGATTGTGCGGAAAAATGTTTGGTTGGAAAATAAAAGAGAAGGTGGTGTGTCATAATTGCAAATTGCTTCCTTACTGTCGAAATCCGATTTCAGTCAGTTACTATTAGTAAACTTCTGTTGGCCTAATTCTCAGAGCCTTACGTTTTGTCAATTATAACCACCAAAAAGGGGTTGCGTCAAAAATTTATTTTGACACAACCCCTTTCCTCAAAAAAACAATACCTACTATTTTACAATGAATCGCTTAGTTATGCTTGAATTTTCATTACGCATGTTAAGGAAGTAAACGCCCTTAGACAAGTTAGAAACAGAAACCTTAGTGTTACCATTGTTTCTTTCTGAACTGAAGACGCATATACCTGCAGCATTCATAATTTCAATGTCGTAGTCGCTCATGTCCGTGTTGATATTCAGCCAGTCAACAGCAGGAACAGGGAAAATTCTTACGTTTGCCGCTTCTATAGTCTCAACAGAAGAGAATTTATACTCGTCGATGCTAAATGGAAGTCTTACAAACTGCAATTTGCCCTTTTGCTTAGCGCTGATGATAAGTTCTCCGCTTTCAAAGTCTTTTGCGCCAAGAATTTCGAGATTGTCGCCACTGATTGTTGCTGTTGCGATGCTTGCGTCGCAATTGTCAGTAATAGCGTACTCAACAGAAGAACCGTCGCTTTCAACGGCGAATAGAGAACTTAGGCTGATTGGTCTTGTTGATGAAGTTCCAACAATTTGTTCCTGAGCATCGGTGATTTCTCTTGAACCGCCGAAATCATCAAGACAGAAATAAGTTGGAGTAGTCAATCCGTAAGCATTTCTCTTAGTTCCTTCAAAAGCAAACTTGAAGTTCTTCACCTTTCCGAGGCTTCGAAGGTCAACCCATTGCCAAGAGTCGAGATAGAAGTGGTCAAGACTGTTATCAGAGCGGTAGTCTGCAAGGTAATAATCCTTAGAGACAGTAGAGCCGTCCGCTTTTTCTGCATTGATGATAAGTTTGAAGTAGTCACCTTTCTCGAAACCAGTGTTAGGGTTCGACATACCGTCACCGTTAACGATAGCATTAGCAGTGTAAGCGGCATTTGTAACGTAGAAACCACTTACAATGTCTCCTTCCGTGCGGTTGTTGCTAACCTCGATAGTGTAGGTAGAACCAGATTCAGGAGCGAAGGCAACGCCGTAGTTAGCGGAGTTGTGTCCGTGTCCGACGGCAGACTTGTATTGGTCATTCAAGCCTGTAAAGTCAACAGAAGTTTGGTTCGACATACCGAAACCACCCCACCAAGTTGCTGTATGGCGGTTAGTGAAGAAAGAGTATGAGCCACTGATGAATCGGGAGTCTGTACCTGGGTGAGTATAGTCGCCATTATCTTTTCCAAGACCGTTATAGTAACTTTCTGGAGCAAGATAGTTATCGTCAAAAGTAGCCACGAAAGCAGGGCCTGCCACGTAAACTGTTACTCTGTCGTTAAGAGTATTTCCCCAAGCATCGGTAACTGTTACGTCGTAGATTCCAGAGTGTTCAGGTTTTGCAACAGAGCATTCAGCAGTAGTTGCGATAACTGTTGTCATAGCGTCAGTCCAAGAGTAAGCAAATGGAGCAACGCCACCGTTTGCAGTTACTGAGAATGTTGCATTTTCGCCAGCAGTTACCGAAACTTCCTTAGATGAAGTTTTGATAGTCAAAGGAAGCGGTTCGCCGCTGAAGTTGTCGATAAAAGCGTTACCGGTTGTTTCAAAGTCAATTTTTGTCACATATCCCTTGTCTTTCAAGTTGATGAATGACCAAGAGTTTTCAGAGCTTGCAAGGTTGTAAGGCTTCATTTCGTCTTGACCGTTGTAAGTCTTAATGGTAACGTCTTTATCCGATTTCAAGAAGAAACCAGTAAGAACCAAGCCAGAATCTGTATTTGTTAGTTTTACAGAGGCGTTAGTTCCAACTTTAGCAGCCTTCTCGCCGTCAACAACAGCGTCGCTGATAGTTTCAACAGTAAAGTTAGAGAATTGAGCAGTACCGTCTCTGAAGCCTTCTTCATTTGTTGTAACGTTTTCGAAAGTAGAAACCTCAGTAGGGTCAAATGTTGTTGTGAACACGTCAGAGGCAATAACGTCAGAAACGCCAAGACCGTTGAGGCTCATAAGTATAGAGTAGAGTTTATACTCAGTTTGTCGTGACAGACCAGTTAACTTAAGGGATAAAACCTTTCCTTTTCTAAGTTCAACAACATTTAGAGTTGCCATGAGTTCATCAGTAGAAGGAGCAGGTTCAGATGCTTTTTTAACAAGAGTAAAAGCAGTAGCGTTAATATCTGTCATCAGTTCGGCAGTTGCAGAAGAATTATTGATTCCCCCAAAAGCAGGGTATCCTTCAGAATAAGCAGGAACATCAGCATATTCACTGTATTCGTATGCTCCAATAGTTGGTTTCGTTGCATTTCTAAAAGTACCGTCTTTGTCAGTCTTGACGTACTCAAGTGGAAGTGCGTTTTGCAAATTACCAGCCTCAGTAGGAGTTAGAATAGTTGCAGAGTAGAATTTAACCTCTTCGTTAAAACTGTTCTTTTCGCCAGATGTAGCAACCCAGTCAGTGAAATTTGCAAATGTTGTTGGGTTTGATTTGGCAAAGCCAGTCCCGTTTGTAAATACTACATTATTAGAGAAAGTAACACCCTCAATGCAATTGTCTTTATAGAAACGGTAAACGTAACCGCCTTCTGTATTGACAAGGATGTTGTTAACAATGGTAACATTTGTTGTTGTATTGTTCAACCAAAGAGCAACGCCGAATGCCGAATTGTTTTTAGTACCGCTCATTAGAACTGTATTATTTGCAATATTGACATTTGAAGAAGCCGAAGAAAGTTTTATACCAGCAGATGTTGCAGACGGGCAAACAACGGAAATTTCGTTATTTGTGATTATGCCAGGCTTTTCCTGAGTGCCTTCAATGCCACGAATGTTTACAGCAGTGGCATTTTCAGCAGTTGCCAAGAAAACAGAGTTCCCTTCAAAAATAAAGTTCTCAGAAGTTTCAACGTCAACACCGTAGAATCCGGATTTTGTAGCGGTTGTATTCTCTATAACGTTTCCTTTCAAAGTCAAGTCACGTTCTCTTGAAGAAGAGTAGAAAGCCTTAGAACCTTGGTCGCGGAAAGTGTTGTTTTCAACCAAGCCTCCCTTTTGTTTTGGCAATTTTACGAAAGAAGTACCTTGAATAACTACGCCGATATAACCGCCTTCAATCAAGCAGTTCTTGATAGTAGGGAAGTCATTGTTGCAGTTTGCAACATTTTTCGCATACTGGTTAATCAATCTGATGTCTTGGTTTGCAGAAGCCGATTCAGATCGTTTGGTGAAGATGTGGCAGTTGTCAACAGTCACGTGACGACTCTGATTCCTGTAGTGGATAACTGATGGGTAGTTTAAGTCTGTAGTTGTAACGGTTACTCCCTTTAGGGTGAAATAGTCAACGCCGTCGAAAGTGAATACGCCGTATTCATCGTTCATCTTGTCGTCGGAATAAGGAGGCTCAACGTAGTAGTCGTTGAAAATAACAACGTCATCACGTTTCCCGCTTTCAGACTGAAGGGTAATAGTGTTTGTAGAAGAAGCACCAGGAATTTCCGGCACTTTGACAGCCTCTTCGTAAGAGCCCTTTTTGATGTTTATAGTAACAGGACCGTCGATACCGCCTTTTATGGCATCGATAGCAGATTGGATAGTCTTGTACTGGCTGTCCTCGCCAACGGTAAGAGTTCCGCTAATTCCTTTTTGTATCTTAGTTTCAGCAACGACTGCTTGTGTTGGAGTGTAGTCCGCATTGGAAACAGTCACTTTCTTCAACGACATCTTGATGCGTTTCATAAGTTCAGCCTCAGAAGAAACATTATATGTCAGCCAGAAATGGTACGTTCCAGCAGAGGTAAACTTGTAAAAGCCATTGAGTGCGTATGGAGTAGCATTTGCTTCCATAACCTTGTCAACCGGGCTGAAAGTTGTTTCGAGACCTGTTGTAAATACAGAAACGCCATTTATATATGTTTCAGTAGTTCCTTCGGTTGACATTTCGACAGAAGTAAGGTCAAGTTCTCCCTTGTCACCAGTAACAGTAATGGCAACGTCAAGCATTGCAACGTCGGTCATGCCGCGCATTACCTGTAATGGAGCAACTGCAGTTGCAGTAACTTCAGAAACCTCCAACGCCTTCATTTCATATTGGCAAACTTCGATTTCCCAACCGTCAGAAGCGTAAGAGTAAGAAGGAGAGCGGAAATTAACTGTCAATTTACCGTCAGGAGATTTTGAAACAACGTCGGCAGGCAATGTTGCTTGTGACTGGTATTTAACGTCTTCCTTACCAGTTGCCGAACCGCCGTAGTAAATCTTCATAGCGTCGTAGTTGCCGTTTGGTTTCCATTTCTTGAAAATCATCTTGATAACCTTACCGGCATCTTGAGGAGCGAAAGTAACAGTGCCTTCAAAATCTTTAGGTGTTTTACCGTCAGGACCGCCAAAGTCGTAGAACATCAGAGAGTTTGCTCCGATAGTTACTTCTCCGTTTTCGCCCTTTTGAAGTAGAAATAGGTTTTTGATAGTCCCGAAACCTTCTGGGTCACTAACCTTAATTTCAGGAGTTGCAACTAAGCCGTTGATTTTTGCAGACGTATATGCGGCGTCGATTTGAGTATCGATAGGAGCAGTGTCGCTAATATCGTATGCAACGATGAAATTGTTGTCACCCTCGAGAAGAGATATAGGAGCGGAAAGTTTGAATACCGCAGATTTTGTTTCAGGGGTGATTGCAATTGTTTTAAGCGGAGTATTCTTAACAACGTTAGCATTAGCACCGTTGTAGTAAAGATAAGCATTTTCTACGGCAACTTGTGAGCCCTTTAGGTCGATTGTTATTTCGCTAACCTTTTGAGGGTCAAGGTCGCCTGCAGTCTTGATGTTGAAGCCGATAACCTCAAGATTCTTTGCACCTATCTTAACTGTTCCGTCAACAAGTTGTGTTGCAGAAAAGCCAGCAATGGTCATTGGAACAGATTTGTATTCACGAACTTCTGCAGTCCATCCTTTTGCTGTATAGGAAGATGAAGTTGTGTTGGCATCGAAAACAACAGTTAAAGCACCATCTGCAGATTTAGAGCGGATAATTCGACCAGGACCTTTATCCTTGTCATCTGCGTTTGTCAAAGACCAGAGAAGTTCTCCCTTAGTATCCTTACCGCTATATACCTCAAATTTGGCTTTTGTAGCCCATGAACTTGTAGAGTAGTAAAGAGCAAATGATTTGATGTCAAGTTCGATAATCATACCCTTTGAACCAGGTACGAAAGTCGTTATTTGGTCGCCTTCAACAGGGTTGTAGCCGTTATAACTTGATAGCGGGTTCTTTTCGCTTGTAAACATCCAAGTGCCGTAAACAGTTTTTTCAACTTTACCGACTTTTGAAATCACCGTATTTTCAATAATAATTTCACCGTTAGGGTTTCCGTTGGCAACGGCGTTTTCTTTGTCAGATAAAGTAACGGCTTGAATGGCGGCATCAACTTTCTGTCCGTTTGTGACAGTAGAAGCGATGTCGAGAGCCACCCAGAAGTAGTTATCGCCCTCAAGGAGACTTGTTGGAACTGTTGCGTTTATTGTGTAGGAATCAGCATTTACCTCAGCCTCACCAACCTTTTTGGCCGTAGAGAACTTGTTTGAGCGACCTGTATAGTATATGCTCGCTTTTGTGATGTTTGTAAAAGTTGAGTTTGAAGTAAGTGTGAATTTAGAAGCCGTCAAAGCCGGTTCTGTGTTTGTAGTCTTGATGTTGAAAGACAGAGCAGGAACGTTTGAGTCACCAGCACATGCCTTTAAATTGCTTTCTTGAGAAGCAGTTATGCTCTCAACAGTCATTGCTGTTGGCATGAATTGCGAAACAGTAGCCTCAAAACCGTCTTTTGGAAAACCAGTGTCGCAAGTTAGAGTGACTGTTAAAGCACCGTCGGCAGATGTTGAGCGGATTTTTTCGGGAACGCCATTCTTGATGCGGCAGATAAGGTTTTCTGGCTTCGCTTCAGTGCCGTTATAAACGTTAAGAATTTCATTTTTGTTGGAACTTTCGAAGAGAGTGACTTTAGTGAAGTCAATCATAATCTTCATACCAGGAGTTTCCGGTTTGAAAGTTGTTGTTCCAACAAAGTTCTCTGAAATTTTACCATCCTTACCACCGTCGTCGAAGAATAAGATAGCGTTATTTCCTACGTTATATGAAGAACCCCCCGGTTGCATCAAAACCATGTAAGGCAGGTTGACATTAACAGCATCCGCCTTAGCAAATCTGGCAAATCCATTAGGATTATCAGTAGTTTTAACACCGATAGCATCAACCTTTACGTTGGCATTGAAAGCCGCTTCAGGCAATATGTCACTGGCAATAGTGAAGAAGTTGCGGTTTTCTTTTAGCGGTTCATCCAAGGTGAATTTGTAAGTGCTGCCTTCGTTAGAAATAGTAGCGTTAAGAGGCAGTTCGTCCTTGAATTCACTTTTAATACCAGAGTATAGTTTCAGTTGAGTCGGGTCAACAACGTTTTCGTTTACAGGAATAGTAAATGAAACTTCAGTGAGTTTTACAGGGTTGAGTATTCCTGAAGCGTCAACATATACGCCAGCAAGGGCAACGCCTTTCTTGGCAGTTGGAGCCGCCAATACTTTAGAGTTGTCGCCACCAGCGGCAGTTGTGCTCATGTCGCTGACAGTTATTGTCTTTACCCGAGCAACCCATCCATCGCTTCGTTTGCCATAACGGAATATACATCCAACAGAAAGGCAACCGTCGGAAGCGGTAGAAATGAATGTTTTGTTGACGTACTGACCCTCAAGTTTCTCCAAAACTTCACCTTCTGGAAGAGTAGAAGAACTTGTTACGCCAGATGTTGTTTCCGGGTAAACGAATTTGTTGTTTGGGTCAACTTCTCCGTTATAGACATTTGCGTAACCGAAGTATGATCCAAAGTCAGAGCGTAGGTCAAAATTTTCAAAAGTGATTTGAACTACTTTCCCTGGTTCCGCAGGTTTGAAAACGATTGTAGCAAGAGTGTTGTCGGAATTTGAGGAATTGATGTAACCTGTTCCCTTATAGTCGTAGAACAGCATCTCTTCCGAAACTTCCACCACTTGCTTGCCCCAGCGGGGCATAAGAATTTCTTTCATAGCCTGGGCATTGGCGTTGCTTGCCCCAAATAGGGTAAAAAGCAGCGTTACCAGCATGAAAAAGCGTGAAATTTGTTTCATAAGCATGATGATTAGTTATACAATAAATAAATTTTCAAACATTTATTGATTAACTTTCATGCTCTGCACGAATTGAAAGAAATAAAGCCTATCTGCCACCAAAAGGGCCTTTAATCTTTAGAAAAGTCAAAAGTTGGCATCATTTCTACTCTTTGCTTTAACTCCCGAAAGCGATGAAAATTAATCGAGTAAAAGAAATGGCAGGTCTTCTGACTTATCCCTCCTCTCGTACGCCTTCCCGCGAAGTACAGAACTTTGCAGTGACATAGTGTACGGTTTCAACAGAAATTACAGCAGCGGGTACTGTCGCCGATTCTAACGGCGTTCCCTTTTATCGTATATAAATACGAACCGTTTCGGGAGCAAAGATAGTGCTTGGGATTCATATAAAAAACAAATTGTGGATTTTTATTTAGTCGTCCCTTAAAAAGCCCATTTTTGCGAGATATTGTTTAAACACAGTATCTCGCATATTTTTTGAAGCATGCCCAAAAGAGCTTTCATAGCTCTTTTGAAGTTATATGCTGCTGCCGAGAGAAGTACGTTCACAGCATCTCCTATCACACCCTTATAAAAGTTGCGGCCCAAACGATAATCCGACTTTAAGTGACCTATTGTCGGTTCTATGCCTGCACGCTTGCAGAAAAGCATGTGTTTTTTCAACCTCTGATATCGGCTGTCTGATTTCTTAGGTACGTCGGGAATCATAATCTTTGTCCCGTTAATTTCCTTTTTGCCTCTGTATCCTCTGTCACCTGCCAACAGTTTGATTTTTCGCCCGGTTAATCGTTCTACCTGTTCTAAGGAAGACTCGATGGTATGACCGTCATATTCATTGCGGAAGGACATAGCACCTAGAATAATGCCTGTAACAGAACGTATTATGGATACCTTATTGCCAAATTCGTATTTCTTATGTTCTTTACCCTTGCTGATACATTGCACTTCAGGTTCATGAATGGAATATATCTTTTTCCGCTATTACGTCTTTAGGAAAGAATGGTCTCAAAGAGTTCAAGCAATTTGTCATAGTCGTGATTCTCTTTAAGATTACGCTTCAACTCCTGACTAATCTTCCGGCTATTGTACGTAAACGCCTGTCTGCCCTAAGGGCTTTTTTCCTGTTTTTGGGGTGATTCCGGAAACGCTGGTCACGATAGATTTGCTTCAGCACAAAGGTGTAGCTTTGACGCAGAGGAAGCCCCAGTTTTTTACGAGGCCAAGAACTTTCTTCACAATCTTTTTATGCAACTTTGCATCTGTGGGGTAAGTGATATTCTTTTTCCTGAACTGTTGAATCAATAAAGGCTGTATCATGATGGTGGTCATCATCATTCTCGTTATTCAACGAATGCTTTCTTGAAAGATAAGTTCAACCCCCTCTTCACCGATACGTTGGCGGAAATGGACTAATTCTGAAGAGGCACATGGGGCATACGGAGTGAACTCTTGCATGCCACAAAAATACTGATAATAAGCATTTTCGCTCCATTGTTCCACCAATGACTCATCTGACAGATTACGAAGGTGTTTTAGGATGAGCATACCACACATTAAACGGATTGGCTTGCCGGGACGGCCATTGCCCTGACAATATAATGGTTGAAAGGCTGTTTCAAATTTTTCCCAATCTATTTTGTCAGCTAACTGGTAAAGTGGGTGAGATTGATTAAGCATGTCTGACAGGCTACTGAATAAAGATGGGATATTATTCGTCTTTTTAATCATAAAATCTGCAAGTTTCTTGACCTAAAGGTACTAAAACTTGCAGATTTATCAAAGAATTTTATAAACTAAATTACTGAATAGCAACTGAAAAAGATATTCTTAAGGGACGACTATTTAGTGATTACGAAATTAATAGGTTAATAGTATGGATAGGGATTATATAAATTATAGAGAAATAGGATGCGGTTCGGCATAGCCAAGTTCGAAAACTTCGTTTTCACTTGTCTCTGCACTCACCTTTCACTATATTTTGATAATATAGGATTCGGTTCGGCATAGCCAAGTTCGAAAACTTCGTTTTCACTTGTCTCTGCACTCACCTTTCACTATATTTTGATAATATAGGATTCGGTTCGGCATAGCCAAGTTCGAAAACTTCGTTTTCACTTGTCTCTGCACTCACCTTTCACTATATTTGTAAAAAAATAGGAAATGTTATTATCATCAAAACCATTTACCTTTGACAGAGTTGTCAGGTTGTTGATAACGGTAGGTTTTTTTGTTGTCGTTATCTGTTTGCTCAACGTTCTTAGCGAAGCGTTGTTGCCGTTTTTTGTTGCCTGCTTGTTGGCTTATGTGTTTAAGCCGTTTGTTGAGTTCAATAAGAAGATACTTCATGTTAAGAATAATATTATTCCTATTATTCTTTTTTTGATAGAGATGCTTTGTGTATTATTTCTATTCTTCTATTTGCTTGTTCCGGTGATTATTGACGAGTTCGTCGTTGTTGCGAATTTGGTTAAGGATTATGCTAATTCTTCCAGCAATCAGAATTTGCCAGTCGCCGTTGATGAATTTATCCGCAAATATGTTGATTTCGAGCATTTGAAGGACTTTTTGACGAAGGAGCAATGGATGGCGTTGATAAAGAATACGCTGCAAGGAACATGGACCTTTGTTAGTGGCAGCATTTCAGTTATTCTGACAGTTGCAAGTTGGTTTATAGTGCTGCTATACTTTATTTTTATCCTACTTGATTACGACAATTTTATAGCCGGTTTGAAGCGTCTTATCCCTGACAGGTACGAAAAGGCTATATTCAGGGTTGTTGGCGACGTTAAGTATAGTATGAACAAGTATTTCCGCGGTCAGGCGCTGATAGCGTTTCTTGTTGGAGTGCTGTTTAGTATTGGTTTCAGCATTATAGATATGCCGATGGCGATAGTAATGGGTATGTTTATCGGCTTTCTGAATTTGGTGCCTTACTTGCAGCTGATATCAATACCGCCCACGATATTTTTGTGCGTTATCTATTCTGCGGAGACAGGAACGAGTTTTTGGCAGATATTTGCCTTGGCAATGGCAGTATATATTGTAGTTCAGGCTATTCAGGATTTGTACCTTACGCCGAAAATTATGGGTAAATATATGGGATTGAACCCAGCAATTATATTGCTGTCATTGTCTATCTGGGGAACGTTGCTCGGGTTTATCGGGCTTATCATAGCCTTACCGTTAACAACGTTGGTGCTTTCATACTATAATCGTTATGTAATAGAAATAGATAAAGAATATTCAAATAGTAAAAAAGATGAATTATTGTCCTAATTGTGGAAGAGCAACTAAAGGGTCAGAAAGATTTTGTCCTAATTGTGGAACATCGTTGAACGGAAACTTTCCGCCATTATATAGTGATAGACAAGATAATAGTATCGAATATCCAAATTTAAGAGGAAGTGATATGATTATAGATGCTTGCAAAAAATTTTGGCTGAGAGCCTTTGACTTTGAGGGAAGAACGTGCAAGCCTTATTTCTGGTGGGCTGTTTTGATGTGCTTTTTGTTGAGTGGAATACCAGGTGTTGGTTTGGTTGTATTAATTCCCTTTGTGGCGATAACAATGCGCAGATTGCATGATATGGGAAAAAGCGGAATATATTGTCTTTTTGCATTAGTGCCTGTTGTTGGGTGGATTGCATTGCTGGTAATGTGTGCAGGTGATGGGGATAGATTTTCCAACGAATTTGGTGAACCTCAAGAAAATAATTATTAGAAAAAAAATCCTTGGTTTTGTTATTCTATTAAATAAATACTATATTTGTAATTGTATTTAAAACCTAAATCGTTATGAAATATTGTCAAAAATGCGGTAATCCAGTAGGGGAAAATACTGGATTCTGCCAGAATTGCGGAGCGCCTGTTTTGCCACAGCAACCGCAACAGCCGCGTCAACAAGCGCAGCAGAATTTTAACCAACCGCCTTATAATCCAAGTCAGCAGAACTTTAGTCAAAATCAAGGTAATGGAGGTGTAAAACCAATGGATTTTGGAACAGCGCTGAAAAAGTTCTTCCAAAATTATGCTAATTTTGAAGGGCGTGCCCGCCGTGCTGAATATTGGTGGCCTTACTTGGCTGTTATGATTGGCTGCTGCATTCCTTTCCTTAATATTTTGGTCGGCCTTGCAACAATGATTCCTATTATTGCGGCGGGTGTTCGCCGTTTGCATGACTTGGGTAAAAGTGGACTATATTATTTATTTGTCCTTATTCCAATTGTTGGCGGTATTATTCTGCTCATCTGGTTTGCTCAAGAGGGGCAAAGAGGCCCTAACCAGTATGGAGAAGATCCTAAGTATTACTAATATTCCAGTTTAGTTATATCAAACAGGGTTTCGCAAAGAAAAAGGCGTGACCCTGTTTCTTTACTGACACTATGATATTTCATTCCTTTGAGTTTTTGGTGTTTCTGCCGTTGGTGTTTGTTCTCTACTATGCCTTTGCGAAGAGGGTGCAGTGGCAGAATGCACTTGTCGTTGCCTCAAGCATGGTATTTTATGGCTGGTGGAACTGGAAACTCTTGTCGTTGATATTATCGGTTATAGCGGTCAGTTTTATTTCGGGACTGCTGATAGAGCGGTTTGCTGACAACCGGAGAAAGACGAAGGCAGTTTGCACGATTGCAGTTTTGCTTATTTTGAGTACGCTTGGGGTATTTAAATACTTTAATTTCTTTGTTGATAATTTCGCGATGCTATTGGAGCGGTTTGGTTTTTACCCTGACAGTGTAACGCTTCATTTGGTTTTGCCTGTTGGCATAAGTTTTTATACCTTTCAGACTGTTGCTTATATTGTTGACGTTTATCGAAAAAATATTACTGCATCGCGGGATATTATCTCATTTACTGCATTTATTTCATTTTTTCCGCAGTTGGTGGCTGGACCTATTGAGAGAGCAAGAGACCTACTGACTCAGTTTGGCGAGAGTCGCCGTTTTGATGCAGCAAGGGCAACCGACGGGCTCAGACAAATGTTGTGGGGCTTTTTCAAGAAAATCGTTGTTGCAGATACCTGTGCCGTTCTTGTTAACCCTGTTTTCAGTGATTATGCTTATGCTGATGGCGGTACGCTTGCGTATGCCGCTATACTTTTTACGATACAAATTTACGGAGATTTTTCCGCTTATTCGGATATAGCAGTTGGAACAGCCAAACTGCTTGGTATCCGTTTGTCAAGGAATTTTGACAATCCATACTTCTCTTCTTCGATACCAGAATTTTGGAGAAGGTGGCATATCTCGCTAATGTCGTGGTTTAGGGATTATGTCTATATCCCATTGGGCGGAAATCGCAAAGGTAAGTTCCGCCAGTTGTTGAATGTTTCCATAGTGTTTCTGACCAGCGGGTTATGGCATGGGGCAAACTGGACCTTTGTTGCGTGGGGCGGTTATAATGGCTTGCTCTTCCTCCCGTCGGTGATGTTTAAGAAATCATTTGCGAAAGTCAATGCGTGGACCGACAGTTTAAAGGCGTTAAAGATAATGAAGATTATAGTTACTTTTGCACTTGTTGTTATTGGTTTTACGGTTTTCCGCTCGGAAACTATTGGCGATGCTGTTGATTATTTTGCGAGGATATTTGACTGTGGTTTGGGCGGATTCTTTGCCAATCCGATGACTATATTTATCTACGTTGCGGTGATGCTTGGTGTTGAATGGTATGGCAGAGATTATGACTATGGTTTCCGCATTGTAGGTAAGGTGCGAAGCCGGTTCTATCGTTATGCAATTTACTATGTAATGATTGTCTTTATCCTTCAAAAGGCGTGTGAAGACATTCAGTTTATTTATTTTCAATTTTAGGCTACGATGAAGAAAGTTTTCAAATATCTGTTGAGGGTTCTGCTATTCCTGATACCTGCGTGGCTTCTTATAGTAGTCTATCTTATTACAGATCCTTTTAAGGTCATACATACAAATTCCCCCTTTTATGCCGAGGAAGGTTATTTGGGAGTTAATTCGAATGCCGGATATATCAGTACGATGACTTTTAAGGAGAATTACCCAAGGTATCATTACGATTCCTTTATTTTCGGCTCGTCAAGAAGTATCCATTACAGTGTTTCCGATTGGAAAAAGGTTATTGGAGATAGTGCCAGTTGCTTTCATTTTAATGCCGATGGGGAAACGCTCTACGGAATGATGAAAAAGGTAGAGTATATCGACAGTGTTGGCGCTAAGATTGAAAATGCACTGTTAATTGTTGATTCTTACCTGCTTGAATGTGATTATAACAAGCATGGACATTTATATACAATATGTCCTGAACTTGAGGGCGGAAGAAATCAGGTAATGTTTCACTGGCAGTTTTTCAAGGCATTTACCAGCCCGGAATTTTGGTACACATTCGCAGATTTCAAAATCAATGGGGAATTGAAGCCATATATGCTTAACCAGTTGATTATTTCTCACGAATATATCCATTATGACGTTGTTACCAATGAGGTTAGGGATATTCGTTTTGAGCAAGAGATAGCGGAGGGACAATATTATAACTCCCATCGGTTGGAAAATTTCTTAAATTTAAGAAGAAGACCATTTAAACGAGTTATGGGAACGCGTCATAAAGTAATGCTTGAGCGTATTGCATCTATATTAGAAAGGCATGGTGCGTCTTATAAGATAATTGTTCACCCAATATACAATAGGGTAAATATAGATTCTGAAGACTTGAAAACGCTAAAGACTGTTTTTGGAAAAGAAAACGTCTATGACTTTTCTTCGGATTCTGTATTGACAAGCGACTATACTCTATTCTATGACCCTCATCATTTAAGGCCAAAAGGAACGCAGCAAATACTTGAAAGGGTATATTTGCCTAATGATTAATTATAAAAAATGATTATTTTTTTGCAATCAAGACTGTAGCGTATGCTGATATGCCTTCCTCTCGACCTGTGAAACCTAATTTTTCCGTTGTTGTAGCCTTAATTGATATGTAGGCTTTGTCAACAGACAGGCATTCAGCCATAACTGCTTGCATATTCGGTATATGTGGGTTTATTTTAGGTCTTTCTGCACAAATTGTTATGTCTGCATTCCCGAAAACATAGCCTTCACTGTCAAGGAGACGTGCAACGTTTCTAAGTAATATTTTACTGTCTATACCCTTATATTCCGGATTTGTATCGGGAAAGTGGAAACCGATGTCGCGCAAGTTGGCAGCGCCGAGTATGGCATCGCAAAGAGCGTGTATAACCACGTCGGCATCGCTGTGTCCGAGAAGTCCTTTAGTATGTTCTATTTTGATTCCACCAAGCCAAAGATCCCGACCTTCCACCAACTGGTGGACATCGAATCCCATTCCTACTCGTATGTTTATACCGTTAGCCATCAGTCTTTACCAAGAAGGTGTTTAAGTCCGTCCATATCGAAAGTTAGTGAAAATCTCAAAGTTTGGTCGAGGGGACTGTTTTTGTGCAGTAGCAAGCATATATCTGCGTCGAGTTGGATAACGTTTAGGGAGAAGCCAGCTCCGAATGAGAAGTATTGACGATTACCTTTCATTGCATTTTCATAGAAATAACCGGCGCGTACGAAGAACTGTTGGTTATAATTATATTCTGCACCCACAGAAACGGCGATTTCTTTCAATTCCTCTTTGAACCCTCCAGGAGCATCGGAGAACGACTTGAAGATACCTGAAATAGAAGAAGTGTTTCTCCAGTCTTCCAAAGCCTCTTCGTAAGCCAATTGGTCATCTGTTCCGTCTTCAGTTTTATAGTCAGATTGGCGAGGTCTGGTAGGTACAAGTAATTTGTTTATATCCAATGATAAAGCAAGATTATTTGCCTGGGCAATTGGAAACGTGAAAGTTGTTCCTAATCTTAAGTTTGTAGGCAAAAATGCAGGGTCATTACCGTCGTTATAAGAAACTTTTGAACCGATGTTTGAGATGTTGAAACCCCAAGACCATTGGCATTCGTTGCGTCCGATAATTGGGTAAGTAGTCAAGAAACCGGAGATGTCGGCAGCAAAAGCAGAAGCACCGCTTTGCTGCTCAGCGGAGTAAGCATCGCTAAAAGCAAGGTCAGAATAAATATATCTCAAAGCCACACCCATAGAAAAACTTTCTGAAAGTTTTCGAGAGTATCCGAGGTCGAAAGCAAGTTCGTAAGGATTTACGGTATTTGTAACAGTACCAACATTATCTGTCATTTTGATTTCACCCAAAGAGAAATATCTTAGAGAAGCACTGACTGCCTGATTGTCGTTGCTTCCTATTTTCCAATAGCCTGACATATTTGCCAGGAAAATATCGTTTACCAATTTTCTCAACCATGGGGTATAGGATAAACTGATAGCCGCTGTACTATAAGCGAAAGCGTATTTAGAAGGGTTCCAATATTGGCTATAGGCATCAGGCTCAGTAGCAACGCCAAGGTCTCCCATAGCTGCACCTCTTGCATCAGGAGCAATATTTAGAGATGTAACACCTGTCTGAACAGGGTTAAATTGATTTGCAGCATCTTCATCAGCCGCCTTTGCTGGAATGCTAAGGGCTGTGATAAGTGCTGCAACAATAATTCCTTTTATCTTCATTTAAAAATACTTTACAAGTCTGTACTATTACTAACTGAAAAATTCTTATTTTATTGCTTCAAAATGACAATTTTTTTGATTTTAGTTCCAATATTGTTTATTTTGGCGTATGCGTTATAGTCTCCTGTAGCCAATCTCAAGCCATTGTTGTCTGTAAGATTCCATTCGTAAGGGAATGAAGAAACATTAGTGTTGTATAGGATGTTTCCTTTAGAATCGGTTACAAATATTTCAGCAGTTTTAATATTTTCGCTGTTATCAAGGTCGAAATTTACTGCAGTTGCAGTAGCAGGGTTTGTGATAATTAGATTTCTGTCTAATTTGTTGTCAACGAAGAAAGAAATTGTTTTCCTTTTAATGTTTCCGCTGAGGTCACTGATTGAAACGTCAATAGTGTGACGCCCGTTATCAATATCATAGAAAGGCACGTTGAAGATGCCGCTTGCTTCATTAGCAGGGTCGTAGTTATAAATTGGTGCAGTTTTTTTACTTGAATCAAGGGCTATTGTCATAGATGAGACAAAAGATTCTGTTGAGGTGTTGATTCCTTCATTGTCTAAGACCTCTCCATAGACGATAAAGTTGCTGCCAACAGTCATACCGTCTTTGAAAGTGTTGGGGTCGTTAATATAAAGACTACTGATAGTAGGACTTTCAGAGTCTTGCGGCTGCTCAGAAGTCAAAGTTCTGTCAATTGCAAGATTTTTGTTAGAGCCTGATAGTATTTTCCCGTCTGTTCCTTCTGCAATCATACGAATCATAAGACTGTTGCCAGTAACTGTTTCTGAAAAATTCGGAATTGTTATAGAACAACTGAATCTGCCGTTTATAACGTCAGCCTTAGTTTGGTTTAGAGCCTTACCCCTGGTGTAAATGTCGGTATAAACGCGAGTGTTGTGCTCGTTGGTTTTTAGGGCTGATATAAGGAATCTGTCTTTGTCGTAAAGTTGGACAATAACATTTCCCATGAATGATTCGTCAGCAGTACCGTCAGGCAATTTTATTTCTCCTTCTAAAGTAACCTTATCGCAAATAGCGGCCTTTATTTTAGAGTCTTTCTGAAGGGATTGACCGTTGATAGCGTTTAGGACAACGCGGTTTTCCGGAGGTGTTAACCTGATTGCAGGGTCGCCGAGAATACAGTATTTCAATTTGTTAATTGAATTTTCCTTTGCGTTGTTTTTTGCATCCTTGAAAATGTTGCCAATTGTTTTTTCTCCCATATAGTATTCAGGCAATTTTGCAAGACTTGTTGCGAAACTGTCAGAAAGTTTACCGTTTAGATTGGTGTAAACAACGCGAGTGGAAGCAATTGCCGCAATTAGTCCGCCATTCTCGTTAGCAAACATTGTGCTAACGATGTTAGAACCGCCGTTGTCGTATCTTGCAACATCACACGTTGAAAAGTAGATAATTGGCAATTGCGGGTACTTTGTTTCCTTCCCTTTGTCAAGGTTGGTTATTATTTGTGTTTTTGTCAGGGAGGTAGGTGTCCCGTGTCCTACGTACAGGGCAAAATATTGTCCGCTGTTTAGGTATTCAAGAAATTTTTCTCTTACAGTGTATTTGTCGTAGCATTGGAGGTATAGTTTGTTGTAGTTAACGTCATAGTTGCCGGAATCAATCATTTTTTCAGAGAAGGTTTCGCATTGTTCCAGGTGAATGTCATCATCGCCGTTTTCTGCAATCAGCATAATGTTGTTTCTCCACTTGCAGTCGTTTTTATCTCTTTCTTGAGTGTATTTGATAAGTTTGTTGATATATATTTTTGCTTCTTTGGGTGATGATACAGGGATTCTTCCCACAGCAATTTGCAGTTTTCTTTGAGTGTAAAGAGTGTTTGAGTCGTCAAGAAAGCCGAAAAAGTCATCAGTACAGTATGATTTTGTTTGGTTATTGCTTGCTTCTGACTGGTATGTAAGGAGTTGCTCAGACTTAGCATTTGTATAAATCATTCGGTTGTCGTATGTTCCTTTGCCAAAAAGAAGAAGGTATTTGAATTTATTAGGGTCTCTATCGTATAGCATTTTGCAAAATAGTCTGTATGCCATAGCGTCTCTGTTACCGCCAGAAAATTCATTGAATATTTCATCCTGATTGACAACGGTTACATCCATTCTGTCATATTCTCGATGGAATTGGGCAAGTCTTTCCGCTTCATCTTTTAGTATTGAGTTTGTAATGATTAGCATATTCGGAATGCTTGTCATTCCATGAAGGTTCTGGTTTTTAACTTCCCCAGCAAAAGCAGGTTGCTTTTGGGTTTTGTCTGGGTCAAAAAGAATAAATTCCAGCCATGTGTTTTCCTCGTTGTAATAGAATATAGGCTGACCTTCTCCGTTTACCGTTGTGATGCAGTTTTTTACGTGATAAGGTTTTTCAGAAGATGCGCCTTTCTCATTTACCATCCAAATAAGCATTTCTTTTCCCTTATATTCAACGAACTGCAAGCCATTTGTATTGATGTCAGCATAGTGTCGTATTTGGGATTCTGTTTCAGGAAGTCCGAGAAATGTTGGATAAATGATAGAGGCGTAGTCAACCCAAGCCTTTTTAAGTTGTCCTGGGGTATTTATGCTTATTTTGAGCGAGAATTTATTGTCTTGAGATGTAGAAGCGTCTATATATGCGCCATGTTCAATTATTCCATATTCAAGGTATGATATTCTGTCGTTACCGGAAATTATGTTTGCTGTAGTTCTTGTCATGTTCTGTCCGTTCCACTGGCAGTTTGTTTCCATTTCATCTGTTCCATAAAGGCAGAGTCTGTCGGTTAGATACAATTTTCCTTCAGCGTTATATGCAGGAAGGTTGGGAAATAATGTAATTTCTTTGTCCTTTGTAAAGTCCTTTCCCAAGAAAGATTGACCTGTAGAGCCGGGGTTGTACAGTTCTTCTTCGTAAGACCATACTCCAAATCCGTTTTTATTCCATTGCTTTATGTTGTCAGCGGGTTTGCTTTCAAGATTTTCTATGCTTAATGGAGCCTCGTTGCCTTCATCAGTTAGAAATAAGGCACCAGTGTTAGAGTATGGATTTGCTTTTGGAATAAAGATTCTTATACCGTCGCTTGTCGTTCTGATTGAATCTTTGCTTATGCCTTTTGTGTAAAAGTAAATCTTATTGTTTTTGTGCATTGTGGGAGTCTGCTCCAAATCATCCATACGCGGGAGCAGATAGTCTTCGGAAAGGACGTTGCCACCTTTTCCGTAAACTTTCACCTTATTTGGGTTTGAAAAACCATATTTTTTTAGTGTAGAGTATGATAATTCATATACACCGGCGTCTGTTACTTCTATTTTAATCCATTTACCTTTGGAAAGAACTGATTCATTCTTGAAATTAATAGTGGCAAATAAAGGAAGAATGATTAATAGGCAAGTGATTGCCGTAATAATTCTTTTCATATTTAAGGGTTATTTTATTTTTATGTCTATAGAGTCATTTCCATTAAGCGATGCTGTTATTTTGTTGCCAATGGAGAGGTCAATTGCTTTATGATTAGTTTCTAAAAGAATAATATCTCCTATTTTCAGCGTGAAGAATTTGCTTGCGTATTCAATTGCACATTCTATTTTTTCATTTAAATTCATTTCGGCTAATTCTTCGCATGAAGCGTTTGTTTCTACTTTGACATTGACGTTATTTCCTATGCTTCTTTTGTCAAAAAATTCGCCAATTATAGTTGAACCGTCGAATGCAGTTGCTTTTGCCCATGGTTCTCCATTTTTTTGTAGTTCTGAAAGCAGGTCAGTAGCTGTTATTGACAGGCATAATCCAATTTCCTGGTAGTATCTGTCGGCAAATTTCCTTGAAATGTTTTTCCCGAGTCTGTTAATATGTGCGGCAATCTTTGTTTTTGCCTGAAACTTCTCAGCAAATTCTGGAATAAAAAAAGGTTTTCCGCTTTTCTGCAAAGCGGAATCAGCAATTATATCGATTTTAAAATTGTCGATATCTTTAGGTGTTAAAACAATAACCTTCACTTTTTGTAGTTTAAACGATTGTACATAACGGCGAGGTGAGCGTAGATAGAAGTGTTTTGAATCACTACATCATCGTTAACCTTTATTCTAAAGGGGGTAAAGTTCCATATCGCTCTTAGTCCGCTTTTGGCGAGGAGGTCTGCTGAAGCCTGTGCGTGCTCAACTGGTACGGCAAGTATTCCGATGCCTGCATTGTACACTTCTTGCCTTTTTTGCAGTTCGGCAATGTCGTAGATTGGAATACCGCATATTGATTTTCCGATAATGTTTTTGTCAACGTCAAAGCCGGCGACAATACGCAATCCATATTGCATCAAGCCTGAATCTTGAATAAGAGCGGAACCGAGGCTGCCAACTCCAATCATAAATGCGCTGTGCACTTCATGAAACCCAAGGAAGTTTGACAGTTCGGTGGCAAGGTTTTCTACCTGATATCCTATTCTGGTTTTTCCCTTTATATTTAGAAAAGACAAATCCTTAGCAATTTGAGAGGCATCAACATTGATTTCCTTTGATATCTGGGTTGATGAAACATGTTCAATATTCTGAGAACGTAACATGTTTACGTATGCCAGATACCAAGGAAGCCGGCGCAGTGTAGGTTCCGGCAGTAGTCCTTTTTTATCTTCCTCTCTCATCTTTTTCGGTTATTTTTGTCTGGTACAAAGGTAGTGAAAATAACTTTTAAAAGCAAGTGTTGACAATTTCAAAATTAAAGAGCAAACGGCAATAAAAGATTGTTGAAATCTATTGTTGCCGTAATGTAATATGCGATGTGCTAAATCTTTAAGAAGCGGTTAGTCACCGCATACAGCTATGCGCTTTGTTGCAGATGACTCATTTACGCCGTCGGTAGATATTGTTGCTCTGTATAGGTATATTCCTCTGTTTACCCTAACGCCTGAGTTGTCGGTAAGGTTCCAGGTGACAGGCATTGACAGGTACATGTCGCTGCGTCCTGTTGTTGTGTTTGTCCAAACCTGTTGCCCCATCATATTATACACTTGAATTGTTACAGTGACGTTCGCGTCTGGGCGGTTGTGGCGGATATAGAAGTTGGCTTCTGTTTTTGCCGGGTTCGCATCGGTATATACGTCGAGCATCTTAGGACTTAGGCCTTTTGAAACGGTGAAAGATATTTCCTTTTCAGAATGGTTGCCGAGGTTATCCCATACGCGCAATCTTAGTGAGTGGCTACCTTCTTTAATTTCTTTCATTTGGAAAGCAAGAGTGCCTATTTTTTCAATGTCTTCGCTATAATAAGGTTCGAGTTCATTGAATGTTGTTTTGCCGTCAAGAAGAAGGGTCATTTGGTGGCCTATTCCGGCACTGGATATGTTGATTCCTGATTCGTCATGAAATTTTGCAATGATATATGGCGTTTCATTGACGATGTCGCCGTCTTTAAATTCGCTATCGTTGATGACGAACATATCAATTTGGGGACCTTCAGTATCTGTCTTTTCTTCTGTTGAGTAGTCATAAACATAGAATTGAGATTCTATTCCGTTTGCATCAATTGATCCATCCTCATTTGTTGCATAAAGAGAAATCATTCCAGGTCTGTAATTGTTTGATATTTCCATAGGAACTCTGAAGGTAAATTCGAAATTTCCGTTTGTTACCGGGTTTACTCCGCTATACAGTTTGTTGCTCCATTCATCAAAGGTGAACTCGAGTCCAGGGTCTTTGTCTCCTTCTCCGAATCCGTTTGTTGTTACTGACTCTTCAGCGTCATATACGGTGGTAAATAGTTCGCCGTTCATTTCCGTCAAAATGTTTCCGTTTAAATCTTCAACGTGTCCCTTTAAGGAAGCGAGGCTTCCTGCTTTTAACTCTATAGCGTCATCAGTTCCAACGATTTTTCCGTTTATCTCGTCAATAACTATTTTTTCCTGTGGATATTTCAGCTTCATTGCTGGGTCGCCGAGAAGAACATATTTCCAACGGTGTCCTCCGTCACTTGGACGGTTATTTTTAAGTTTGACAATAATGTCACCAATGCGGTCATATTCGCCGTATTGATTCTTCTTTGTGAGGAATTTTCCCATATCTGCGGCAAATTCTCCATTGTATGAAATTCCTGTTGCTCGAGATGATGTTAGCATACCGATAAAACCGCCCTGATCATTAAGGAATAGTAGTTCACCGCCAGAAACGGCAGCGTCGTCCCAGCGAGTAAATTCGCAGGTTCCTGTGTAAATGAAGGCAGGATGCTTGTAAAAATATTCCGAGTTTATGTCGTTCCAGGTAAGCAATCCGTTGTGTGTCCATGATTTAGGGTTTGCGTGTCCAACGTAACTTGCGTATAGAACGCCGTTTTTGAAGTTTCTTAACATCCTTTCTCTTGCTTCTGGATAGTTTTGTCCTGTACCGTCAGACGTTCTTTCAAAGGCATCGATATAAACTCTGTTATACACGTACCGTTCTCCGCCGTTTGCTTGCATGTTTGTTATAAATTCGTCGGATGAAAGCATGTGTATTCCGGAGTCACCGTCATCGGCAATTATCATTATGTTGTTTTTCCAAGCGCCTGGGTCGTTGTTGTTTACGTATTTGTAAAGTTTGTCAACAACTTTCTTTGCTTCGTCAACGCTTTTGACTGGGAATCGGCCAGATGCAATATTTAGTTTTCCGTTTTTTGTGGAAATGTCTGTATTGTCCTCAAGTACGCAGAATACATCGTCGGAGTTGAAACTTGAAGATTGCGATGTTATGTTGTCAGACTCCCATGTCAGTAGCAGAGGATAGTTTATGTTTCTTACTTCTGGCGTTATTTTGCGGTTGTCGTAAACGCTTCTGCCGAAAAGTATTAGGTATCTGAACTTGTCGTTGCTGTTTTCTGGCAGCGTTTTGGTTCTTTCCCACCACATTTTGCATATTTTTCTGTATGCCATAGCGTCAGGAGTGCCTGATGAAAATTCGTTATAAATTGCTTTGTCGTCTATGACAGCGACCTTCATCCCATCATTTGTTCTATGTAATTCGGCTATTCTTTCCGCTTGTGCGGTAAATTCAGCAGGTGATATAATAAGCATCGTAGGTGTTTCCATGCCGTGTATGTTCTGGTTGCTGATATTTGCTGCAAATTCAGGAGAGGGGAATGTGCCTGAAGGGGAGAATGCAACGTATTCTCTTCTTCCAGATTCTGTCTGTTGGAAATAGGCGTAAGAGCCTTCTTTAGAAGTATTGACTGTTATAGGCCTGTAGTTTGTTGTAATGTCCCAAACAACAAGGTCCTGCTTTGCTCCAGCAATAGCGAAAACGCTGTCGCGGCAACTTTGTGTTGTGCTTCTGAAAGCCATTGAAGGCTCAAGCATCTCAAGTTTCCGAGTGTAGTTTATAGTTATGTAATCAAGGTATGCCATGTGTAGGATACCCGTATTTTCATATTCTATGCCTATTCTAACTTTTTCACTCGGACTGTTTATCTTACCGTCGCAGAACTTGACGTTGCAAATAGCGTAGTTGTCGTTTAGAGAAACGCCTTCAATATTCATTGATGTGCATTTTTCTGAATTGCTTGTTACGTTGATAGTGCTGCGCCCTCCTGCAACCTTTGCAATGAAGTTTACTCTAACGTATGCATCTAATCCCGGAACGGAATTTGCAAGGGTGAAGTCAAAATATTGTGAAGATTTGTATTTGAAGTCTTCTCCAACAAGAGAAGAACCTGTATTTGCTGGTGCCGTTTGCTCTTTTTCGTGGTGAATGTATTCTGGAAAAGAGGTTATAAGCGGACCTGTTTGTGCGTTTGCGGCTATACCTGTCCCTTCTTGTTTTGGAATTTCAATGTCTTTGTCCGAAATAAAGTAGTATCCATTAACTGAATATGGATTAATAGTCCGTAGCAGTCGAATGTTTCCAGTTCCTCTGTCCTGCCAACTGGTAGGCCCTTGAGCATAGAAAATTATTTTATTATTGTCTTTATATGTAGGGATAAGCGGCAGGTCATCAATGTAGTCGTTACCGAGGCGTTCTGATACTTTAGCACCTCCGTAGCCGTAAATATTTACTTTTGAAATGTCTGAAAAACCCCATTTGGAGAGGGTGCTTTTTGTTATTTGATGAATACCAGATTCGGTAATCCTTATTTTTACCCATTTGCCAGTTGCAAGTGCAGATTCGTTGCTATATTCAACGGCTTTAGCATTTTGTGGCAATGCCCAGATGATTGCACAAATTAAGCTGACTGATATGTATTTCCAAGATTGAGAGATATAGTGTTTCATTATTGTTTTAAACTTTATATAGCAATGCTTGATTTTATAACGGTGAAACAGGTTATTTATTGCTTGGGTTATATAAAAACGCGTATGTTTTGTGGCTGTTTTTGAATAAGTAGAGTGTTCTCTTAATTGTGCTCCTGTTTTGTCAGAAAGTCTTTACGTCCCTTTTTGGCTTATGAATGTCTGATTGTATTTTTAAGCGGATATGCATTTTTTTAGCGTGGTATATGGTTTGGAAAATGTGTTGTTAATTTTACTGCTCATTTTTTTAGTAATGGTTATACTTTGAAAAGATATGTTGGGGTGTTATGTTTTTAACCATCTTTTTGTGAATAAAGAAAAGCAAAGGAGGTGTGCCAAAATCTTTGACACACCTCCTTAGAATCTTATTATAAAAAATTATAAAGCTTTGCCGTCGCTACCGAGCACGTTGATAATTTTGTGCATGTAGAGTTTCTTCATGTTATCACGAGCCGGGCCGAGGTATTTACGTGGGTCGAATTCTGCTGGAGATTCAGCGAATACCTGGCGGATAGCAGCTGTCATAGCAAGACGGCTGTCAGAGTCGATGTTGATTTTGCAAACTGCAGATTTAGCAGCTTTGCGGAGTTCTTCTTCAGGAATACCGATAGCAGCCTTCAAAGCACCACCGTATTTGTTGATAGTGTCAACTTCTTCTTGAGGAACAGAAGATGAACCGTGAAGAACGATAGGGAATCCAGGCAATTTTTCCATAACAGCGTCCAAAACGTCGAATGCCAATGGAGGAGGAACCAAGCGACCAGTTGCTGGATCAACGTGGCATTGCTCTGGAGTGAATTTGTAAGCACCGTGAGAAGTACCGATTGAAATAGCCAAGCTGTCGCAACCTGTTCTTGTAGCGAAGTCGATAACTTCTTCTGGGTCAGTGTAAGTGTGGTGGTCTGAAGAAACTTCGTCTTCAACGCCAGCCAATACACCAAGTTCGCCTTCTACAGTTACGCCATATTGGTGAGCATAGTCAACAACTTGTTTTGTAAGAGCAACGTTTTCTTCGTATGGAAGGTGAGAACCGTCGATCATAACAGAAGAGAAACCGAAGTCAACACATGACTTACACAACTCGAAAGAGTTACCGTGGTCAAGGTGAAGAACGATTTGTGGGTGTTCCCAACCAAGTTCTTTTGCGTATTCAACTGCACCTTCAGCCATGTAGCGAAGAAGAGTTTGATTAGCGTACTTGCGTGCACCGCTTGATACTTGAAGAATTACTGGAGATTTTGTTTCAGCAGCAGCTTGAATAATTGCTTGCAACTGCTCCATGTTGTTGAAGTTAAATGCTGGGATAGCATAACCGCCTTCAATTGCTTTTGCAAACATCTCGCGAGTGTTTACAAGTCCGAGGTCTTTATAATTTACCATAATGTAATGATATAAATTGAATAAATTGATTATCCTTGATTAACCTTAAATTTTGGTGCAAAGATAATGCAAAGGCAGGGAAAATCAAAATTATATATTGATTTTAAGCACCTTTGTAAGTTTAAAAATTTTTAATTGAACAGTATGGATTATAGGGCAACGTGTATCCATCTGCCGTTGTCTTCCCAGATTAGTTCTGTGTGTGGTATTTTTTGCAGAATGGATAGCAGCATCCTGTTGTTACCTGTCCTTGTGTCCAAGTCTGCCGCCCGTCCCTTTTTGTGGTATGAGTTACGGGCTCCCTTAACGGCATCGTTAAGTTCCTTACAGCGGTATCCGCTGTTTACGTAAATAGGTTTGCCGAGTCGCTCGCGTGCAGGGTCAAGCACCTTTTCTACCAGATTTGTTAGGTTGGCTATAACGTTTTTCGACGGTGTATTGTCGATTTTCAGACGCTTTGCTGTTTCGGAGCGCGTCAGTTCCTCGATTGTGAAATGTTTCATTTTTTTAGAATTTCGGTTATTATTTCTTTTATTTTAGGGTTTTGGGATAATTTATTTATTGTTCTGAGCAGGTCGACTGCTCTTTCCTTTTCTTTCTCTGAGGCTTTTTCGAAGATGCTTTTGACTTCGATAAAAGCCATTCCGAGCGAGCCAATGAGGGTAAATGCTGGAATTGTTGGGATTTCATAACCTTCAACTGTCCTCATAAATATTGCAGCCGTTATCTGCATTGCGTCAACTATAGTGAGAATTAGCAGAACGTTGTAGTAGCCAGCCGCCTTGTCGATGGTCCTCCGCAATGCCTTGCTTCGTGTTGCTTCCCCTCGCTTTTTTGCTTTGCGGATTCCGCTGACCATATCGCCGATGATGGATAGCATAACGAGGGCATACTCTATGCAGACAGTTGCGATTAGTGGTATAATTCTGCCTGCGATTTCTTCTGTGATTATTTGTGTTTCCATGGCTTTTTTCTGCAAAGTTACTTAATGCTTTCGGTAGCAGTTTGCAAAAACAACGATTGGTAAGGTGTTGCAAATGTTTCCGCCACGCGGAAATGAAAGTATTCCCCGCAAATGGAACATGCTATTACTGCAAATATCGCGTATGATTTTTTATCAAAGAGGATTGGTAAAATAGGGGGTAATGGGTTGTTTATTAATGTTTTGTGTTTTAATATTATTTAACTTAGAATATATTGTTTTGAGATGATTAATAGATATATTTGCGAAAGTGTAATACCAAAATTTATATGCTATGAAAAAACTGTTTTTATTAGTGCTTTTTCCTTTTTTGCTTTCCTGTAGCGAGGAGCGTTTGGTGGACTTAGGTTTTGAAGTGGCGCAAACTTCTTATGAAGTACTTGAAATTGACTCGGTGAATGTCAATGCAGATGAGGTTAGAAATGTTGTTGAATCCGTATTCCCTCAAACAAAATCATCAAATGGGGAATATACAGTAGAAACTATTTATGATGATAATCAGAAACCTTTAGTTTATGTGGTGAATAGACCGCAAAATGGAGGTTTTATGATTATAAGTGCAACCAAGAATTATGATCCGATATTGGCTTATAACACTACTGGGCATTTCAGCGTTGGTGGAGAAAAGCCAGATGGGTTAAAGATGTGGCAGGAAGGAACCTTGAATGCTGTTAAGGCATCCGATACGTTCCGACAGAATGTCAAGCAAAACTATAGAAGGCTTTGGAGGCAGTATGAGGAAGAAACTATGGCTAACGCAAACAGCAGGTCATTTGGCATACTTACATCGGAAGATATTCAAGCATTGAATGAGTTGAGGAAAGTTGTTGAGACAAAGAAGAGTGAGTTGTGTTCACAGGGGTATAGGGTATATAGCCTCGACGAGAGTATATCGGGAGATGAGGCTTTTGATGATCAGATAAGGGAATATGTTAAAGGTGCGATTCATCCCGAGTATGCTGATTGTTGGAACGTGCTTTCGTTTATAAGTTATGATCCGAGACCAAAAGCCCAGGAACATATTGACAATTTTGTACAGATCGAATGGCATCAGACTGGCGTTTTTAGGATAGCCTTTCCTGTGGTTGATTCTTTCCATCCTGTGGCGGGATGTATGCCGGTTGCTATAGGGCAAATTATGAGATATTACGAATATCCTCAAACCTACAATTGGTCAGCGATGCCTGTAAATGGGTCCAAAGAAACTTCTCAGTTCCTGTATGAAGTTGCAACAAGATGTAAAGCAACATATAGGCCTGGAAAAACAGCGGTTACATTGCCTAATGCGTTGAATTGTCTGCATGGTTATGGCTATTCTGTTGATTTGGGGACACCTGATAAAGTGGACGCGGATGCGAGTTTAAGAAAAAAAGAACCTGTTATTATGACGGGGTTTGATAATAAAGGGCTTGGCCATGCTTGGATTGCTTCTGGTTTGGATTATATTTATTACGAGCCAGAAAGATATGAGGTGTGGACTTACATTAGGCGCACTGAATTTGGTAATATGTATTCTTTTACAAAGGGTTTTGGCTATTTAAGAAATCTTTATTATATGAATTGGGGATTTGGAATCGATTCAAGTACCAGCCAATCTTTTAATGGGTATTATAAGGTTTCGGATTTTGTTAGTGTAGATGGGGTACAGCATGGACCTTATTCTAATGATTTAAAGTATTTTGTTAATATAAAACCTATACAAAAATGAAAAAAATTATAAATTTAGCAGTGTTTACGATAATGGCTTTTGTGCTATTTTCATGTAATAAAGAAGAAGGGTATCCTCCTGAGTATATTACTGATATGCCTCTTCGTATACATATTAATCTCGTTAATGAAAAAGGCGAGAGTTATGTAGAAGGTAAAATGGTAGAAGAAAAGTTCCCGAATCTGAAGATTGTAAATCAGGGAAAAGAATATTATTTTAATAAAAAAACAGAAGATGGGTATTTGAACTTTGCATATACTGAATATGAGTCTCCTGTTGATTTATCTAAGGTTAAAACTATTTCTTATAATCCAGGTAAACGCCATAAAGATAAGTCTTTTAAGATAGATTGGGGTAATGGTGATGTTGATGTTGTAACTTATGCTACCTATGATGAATTTTATCAGAATAGTATAAAAAGTGTTTGGGTCAATGGAAAGGAGAAGCAAATAATTCCTTTTTGTTATGTCTTGATTACCATCGTTAAATAAAGAGAGATATGAAAAAAATATTTAGATTATTGGCGATGTTGCTACTCTCTCTTGGGTGGATTTCGTGCAGTGAAAATGAGCCTGTATTGCCAGACGGTGGCATAGTGCCTTTTGCCTTTGAAATAGAGGTCGTTGATGGCTCTGGAAATAATTATGTTGCAGATGGAACGCTATTGGAAAAGTATCCTAATCCGAAGGTGCTTTTTAATGGAAAGGAATATGCTGTTATTTTGTTAGAGCATTTTGTAAATGGGGCTAAGCATGACAGATATAACTTTGTTCTTGAAAAGCAGAAACTTACTTTTGGATTGTTTATTGATGAAAGAGATTCAAAATTTGAGATAGTATGGTCCGAAGGAGATAGGGATGTGGTAGCGTTCAAAACTGATGAAGGGAATAGATTGACTTCTCTGTCTTTGAATGGAAAGACTCTTGAATTAGGAAATTACCCTAACCGAATTAGGATAGTCAAGTGATATATTAATTGAATACAAAAAATTAACAGCCTGTGGCATTGCCGTGGGCTGTTGGCTTTTTGGGGGCTTTCAGCCCACAAACGGCACGAATCAAATAATCGTTTCCGATTTTGCAAACTGCTTCGTTTCTTTCTAATTTCGAACCCAGTCATTTATTATTAGTAAATACCTGTCGGACTTATTCTCAGAGCCTTGCATTTTATCAATTATAACGCATCTAAAAGGGGCTGCGTCAAAAATTTATTTTGACACAACCCCTCGTTATTGTGATTATAATTATAATATTTTATTTATATGAATCAGAGTAAATCTTGATAATTTCTGCTCTTGAGAGCGCTCTTGGGTCATAGTCGAAGAGTCCTCCCATCGCATTTAGTGCGTTGTCGGCAAAACGAGGGAAGTCGGTTGGTGAAATGCCAAATTCGCTAAGTTTTATATTGTCAACGCCGCATTCCTTTTGCATATATTCGAGGGCGTCAACAAAGTCAGACGGTCTTGCACTCTTCTTTTCGGTCATAACCTCATACATCTTCATGTATCTCTTCATCTTGTCGTTTTTGAAGGTGGTGAAGTATGCCTTAGAGATTGCGATTAGTCCGGCACCGTGAGGAAGTTCAGGGTAGTATGCACTCATAGCGTGCTCCATGGAATGCTCAGATGTGCAAGAAGAAGTTGCTTCAACAAGTCCTGCGAGGGTAGAAGCCCAGGCAACTTTTGTTCGTGCCTTTAGGTTGTTACCGTCTTTAACTGCGATTGGCAAGTATTTGTAAAGCAGTCTTACTGCTTCAAGAGCGAAAATGTCGCTGATAGGAGAAGCGATGTTTGCAATATAACCTTCAGAAGCGTGGAAGAAAGCGTCAAATCCCTGGTATGCAGTGAATTTAGGAGGAATAGAAAGCATCAATTCCGGGTCAACGATAGATAATGTTGGGAACGTGACTTTATTTCCCAACCCGATTTTTTCTTGCGTGTCGGTATTTGTAATAACCGCCCAAGGGTCAACCTCTGTGCCAGTTCCGGCAGTTGTAGGGATTGCCACTATAGGGAGGGACTTCCTGATAGCCTTTCCACCACCAGTACCTCCGCATGCATAGTCCCAAAGGTCTCCTTCGCTTGCAGCCATAACTGCAATCATCTTGGCAGAGTCAATTGTCTTTGCCACCGCCAAGGCCAACAACGAAGTCGCAACCTTCCTGTTTGGCAAGAGCGGCACCTTCCATAACGTGGTCCTTTATAGGGTTTGCAAGGATTTTATCATAGATAACCGAAGATACACCATTTTTTTGCAACAATGCGCAAACACGGTCTAAATATCCATATTTACGCATAGATGTACCGGCAGAGATTACTACTAAGGCTTTTTTGCCGGGGAGTGCAGTTTCTGCCAATTTGGCAACTTCCCCGGCTCCGAAAATCAGTTTGGTGGGGATAAAAGCAGAAAATTTCATTTCACTCATAATTGTTAGTTTTATGGTTAGACTTTTGTTTAAAATTCGTTTCTCAAAGTTATTTTTAAAAATTTGAATTTCCTACAGTTTGATAAGAAAAATAACACGTTAATAACATTTTTGTTAAAATTTAACATTGTCAGTTCAGAATAGTAATAAGTAAAGGGTCTATTAGTTGCATATTAGTTGTGTTGACGGTACGATCTTGACGGCATGAATTGATTACAATTTTTTCATAAAAAACAGTTGGAAAAGGGTGTAAATGGTTGCTTATAGTGTTTTGTGTTTTAATGTTATTTAACTTAGGATGTGTTGTTTTGATATATTTAATAGATATTTTTACAAAAAAGAAAATCTAAAATTTTATGCTATGAAAAAAACGGTTCTTTTTTTGTTTCTTCCGCTTTTGCTCTCCTGTAGTGAAGAACGATTGGAAGACTTAGGTTTTGAAGTGGCACAAACTTCTTATGAAGTGCTTGAGATTGACTCGGTGAAGGTCAATGCAGATGAGGTTAGAAATATTGTTAAATCCGTATTCCCTCAAACAAAATCATCAAATGGGGAATATACAGTAGAAACTATTTATGATGATAATCAGAAACCTTTAGTTTATGTGGTGAATAGACCGCAAAATGGAGGTTTTATGATTATAAGCGCAACTAAGAATTATGATCCGATATTGGCTTATAACACTACTGGGCATTTCAGTGTTGGTGGAGAAAAGCCAGATGGGTTAAAGATGTGGCAGGAAGGAACGTTGAATGCTGTTAAGGCATCCGATGCGTTCCGACAGGATGTCAAGCAGAACTATAGAAGACTTTGGAGGCATTATGAGGAAGAAACTATGGCTAACGCAAAAATTAGCCGTTCACCAGATATACTTACTCCAGAAGAATCCAAGGCATTGAACAAGTTAAGGCAAGTGGTTGAAAAAAAGAAAGGAGAACTCCGCGGACAAGGTTATCAGGTGTATAGTGTTGATGACCGGATAACGGGAGATGAGGCATTTGATGACAAAATGAGGGAATATATAAAAGAAGCGATTCATCCCGAGTATGTTGATTATTGGTATGCTCTGTCGTTTATTGCCAATAAGCCTGGACCAGATAGAACTGAATTTGTTGATAACTTTTTAAGTACTAAATGGGGTCAAAATTATCCTTTTAATATGAGTTTCCCGATGGTAAACGGAGGGCGAGCTCTTGTCGGTTGCGGTTCAGTTGCTCTTGGGCAGGTTTTGAGGTATTTTGAGTATCCGAAAACATTTAATTGGTCAGCGATGCCAAATGAAAGTGCTACGAAAACGACATCGGATTTCTTGTATGACGTGGCTAAACGAAGCAAGGCTAAATTTGGTTCAGGGGCAACCACAACATATATGTCAGATACATATCAGACCTTGCTTAGTTATGGATATACTGCAAAAATTGTAAATTATGGGGATGTTTATCCTCTTGCTGATTTGTTGAAAATGAGACCGATTATTATTTCAGGTGTTAAACCAGGACAGAATGTAGGGCATGCTTGGATTTGCTGTGGCTGTGACTATGTCTATTATGATTCAGAAGAATATGAGATATGGACATATATCAGGCGAACTGAATTTGGGCAAATGTATAAATTTATACATGGTTATCCGATGAGTTCTACTTTGGTGTATATGAATTGGGGCTGGAATGGGACAGATGATGGCTATTATAGTTACGAATCACTGACACCAAAATATAATACGGTATATGATAACAGATATGTAGAGAGAAGACGATTGATTCTAGATATAAATCCGAAATAATTATGAAAAAGATATTAGGCTTGATGGCGATGCTTTTGCTCTCGATTGCGTGGGTATCGTGCGATGATGAAGATAATAATGGATTAAATGGAGGTCACTATCCCTTTGCACTTGCAATTGATGTGGTTGATGCCAATGGTGATAGTTATATTGAGAATGCTACATTTGATAGTCATTTCCCTAATGCAAAAGTTATAATACGAGGTGAGGAATATGCTATCTTTAATGAATTGGAGCAGAATTCTTCACTAATAGAACATGAGAATGTCGGTTTGTGGCATAGAAATATCTTGCAAGGTGACAACGTTGTGCAAAAAAGGTGTTTTATTGTAGGTTTTCTTTTTTCTGTAGGAGAATCTTCTTTCACAATAGATTGGGGAGATGGCTCTAAAAATGTGATTACTTACAAAGGCGAGTTGGCAGGTACGAATGATGGTGTGCAAATCATTGAAAACTACTTTATTGATGGCGTTGCTATTGAAAAACTTGATAATGTAAGTTGCATCGGTCATTTCTTCTTGAAAATTGAAAAATGACATACTATTTTTGCCTCCTGTAGTGAAGAGCGATTGGAAGACTTAGGTTTTGAAGTGACACAAACTTCTTATTAAGTGCTTGAGATTGACTCGGTGAAGGTCAACGCAGATGAGGTTAGAAATATTGTTGAATCCGTATTCCCCCAAACAAAATCTTCAAATGGGGAATACACAGTAGAAACTATTTATGTGGAAAATAAGCCAAATAACAGGAACTCCATATAATGATGTGAAATTATTTATGAACATAACCCCTAATAGAAGATGGTTATGAATATTAAGTTGAAATTTTTTATATTATTGTCGTTGTTTTTGACTATTATGTCGTGCGATGATAATGAACCGATAGAGCCGGAAGGTGGCATAGTGCCTTTTGCCTTTGAAATAGAGGTTGTTGATGGCTCTGGAAATAATCATGTTGCATATGGAACGTTATTGGAAAAGTATCCTAATCCGAAAGTGCTTTTTAATGGAAAGGAATATGCTGTTATTTTGTTAGAGCATTTTGTAAATGGGGCTAAGCATGACAGATATAACTTTGTTCTTGAAAAGCAGAAACTTACTTTTGGATTGTTTATTGATGAAAGAGATTCAAAATTTGAGATAGTATGGTCCGAAGGAGATAGGGATGTGGTAGCGTTCAAAACTGATGAAGGGAATAGATTGACTTCTATGTCTTTGAATGAAAATTCTCTCGAATTAGGAAATTACCCTAACCGAATTAGGATAGTCAAGTGATGTATTAATTGCAGAAAATCAAATAAACAGCCTATGGTAGCGCCGTAGGCTGTTTTGATGTGTATAAAAGACCGTTATTTTACGGCGCGAATCAAATAATTGTTTCTTATTTTGCAACCTCGGACGCTTTTGTTCAAAGCATCCCTAGACGGGTGTGTTGTAAATGGTTGTAAATCAAGATTATATGAGGATGCATTGCAAATGTGTCCGCCATGCGGGAATGAAAACAATTTTTATCTACCCATTGCTCCTACAAAGAGCTTTTCTTGGGCTTTCTGCCCGAATTCGTTCCTTTGTTTTCGGTGAATATTCGTGGAAATATTGTGAAATGTATTACTTTTGCGGGAAATATGTGGTTAGGCAGTTTGATAGAGTGGGGAATGACGCATTTAACCTATTGGGTTGTGTTCATTCTGATGGTGATGGAAAATTCAGTATTTCCGTTGCCTGCGGAGCTTATTGTTACCCCGGCTGCATATAATGCCGCCAATGGGCTGATGAGCATAACCTGGCTTGTTGTCATTACCACCCTTGGCTCTACAGTTGGCGCGATTATTAATTATTATTTGTCGCTCTATATAGGTCGCCCTGCAATTCATCGGTTTGCCGACAGTCGCGTAGGGAAGTTCTTTATGCTTTCTTCCAAGAAGATGGAATATGCCGAAGACTTGTTCCGTCGTAAGGGGAATATTTCAATCTTTATCGGTCGCTTGTTGCCCGCCGGCCGTCAGTTTATTTCCATACCCGCGGGTTTGGCAAAGATGAATATTTGGGCATTTATTTTCTATACAACCATCGGCTCCGCTATCTGGAACGGCTTTCTGATTGGCGTTGGCTGCTATCTTGCCTATATAATCCCAATGGAGGAGGCAAACGAAGTGATAACAAAGTACACATATCAGATAAATATCATTCTCTTTTCCGCAATAGGAGCCATTGCCGTCTATCTAATAGGCAAGAAGATATATCGCAAGATGAAATAAAACAGGGATATATTTGTTATAATGCTCAGATGTTTAAATAATTAAGGTTAAAATTATTAAAACCTACACATATCTCGTGCTTTGTTTGTATTTTTGATAAATTTCAATACCATTATGTACTTGCGAGTTTTTGATATTCTAAAAAGTGTTGTTTGTTTTATCCTACTTATGAATTGTCGTTTTTCAGTAGGAGCAGAGCAGAGTGCATTTGTTCTTACGAGGACTAACAGTATTCCTAAAGGGAGTGCTTTTATAGATAAGACGGTGGTAAGTAACTTGAAGCCAGGTCCGCGAGGAGAAAATGTGATATGGGATTTTACGGATGTGGAGGTGTTGGACGGAAATGTAAAATGTGAATATGAAGTGATAGGCGATTCTGTATTATATGTTACCGAAGGTGGACCCGTCGTGATTTTCGCTTGTCAGGCGACTCTTTGCTTTGTGGGGGATTGGAAAATCGTTTGACAGTACTGTCTGATTCTATTTCAGGAATAGTTTTTAGATATCCTTTTGCTTATGGAGACAGCGTTTCGAAACCTTTTGTTCAGAAGGGTGAATATTCCAAACTTTTTGATTTGTATGTCGGTGGTATATCTACAAGCGTTTGCGATGCAAAAGGAATGCTGATATTGGAACCAGGTGATACATTGCGAAATGTTCTTAGGGTACACCGAATCAATGATTCATTTGTGACGATTAAAGGAAGAGGTGTTGCTGATATTCAAAGCGGAAACAAAGCACGGTATGTTGAGCATATTTATAGTTGGTATGCTGAAGGTTATGCTTGCCCTGTTGCTGAAATTGTTGAGCAACAGTTTTATGTTGGAGAAAAAATAGAAAGGTCAAATAAAATTTCGTTTGTAAGGTACGCCAATCAGTTAACAGGAATTCCAGAGGTTTATATGGTGGATGAATATGCTTTGCAGAAAACAGACAGCAGAGCAAATGGTAAGAGTGGGTATTTATCTAAAGAGCACGAAAATGGATATTCTGGTCTTGATGTTGATTATACAGGAGGGGCAGTTACATTGAATGTTGAAGTGCATAGAGAAGAGATATGACAGTTGGAGCAACGCTACCCAATCTACATGGAGTGGTGTTTGGTTATATACCATATCGGAAAGTTTCAGGAGGGGGAGGTCTATAGCCAAAGCCTGAGTGTTGGTGCTCTTCTACCGGGTGAGTATCTGTTGCATACTGTACTTGGAGAAAAGACAGAGGTAAAAAGCAATAAATGTAGAATAAGAGTTACGGTTATGAGAAAATTGAATTTTTTAATATTATTTATCAGTATGGCATTTGCTTGTTCTCTTTATGGTCAGTTGCCGGAGCAGTATGAAAATATTAAAGTCCTAATTCTTCGTCGGTCGGGCAGTATGGAGATATCCCTGTTTCTCATTTTACGGGAACGCCAGACATTGGGATTGAACTTTATGGCATAAGTGTCAGTGGCAGAACCATTCCTGTTTCTCTGAATTATCATACATCAGGAATCAAGCCTGATACCCGTTCAGGCTGGGTTGGTACAGGCTGGACGCTTAATTTTGGGGGGTTGTATTTCAAGAAAAGTCAATGGGCTGTATGATGAAGCCTCGTTTTGGGATAATAGAGATGGAAATTACAAAAAAGCAAGGTTATCTTTATGTGGGTCATCAACTGGATGGAGTGTCTTGGGATACGGAGACCAGACTGAAAGAACTTTTTAAAAAGGGGGTCGATTTATATGATACAGAGCCAGATGAGTTTGCCTTTAATTTTTTGGGAATATCAGGCATGTTTGTCTTGAACTCAAAAGGGGAATGGTGTGTCAGATGTCAGGATAATGTAAAAGTCGTTGACTATATGACAGGTTCTGTGCCTTTTGTCACAAATGCATTAGGCAGTCATCGTCCGGATGTTATCACAGGCTTCATACTGCAAGATTCAAGAGGGGTTAGATATACATTTGGTTACGATTTCGATGCGGTTGAGTTGGCTATCGATTTCTTTAATCAGGACTGGAGTTATTGGCAGTCGTCGGCTTGGTATCTGACAAAAATAGAGTTTCCGCAAGGGGAAGAGGTATGTTTCCAGTACGAGCGTGGTGATTTTACCAATCAGATATGGTATTCTGTAGCCAATTATAATGTTGGTGCCAGAGGCTCAGGCTTGATCGAGTATAATGAGTTTATAAATAGCAATATAACATTTTTTGCTCAAGGCAATCTGATAACTCCGGTTTTTTTGAAGTCTGTAGTCTATCCAAATGGGAGGATAGACCTTTTTTCAAGTATTTCCTTGCAGTTGGAGTATGGCATTGGAGTGTACCAAAGAGGAAAGGCTTTTAATGCGAGTAAGTACAACCAGAACTATTACTACATTTGCAATGGGTTGTACAATGACTCCAAAAAAAAGTATATGTTTTCTGATAATCCTATTAAGAAAGAACAAGAAAAGTCAGTGATTTTTGGAAGCCGCCTTAAAAGCCGGCAGTTAGACAGCATAGTTGTAAAAAATAATGATGGCGTTGATTTGAGAAGTATAAAATTATCCTATAAGAAAGATGATATTAATACACCAACTCACAGGTTGTATTTGGAAAGAGTGATTGCTGATAAGGAACTGTATGTCTTTAAGTATAATAATTTGGAGTTTGTCCCTGGTTATTTGTCAAGACAAACAGACCATTGGGGGTTCTTAAATAAAGATATTGACAGTTCAATTAATATGTCAGATATAGACTTGTACTATAAGTCTCGTGAGCCGGATCCGAAACTGATGAGTTATGGAGCGCTCAACAAAATCATTTATCCAACAAGGGGCTATACAGAATTTGAATATGAGCCGAATGAGTGTGGTTATGTCCTTGATGAAACAAGGACAAAACTTAATAAGAAGACAATGCTTGCAGGCGGAATAAGAGTAAAGAGGATAACCAGCAGAAATTATGATGACAAGGTTTTGGACTATAGGGAATTTTTCTATACAAAGGGCGGTACGAGTTATGCGAAGGCATATTCTTCGGGGATTTTAGGCGGACTTCCAAAGTACAAATATTCAAATTACAATCTGAAATCGGCCGACGGTCAAATTTCAGGTCATGTTGATATATATTTTTCATCAAATTCTACAAATTACGGAGGTATGAACGCCTTGGGAAGTCAGATAGGGTACTCGTCCGTAGTGGAGGTCCTTTCAGATGGAAGCCGGATAGAATATCGCTATTCCAACTTTGACACCAATCTTGATGATCCAGCAGAAGCCATGCTTTATGGAACGAGAACTGAGAGTGCCAAGTATTCTTCTAAGGAAATGGAGCGCGGGCTTTTGCTGTCCAAAAAGCATTATGACAGAGACAATAGACTGACATATTCGGAATCAAACAATTATGGAATAAAAGAGAAGTCATTTGTCCCAGCCGTATATAGCAGGAACTATTTCAATACAAAATTGCAAGAAGCTTCGTCATACAAGATATATACCTATCTGCCAAGGTTGAACCGTTCACGGACGGCAGCTCATTATGAGGGCGATAGTATAGTTAATGAAATCTTAATAGATTACAATAGTTATTGCCAGCCGGTAAGCCTTTCTAAAAGCGTTGGGAGTAATGAAGCCGAAGTGACAGAAATTGATTATCTGTGGGAGTCTGATGCGTCAGCGAAAAGCGGTTTCTTGCTTGCACCTGAAACGCAAAGGCGGGAGTATATTGTTTCATCTGGAAGCAAAAAGTTAAAATCCGTCGAAGGTATTGCATATCAGAAAATTAATCCATATCTTTATGCTCCGGTAAATATCGTATCTTCAACGCAGGGATATGCAGATTGTGACACCGTCAGGTGTGGGTATGACAGTTATGGGCATCTGATATATCAGGAGAAATCAGGCGGTAAGGGAACGGTGTTTTTATGGGGACATTCGTCGCAGTATCTTGTTGCAAAAATAGAGAATGCAGATACTGTCAGCGTAAAGAGGATTATAGGTAAATTCGATGATTTTGCCCAACAGCTTAAGCTGGACTATGGAAAAATAACGGAACTGCGGAAAGAACTTGGCAACTCTGCCGTGACGAGTTACCATTATATTCCAGGAATAGGACTATCCTCAACAGTCAAGCCGGACGGCAAGACTGAGTATTACGGATATGACAAGTTCGGCAGGCTTGAATACATCCTTGATGAGACCGGGCAGATCGTTAAAGCGTATAAGTATAATTACAAACGATTAGAATGACAAATATGAAGCGTTTACTGAAATCAACTGCTTTTTTTCTTGTGCTAATGGTTTCATTCGTTGCTGCATCTATGGATGTGAATTTATCGTCGGCAGATGTGACAGATTCTTTTGTATCAAAAGAGTATATGCCTGTGACTTTTCATGAAGATTTCCAGTTTTCAGATAACTATAATTATATAGTTGAAGCAACGGTTGTTGAGGCGTTCTCTAAGTTAATTGAACGGGATTCTATATTTTTGCCATATAATATAAAAGATATTTCAGGCGGGCATGTTGTTCAGCCTGGTATCACATATTTACCACATTATATAACAAAAGAAAACTCGATAGTCTCAGTCCGGTATTTTAACGGTTTGGGACGGCTTGAGCAAAGCGTACATGTTGGAGCGGACGCGTTAGACAGAGATCTTGCGGGCTTCATTGAGTATAATGCAAGAGGGCTTCAGGAAAAGAACTGGTTGCCGGCCGTTGGCTCTGGATCAGGGCAATTTACCCCTCAGGCTACGCTTGACTATTCTATTTATGAAGATAGTAAAACATACAGTTCTGCATACTATGAAACTTCCGTTGAAGCGCGGTTGGTTGAGGCAAAAAAGCCGGGAATGGCATGGGAGGTTGCCAATGGAGTGAAATCATCATATCATCTTAATACCGGTACAGGAGAGTTCGCCTGCAAGAGATATGTTGTCAACCAAGAAGACGGCAGTCTTTCTCCAAAAGGGACTTATCCCAAAAACAATCTCCGCATCATAAAAACAACTGATGAGGATAATCGAGAAGTTCTGACTTTTAAGGATATGAACGACAGTACAATCTTGATAAGAAGAAAATGCGACGGCAGGTTTCTTGATACATACTATGTCTATGATATTCACCACAGGTTGAGATATATTCTTCCGCCTATGGGAGCAGAATTTTTGAAGAACGCCGTCAAGGATGTAAGCATGTCAAGTGAGGTAATAAGCAAGTACTGCTATTGCTTTAATTACAATGGCAGAGGACTGTTGACTAAGAAGAAAAATCCTGGAGCAGGAGCCATAGACTATGTATACGACAAGGCGGGTAACCTCCGCTATAGTCAGGACAGCAACCAGCGGTCACGACAGGAGTGGACATTCTATGCTTATGACAGTTTTGACCGTTTGATTTATTCAGGTGTTGTCAAGAACATTCGCAATGCTTCAGTTCTTGCTGAAACAATGCGGAACAATTGCGATAAGGCTTATTTTGATGGAGAGACTGCTCCGTACGGCTATTCCAGTGTTATGGCTCTTAATGACGGAGGTGAGATATACGAAGTGTATTTTTATGACGATTATCGGTTTGTTGCAATGCTAGAGTCCTCAAACAATAACCTGTCATATCAAGACAAGTATGGATATGACAAGAAATACACCTCCCCTATACCCGAGCATTCAACCAGGGGTATGCTTACCGGCAAACTTGTAAAGGTTCTGGACGGTGCAGCATCCGAACTGCTTTCTGTATATTATTATGGCTTGCACGGCAATTTGGTTCAGTCGCGCGAAACCAACTATAAAGGAGGGTATGATGTCAGGTATTATAAACTTACATTTAGTGGCAAGCCAAAGGAAGTGCGTCACGAGTATTCCACCTCCGACACATCGCATGTTGACATATATACATACAAATATGACCGAAACGAGCGTCTTCTTTCGTGTACGCATCAGCACGACACAAAGCAACCAGTTACATTGTATGAAAATGACTATAACATCCTTGGACAGTTAGTTAGCACTAAGGTTCTTGGCATGAAGGAAGACCAGACGTTCACCTATAACATACAGGGTTGGCTGACAAATATAAAAGGACCGGCATTTGCACAGACTATAGGATATGAACCAACAGAGACAAACCCTCAAGGCCTTTATGGCGGAAGCGTAAGTATGCAGAATTGGACAGTTGTAAATAAAAATAATAATGTCAAGGAGACCCATAAGGGTAGATATAATTACACCTATGATCAGGCAGGTCGATTAATCAGTGCACGGCATGGCGGGGGCATATCACACATATAGAAAACTTGGCGTGTCAGAAGCCGTAAAGACCGCAAGAGTAAAAGAAGATTATTCAGCAGAATATGCATACGATGCAAACAGCAATCTGACAGCAATTAATAGAAGAGGCCCAGTTCGGAGCAATAAATTTTTCGGTTCAGGCTCCCGTACTTACTATTACGGAACCATTGACAGTCTGAAGATAGAGCGCGTCGGGAACCAATTGCGAAAGGTTACAGATTTTGCAAATGAAGTTATTCTTAACGGTTCAATGGACTTTAAGGACGGAGCAGAGGAGTCAGCCGAATATTCTTGGGATTCCAATGGAAATATGACCAGAGACTTGAACAAGGGTATATCGAAGATAGAATATAATTATTTAAATCAAGTCGAGTGTATTTCGTTTTCAGACGGACACATAATCCGTAATATCTATGACGCATCGGGTAGAAAACTGCAAACTAAGTATATGATTGACAATGCAGCGATTGTAAATCCGCAATTTGCAGAGAGTGAAAACGTTGATGATATGCAGCAGATAGTGCCTGAAATGAGTCTTGCAAAGATCGGATAAGAAAGACCCTATACGGACATATATGACGCGGGGGACTATTGCGGGAACTATGAGTATGAAAATGGCAGATTGGTCCGCATAAATACCGAAAACGGCTATATCGACGGTAACGGCATCTATAACGCCTTTATTAAGGATTATCAAGGCAATAACCGCGTGACAGTCAGTTATACAGGACAGTATTTTGACGTGACGAACTATTACCCATACGGAATGCCGTATGCGGATTTAAACGGCTATGACCGATACAAGTACAGCGGCAAGGAGATAGAGACTGCCAATGGCTTGAACCATTATGATTTCCATGCCCGCAGTCATGACTTTGCCCTAGGGCAGTTCACAGGTCAGGACAAAAAGGCTGTTGACTATGCCTCCGTTTCCCCATACACCTACTGCGCCGCCGACCCCGTAAACAACATCGACCCGACAGGGATGGAGACCCATGTCTTTAAATTAGAGAATGGAAGATATGAAGTAAGAGGTGGAGTCTTGAATGGTGACCTGAATGTCTATGAGGTAGATGCAGAAGGCAATAAACATGGTTCAATAGGAATTAGTGCATTCCCGACATCGTTTTATAATGTTGATTTGGAAAATGATAGATCTTCAGCCAATTTCGGCAAACCGCAAGGTTGGAGCGGTTATATAGATTTAGCAGACAACAGTGGTCAAGAATTTTTTGATGATTTAGTAAACAATCCGCCAACCTTAGTCAGTTATATGGATAACGCAAGGACAGGAGGATATTATGATTTTAAAGCGAGGGGAAAAGATATTTATCGTGGAATGCAAGTCACTTTTGTTAAAGGAGCAAAAGTTATAGCATCAGCTCGTGATATAGGAAATGTAGGAGCGGGATATATTGCAGGGATTAACAATATTCCATATAGTTTGGCGAGAAATGCATTTGATTTGTATCAGTCATATTCAAGTGGAAAGTTTATAAGAGAAGGGATATCAACTCAAAATCCTGAATACTATGGGTGGACCTTGGGTAATTCTCAATCGTTTCTGTATAAAGCTTATATGACGATGAAATCAAGATATTTCTTCGCTGATGATATTGAAATTATGTTATACAAATCTTTGTTAAAAAGGAGCTTTAAATGAAAAGGTTTTATAAGCAATTTGCATTGTCAGTTATTATTCTGTATTTAATAATTGCATTTGTGCTATTGGTCTTGTGTTTTTGTTTCGCTCCAATAGAATCTGCTGTATATCAATTGGGTGATAGGAATGTATTTGTTTGTTTGCAAAGAGATTTTAGCAATAGAAACATATATGCTTATTTTGATGATAGCCCAGATTTTAAAGATGTTTCAAGAAATATAGAAGAAAATTGTTTAAAGTATAGTTGTGTTGCTTATGATTTTAGTTCAGAGGCTGAAACGATGAGTTTCTATGTTTCAAATAATAATGATTCAATAGAGGTTGTTTCAGAAGGATTGCTTTTTTCTCGATGTGATAAATTTATAATCGATTTCCCCCAATTTGTAAATGTTAGAGAGGCATTTTACAAAGATTTAGAAATGTCGAAGGTTTATCAGGAGTCTTTCACTGTGCGAGGAACACTCCTTTATATTAATGATTCAAAGGGAACTCATATTGTAAATAGTTTGTCTGAAAAAATAAGATTGTAATGAAGCGAGTTCGGATATTAATAATTGCTATAATTTTGTCGTTTTTTAATTGTATAAATTGTTTAATCTATTTATACTTAAGGTTTACACCGGAAGAAACAGAAACGACTAATGAAACATTTATACCGATGATATATCGCATTCCTGAAATTGATACATACTTTTGCATTGATAGAAGTAAAGTGTATTTTGGTCTGTTTTTTAGTGAGAATGAAACTTTTGATGAGGTTGTGAATAAAGATTTATACGAGTGTCCGATTATTTATCCAGGTATTCGTGGTATGCATCCAAGCCTTACGAAGTATAAACATATAATAGTATATAACCCAGAATGGGACAGAAAAATTGTAGATGTAGTATTTAAAAATAATTGTGATACTATTTATGTTATAGAGAAAACGGAAAGAATTAATGGTATGATGTCTCCGGCATTAGTATTGGATTCCAATGATACTTCTGTGTCTGGCGGCAAGAAAAAATTAATCAAATATACGGATACAAGATTCTTTACTGAAGTAGATGGTAATTATGTTCCTAATGACAGTATCGTTTTGATAAAGTTGGTTAGAGACAGCAAAGATAGAAATGATATAAAAGTATTATATCAAGACCATTATCATAAGGCTCAAGAACTAAAACCTATAGAATAGAATGTATAATGTTAATCAGCCTATTGGTTAGTTTTCATTTTTTCTTATTTTGCATTTGGATTTTAGGTGATAGGTGTTGTTTGATTAAAATAAAAATGAGTTCTGTTTTTGTTTTATATATGGTTTGGATTAACTTTGCATAAAACTGAATTTATGCCATATTTTTCGATAATAGTGCCGGTTTATAACCGCGTTGATGAGGTGCGTGATTTGCTTGACAGTTTGTCGCAGCAGACAAGCATGGATTTTGAGGTAGTTATTGTTGAGGACGGTTCTTCGGTCAGATGTGACGGCGTTGTCAAGGAATATTCCGAAAAGATTTCTATCCAGTATTTCTATAAGGAGAATGAGGGTCGCAGCATTGCCCGCAATTATGGGCTTGAAAGGGCGAACGGCGAGTATTTCCTTTTCTTTGATTCCGATTGCGTTATTCCCCCTGAATATATTGCAACTCTGAAGTCCGCTCTTGATGCAAACTACACGGACTGCTTCGGCGGTCCTGACTCTGCCCACAGTTCTTTTACAGATACTCAAAAGGCGATTAACTATTCAATGACTTCGTTCCTGACAACTGGAGGTATCCGTGGCGGTAAGGTGCAGTTGGAAAAATTCGTTCCGAGAACGTTCAATATGGGCTATTCCCGAAAGGTTTGGGAGAAAGTCGGCGGATTCAGAGAAATGTTTTCGGAAGATATTGATATGAGTACTCGTATCCGTCAGGCAGGTTTTTCAATTTCGCTTATCCGTGATGCCTACGTATATCACAAGCGCAGAACCAATCTCAAAGCGTTCTGCCGTCAGATATATGTATTTGGAATGTCGAGAATCACCCTATATCTACTTTATCCGGATTCATTGAAACTCGTTCACTGGTTGCCGGCAGTATTCGTTATGGGTGTTATGGCAATGGCTGTTTTGGCGATATGCTTGTCGTGGATGTGGATTTTGCCGTTAGTGGCATATCTTGTTGCTATCTTTGTTACGGCACTTTTCTCAACGAAGAACCTAAAGATTGCCGGCTTGTCTGTAATAACCAGCGTAATCCAGTTGGGTGGTTATGGAGTAGGATTCCTGAAGGCATATATCTGGAAAATTCTTCTCCGTCACGGCAGAAACATTGAGGAAGAGATTGCAATTCGTAAAGGCAAATAATATGGCTGAGGGAGACGGCATAATGCGGATAGCGGATTTGAGTCTTGAAGACCGTCCGCGCGAAAAAGCGTTGCGATTTGGCATGCAGTCGCTGTCAACGGCAGAACTGATAGCGATTTTGTTGGGAAGCGGTTCGCGTGGAGAGTCCGTTGTTCATCTGTCTCAGCGAATCCTTGCCGGTTCAGACCAGAAACTGGCAAAATTGGCAAAGCGGTCGATAAAGAACCTCGTTAAATCATTTAAGGGCGTTGGAGAGGCAAAGGCAATCACCCTTCTTGCCGCCCTTGAGTTAGGTCGCCGTTATCGAGAGGAGATGCCAGTTGTTGAGCCGTCGATAACGTCGCCTGACGCAGCCTTTGAACTGATGAGAGGTGAGTTGGAAAATCTCGACCATGAGGAATTTTGGGCTGTATATGTCAATAACGCAAAAAAAGTTCTTTCAAAGAAAAAAATCAGCACAGGGGGCACAACAAGTACCGGCGTTGATGTAAAGATGATAATTAGAAATGCTCTTGATGAACTTGCAACGGGAATTATCCTTTACCATAATCATCCAAGTGGCAACATTCGCCCAAGTACAAGTGATTTATTCTTGACCAAGAGGGTGGTTGAAGCGGCAAAATTATTTGATATATCTGTTGTTGACCACATAATCATAGGCAGTGGCAGTTATTGCAGCTTAAATTGCGAGGGATTGCTTTAGACGTTTGTCAGAAAAAACAAAAATTAGTAATTTCGCATAAGAATTTTAAACCTAATATTTAACTGAAGATGAAAAAAATATTCCTTAGTGCGGCATTGATGTTGTCAGCGTTAGCGTCAACAGCGTTTGCGGCAGAGACAACTAACCCAAAGACAGAGTTCCGTGGTGCATGGATTCACACCGTTCATCAGGGGCAGTATGCGAAGATGACAACAGAAGAAAACAAGGCATACCTTCGTGACATACTTGACAAACTCAAGGCTGCAGGATGTAATGCTGTAGTATTTCAGGTTCGTCCGAGTGCTGATGCTCTCTATCCTTCTGAATTTGAGCCGTGGAGCCGCTTCTTGACAGGTAAGGCTGGCGTTGCTCCAGCACCTATGTGGGACCCTTTGCAGTTTATGATTGATGAGTCTCACGCGAGAGGAATGGAATTGCACGCTTGGTTGAACCCATACCGCGTTACAACTTCCAAAAATGAGAAATTGCCAGCAAATCATATTTATAACAAGTATCCTGAAAGATTCCTCACTTATGACGGTAAACTATATTTTGATCCGGGCTTGCCAGAAAACAGAAAGTTTATTGAAGACGTTGTAAAAGATATTGTTACTCGCTACAATGTTGATGCAATCCATATGGATGACTATTTCTATCCGTACCCTGTTAAGGGCGTTGTGTTCCCAGACGGAAAATCTTTTGCAAAGTATGGAAAAGGCATGGATCGCGGTGACTGGCGTCGCCATAATGTAAACCTTTTGATAGAAGGCTTGCACGAAGTTATTACTGAAACAAAACCATGGGTACGCCTTGGTATCAGTCCGTTTGGTATCTGGAGAAATAAGAAGTCAGACCCGCGTGGCAGCGATACAAACGGCTTGGAAAATTATGACGGACTTTATGCCGATGTCCTTTTATGGACAGAGAAAGGTTGGGTGGATTATATGCTTCCGCAACTTTACTGGGAGTTGGAAAAGAAAGTCGCTTCTTCAGAAAAACTCGCTTACTGGTGGAACGATAACGCCAATGGCCGTCACATGTATATTGGTCAGGACGTTAACAAGACAATGAATATGCCAGACTTGGCACCGTCAAAAAATCCTACTCAGTTGGACCATAAAATCCGCTTGACAAGAGAATTGAAGAATATTCAGGGAAACTGCTGGTGGCCTGGATATTCAATAACAAAGAACTATAAGGGTGTTGCAGACTCGCTTGCTACCAACCAGCAATCAACAATTGCTTTGGTTCCTTCTTATCCTTGGATTGACAATGTTGCTCCTGCCGAAGTGAAGAGCCTTGAAAAGAAAGGTGATAAGTTGGTATGGACAGTTGAGGATACGGAAGACGAAATGCAAAAGGCTAATGCGTTTGTTGTTTACCGTTTTAATGCAGGAGAAAAGGTTTGTCTTGACAATGCAGCAGCAATAAGGACTGTTACATATAGTAAGGAGTACGCTTTGCCGAAGGAAAAGGGCAAATTCGTTTATGTTGTTACAGTTCTTGACCGTGCAAACAACGAAAGTGCAAAGGGTACTACCATTAATGTGAAAATGTAAATGGGTAAGGCTGAAAAGTATAAAATTCTATTTGTTTGTCTCGGCAATATATGTCGCTCTCCGGCGGCTCACGGCATGATGGAGAGGATTATTGCCGAACGCAAATTGGAAGATAGTGTATATGTTGATTCTGCAGGCATCTCCGGGTATCATTCCGGAGATTTGCCTGACAGCAGAATGCGTATCCATGCACGTCAAAGAGGATTGGATCTTACTCACCGAAGTAGGAGAGTGCGGATTTCAGACTTTGATGAATTTGATGAGATAATCGGTATGGATGACGCCAATGTTGATGACCTTCGAGAACTGGCTCCTTCTGTTGAAGATGCGGAAAAGGTGGTGAAAATTTCAAAATATTTCCGTCACCATCCGAATTGGGACTGTATTCCTGACCCTTATTATGGAGGCTCGCAAGGCTTTGAAGACGTTCTTGACCTGCTTGATGATGCGTGTAACGCTATTGCCGATGATATAGTTGCAAATAAACTCACCAAATAAATCCAAAATGAAAAGATTTTTCGCACTCCTTTCGCTGATTGCAGTTGTGGCAGTTGCTGTTGCCCAAGTTGGTCCGCTTGCCGTTGACTGGGAATTGAAAGGATTTAATAAGGAAAAAAGAAATTGCAGTTGTGAATTGACTATCTGCAATGTTGGTAACGAAAACCTTTCTGATAATTGGGCTTTGTACTTCAATAACTTTCCAAGAACGTTTGTTGTTGAAAAAAATTGTCCTTTTACTATCGATAAGGTTCAGACAGGTTACTTTAAATTGACCCCGAAGAAGGGTTTTAAATTGTCAAAGGGCAAGACCGCTAAGGTGAAATATACTGTTAGCGGAGTTGTCCCAAGTCTGTCGTATGCTCCCGACGGAGGACACGTTACCATTGGTGACGCTGCACCACTTCCAGCACCTATACGCAAAAAACCGATGAAAAAGGGTACTTTTGCAACAACAAAAGCATATCCTACAGGGGAGAAACTTTATGAATTATATTCATCTGTAAATAATTATGCCGGATATTATGATCCGTTTGAGATTCTTCCTGGCTTGAAAGTTGTTGAAAAGACAGGAGAGGCAGTTTTGTTTGGAAAGTTTAATGTGGTAGCCGAGTCTTCTTGCGTTAAGGCTCAGAATTATGCTGTTGCAGAGTTGAAAAGTGAAGGACTTTATGATGCTAACGGCAAGTCTTTGACTTTGAAATTGATTAGCCGTTCGGACGCAGGTAATGATGCTGCTGAATGCAATGAGGAATATTATGAATTGACTATCGCAGCAAACGGTTGGACTGTTGCCGGCGTTTCAAAAGAGGCAGTTCTTGACGGTGTTAAGACAGTTATGGCTTTGGTTAGAAAAAACCTTGCACTTGGCGAAATCCCTTCTGCAAGGGTTTATGACTGGGCAGATCTTGGTCATAGAGGTGTTATGATTGATATTGCAAGAAACTACACGGAACTTGAAGACATCAAGTCTCTGCTAAAAACTTTGGCGGAATATAAGATTAATTTCTTGCATTTCCATTTGGCAGATGATGAAGGCTGGCGTCTTGAAATACCTGGTATTCCGGAATTGACAAGTGTTGGCGGTCGCCGTGGTTTGACAACTACCGAAGACGAATTCATGTGCCAGTTCTATTCTGGCGATGGAAATCCTAACTCAAAGACAACTTCTAACGGACATATCTCCCGTAGCGAGTTCGTTGAATTCCTTAAATATTGTGACGCATTGGGAATTAATGTTGCTGTGGAAATCGACACTCCGGGGCATTCGCGTGCTGCTATTACTTCGTTGAAGGCACGATATAAAAAGTATATTGAATCGGATCCTGTTGAGGCGAACAGATACCGCGTATGGGATTTGGAAGATAAGTCAGAATACGCTTCTGTTCAAGGATATAAAGACAATGTGCTAAATGTTGCAGAAGAAGGCACATACCGCTTTATGGAAAAAGTACTTAACGAATTGATGCTTATGTATGAACAAGCAGGTATTAAGTTGCCGTTCATTCATGTTGGTGGTGATGAGGTGGCTAAAAATCCTTGGGCAAAATCTCCGGCAGTACAAAAACTGATGAAAGAAAAAGGATTTAAGACAACTCACGACGTTGAGGAATACTATATTTCCCGTATTGCAGAAATGGCAGAGTATAAGGGCGTTAAACTCGGCGGTTGGCAGGAAGCCGCAATGCGTCATGCCGAAAAGACGGATAAATTCCTTCGTAATAAATTTGCAGTGGTAAACTGTTGGGAAACCGTTCCTGAATGGGGAGGCGATTCTATTCCTTACAGTGTTGCAAACGACGGTTACAAGGTGGTATTGTGTAACGTAGGCAATTTTTATCTTGATATGGCGTATAATGCGCATCAAAGCGAGCCTGGCTTGAATTGGGGTGGATATGTTGACGAATATAGGTCTTGGGATTGCCGTCCTTATAGAATATATGACTCTTCAACACATAAAATAACAGGAGAGCCTCTTGATATGGAACATATTGCAGACGGAAAGCCTGTCCTTAATGATGAATCAAAGAAAAACATCATTGGTGTTCAGGGGCAGTTGTTTGCCGAGACTATCAGAAGTTCTGAGATGATGCAGTATTTCTTCTTTCCAAAGGTCTTTGGGCTTGCAGAGAGAGGATGGAATGTTGAACCTCTTAGATATCAGTCAAAGTCTGCATATAATAACTATATAGGAACTGTTTTGTTGCCTCAATTGCAGAAGGCAGGCATTAACTTTCGTATAGGTATGCCTGGAATTGTTGTCAAAGACGGTAAGGTATATATGAACAGTGCCTATCCCCAGGCAGAAATACGCTATACAACCGACGGCTCGGAGCCAACAATTAATTCAAAAAAATGGACTGCACCTATAAAGCCTGCTAAAAAAATAAAGGCTAAAACATTCTATCTCGGTAAGGAAAGTTTCGTTACGGAGTTATAGATAATTGAATCTGGTATGTGGGAGAGGTGAGAGCGGTTCTTGCCTCTCCTTCTCTTTATTTGATGAGATATTTTTTTTGTTAAAAAACAAAAATTAACTAAACACTTGTTTTATTTTCGCTAATAAGATGTATTTTTGTCCTCCAAAGACAAAGTTCTTTTGGTACAACTAATACAAATTACTTATAGAAAACAAAATTTTAGAATTATGAAAAAGTTTTTATTGATTGCAGTATTATGCATTAGTAGCATTTCTGCTTATGCAAGTGGTCTTCGCTCAGTTGACATGCGCGCTAACTTGCGTAGCGATTTCGGTCTTGGTGTCGGATTGACATTTGATTTGCCAAAGGGTTTCGAGGCTGCTCCATCGTTAAACTATTACTTCAATGGAGACAACACGTTGACGATTGACGGTGACTTCCGTTATCGCTTTGATTTGCCACGCAATTTCTCTATCTATCCATTGGCTGGTATATTGTTTTTCCATACAAACCATCATGACCATGGCTATAACAAGGTTGGTTTAAATATAGGTGGTGGCTTTGGCTACGATATTAATAGTAACTGGAATATAGGATTGGAAGTTAAGTATCAGTACGTAAACGACTGGGATGACGTTTATTTGTCACTTGGCGTTTCTTATTTGTTCTAATGATGAAAATATGTATTTTAGACGGTTATACTCTTAATCCAGGAGATTTGTCATGGTCTTCTATTGAGGCTTTGGGAGAATGCCGTATTTATGAAAGAACCGCTCCGGAAGAGGTTGTAAACCGTGCTTCCGGTGCGGTTGCTTTATTGACTAACAAGGTCGTTATAAGCGAAGAGATAATGGAACAGTTGCCAGGACTGAAGTATATTGGAGTTCTTGCAACTGGTTATAATGTGGTAGATATTGATGCTGCTCGCAAAAGGGGGATTGTGGTGACAAATATACCTGCGTATAGCACGATGTCTGTAGCACAAATGGTTTTTGCACATTTGCTTAATATTGCCGTGTCGGTAGAGCATTATAACAAGAGTAAGGAGCGTTGGGTTAATTCAAAGGATTTTTGTTACTACGATACCAACCTGGTGAACTTGCTGGCAAAACAATGGGTGTTGTCGGGCTTGGTAATACTGGTATGGCTACTGCAAAAATAGCTTTGGCCTTTGGAATGAAGGTTATTGCAGTTACAAGTAAGTCAAAGGAAATGCTTCCAGAAGGAATAGAGCCTGTTGGCTATGATGGACTTTTTGAAAATTCAGATGTTATAAGTCTGAATTGTCCGCTTACTGAGCAGACAAAGGGACTTGTCAACGCTAAAAACCTTGCAAAGGTTAAGCCGAGTACAATTATTATCAACACAGGTCGCGGGCCACTGGTCGTTGATTCAGATGTTGCCGATGCGCTCAACAATGGAAAGTTGGCTGCATTTGCTGCCGATGTTATGACGGTTGAACCACCAGATGCAAACAATTGCCTTTTATCAGCCAGAAATGTGTTCTTAACTCCGCATATTGCCTGGGCAACAAAGGAGGCAAGAGAAAGGCTTATGTCTATTGCTGAAGAAAATTTGCGTTGCTTTGTTAATGGAAAACCAGTTAATGTTGTAAATAAATAGTTGTGTCTAAAGAAGAAATTGAAGAAACACTTATGCTTCAGATAGGTAATACATTGGTTTCGCTCGACCTTATAGAGCGGTTTTTCTGCTGTAATCTTGATGCCTGCAAAGGAGAATGTTGCATAGAAGGAGATGCTGGTGCTCCTATTTCTAATGAAGAATATGAAAAATTAAAGGAGATTCTGCCTATAGTGTGGGATGATTTATTACCGTCAGCAAAAGAAGTTATTAAGGAAAATGGAGTTGGCTATATAGACAGCGAAGGCGATCTTGTAACTTCGATCGTCGGTGGAAAGGATTGCGTCTTTACATGCTATGGTGAAGGAGGAATGTGCTATTGTGCTATCGAAAAGGCCTATCGCGAGGGAAGAACTGATTTTATGAAGCCTATTTCCTGTCATCTCTATCCGATAAGGCTTTCAGAATATTCCGATTTCACCGCAATTAACTATCACAGTTGGAAGATATGTAAAGCTGCAGAAGTGCTTGGTAGAAAAGAGGGTATTCGTTTGTATCAGTTTCTTAAAAATCCGCTAGAGCGTAAGTTTGGCAAAGAGTGGTATGAGGAGTTGTGCCAGGCTTGTGAGGCTTATCTTGAGGAATATGGTGCGGATAAGTAAATAGGGTGAGTATAAAGAACTTTCTTTCCTTTTAAAATAAAGATAAATTAAAAGTCAAATTCATATCACTCTTTTCGTTAAAAATTTTGGTGAATGAAAAAAACTGCGTATCTTTGCGGTCGCATTAATGGAGAGGAGGTTAAGTCCCTATTTATTAGAAGAAAAACGAATAATAAATATAAGACAGTGCGGTGAACCGCATAGTTGTAGGATAAAGCAACGTTCCTGCAACTGTATTTAATGCACAAAGTTGCTATAAATAATAAGAATAAAAACAAAAATAAATATTAATAAAATGATTATTGTACAAGTAAAAGAAGGCGAAAATATCGAAAGAGCGCTTAAGAAATTTAAAAGAAAATTTGAAAAAACAGGTATCGTAAAAGAACTCCGCAACCGTCAGGCATTTGAAAAGCCATCTGTAGCAAACAGAAAAAAAATGATGAAAGCGGTTTACGTTCAAAAATTGCGTAGCCAAGAAGATTAAAAAATCGCTTTTTTATTTGGAAAATTAAAAAACATTCTCTATATTCGTGGTATTAAAAATCCATGAATATGATGGTCGAGAAGTTTTTAAAATATATACGGTATGAACTGAATCATTCGGTTCATACCGTTTTGTCTTATTCTACCGACCTAACTCAGTTCTTGGATTTCCTGAAAGTTAGTGAAGAAGAGTTTTCACCAGCAACAGTAACGCCAGAAGATGTCAGGGCTTGGGTCTATGAGTTGACGAATCGTAAAATGGCAGTAGCAAGCGTCCGAAGAAAAGTGCAGTCATTACGTACATTTTATCGTTGGTTGCAGAGGGCTTCGTTGGTTGAGGTGAATCCGACAGAGGATATACCCATGGTTAAATTGCCAAGCCGCTTGCCGGTATTTGTCAGGGAAAAAAGTATGGACAAACTCCTTGATTCGTATTATGATGCATCTGACTTTGAGGCAGTAAGAAACCGCCTTATAATTGAGATGCTATACGAAACAGGTATGCGTCGTGCAGAATTGATAGACCTGAAGGATACAAATGTTGATGTAGATTCTGGAGAAATGAAGGTTCTCGGAAAGCGTAACAAAGAGAGGATAATCCCATTTGGCAATAATCTTGCAGAGCAGATAAAAGCCTACAGGCAGATGCGGAGCAAGGTTGGTCCCGAAGTCGAAAATTTTTTCATTACAGAAAAAGGCAGACCTTTGTACCCGTCGTTAATTTATAAGGTTGTGACGGTTTCGCTTTCTACTGTTACATCCTCAAAACGTTCTCCGCACGTTCTTCGTCACACGTTTGCCTCTGCAATGCTTAATAACGGGGCGGAACTTAACAGTGTAAAGGAATTATTGGGACATGAGTCGCTTGCAGCAACGCAGGTATATACTCATATCACATATAGAGAGTTAAAACAAAACTACAAACACGCTCACCCAAGAGCACTAAAAAAAGGAGGGTAATATGGAACTTAAAATTAAAGCCATCCACTTTGACGCAACTAAGAAGTTGGAAGATTTTATCGCAAAAAAAGCAGAAAAATTGGCGCGCCGTAATGAGGCAATTGCTCAATTTGATGTTACTTTAAAGGTCGTTAAGCCCGAAACGGCTATGAATAAGGAGGCTGCGATTAAATTAACTGTGCCAAATGCAGAAGACTTGTTTGCTTCTAAAGTGGCAGACACATTTGAGGAAGCAGTCGATTTGGCTATTGACGCGCTTGACAAGCAATTAGTAAAAATTAAAGACAAGAAAAAATAGAATTCAGAAATAGAAATTACAGAAACTAAAATCAATAAGGTGGGCCCTCAGGGTTCGCCTTATTGATTGTGTAAACGAGATATCGCATCTGGGTGCTTCTTATCGCGGGATGTATTTAATATTTCCTGATAATATTTTGCCAGTCCGTAAAAATTAGTAACTTTGCCAGCGTAAAAGCAGTCGGAAAGGTTATGTTCTTAAAATTTAGAAAGTTGACTGCGTAATATCCGTAGTTAAAGCGTTCAATTAAGGTGATTAATAATTAAAAAAAGCGAAAAGAGCAATTTTTTTAAAAAATAGTGATAAAATATTTTGGAGATAAAAAAAATTGCGTAACTTTGCACTCGCTTTCAGTCTTATGCGAAAGACGAAAGAAGCTTAATGCCTCTTTAGCTCAGTTGGCCAGAGCACGTGATTTGTAATCTCGGGGTCGTTGGTTCGAATCCGACAAGAGGCTCAAAAGCAGGGCGAATACCAGAGTGGCCAAATGGGGCAGACTGTAAATCTGCTGGCTTATGCCTTCGGTGGTTCGAATCCATCTTCGCCCACAAACTCCTGCGGAAGGGGCTCGTCAAGAGTGTCAACCTTTGGGTTGAGGGTTTCGGGCTTGGCTCGTTTCTGCTTGATTAATGCCTATGTAGCTCAGGGGTAGAGCACTTCCTTGGTAAGGAAGAGGTCACGGGTTCAAATCCCGTCATCGGCTCAAAAATAGGAAAAATATAATTGAAAAGTTAAACATAAAAATAAAATACAATTATGGCAAAAGAGCAATTTGTGAGAACCAAACCGCATGTTAACATCGGTACAATTGGTCACGTTGACCACGGTAAAACTACTTTGACTGCTGCTATCACAACAGTATTGGCAAAGAAAGGTCTTTCTGAGTTGCGTTCATTCGATTCTATTGACAATGCACCAGAAGAAAAAGAGCGTGGTATCACTATCAATACTTCACACGTAGAGTATGAAACTGCAAATCGTCACTACGCACACGTTGACTGTCCGGGTCACGCCGACTATGTAAAGAACATGGTTACTGGTGCTGCTCAAATGGACGGTGCTATCATCGTAGTTGCTGCAACTGACGGTCCTATGCCTCAAACTCGCGAGCACATCCTTTTGGCTCGTCAGGTGAACGTTCCTCGTCTTGTTGTTTTCTTGAACAAGTGCGACATGGTTGACGACGAAGAAATGCTTGAACTTGTTGAAATGGAAGTTCGTGACCTTCTTGACGCTTACGAATTTGATTCAGAAAACACTCCTATCATTCGTGGTTCTGCACTTGGTGCTTTGAACGGTGAACCAAAGTGGGAAGACAAAATTATGGAATTGATGGACGCAGTTGATAACTGGATTCCACTTCCTCCACGTGATGTTGATAAACCATTCTTGATGCCGGTTGAAGACGTATTCTCTATCACAGGTCGTGGTACAGTTGCTACAGGTCGTATCGAAGCTGGTCGTATCAAGGTTGGTGAAGAAGTTCAAATCCTTGGTCTTGGTCAAGATAAGAAATCAGTTGTTACAGGTGTTGAAATGTTCCGTAAGATTCTTGACGAAGGCGAAGCTGGTGATAACGTTGGTTTGTTGCTCCGTGGTATCGACAAGAATGAAATCAAACGTGGTATGGTTATCTGCCACCCGGGACAGGTTAAACCTCACTCTGAATTCAAAGCTCAGGTTTATATCTTGAAGAAAGAAGAAGGTGGTCGTCACACTCCTTTCCACAACCACTACCGTCCTCAGTTCTACATCCGTACGCTCGACGTAACGGGTGAAATCACTCTCCCAGAAGGTGTAGAAATGGTAATGCCAGGTGACCACGTTTCTATCCAAGTTAAGTTGATTACTCCAGTTGCTTGCAGTCAAGGTCTTCGCTTCGCTATTCGCGAAGGTGGTCGTACAGTAGGTTCTGGTCAGATCACTGACATCGTAGAATAATCATCTATCGATATAATTAAGGTCGGTTTCGGCCGACCTTTCATACGGGTTTAGCTCAGTCGGTAGAGCACTGGTCTCCAAAACCAGGTGTCGGGAGTTCGAGCCTCTCAACCCGTGCAAAAAAGAAAAGAAAATGAAACTATTTAAAAATCTACTTAAAAACTGCGAGGAATCTTATAACGAACTCGTTCATAAGGTTTCTTGGCCAACAAAGAGTCAGCTGGTTAACAGCTCAGTCATAGTAATGGTTGCTTCCATCATTCTGTCACTGGTGATTTTTGCTGTTGACTGGGTAATAGACCAAGCAATGCATGGTATTTATAGCATTTAAAAAATTGAATCAATGGCTGAAGGAAAGAAATTGTGGTATGTGCTTCGTGCTATATCAGGTAAAGAGTTTAAAGTAAAAGAAATACTTGATGCTCAGATTAGAAATACTTCGCTCGGTGATTCAGTTTTTCAGGTTGTAATACCTACTGAGACGGTCTATTCTACAACAAAAGCAGGCAAAAAGTCGCAAAAAGAGCGTACTTTAATGTCTGGTTATGTTTTTATTGAGGCTGATTTCAAGGGCGATTCTATGCAGGTAGTTCAAACAACGACTAACGTAATCGATTTCCTTAGGGAGAGAGGTGGTGAAAAGAAGCCGGTTACTCTGCGTCAAGCAGAGATTGATCAACTTCTTGGAGTTGCTGATGAAAACAGAGTTGTTACTGAGGAGTTCCATGTTGGTGAAACTGTTAGAATTACTTATGGTCCTTTCTCTTCTATGAAGGGTGATATAGAGGAAGTAAACGAAGAGAAACAAAAACTTAAAGTTAACGTTTCAATCTTTGGTAGAAATACCCCTATTGAGTTGGAGTATACACAAGTAGATAGGAAATTAGATTAGGAGGTTACGCGCCTGTCTATTTCCACAGATAATTAACTTATCAAAAAAAAAATTAAAATGGCTAAAGAACTTGCTGGACAGATCAAATTGCAGATTAAAGGTGGTGCGGCTAACCCATCACCTCCCGTAGGACCTGCTTTGGGTTCTAAGGGTATTAACATCATGGATTTTTGCAAGCAATTCAATGCCCGCACTCAAGACAAGGCTGGAAAAGTACTTCCAGTTGTGATTTCTTATTACACTGACAAGAGCTTCGATTTCATCGTTAAGACTCCACCAGTTGCAGTACAACTTTTGGAGGCTTCAAAGAAGAAAAGTGGTTCTGCTCAGCCTAACCGTACTAAGGTTGCTGAAATTACTTGGGAGCAGGTTAAGACAATTGCAGAAGACAAAATGCCGGATTTGAACTGTTTTACTGTTGAATCAGCTATGAGAATGGTCGCAGGAACTGCGAGAAGTATGGGTATCACTGTTAAGGGTTCATTCCCTCAAAATAACTAAAACTTCAATTGAAATGGGTAAACTTACAAAAAATCAAAAGATTGCTTTAGAGAAGATTGAAGCTGGGAAAGTATACACTCTTAAGGAAGCAGCAGAATTGGTAAAGGAAATTACTTTTACAAAATTTGACGCTTCACTCGATATTGATGTACGTCTTGGTATAGATCCTCGAAAGAATAATCAGATGGTTCGCGGTGTGGTATCATTGCCTCACGGAACAGGAAAACAGGTTCGTGTTCTCGTCCTTTGTTCATCAGACGCTGAAGAGGCTGCTAAAGAAGCTGGCGCAGATTATGTTGGACTTGATGAGTATATCGAGAAAATCAAAGGTGGTTGGACTGATGTTGACGTTATCATCACACAACCTGCGATCATGGGTAAAATCGGTGCCCTCGGTCGTATCTTAGGACCACGCGGCTTGATGCCGAACCCGAAGAGCGGTACAGTTACTCCGGACGTGGCTAAGGCTGTGAAAGAAGTTAAACAAGGTAAGATCGATTTTAAAGCAGATAAAACTGGTATCGTACACGCTTCTATTGGTAAGGTATCGTTTACTGCCGATCAAATGGTTGACAATGCAAGAGAGTTTATTAATACTCTTATTAAATTGAAACCTGCAGCTGCCAAGGGAACTTATTTGAAGAGTGTTTATCTTTCAAGTACAATGAGTAGCGGTCTTAAGATCGATACTAAGTCACTTGATTTGTAATTAAAAAAGTAGGACGATCATGAGAAAGGAAGATAAAGCATTAATTATTGAGAATATTGCTAACACTCTTAAAGAGTACAGCGTAATCTATTTGACTAATACAACTGGTATGAATGCTGAGCAGACAAGTGCTTTACGTAGGGCTTGTTTCAACGCAGATATCAAAATGGTAGTTGTAAAGAATACGCTTCTTCATAAGGCGATGGAACAATCTGAAATTGATTATTCTGGATTGTATCCTGCAATGACTGGTACAACTGCACTGTTGCTCTCAAATGTTGGTAATGCACCAGCAAAGGCTATCAAGGAATTCCACAAAGGTGATTTCAAATTGCCAGAGCTAAAAGCAGCTTACGTAGAGGAAACTGTATATTTGGGTGCTGATCAACTTAATACACTTGCAAGCATCAAGAGCAAAAACGAACTTATCGCAGACGTTGTTGCATTGCTACAATCTCCAGCGAAGAACGTTATCTCTGCTTTGCAATCATCAGGCAACAAATTGCATGGTATTCTCGAAACCTTATCAAATAAATAATCTTATTATAAAAACAACAAAAAAATCATACAAAAATGGCAGATTTAAAAGCTTTTGCAGAACAATTAGTTAACCTTTCAGTTAAGGAAGTAAACGAACTTGCTCAAATTTTGAAAGACGAATATGGTATCGAACCTGCTTTGCAGGCTGTTGCTGTTCTTCTTTGCTCCGGCCTTCTTTAGCTGCGGCCTGAAGAAAAAGACTTCATTCGATGTAGTTTTGAAGAGCGCTGGCGCAGCTAAATTGGCAGTTGTTAAGGCTGTTAAGGAATTGGCTGGTCTTGGCTTGAAAGAAGCTAAAGAATTGGTTGACGGTGCTCCAAGTACTATTAAGGAAGGCTTGGCTAAGGCTGAGGCTGAAGGTCTTAAGAAACAACTTGAAGAGGCTGGCGCCGAAGTTGAACTTAAATAATATTGCCTGAGATTCAGGTAATTAGGTTAAGAATCCCGTATTGTGTCGATTCTTAACCTTTTTGTGTTATTTTCAATTTCGGGTTCAAAAAATTATTTTTTATGCAAATTTCAACAGTTAAACCGCGCGTAAATTTCGCATCAGTTAAGAATCCGTTGCCTTTCCCTGACTTTCTCGAGGTTCAGTTGCAGTCATTTAGAGACTTTTTGCAATTGGACACTCCGCTTGAAAAGCGCAAGAATGAGGGCTTATACAAGGTTTTCGCGGAAAATTTCCCTATTGCTGACACGAGAAACAATTTCGTGTTGGAATTTTTAGATTACTATATTGACCCGCCGAGATATTCGATTGATGAATGTTTGGTTAGGGGACTTACATACAGTGTGCCTCTCAAGGCTAAACTGAAATTATACTGTACGGATCCTGAGCATGAGGATTTCGATACTGTTATTCAAGATGTCTATCTTGGTCCGATTCCTTATATGACCGAGAAGGGTACGTTCGTCATCAATGGTGCCGAACGCGTTGTCGTTTCTCAACTTCACCGCTCTCCTGGTGTGTTCTTTGGTCAGAGCACGCACGCTAATGGTACTAAGCTTTATTCGGCTCGTATCATTCCGTTTAGAGGTTCTTGGATTGAGTTCGCAACTGACATCAACAATGTTATGTACGCTTATATTGACCGTAAGAAAAAGTTGCCTGTAACAACTTTGCTTCGTGCTATTGGTCTAGACAGCGATAAAGATATCATCGAGATTTTCGGTCTTGCTGAAGAAATTAAAGCTACTAAAACGAACCTGAAGAAAGCCGTCGGCAGAAAACTTGCTGCCCGTGTCTTGAAGACATGGACTGAAGATTTCGTTGACGAAGATACCGGTGAGGTTGTTACAATCGAGCGTAATGAAGTTATGTTCGATCGTGAGACTATCATTCAAGAGGAGCATATTGATGAAATCCTTGAAACTGGTGTCGCTACAGTTCTTTTGCATAAAGAAGATGTTGATGCGAGTGATTATACTATTATCTTCAATACACTCCAGAAGGATACAAGTAACTCAGAAAAAGAGGCTATTAATTATATCTACCGACAATTGAGAAGTGCTGAGCCACCTGATGATGCAAGTGCTCGCGAGGTTATCTATAACCTTTTCTTCTCTGAAAAGAGGTATGATTTGGGTGAGGTTGGACGTTACCGTATCAACAAAAAGTTAAGTCTTGACATTCCTGAAGATGTTAAGGTTTTGACCCGTGAGGACATTATCGCTATCATCAAATACTTGATTGAACTTATCAACTCTAAGTCTGATGTTGACGATATCGATCACTTGAGTAACCGTCGTGTACGTACAGTTGGTGAGCAGCTTTATAACCAGTTCGGTGTTGGCTTGGCGAGAATGGCTCGTACAATCCGCGAAAGAATGAACGTTCGTGACAACGAAGTGTTCACTCCGATTGACTTGATTAACGCCAAGACTATTTCTTCTGTTATCAACACTTATTTCGGAACTAACGCTTTGTCACAGTTCATGGACCAGACTAACCCGCTTGCTGAAATCACTCATAAGCGTCGTATGTCTGCCCTTGGTCCTGGCGGTTTGTCTCGTGAGCGTGCCGGTTTCGAGGTCCGTGACGTTCACTACACTCACTATGGTCGTCTTTGTCCTATTGAAACACCGGAAGGTCCGAACATTGGTTTGATTTCTTCTTTGTGTGTTTACGCTAAGATTAATAATCTCGGTTTTATCGAGACTCCATATAGAAAGGTTGAAAACGGTAAGGTTGACTTGGACAACAGTCACGTTACTTATTTGACCGCAGAAAATGAGGAAGGAATGATTATCGCTCAGGTAATGCTCCGCTTAATGATGACGGTACATTTATCCGTAACCGCGTTAAGTCACGTGAGGACTGACTTCCCAGTGGTTGCTCCTGACGAGGTTCAATTGATGGATGTTTCTCCTATGCAGATTGCTTCTATCGTCTGCTTCATTGATTCCTTTCCTTGAACACGATGATGCGAACCGTGCGTTGATGGGTTCTAACATGATGCCAGGCTGTTCCATTGCTTCGCAGTGAGGCTGGTTGTTGGTACTGGTATAGAGGCGCAATTGGCTCGTGACTCTCGTACGCAGGTTCTTTGCGGAAGGTGCTGGTGTTATTGAATTTGTTGATGCCAGTGTCATCCGTATTAGATATGACAGAACTGAAGACGAGGAATTTGTTGCTTTCGAAGATTCTGTCAAGGAATATCATCTTCCTAAATTTAGAAAGACTAACCAGAGCACTACTATTGACTTGCGTCCTATTTGTCGCAAAGGGTCAACGTGTTGAAAAAGGTGACATCCTTACTGAAGGTTACGCTACTGAAAATGCCGAG
>VOFI01001331.1_pt1 | contig 184000 bp, 154 predicted proteins | sample 5384131 | NCBI WGS metagenome assembly VOFI01 (sample SAMN12384728, study PRJNA508395) | human gut metagenome | isolation source: healthy gut H | host: Homo sapiens | reverse complement strand
TTTTTTGTAGGGCGGCTTTCGCCGCCCCGATTTTATAATTCGACAATCCTTTCCACTCTGCCGTACAACATGGAGCGTATGCTCGTCTTGTCCACGCCCTTGTATTCCGTGTAATGCCCGTACTGCTTTACCACGAATGTTTTCAGTACATCGACAAAGTTGAAACGATACCCTGAAAGCGGAATGGAGTCCTTGAAATAGGTGTTATGGTTTACCTCACGGGTAATCCAGTCTTTCTCCTCACGGGTGAGCGTTCCCCCGTCATTGAGCCGTTTGCGTAATATGTACGCTTTTGAGCCTGCAAGGCTTTCGAGTGCGGGAACGTCCCACGACACGAATTTATATGCTATTTGGTTCATTCTATTTTGTTTTTGCGGGCGGCTTTCGCCGCCCCGATTTTTATGCTGTCATTCGTTTCCGTATAAGGGACATGTTCCCCTTCATCAGTTTCAGTATTTGCCCGTGGTATGGGGTATTCTTGTTACACACGCCACGGCTCTGCACGACCTCCATGCGTTTTAGGGACACCTCTATCGTTTCGATACGTTTGCCGTCGATTGTAGCCGAGAGTATGAGCGAGTCGGCTTTCAGATAGTATTCGTTGGTAAACACGCAGTGGTGCATGGCCTCACCCTCCTGCCGTATGGCTTCAACGCTGTCCAATACCTTGATGCAGATTTCCCCGTCGGAAAACTCCACTCCGAAAAACCGCCCTTTGGCTTTGACAAACGAGGCTTCCTGTTCCAACGCCTTGCGCCGTTCCTCCTGCCGCCGTTCCATTTGCATGTGCCGCCGTTTTTTTGCCATGTAGAGGTCATGCGCTGCGGGCAGGTCTGCGGGACACACGAAATGGGCGTTATGCAGGTCTTTCCCGAAAAATCGCAGCAGGTCGATGTAGTCGCACCATTCCGTCGGTTTCCCGATAGCGTACCCGTTACGGATGGCGATACGGATGGCCGGCCAATAGTCTGCGATATTGCGGGAGGAACGGGCGAAAAATCGCACGAGTGCCGTTTGTCCCGCTTTAAGCAGCGTTTCGGCCTTGTTCTCCGAGAGCAGCAGGTGGATAAGGTCGAAAGGGGTTACATCGGGGAGTTGTTTGCCGTAACCGCTTCGGCGCAGTTCGGGGATAAGCCGTTGCCGGGGATAGATGCGTGTGGGCGTGATGTTGTATTTCCCGTCGTTCTCCGCCCGCAGTTCCAATGCGCTCGACCAACTCCACCCGTGAACGAAGAAGCCCATCGGGCGCAGCCGTGCGAAGGTTGCGGAGCGTCCGTCGGGGGCAATCCACCGCTGTACGGCTTCGATATGGGTGTAAACGGGCGTCTGTCCCACTTTCGCCCAACACTCGATATAGACGAAGCGCAGGACTTGAAAACCCTTGCAGCGGGTTACGATGCACAAATACTCGTAATCGTTGAACTTGCGGCGCAGGGTGGTTTCCACTTTCAGCGTGGTGTGGCAATGCGGACACTCGCACCCTAACAGATTGTCCGTGAGTTCTCCGTTTTCGCTCTGCCACGTGTGGCCGCACTCGGTGCAGGTGATAAGTCCTTTCGGCGTGCGGCGTCCGATATGCTCGATGCAGTTCTTGTACCCCCATTCGATTTGTGCGGGGGTAAGCGGCGGCAGGTGTTTGCTTGCCGCCACGACGCTCTGTTGGAATTTTGTTCTCGGTTTCATAACTAAAATAGACTGGGCATTAGTTTGTTATCTTCGATTTTCTTGGGTTTGGACTTGGCTTTCGCCAACTTGGCGTAGGCTTCGCTCTCGGCCTTCCGTATGGCGTTCCGCCGTGCCTCGGCTTTTTCCTCCTCGGTCAGTTCGACGGTGTGATTGACCACTACCTTGCAACTGACGGGTTTGCCGATGTCGATGTCCTCCTCGTCGTAATAGTGGAGTGCCATAGAGTATATTTCCTCGTCGGCAAACCCGTTGCAACCGCTCTGCCGTACTTGGTTGATGATGAAAGTGCAGCAATCGTCAATGTTCTTTTTCGGGTTGGCGTATCGGGGTGCGAAAAGTTCGTCCTCCCGTGCCCGTGCGTCGAGATAGTTCTGTATCGTCAGTTTGAAATAATCTGTTCCTTGTGCCATGATTTTTTGGTATTGTGGGGCGGCGAGCCACCCCGTGTTCAACATTTATTCGTCCTTTCCGAGAAGCCGTCGCACCTCGTCCTCTTTGGTCTTTTGGAAAATCCATCCCGCTTTCTTCTGCCCGTCATGCGTCAGCCGTGCGTTGAAGCGTCCCCCGAGTGCGTGAAGGGCGTCCTTGACGGGCTTGGTGTCCCCGAATACGGCTATCGCCTTCTCGGAATAGTCCACGATGATAAACCCGCCTTGCACGCTCGTTTCAGTGCGTTCCGCCCGTTTTTCGTCTTTCGGCTCGGGCAGACATATATTCTCCTCGTTTCCTGCGATATATGCCAGCCTGTCGATGTACCCTTCACGGGTGTAGTGGGTCAGTTTGCAGACACTCCACCCGTATTTCGGACTTTTGCCGAGCGTGAAAACGGGATAGCGGTGTTCGTTCTTGGGGTCGTATTCGGAGAGGTGCGCCGTTTGCGGGAAATTGGCCGCCGCCTTTCTCAACTCCCCGAAGCCGTTGCGGGAGGTGGCCGAAAAGCCGAGAATGACGGTACGCACGCTTCGGGTGGTCGAACACTCGTAAGAGGGGTCAGTGTATTCCGTTTCGTTGAGTTCGGCGATGATTACGCCCTGCACCCCTTCGGGCATGATGCGGCGTAACCTCTGCGCTCCTATTTCCGCTATGCGGTCATGCTCGGCTTTCTCTTTGGCGGCGGCGATGGCTTGCGCCGTGGCTTGCTCTTCCGCCTGCCCCACGAGCAAAGCCACCTCGAAAGCGTCCATGAACTCGGGGTTCACGTCGTCGTAGTACCTGCCGATACCGAATGTTTGCGAGAGGGGTCGCAGAATGTCCGTTTGGCTGATTTCCTTTGTTTCGGTATCGACCATGTGGTACACGTAGCCACGGGCGGTGTGTTCCACCTTGTAAACGACGTAACGCTTTCTGCTCGCACCCGCACCGATACCGATGATTACCTGGTTTTCCTTGACTACCTGCACCTGCGTGTCCGTGGTAGTCGCTCCGAATAATGAAATGTACTTTGTCATACCTGTAATAATTTAGAAGATGTGAGTGAATAGGAAATAGAAAAAGCCGGTTAGAGCCACGAGAGAAACAAGGCAGGAGAAAATGCCCCGCAGGATGTCATAACAGAACGTGAAGCCCAAAACGACCCAAATAAAGTCGATACCCCACACGTGGAAGCCCAAAGCCACCGCCCCGACCTTTACCGCCAACCCGACCTTTGCCTTTATGCCAAGTGGAAGGTTGGAGGATTTCTGTTTCCATTTATTTTTCTCTTCGTTTCTCATAACCTTTGACTTTTTTTTTTTTTGCCGTAGCGGAGCCGGTATGGATGGAATCTGTTTCGGTAGCATCAAAAGGTGTCGGGGATAGCTGCTGCAAGATTTTGTCGGAAAATACGCTCGCCCGCAGGGAAAGAGGAAGATTTTGCGGCAAACCGCCCCGCGGCCCGATCTTGCAGCAGCGTGAGCCCCGTAACTACCTTTGCTACTGACAACAGATTTCCATACCAGCTCCGCGGCATGAAAAAAAAAGAGAGGAAAAGGTTATGGGAGAGAAACGGGGAGAAAACGATATGCCGTGAACGCTCGCGAAAAGTCGGTTCACGGCTCACCCTGCATGGAATGATAAATCGCCCGCGAACATTTCCTTTCACGGGCGATTGGCGTATCGGAGCGTGCCGATCCCGTATCGGCGGAGGATCGTTTCCGCCGGACGTGGCGCCACTCGCTGCCACTTTTAAGACGGATACGTCCATATACCACTGGCTGATAACAAGATACTGTTCATTTGTGTACTTTTGGGCATCCGGGAAACAAAAAATGAAACAGAACATGGAAATAATAAGTATGGACGTGAAGGCTTTCGACGCGCTGGCAGGGCACGTGGAAGCCATTGAAAGAAAAGCCGAGGCGTTATGCCGCAGGCAAGAGGACGTGAGTTTGAAAAAATGGCTGGACAACCAGGATGTCTGTGACGTGCTGGGGATATCGAAACGTACCCTGCAAACCTACCGGGAGAAAGGGTTGCTGCCTTTCAGCCGCATCCGTCACAAAATCTTCTACAAACCGGAAGATGTCGGGAAACTGCTGCAATCGTCGCACTATCCTAATACCGCCGCGTTATGAGCCATTATTTCATCGACAAGCACGATCCGCGTGTGGCGGATCTCTTCCGGCGTTTGGAAAAGGCCGGCAAGGCACTGGATAAACTGGAATCCTCCGGAGGCCGGACACTCAAGGGAGAGCGGTTCGTCACCGACGAGGAATTGTCCCGGCTGCTGAAAATCAGCAGGCGTACATTGCAGGAATACCGTACGGCGCGGATCATTCCCTATTATTTGATTCAGGGCAAGGTACTATACATGGAATCCGAGATACAGAAATTTCTGGAAGATTCCCGGAAGAAATGTATCGGGGGACAGGAATGGGTATAAAAGAAGAACGGCCATCAAACGGCCGTTCTTCTTTTTCAGTTCAATATCGTGTTCATGCCGGGGGGGCTGCCAGACGACGGCGGTCGTCGTGGCCCTTCGGACAAGCCACCGTCGGAAGGCTTCGGCATTCCCGGATTTTAAGCGGAAAGCCAGCGCGGCGATCATTTCGAGCGAATACAGCTCGACAATACCGCCGTCACGGTTGCGCTCCCGGCGGTAAACCCGCTCCTCACGGAGTATGCCGCTTTTGAGTATGGAGCGGATGTTGCTCCCCACGGCAGGAACGAAGACTCCGAACAGGTCGGCAATCTGGTGGCGCGTGAGCCATACACGGTTCTCCGGCGTGTGGATTTCCACCCGCCCGTTTTCAATGCTGATAGGTTCTCTTGTCGTCATAGTCATACAAATTTATCAATTTTTGTTATACTGTTCAACCGTTTACCGTTATAATATCTGCCGTTTCCGGTTCGTCCTCCTCGTAGAGATTTATTTTCCGGCCTTTGGTCTGTTCTTTCAGACGTTTCATGTCCTCGTCCACCTTGCGGTCGGTCACTTTGGCGTAAATCTGCGTGGTGGAAATGCTCTTGTGTCCCATCATGCGGCTGACAGTTTCGATAGGCACACCCAACGAGAGCGTGATATGTGTCCCGAAATTGTGCCTCGCCTTGTGAAAGGTCATGTCGAAGCCGTATGTCCGTCCCAGTTCTCTGGTGAGCTTGATGAGATACCCCCGGCAATAGAGGTTGAAAATCCTGTCGCTTTTACGCTCGTGGCGGTATTTCTCGATGATCTGCAACGGCACGTTCAGCAGGCGGATGGCCGAGGGCGTTTCGGTCTTCTGGCGCCGGATGTGTATCCAGTACGTTCCGTCGTCCGACTGCGTGATGTCTTTTTCGGACAAGCGTTTCAGGTCGGCGTAGGACAACCCCGTGAAGGTAGCGAAGAGAAACCAGTCCCGCACCCGCTGGAGGTTGGGTTTATCGACGGGAGTTTCCATCAGCTTTTGAGGTCTTCGAGTTTCAAATGGCGGCTCTTGCGCCGGGGCAGTTCCGGGTGCAGCTTCCCGTAAGGGTCGCGCCGGAGTGTACCCTGACTGACAGCCCGCTTGGTCATTTTTTCAACCGGTAAAGATGCTCGTGTACTGTCTTGGGTTTCATTTCACGATCTGTACGCAGGAATATTTCAAAATCATCGTAGAACTCCCGGTCAAGGCTCCGCAACGCTACATCCTCCTTTTCCTTCCTTTTTTTCACGAAGGAGGCTAAAATATTATAGGAGTTCTCGTAACTTTCATAGGTTTCTTCCTTGCGATCCACGCCGACACGCTTGCGGAACTCCTCGTTATGCTCGCGGAACAAGGCAAGGAGGGTGAACGGTTTCTGCCCGATTCCTTCCACGGCGTTTTTGACCAGCTCGGCCGTCACGAAACCGAGGCTTTTACGAATATGACGGTAATGTCCGGTGATTTTTTCGGTCAGTTTCTCTATTGCCTGGTTTACCGTTCGGGCGTTCTCGCTTCGTCCGTTCGCCCTTTTGGTTTCCGGATTCCAAAGCGATGGATCGACAAACGCGTTGATATTGATCGGGGCCGACTTGGCGTCGATGCTTACCTTGCATAACAATTTACATGTTCCGTCCTTGCGGACTTTCGTGCGGTTGATGTAGAACAGCAGGGAGAACGTGCTGCGGCGTTTTATCTCTTTATTATTCGTTTCCATAATCGTTGTGAATTTGATTGTCAATGATAGATTAAATAGCTACGGAGAAGCGGCCGGCAATCTTTTCCTCTAAAGACCGGGTATCCATGTCGATCTTGTCATCGGTCACTTTGGCGTAAATCTGCGTCGTGGAAATGCGGCTATGCCCCAGCATTTTACTGACGGTTTCAAGCGGGACACCATGCGAAAGCGTGATCTCGGTGGCGTAGGTATGGCGTGCAACGTGAAAGACGAGTTTCCGTTCAATTCCGCAAATGGCGGCAATACGTTTCAGTGTCCGGTTGAGTTCGTTGTTGCTGTACATCGGCAGCAGTTTTCCTTCCGAGGCCATATCCCGGTACTTGTCGAGGATGAGCAACGGTATGTCGAGCAACGGCACTTCATAGTCGATTTTCGTCTTCTTGCGGGCGGTCTTGATCCATACCTCACCGTCCTCGGCCACTTCCAGATCCTCCGTCGTCAGGCGGCACATGTCCCCGTAAGGGATACCCGTGTAGCAGGAGAAGAGGAACAGGTCGCGGATATGGTAGAGTTTCGGGTCGTGCAGGGGTGTGGTCATCAGCCGTTGTAACTCCGCGGCGGTAAGGTATTTCTGTTCCCGCTCGGGATGTTCGGCTTCATACCCCGCGAACGGGTCGGCAGTGATAATCCCTTCCGCGATGGCTTCCCCGACAATCGTGTTCAACCGTGTGACAAGCAACACGATAGTTCCCAGGGCAAAGCGGCGCTCCGTGCGTAGGTAGAGGTCATAGTTGTCGATGAATGAACGGTTCAGGGCCGTGAAAGGAACATCCGACAACTTGTATTTCTCCTGGATGAAAGCAGCCACACAGTTACAAGCATAGCGGTAAGATTGTGCTGTTCCCTTTTCCCGGTTCACGCCGACACGTTTTTCGAAATGTTCGATGAACGTCCGGAAATAACCCAACAGGGTTTCCTGCCCGAAAGCCGTCCCCAACAACAGATTCCTTATTTCTTCAGCCGTTACATTCTCACGGGTGGCTGACAGTTCGTCATAAATGGAAATGGCTGAAGCTCGCAAATCGTCCAGTTGCCGGTTGATTTCCCGCGCGGCGTTACTTTTTTACCCGTGGCACGTCCGGATGCCCACAGTGCAGCGGGTACGGACATTTTCGCACTAAAAGCCGCTTCTGAAAATTTGCCGACAACAAGTTTCGCCATGACCGGGCAATGTCCCTCGTCATTCATTTCGCTCTTTTTTGAGGTAGAACGTAACCGTTACATCCGTCTGTTTCATAACTCTATTTTTTTTTTATGTTGCAAAATTACTTGATATATAGCTATTTACAGTTATGAAAATTATAGCGGAACAAAGAATAAAACCCCGGATGCCGGTAACATAACCTGTATTTCCATGAAAAACGGAAAAAAACGGTTATCTTTACGGGCAAAATATAGGGTTCTTTGCATGGTGAACGGTAAAACCGCAGGTGGTCAAGCGTTATTTTGCCGGATTATCCGGGGCTAAAAAAGGCAACGGATAAGTAGCAAATCTTTCTCTTAACCTTTCATTATCCTGCATTTTAGCGATTTGGAAAGGTATAGAAGAATTTGGCTTAACTCTCCTCAATACCAAACACTTACTTTATTTATCCAAATTTTGCGTCGTTGCCGATGATAACTTTTACGGGATGTGCTTGGCCGTATCACGCAATCCCGATGAATTTACACCCAGCGATTTTATGTATATCCTGCCTGACGATACGGATAAAAATACACCCGTGACACTAACCTTTCAGAAACGGGGACATATAACGGCACAGATAAAATGTGCATTGACAGATTCCAACGCAGAAATATTGCTCCTAATGCCTAATATCCTTGAATGAAGAAATGACCAAGTAAACCTATTCGAATTACATATAAAAAATGATACGGTTATTTTCAACTACATGACGACAGAGGGCGGGCAAAGAGATTTCAAATTCCCGTTAGCTGGGTTTAATGAAAAGTATTTAGAGCAATTTATATAAAGATAATTCTCGGCCATACGGTCGGGGATTTTTTATTTATAGAAATCAAAGCTACTGAAAACTGATAAAAACGGGAAAGCGGCGTGAGGGGAAAATTTTTCTCTTTTTTTGCACCGAGGTTGGGGTCGGTTCCCTTGTAAATTCAACGAATTAACCGATATAATTACTTAATATTTAATTCAATAAATGCTTATGGGGAATACAAGTTAAAAGATTTATGTATCACGACAGAAAGATTTTCTCTTAACAAACTAAAAATCTGTAAATTACAAACAATTTGCAAGCCTCAAAATGTGATACAGAGTGTGTTACAGACCGATTTTAGGATGCGAGTGGAGCACTCGGCAGAGTGCGTAACGTGAAATAGCTCAGTTGGTTACCCCAAAACGCGCAGCGTTTTGGGGGCTTGAGAGCGCAACCTTGCCAAGGTTGGGGTCGCGAGTTCGAGTCTCGTTTTCCGCTCCCGGAGCCTTTGAAAAGAGGCGGCAATAAAGAGCAAAAACCTTATGTATCAATGATATGTAAGGTTTTTTCGTTTTTGGGTTGAAGTTGTAAAAAAAGCCTGCCTGCTAAAGAGCGATGGGGTGGATACCGCAAATAGGGCGGAACTGTTTGCCGATCCCGGTTCGGGGTGGAATCAAAGCCCGGACAGAAAGATATGCTGACCGAGAGCGTATTATCCGTGCAACAGCCGCAAGAGATGAAGCCCGACACAAAGCCGCAGGTCAAACCGGAACAGCAACAGAAACCGAGGCCGCGTGTTAGAACTTACTCGCCGAGAAAACGGGGAAGGCATCTTTGATTTAATACATATAATTTCTTGTATACTTTATAAAATGCTATTTTTGGAAAAAAATCTGAAATATGTCAAATAATATAACGTCTATCACGCGACAGTTAATCGCAGATGAAATAGAAACTTCTAAAATATCTATTTGCGGAAAGTTGAATGACGCCGAATTTCTAAATAGAATATTTGATTTAGAACAATTGCCATCTCAAGACAAACGATACAAAACCGCATTTGGAGATATTAGTTGTCATTCTCGATTTGGCGACTACGAAACTATTACTTGGATGTTTAACGACAGCCGTTTTAATTTGTTACACTGTAACGATGAATTATTTATTCGTTTTATATGTGAAACACTAAATCCGGCTGTAATGCACAAACAGGAAGATTTAGATAAGCTCAAAGCTATATATAGTAGATATTTACGAGGTGATGGATATGAATTATATATTCGATATAATATTTCCTCAATGCCTATATATGGTGTGAGAAAAATAGAAACAGGCATTGATATTCAAGAAAAATCAATACAGCAATATTTAGATTCTGAATATGTCCTGTCAAAAGTAAATTTGATGAAATCTATGGTCAAAACAAATACTGATTTGGCTTTAGGCAGCGCAAAAGAATTATTGGAAATCGTATGTAAAAGTATTTTATCGGAGAAAAAAATCTCATATACAGACGATATGACCCTTTCAAAACTTTTTAAGGAAACTATCAATTCAGTAGGAATATTAGAATCATCTTCGGCCAGTAATAAAGAACAAGCAGACCGCTCAATACGCCAAATTTTGAGCGGTTTAAATAGTGTTATTCAAGGAGTTTCAGAATTGCGTAATGGGTATGGATCTGGCCATGGCAAAGAGGCATCTTTCAAAAGATTAGAGCCTCAATATGTAGAATTTGTCGTGTCAATTGTTTCAAATATAGTAGTTTTCATTTTGCAAATTAATGGAGAAACAACGCCATTGCAGAATTAATAACAATAACAGAGTGGAGATTATCTCCCACTCAAACGTTTATATTCTACAATCTGTTCTTCGCAGACCTTTTCCACAATGTCGCGGAGTAGTTCGATCTTGGGGACGAGGGCGTCGATGTCGGCTTTTGTTACAACGAATTTGTCATTGTAGCGGGCTTCCAGATAGGCGCGGCGCAGCAGGTCGAACAGGCGTTTTTCTTCATCCGTGTCGCAGGGGAATACTTTTGCCAATTCCAGCGTATAGGGTTTACATTTCCCGATCAGAAATTCAAGATCATGTTCTTTATACCCGTAAAGAATATAAACCAACGGGATAGCTTTTAGAAAATACTCGGCAGCTTGGTGAAGATAAAAAGATGCTTGGACAAATCTGTTTTTGTGGATGTTAGTAATAGCGTCATCAAAGAAATATGTAGCGCGAATATATTTGCTTGTATAATACTCTTCCGCCATTGCCTTAATCTCCGCATAGTCCAATTCTTTTGGTGTGGTTAACAGACATTCGCCCGAATCGTAGAGCATGATTCCCTTTGCGACGATCTCGACGTAGAAATAACGTCCCATCGTCAGGGCGTCGTTCAGCTTGGAGATGCTTTCGTTGATAATCTGGGGTCGGGGCAGGTTCTCGTCGTTCTTCCCGGCTGCAAACCGCTCCCTAACGCGGGCCTCTACCGTGCTTTCCCGTTCTCCCAGCCGACGCTTGGTAACGACCAGCAGATCGTAGTCGCTCATGTAGATTGTCCGCACGCCGTAGTCGCGCCGTTCGTCGCGTTCGACATAGGTATTCGCCGCATAACTCCCGTATAGGATAATCATAACGACATCTTTCACCTCGTCGCGGATCAGTGCGGCCAATTCGTGTAAATCCCGCTGTTTGCGTTCGGGCAGAAAGTCGATGGAGTTCTTCATACCTACAAAATTAGCAAGATTTTTCCAAAAACACACGGCCCGTTGGTATTAGATTCGAAATTGTTCGTATATTTGTTTCACGATTCCTTGAAGCAGTTTCGTTGTATAGGGGCGGCAGAAGCCGTCCGGGAACAAACTGGCAAGCAACTACTATGCAAACTTCAAGGAATTATCTCGATTCGGCATAGCCGACGGACATAACATATAAAGGGTAAACAACTCTTTATACCGTTAAGCAAACGTGGAAACCTCTTTCGAGAGGGTTTGAATCAGGTATAATAGTTGTCAGTCCTTGTTATGTCCTGCCCTTTACGGGCGGGGCAGGCAAGGGCGCAGGACAGCTTACTGATTCGGGTTTTCCACGACCTGCTTAACGGGGCTGCAAATGCGCCCCTTTTTTATTTCTATCCGGGGCGCACTCCCACAATCTCAACCCCGGTATTATGTCACGGCAAATCAATCGAAAAGAGGCGTTTTTGGCATCCGTCGGCCCTTGGTCGGCGGGCATTGCCGTGTCTGCCGGGGGCTTCACAAGGACGGCGGACATGGCCCTGAAATCTGGTAGTAACACGCAAGTAATCCCGTGCCCGGCCGTCCTTTTTATTATGCGGATGCGGGCGGCCGAAACGAATTCTTCAATCTGTGAAGTTGCGTCACTTGATTGTTTCGGCCCCGCATCCGCTTTTTAATCCGACAACCACAAACTATGGAACCAGCCTTTACCCTCGGCATCCTGTACGGCTGCGGCTGCGGTTTCCGCACGGCGCAGTATTTCGAACAACTCGCCGCATACTATCTGAAATCCATGTCGCGCGTCCGGGTGCTGATCGCTCTGACGGGCAAAGCCGAGCGGTCGGTTGCGGCCTGTCTTTTGGAACAACGAGCGAAGCACTCCGGGCTGGAGGTCGCCGTCGTGCTGACGGCCCGGCAATGGCGGGAATATCTGCAAAACATTTCGCACGGCAAAGCCGCCGAATGCAACCCGATTATCGACGCGGCGGATCGTCGGGAGGTGATGGAACGGTGCGCGGAGCGTTTTTCGCCTCCGGAGCTGTTCCGGCTGTTTATCGAGCGTTGCGACCTGCTCGTTTTTCAAGAACACCATGCCGGGGCACAAATGGTCGGACTGATGCGCGAACTGCTGACGGATATGGCCGTGCCGCTGCCCGTGCAGTACGAACTTCTCCATCCCGGCTATGCGAGCCTGCATTATCCGGCCGACCGGAAGCAGTACCGAATATACGGAGGCCCTTACTACGATCCCTATCAGGAGATTCGGCAGAGCGTCGCCTACCTGCGGCGCAATAATTTCGTGATCCGGGCGGAACACCTTCCGATGATCTTCGTGCGCAAATGGCAGTCCGCGCCGCCGGGGTGGTATCATTACCTGACGACCCCGGACGATACGGACATGATATTCCGCCTGCGGGAAACGCCGCGCCACGATCATCTTTCGCTCAAAGTGTTCGCATACGCCTATGCCGTAAGGCATGATATGTGGGCGGGAGGCCGGGAAACCCCGTCGGGGGTCGACGCGATAAGGCGGTTCCGGCAATTCCGGCAACTGTTGGAGATCATAGCCGCCCGGCGGGAAGCGGGGGAGCGGGTGGAATCGTTCGACCTGATGGATTTCGACGAATATGATAAAATGCTCCGCCAAAATAGATAGAATAAAAGATTTGTTTTTGTCTAAAAGACTGTCTGTCTTCGTATTGACACATAGAAATGCAGCGAGGAGCAAAAGGTGAGCTGAAAACCGAAAGGTCGCCATAACATTCTGATACATAACGGAAAGAAACTGCAGGATCGGTTTCCGGTTTCCCGCTCCAAAACAAAAATAGAATCCTTACGACAAGTTTCGGCAAGTCGTAAGGATTTTTCTTTTATACCCGTCGGCGGATCTTTTGCTTCCGCAGGGGGAATTACTTTTCCGGGATGAACAGTCCGGACATGTTCGCCTGTTCGAGGGTGAGGAGCCCGACTTTTTTAGGAATGCCGCCGGCATATCCCGTCAGGCTGCCGTCGCTGCCCACGACCCGGTGGCAGGGGATGATAATGCTGATCGGATTGTGCCCTACGGCACCGCCTATGGCCTGCGCCGACATGGTTTGCTTTCCCTGCTGCCGTGCGATTTCTTCCGCAATATCCTTATAGGTGATTGTTTCCCCGTACGGTATTTGTAGTAATATTTCCCATACGGCCTGCCGGAAGGGCGACCCTTCGGGGCCCAGCGGGGGTGTAAATCCCGGGTTTTTCCCGCTGAAGTAGCAGTCCAGCCACCGCTGTGTCTGGTCGAATACGGGGAGCTGCTTCTCTTCGTGTGCTGCCGGCAGTGTGGCGGCAAAGTATTTTTGCCCGTCGAACCAAAGCCCGGTCAGGCTGTTGCCGTCGGCGGAGACCGTTATCCCGCCGAGGGGCGACTGGTATTTACAAATGTACTGCATGGTGTTATCGGTTAAAGTAAAGGTTGGAATCTTCCGGGGCTTCTTCTCTCGAAGCTATCGTGCAACAGCCCGGGGGCGTAGTACGATTACATTTGGCATGCTTTCATCGGTTATGTGTTTGTCGTTTTGCCTTCGATATTCGGCAGGAAACCCGTGATTATCCCCAACAGGGGCAGCAGGGTGCTGATCCGAAAGATGAATTCGATGCTGGTCTTGTCGGCCAGCCAGCCGAAGAAGGCCGAGCCGAGGCCGCCGAGGCCGAACATCAGCCCGAAAAAGATCCCGGCGACCATCCCGACCTTGCCGGGCATCAGGTCGGTGGCGTAGACCAGGATGGCGGAGAATGCCGAGGAGATGACGAGTCCGATGATGACGGCGAGCACGATCGTGCAGGTCAGGTTCGCATAGGGCAGCAGCAGGGTGAAGGGCGCAGCCCCGAGGATGGAGCCCCAGATCACGTATTTACGCCCGAAACGGTCGCCCAGCGGCCCGCCGGCGACCGTGCCGACAGCCGATGCCCCGAGGAATGTGAAGAGGCAGTACTGCGCCCCCTGCACCGAGATTTCGAATTTATCCATCAGGAAGAATGTGAAGTAGTTGGTCATGCTGGCGATGTAAAAGTATTTCGAGAATACCAGTACGCCCAGGATGCCCAGTGCGAGGCGGATTTTGCGTTTCCCCAGGTGGTGTGCCGGGGCCGCTGCGGCTGCCGCGGGGCGGTTTGCGGTGACGGTGAGGCGAAGTTTATACCACCTCCCGATTCTCGAGAGGATGAGGATGGCGAGGATTGCGGCCAAAGCGAACCAGCCGATCGAGGCCTGCCCGAAGGGGATGACGACCAGCGCGGCCAGCAGCGGCCCCATGGCGCCCCCGGCGTTGCCGCCGACCTGGAATATCGACTGTGCCAGTCCTTTCCGGCCTCCCGAAGCGAGTTGCGCCACCCGGGAGGATTCGGGGTGGAAGACCGAAGAGCCGCAGCCGATCAGTCCTACCGCCAGCAGGATGGGTACGAAGCCCGGGGCGACGGAGAGGGTGAACAGCCCGAGCAGCGTGAAGCACATCCCCGCGGCGAGCGAGTAGGGGCGCGGATGGCGGTCTGCATAGAGTCCGATGAAGGGTTGCAGCAGCGACGAGGTCATCTGGAAAACCAGCGTGATGATTCCGATCTGGGCGAACGTGAAGCCGAATTTCTCCTTCAGGAGCGGGTAGACGGCCGGGATCACCGACTGCATCATGTCGTTCAGCAGGTGGGTGATGCTGATCATGAACAGTATCGGGTAGACTGTTCCGGTCTCCGTGAAGCGCCGCAGGCGTGTGTCCGTGGGTTTTGTAAGCGTCTCCATTGCTGCGGGCTATGGTTCTTCGAGTATCCGCGTGATCGCCTCCCGGGCATTCCGCACGTCCCCGGCAAGGATGTATCCGAGTAACTGCCCGTGCGTGGGCTGGGTGGCGAGCAGGCACTCCGTGTCCCTGTATATATTGCTGAACCTCTTTTTCAGATGGGCGGCCGTCGAGCGGTACAGCTCGCACAGGATTTCGTTGTGCGTGGCCTCGGCCAGGGCGATGTGGAAGTTGACGTCGGCTTCGATACAGGCCTGCAATGCCCCGGCAGCTGCGGTCGCTCCCCGCTCCGCGAGGTGCTTTTCGAGGACTGCGGCGTCGTGTGCCGTTCGCCGTTCGGCGGCTTTTTCGGCGATCGCGACTTCCAGTATTTTCCGCACTTCGTCCAGGTCGTGCAGGTCGGCGCGCCCGAGGCGCCGCTCCATCGGTTCGTCCGGGGGCGTGAGGCGTTCGACAAATGTCCCGGCACCTTGCCGTACCTTCAGGAACCCCATGTTGGACAGGATTCTGACCGCTTCGCGCACGGTCGAGCGGCCGACCCCGAAAATCTGCATCAACTCCGGTTCGGGCGGTAGTTTTTCGCCCACCTCGAATTTTCCGGACATGAATTGCCCCTGCAACCGGCCGGCCAGCTCTTCGGCCAGCGATTTCTTGCTGAGTTGCATGTTCGAACCGGGTTTCATCATATCATCTGATGTTTTGCGCGAAGGTAGGCATTAATTCCGAACCGGCAAAGTTTTCCGGGATCTTTTGCGTGCGGAAAAAGGTTCGGGCAAGGAAGCTTCACCCGCTGTGATCCGAGAAATGCGGATGAAAGTACGAATTTTCATGTGCGGCAATTTTTGCATGTTATTGGTGAAAAGCGAGGTGCTTTCAGAACGGACAAATATCTAAATTTGTAACAATGAATATAGATGAAGACGATACGAAACTTTTCAGGTTGCTCGAGCCCGGGGAGTTCGGTATCTACACACAGTCTGACGAATTACCGGTATCCGATTGTCCGGTATACCTTATGGAAGGGGTCGGAGGCATCTGCCTGTCGGGTACGGCTACGGTACAGGTTTTCAGCCATCGCTTCCGGATCGTGCGCGGGATGGTGCTTGCCCTGTTTCCCTGGCAGTTGATTTCCATCAAGGAGGTAAGCGACGATTTCGGGATCAGGTTTTTCCGCATATCGCACGATATGTTTACCGATACCCTCAGTTCCCTGTGGAGGGCCAGGCCCGGTTTCTTTTTTTACATGCGCACGCATATCGCCTCGGAGCCGCGGGAAGAGTATGTCGGGCGGTTCCTGAATTTCTGCGACTTGCTGGCTTACCGTGCCGAAAATGCTCCCGTCATCTGTCGCCGTGAGTCGGTAATGCAACTTTTGCGGGTGTTCTATTGGGACGTCTACACCATCTATCTCAATGATCCGCAGGCTGAAAAGACTGCTTATACCCATAAGGAAGAACTGGCATTCCGGTTCATGCGGACGGTCGTCGAGGAACATTCTCCCAACAGGGACGTGGCGTATTTCGCCGAGAGGCTCGGGATCACTCCGAAGTACCTGACCAACCTGATGAACGAGATCAGCGGGCAGTCGGCACGGGACTGGATCGTCTGCTTCACGATTTTCGAGATCAAGGCGCTGCTCCGGGAATCGGCGATGGACTTGAAGACGATCGTGGCGCGTGTCAATTTTCCCGACCAGTCTACCCTGAGCCGCTTTTTCCGCAGGTACACGGGCATGTCCCCGTCCCGGTATCGGAAGAATATTCATTTCTGAGCTTTAAGCCGGGCGGAAGCCCGGCTTCTTTTTTTGTAGAATGTAGGGCTGAAATGTTTTAAATGGTAGCCGTATTTGTTGTGCTTTTGGTGTGTATTTCACTAATAATATGCGATTTTCGCCCAAAGTTTGGCGAAATTGGGTTTATTTTTTTACATTTGTCAAGATAGAAATGCGGGCTTCTGCGGAATTTGCTTTCGCAGGGCAGAACGGTAGGTGCGGATGGCTGTCGGAAAAGGATGTGATAAACCAATTTTTTCTCATATGAAAAATTTACGATACCTGTGCCTGCTGTGTGCCCTCGCAGTATGCACCATGTTACCGACCGGCTGTATCGAACGGCCGGATGAAGTTCCCGGCCCGGATGACACGGCCCAAGGCGGAAATAAATACGATTACGCCACGACGCGGGATATTCCTCTTAATCTGGACTATGCCCGCAGGGGCAGCAAGGCGCTGTTTGAAATTTATGCCCAGAACCCTGTGAATGCCGTGGACGGTGCGTTTACTCTGAAACCCGGCGTAAAAGCCCTGCTCAGGGCCTATACCGATAACGACGGTAAATATTCGGGAGTGGTCAACCTCCCGACTGCCGTAGGCAAGGTGTACGTGTATAGCGAATCCTACGGTTTCCCCGCCTGTATCGAGGCCGACGTGACTGCCGGCGGTATTTCGTGCAACGTGCGGCAGTTCTACGAAAAGGCGGCCGGGAAGGTCTCCGGCGCCGCGGTTGCCGACCGGGTTGCGGCGACCCGTGCCGATGCGGCCAATCCTTATAACGTGCAGCAGCTCGGCGACTGGACTTGGGAAGGCAAACCGCTCTACATCCTCGGTACAGTGTATGGTCAGAAACCCTACCTGAATATCGCACCTGATTACGCACAGACACCTGCGGGGATGATGAACCGCATTCAGAACGTACTGATGCCGGGCGTCGACAATTCGAAATACGCCATGCCGACCGGGGTGGTCAACCTCAATGTGACGAAGGATGCCCATCTGACGCTGGTGTTCGCCGCAGAACTGGCAGCATGGCGCAATGCCATCGGTTATTATTATTATGATACGCAGAACCCTCCCCGGACGCAAGCCGAGTTCGATGCGCTGCCCAAGTACGTGGCCTTCCCCAACTGCTCTTCTTTTACGACCAATTTCGACGACCCGGACGATTTGGGGTCGGGTGGCGGCGATTGGACGGCACCCCTGTTTTTCGGCGAACAGCTGCGGCTGACCTGTTTCAGGGGAGGCAAGGCTACCGACATTTTCCCAGCCGGTACGACTGTGGGCTGGTTCATGCTGCCCGATGCGTATGAAATTTCGGCTTATGACTATACCGGAAAACTCGATATCACCGGTTCGAAACACCCGGCGCGCTATTCGAACAATGAGTTCAATGCGGGGAACGGCCGCTATATGGTCAGCCTTTACGACAAAGTGAGCGGCAAAACCGTGCTCGGCTTCGAGGATGGCGGCGACAACGACTATAAGGACGTGCTTTTCTATGTGGACTCCGATCCTGCCGATGCCATTTACGACCCCGACCGCCCGACGACCGACCCCGGTGACGAGAAGTATCCCGACGTGGCGGGCGACCCTGTGGTCGGCACGCTGGCTTTCGAGGATCTGTGGCCGAGCCAGGGCGATTACGACATGAATGACGTGGTGGTCGGGTACAGCACGACCTTCACGGTCGACAAAGACAACCGGATCGTGGCGATCCGGGATGTCGTCACTCCGTTGCACAGCGGCGGTAAACTCCGGAGCGCCTTCGGTTACCAGCTCGACATTCCCGTAACCGCCGTCAAAGGCGTGAAGATCGAAAACGGGTCTTCGACGGCCGGACTCGAAAAGAACCAGGATAAAGCCGTGGTGATACTCTTCGACGACATCGAGCAGGCCGTGGCCCGGGGGCCCGTTAGCGTCGAGATCAAACTGGACGGGAGCCTGTCGATGGACAAGGTGACCCGCAAGTCGCTCTACAACCCGTTCATCTGCGTGAGCGACAAAGGGTTTGTTCCCGGGGCCGTCCGCAAGGAAATACACCTGACCAACTATCCGCCCACGTCGCTGGCCGACCCCTATCCTTTCGGCCGCAACGATGACAAGAGCTCGCTGGACAAGGCGGGGAACCCCATCGGGCCCTATTATTATGCGACTTCCGAGTTGTATCCTTTTGCCATCGACCTGCCCGTTACCGATTACCGGATCCCGGACGAGATGGTGAAAATCGACGTCTTCTATCCCTATTTCGCCGACTGGGTGAAGAGCCGTGGCGAAAAACACAAGGAGTGGTATAAGAACTCCGTGAAATAGACCCGGTATTGCCGGTTCGCACGGAGCCCCTGCATCGCGGGGGCTCCGTGTTGTATGGGGCTGCCGGAACGATATGTGGAATTATTGTGTTACCTTTGCCGAAAAGAATGAACGAACCGAATGGCAAAGATTCTTATTATCGACGACGAAGAACAGTTGCGCAAGCTGCTGGCCCGCATCATCGCTCTGGAAGGTTACGAGGTGGCCGAGGCCGCCGATTGTGCCGGGGGGCTCAGGATGCTCCGCCGCTATGAACCCGATGTCGTGCTGTGCGACGTCAAGCTGCCCGACGGCAACGGTGTCGAGATGGTCGAACGGATCAAGCAGGCCATGCCGTCGGCCGAGGTCATCCTGCTGACGGCCTACGGCAATATCCCCGACGGCGTGCAGGCCATCAAGAACGGGGCATTCGATTACATAACCAAGGGCGACGACAACAACAAGATACTGCCGCTGCTGAGCCGTGCCACCGAGAAGGCACAGATGCAGCGCCGGCTGGCTCGTCTCGAGGACAAACTCTCCGAAGAGCATTCGTTCGACCGCATCATCGGTTCGTCGGAATCCCTCCGCAGTGCGGTCGCGCTGGCGCGCAAGGTCGCCGTCACGGATACCTCGGTGCTGCTCACGGGTGAAACCGGAACCGGCAAGGAGGTCTTTGCGCAGGCCATCCACCACGCCAGCCCGCGCGCGAAGGGGGCGTTCGTCGCCGTCAACTGTTCGGCTTTCTCCAAGGAACTGCTCGAAAGCGAATTGTTCGGCCACCGTGCCGGCAGCTTCACGGGTGCCACCAAGGATAAGAAAGGGTTGTTCGAGGAGGCCGACAAGGGGACGCTTTTCCTCGACGAGATCGGCGAGATGCCCGTCGAGCTGCAGGCCAAGCTGCTGCGCGTGCTCGAATGCGGCGAGTTCATCAAAATCGGCGAGACCCGCCCGACCAAGGTCGACCTGCGGATCATCGCCGCCACGAACCGCGACCTCGAAAAGGAGATCGCCTCCGGGAATTTCCGCGAAGACCTCTTCTTCCGACTTTCTGTTTTCCGCATCCACCTGCCGTCGCTGCGCGAACGGCCGGGCGATATCGCTGAATATGCCCGGTTCTTTGCGGCGCAATTCGCCGACAGGATGGGGCGCCGGATCGACACGATCGACAAGGGATATATCGCCGCACTGGAACGCCATGCCTGGCACGGCAACGTCCGCGAACTGCGCAACGTCGTGGAGCGCAGCCTGATCATGGCCGAAGGCAACGCCCTCACCGTCGGCTGCCTCTCCCCCGAATTCCATGCCGCGTCGTGCGACGGCTCCGTGCCCGACTCGATGGCGCTCGACGCCCTCGAACGGCACCACATCCTTAGGGTACTCGAATACACGAAAGGCAACAAGGCCGAGGCCGCCCGCCTGCTGGGCATCGGCATCGCCACGCTTTACCGCAAGCTGGAAAGTTACGGCATGAAGCCCTGACGCCGGCGCCAGGCATATCATTCTGAGACGGCCGCCTTATCATTTTGATAGGGCGGCCGTTCTTTTTGGCAGGTATGCCAAAGTCGCATCTGTTTGACAATTAGTCGCATAGTGCCGAAATTCCTGTTTTGGCACTCCCTTCGTATTCCTTTGGACACAAACCGAAAGAAGAAATCGACATGGTAATCGTGATCCTGATCCTGATATTCTGCGGCGCAATGCTGTTGCTGTGCCGGATGCTTTGCGGTTTTACGAAATTGTTGTCTAACTCAAAAAAAGAACGAAGATGAATGGAACTGTGTTGTTCCTGTTGCTGTGCGCCCTCGGGTCGCTGTGTTACTGGTTTTATTCGAAATGTGTGGATTGGTTTGAAAAAATCTGATGAAAAATGTTTACAGGACTGCTTATTCTGAGCATCGTCGGATTCGTCTATCTGATGTACGTGCTCGTAAAACCCGAAAGATTCTGATTGTCTGACCCCGAAAAAACGCAAATAAATGAATACCGAAATTTTAGGCGTTATCCTGCAATGGGTGGCTCTGGTGGTGCTTTGCTATCCGCTGGGACGCTACATTGCCAAAGTATACCGAGGTGAGCGCACGTGGCTCGACTTCATGGCTCCTGTCGAACGGTTCGTCTACCGCGTGTGCGGTATCGACCCCGCGCAGGAGATGGACTGGAAACAGTTTCTCAAGGCGCTGCTGATGGTCAACCTCTTCTGGTTCTTCTGGGGCATGCTGCTGCTGGTTTTCCAGGGCTGGCTGCCGCTCAACCCCGACGGCAACCCCGGGCAGTCGCCCGATCTGGCGTTCAACACCTGTATCTCGTTCATGGTCAACTGCAACCTGCAACATTACAGCGGCGAGACGGGGTTGAGCTATTTCACCCAGCTGTTCGTCATCATGCTCTTCCAGTTCGTCACCGCAGCCTGCGGCATGGCGGCCATGGCAGGTGTCATGAAGGCGCTGGCTGCCAAGACCACGAAGACCATCGGCAACTTCTGGGTGTTCCTTACCAAGAGCGTAACCCGTATTCTGATGCCGTTGTCGCTCGTCGTGGGTATCCTGCTCGTCATCAACGGAACCCCGATGTCGTTCGACGGCAAACAGACCATCACTACGCTCGAAGGCCAGGAGCAGGTCATCTCGCAGGGCCCCACAGCGGCCATCGTGCCTATCAAACAACTGGGCACCAACGGTGGCGGCTATTTCGGCACCAACTCGGCACACCCGCTCGAAAACCCCAATGCCTTTACCAACATCCTCGAGTGCTGGTCGATCCTGATCCTTCCGATGGCGATGGCCTTCGCGTTCGGCTTCTATACGCGCCGCCGTAGGCTCGCCGCATGGATTTTCGCCGTGATGCTCTTCGCTTATATCGCGGGCGTCGTCTTTTCGGTATGGCAGGAGACGGGCGGCAGCCGGCAGATCGACCGGATGGGTATCGCGCAGGAGCTCGGTTCGATGGAGGGCAAGGAGATCCGCATCGGTTCGGCGGCTTCGGCCATGTGGGGCATGACGACGACTGTCACCTCGAACGGGTCGGTCGACTCGATGCACGATTCGCAGACCCCGCTGAGCGGTATGCTGCAAATGCTCAACATGCAGATCAACTGCTGGTTCGGCGGTGTCGGCGTGGGATGGATGAACTACTTCGCATTTCTTATTATCGCGGTCTTCATCAGCGGCCTGATGGTGGGCCGTACCCCCGAGTTCCTTGGCAAGAAGGTCGAGGCGCGAGAGATGAAGATCGCCACGCTGGTCGTGCTGATGCACCCCTTCCTGATCCTCGTCGGCACGGGAATTTCAGCCGCCGTAGCCGCTGCCGACCCGGAGATCGGCTGGCTCAACAACCCCTCGTTCCACGGCCTGAGCGAAATGCTCTACGAGTACACCTCCTCGGCCGCCAACAACGGTTCGGGTTTCGAGGGGCTGGCCGACAATACGCCGTTCTGGAATATTTCGACCGGCATTGCGCTGATCATGGGGCGTTATTTCCCGATCGTGGGGCAGGTCGCCATCGCCGGGCTGCTCGCTTCGAAGAAATATATCCCCGAAAGTGCCGGTACGCTCAAGACCGATACGGGAACCTTCTCGCTGATGACTTTCGCCGTCATCATCATCGTCGCTGCGCTCTCGTTCTTCCCTGCGCTGGCACTGGGCCCGATCGCCGATTACCTGACTTTCTAAAATGTTACGACTATGAAACGAAACAGAAATAATTCCTTGTTCGACCGTACCCTGCTGCGCCAGAGCCTGCGCGCCTCGTTCCAAAAGCTCGACCCGCGCAAGATGGTCAAGAACCCCATCATGTTCACCGTCGAAGCCGTCACCTTCGTCATGTTGCTGCTGATCGTGTGGATTGCCGTGACGGGCAATACCTCGCAGGGGTCGCTGCTCTATAACGTCGTGGTCTTCCTGGTGCTTTTTGCCACGGTGCTCTTCGCCAACTTCGCCGAGGCCATTGCCGAGGCGCGCGGCAAGGCGCAGGCCGACTCGCTGCGCAAGACCCGTGAGGAAACCCCTGCCAAGCGGATCGACCCCGACGGACAGTCGCATATCGTGAGCAGTTCCGACCTCAGGCAGGGTGACCTCTTCGAATGCGTCGCCGGTGACACGGTCGCCGCCGACGGCGAGATCGTCGAGGGGCTCGCTTCGATCGACGAGAGCGCCATCACGGGCGAGTCCGCCCCTGTGATCCGCGAGGCGGGCGGTGACAAAAGTTCCGTCACGGGTGGTACCAAAGTGCTTTCCGACCGCATCCTGGTGAAGGTCACGGCGCGTCCGGGCGAAAGTTTCCTCGACAAGATGATCGCCCTCGTGGAAGGCTCCTCGCGCCAGAAGACGCCCAACGAAATCGCCCTGACCATCCTGCTGGCAGGCTTTACGATCGTGTTCGTCATCGTCTGCGCGACGCTCAAGCCCTTTGCCGATTACGTCGGCGCCAACATCACCGTCGCGGCGTTCATCTCGCTGTTCGTCTGCCTGATCCCGACCACCATCGGCGGCCTGCTTTCGGCCATCGGCATCGCCGGTATGGATCGTGCGCTCCGCGCCAACGTCATCACCAAGTCGGGCAAGGCCGTCGAGACTGCCGGCGACATCGACACACTGCTGCTCGACAAGACCGGTACGATCACCATCGGTAACCGCAAGGCCACGGGCTTCTATCCGGTCGACGGGTTCGGTGCCCGGGAGTTTGTCCGGCTGTGCGTCCTCTCGTCGGTGTCCGATCCGACGCCCGAAGGCAAGTCCATCGTCGAACTGGGTGCCGAGCAGGGCATCAAGACCGATCCCCTGCAACTGGTCGGCGTGCACATGGTGAAGTTCACCGCCGAGACCAAGTGCTCGGGTGTGGACATGCCCGACGGCCGCCGTATCCGCAAGGGCGCTTCGGAAGCGATCCTGCGCATGTGTGCCGAGGCGGGGCACGAATGCCCCGCAGGTATCGAAGCCACCGTGCGCCGTATCTCCGAGAACGGCGGGACGCCGCTCATCGTCTGCGAGGACGAGCGGATCAGGGGTGTGGTCGAATTGCAGGACATCATCAAGACGGGTATCCGCGAGCGTTTCGAGCGTCTGCGCAAGATGGGCGTGAAAACCGTGATGGTGACGGGCGACAACCCGCTGACGGCAAAATACATTGCCGAACAGGCAGGCGTCGACGACTTCATCGCCGAAGCCCGCCCCGAGGATAAACTCGAATACATCCGCCGGGAGCAGCGGGCCGGTAAACTGGTCGCCATGATGGGCGACGGCACGAACGATGCCCCGGCGCTGGCGCAGGCCGACGTGGGCGTGGCGATGAACAGCGGTACGCAGGCCGCCAAGGAGGCCGGCAACATGGTCGACCTGGACAATGACCCCACGAAACTGATCGAGATCGTCGAGATCGGCAAGCAGCTCCTGATGACGCGCGGCACGCTGACCACCTTCTCGATCGCCAACGACGTGGCCAAGTATTTCGCCATCGTCCCGGCGCTGTTCATCGCCTCCATCCCTTCGTTGCAGGCTCTGAACATCATGCACCTCGATTCGCCCGAAAGCGCTATCCTGTCGGCCGTGATTTTCAACGCGGTCATCATCCCGTTGCTGATCCCGCTGGCGCTGCGCGGCGTGACGTACAAGCCGATCGGGGCTTCGGCCCTGCTGCGCCGCAACCTCTTCATCTACGGGCTCGGAGGTGTCATCGTGCCGTTCGTGGGCATCAAACTGATAGATATGTTGGTAAGTGTATTCTTTTAACGTGTTGCAATTATGAAAAACCTTTGGATTTCAGTGAAGATAACGCTGGCAATGTGCCTGTTGCTCGGCGTGGGATATGTACTCGTGCTGCGCGGGGTTTCGGCCCTTGCGGGCCCCAACGGCGGGCAGGCCGAAACACTTACGCTCGATGGCCGGGTCGTCGGCGCCGCGAACGTAGGCCAGCAGTTCACCGGCGGGCGCTATTTCTGGGGGCGTCCCTCGGCCGTGGATTACAACGGCGGCGGCTCGGGCGGCAGCAACAAGGCTACGACCAATCCCGAATACCTGGCCGATGTGGAGCAGCGCGTGCAGGATTTCCTCGCGGCGCATCCTTACCTCTCCCGCGGAGAGGTGCCTTCGGAAATGGTGACAGCCAGCGGTTCGGGCCTCGATCCCGACATCTCGCCCCGCGGGGCGCAGGTGCAGGTGCGCCGCGTCGCCGCGGCCCGCGGGCTCGACGAGGCCGTCGTGCAGCGGCTGGTCGACTCGCTGACGCAAAAACCGTGGCTGGGGCTTTTCGGCACGGCGAAGGTCAACGTCCTGCGCCTGAATATCGCGCTGGAAACCCTGCAACCGAACGTCACGGCCTCGGCCGGTGTCCGGCAGGCCGGCGGGTGCGGGGAGGGTGTATCCCCGGAAAACTAATGGAAACTACATGAAACGGATATGGAAAAGAAAACTGAAAAGGATAAATATATGAAACGCTGGATCGTAATTCTGCTAACCGCCATGGCGGTAATGCTCACCGTCGACCTCTGTGCGCAGGATAGGCAGCGCGGTGTGGAAATTTCGGGTGGCACCGACCTCGTGAGCGGCTATGTATGGCGCGGTGTCTGGGAAGCGGGCGTGAGCCTTCAGCCCACGCTGGCACTGGCTGCCGGGAATTTTTCGGTGACCGCCTGGGGTTCGGTCGATTTTGCGACGACCTCCTACAAGGAGATGGACTTGACGATGGCTTATGCCCTCGGCCCCGTGACTTTCTCGCTGGCCGACCTTTACTGGGAAGGCGGCGCCGGTGACCGGGGCACAATCAGTCGTAACTATTTCCGTTTCGGTGCCGACTCCCCGCACCGTGTCGAGGCTGGGATAGCCTGGTGCATCTCGCCCAGGGTGCCCCTGACCCTGGCATGGAACACGGTACTGTTCGGCGCCGCGGATGTCGATGCCGCCGGCGACCGTGCCTATGCCACCTACATCGAGGCATCCTATCCTTTCGCCGTAAAGGGCATAGATATGAAGGCCGGCGTAGGCGTCGTACCGTGGAACGCCGTCGGCACCTATGGCATCGACCGCGATTTCTATGTGCAAAACGTCTTCGTCAATGCAGCGAAGGGCTGGACGGTAGCGGGGTCGTTGCAACTGGGACTTTTCACTTCGCTGAGCTGGAACCCGGCGGCCCAGGACGTTAATTTCGTGGGCGGAATATCGTTCCGCATGTGATTATGGACAAGGAAGGCAGTGTTCAGCGGTTCCTGGATCTGATCCGCCGCTCGCACCGGGGCAAGTTCAAAATCTACATCGGCATGAGTGCCGGGGTGGGTAAGAGTTACCGCATGTTGCAGGAAGCGCATCAGTTGCTCGACGCAGGCGTGGACGTCTGCATCGGATTTATCGAAACGCACGGCCGTGCCGAAACGGAAGCCCTCGTCGCAGGGCTTCCCCTCGTGCCGCGCCGCAGGCTCTTCTACAAAGGCAAGGAACTCGAGGAGATGGACACGCAGGCCATCCTGAACCTGCATCCCGAGATCGTGGTCGTGGACGAACTGGCGCACACCAATATCGAAGGCAGCGGCAATCCCAAGCGCTGGCAGGACGTGATGCAACTGCTCGATGCGGGGATCAGCGTCATCACGGCGGTCAACATCCAGCATATCGAGGGGCTGAACGAGTCCGTGCAGGAGATTACGGGCGTCGAGGTGCACGAGCGCGTGCCGGACAGCGTGCTGGCCATGGCCGACGAAGTGGTGAACATCGACCTCACGGCCGACGAACTGATCGACCGCCTGAAGGCAGGCAAAATCTATAAACCCGACAAGGTCGCTGCGGCACTCAACAATTTCTTCACGCAGGAGAACATCCTCCAACTGCGCGAACTGGCGCTCAAGGAGGTGGCGCTGCGCGTGGAGAAGAAGGTCGAGAACGAGGTCGCCGCAGGCGACAAGTGCCGCCACGACAGGTTGCTGGCCGTCATCGACTCCTCGGAAAAGCGGTCGCGCCGCGTGATCCGCAAGACGGCGCGCATGGCCACGCACATCAACACCTCGTTCGTCGTGCTCTACGTGCAGGGCGACCGCGAGGCCGCCGACCGGATCCCGCTGGCCAACCAGCGTTACCTGATCAACAACCTGAACCTCGCCACGGAGCTCGGCGGCGAAATCCGCCGGGTGCATTCCAACCGTCCGGTCGAGGCGATCCTCGAAACCTGCCGGGAACAAAAAATCAGTATCGTCTGCGTCGGGCGGCCCGAATTTTCATTATTTTCGCTGCTGAAGAACGCGATCGTGCTGCGTAGCCTGATCGGCCGCCTGTCGCGTATGAACATCGACCTTTTTATTATGTCATGACTATGAAAATACAAGGGAGGCTTACCCTGGGCATTGGCGTGCTGTTCGCCATGATCCTGTTGCTCGGCATCCAGTCGGTCAGCTATGTCCGCCAGCTTTCGCGCGCTACGGGCACCATCCTGGCCGACAACTATAATTCGCTGCAATACGCCGGGGACATGCTCCGTTCGCTGAACGACATCGGCCAGGATTCCGTCTCGCGGCACGCCCTGCGCCAGAGCCTGGCGCTCCAGCAGCAGAACATCACCGAAGTCAGCGAAAAGGAGCTTACGGCGGCCTTGCAGCAGCATGTCGCCAGCCTGAGCGACCCCGTCACCGAGGCCGAGATACAGACCGTGCGTGCCGACCTATACCGCATTATGGAGGTGAACATGGCGGCCATCCGGGCCAAGAGCTCGCAGGTCGAGGAGCGTGCCGACTATGTCATGTGGTGGCTGATCGTCGTGGCCGCCCTGTGCGCCCTGGTAGCGGGCGCCGTGCTGGTGTGGTTCCCGCGGATGGTGCTGCGTCCGATCGACGAGCTGAAGAAGGGGATCAAGGAGATCGCCAGCCATAATTACGGCAAGCGGCTCGACTTCACGGGCAACCGCGAGTTCGAATCCGTCGCCGAGTCGTTCAACAACATGGCGGCCAAGCTCGACGAGTACCGCCGCAGTTCGCTCGACGACCTGATGACGGCCAAGACGCGGATCGAGGCGATCGTCAATTCGCTCCACGAACCGATCATCGGTCTCGATCCCCGGAAGACCATCCTCTTCATGAACCGCGAGGCGCTGTCGGTGCTCAACCTGCCCGAAACCGTCATCGGGCGCGATGCCGCCGAGGTGGCGCTCGCCAACGACCTGCTCCGGCGCCTGCTGCGCGAGCTTTACGGCGAGAAGAAAAACGCCGGGCAGGAACCGCTGAAGATCTATGCCGACAACAAGGAGAGCTATTTCCAGATGGAAGATACGCCGCTCTACATCATGCCGGTCGGCAGCCGGGAGCAACAGTTCGTCGGCAACCTGATCGTCCTGAACAACATCACCAAGTACAAGGAGCTGGACTCGGCCAAGACCAATTTCATCTCGACGGTTTCGCACGAGATGAAAACTCCCATCTCGTCGATCCTGATGAGCCTGCAACTGCTCGGCGACAACCGTCTCGGGCCGCTCAACGAAGAACAGAAACAACTCGTGGGCAGCATCCGCGAGAGCAGCGACCGCCTGTTGAATATCACGGGCGAATTGCTCAACATGACGCAGGTCGAGTCCGGGAAACTCAGGCTCATGCCCAAGGTCGTGAAGCCTGTCGAGCTGATCGACTATGCGGTCAAGGCGACACAGGTGCTGGCCGAGCGTTTCCGCTGCTTCGTCGAGGTGGAGTATCCCGAGAAGATTTCGAAACTGTTCGTCGACAACGAAAAGATCGCATGGGTCATCACCAACCTCCTCTCCAACGCCATCCACCATTCCCCCGAGAATTCGCGCATCATCGTCGGGGCCGTGCAGCATGAAAAGGCGGTCGAGATTTTCGTGCAGGATTTCGGACGGGGCATCGACCCGCGTTACCATAAGAGCATTTTCGAGCGTTATTTCCGCGTGCCGGGTACCAAAGTGCAGGGCAGCGGGTTGGGGCTGGCCATCTCCAAGGAGTTTGTCGAGGCGCACGGCGGTACGATCTCGGTCGAAAGCGGGATCGGCAAGGGAAGCCGCTTTTCGATCCTGTTGCCGGCATAGCGCCCTGCCGGGGAGGCCCCTCACAGCGCGCCGAAGCCGCAGGCATCGTGCCTGCGGCTTCCCCGTTTTCGTTTGCCCGGACGGAATTGTCCGGTGTGGCGACGGCAGGCGGCAGCGGGAAAGAAATAAAATTCGCATTTTCCCCGGCTTTCTCCGTATTTATTTATTTTGCCTGTTGCAGACGGCCAATTACCGTAGAAAAAAGCTTGTTTAAAGTAAAAATTATTATCTTTGCGGGAGTACAGCACCAAACCAAATAATCATTGCGAATTATGGTCGATTCTTTTTTGGGACAAGCCGAAGAAGGCAATAAAACCGCTCTGCTGAAACTGCAGTTGATCGGACACTACATCATGGGAGGGGATTTCAGTATCACGGATCTGAGCCATGAAATGAACCTGTCGGTGCCGACGGTCACCAAACTGGTCAGCGAACTGATCGAAGAGGGCTTCGTGCACGATTTCGGGAAGCAGGGCACTGCCGGAGGGCGCCGGCCCAACATCTACGGATTGAACCCTTATGCAGGTTATTTCGTCGGTGTCGACATCAAGAAGGACATCATCACTCTGGCGATCATCAATTTCAAGGGGCAGGTCGTCGACATGCGCGATTGCGTGCCGTTCGTCATGGAAAATTCGGTGCAGGCGCTCGACCGGTTATGCGACGTGGTCAACGGGTTCATCGCCAAGAGCAAGATCGACCGTGCCAAGATTTTTTCGGTCGGCTTCAACCTCTCGGGGCGGGTCAATTCCAAGACCGGGTACAGTTACAGCTATTTCTTCGTCGAGGAGGAGCCGCTCACGATGCTGCTGGAGAAACGCCTGGGCTGCAAGGTCTATGTCGAGAACGATACCCGGGCGATGACCTACGGGGAGTACATGTGTGGCGTGGGTAACAACGAGGATACGATGATATTCGTCAATGCCAGCTGGGGTTTGGGCGTCGGGCTGGTCATCGACCGCAAACTGTTCTATGGCCGGTCGGGATTCTCGGGCGAGTTCGGGCATTTCCCGCTGCTCGACAACGAGGTGATCTGCCGGTGCGGCAAGCGCGGCTGCCTCGAAACCGGTGCCTCGGGCTCGGCCGTGCACCGTATATTCATGGAGAAGCTGGCGCAGAAGCGTGTTTCGATGCTTTCCGACAAGTACAATCGCGGCGAGCAGATCCTGTTGGAGGATATTCTCGAAGCGCTGGGACAGGAGGACGTGCTTGCCATCGAAGTCATGGAAACCGTCGGGCATACGCTCGGCAAGGCCATGGCGGGGCTCATCAACCTCTTCAATCCCGACCTCATCGTGCTGGGCGGGACGCTGGCCGTGGCCAAGGATTATATCATGTTGCCGCTTAAGAGTGCCATCAATAAATATTCGCTGCAACTCGTGAATAAGGATACTACCATAAAACTCAGTAAGTTGGGTGAAAAAGCTGGGGCCGTGGGCGCCTGTATGCTGAGCCGTAGCAAGATGCTGGGGCTGATGTAGTCCGGAACCAAAAAAATTAGCTATAAAGAGAAGTCCGTAGCCTTACGGACTTTTTTTTATACCCGTTATTGCCCGATATTACCTGTCACAAATGTTTTTTTTGGTCGATTAGAATAAAAAAGACTATAATATTGCCTCATTGTAAATTTATTTATTATATTTGCATAGAAAAACGATAAAATTTACTTTATTTTATGCAAACTATAAAATCCCGTCTGATATGAAAACTTCGAGTCGAAGGAATTTTCTTAAGAAAGTAGCTGTGACGGCGGCTTCGGCTGTCGCCGTCCCCGGACTGGTCAAGGCAGCTTCGGAGTTGGGTGCAGAAGGGATGGACGATGCCCTGGCCGCATCCGCTCCGGGGCACGGCGGGCTGATCGTCCCCAAGGGGGAGGGGTTGCGCATCACGGGTACGTTCCTCGACGAAATCTCGCACGACATCCCGCACCAGAACTGGGGCGAGAAGGAGTGGGACGCCGATTTCCGCCATATGAAGTCGATCGGCATCGATACGGTGATCGGGATTCGCTCGGGCTACCGCAAGTTCATCACCTACCCTTCGCCCTACCTGCTCAAAAAAGGGTGTTACATGCCGTCGGTCGACCTGCTCGACCTGTTCCTGCGCCTGGCCGGCAAGTACGGCATGAAGTTCTACTTCGGGCTTTACGACTCGGGCGAATACTGGGACACGGGCGACATGTCGCATGAGGTCGAACATAACAAATATGTAATCGACGAGGTGTGGAACATGTACGGCCGCAAATACGAGAGTTTCGGCGGCTGGTACCTGAGCGGCGAGATCAGCCGTGCCACCAAGGGTGCCATCGGGACGTTCCATGCCCTGGGCAAACAGTGCAAGGAGGTTTCGGGCGGGCTGCCCACCTTCATCTCGCCGTGGATCGACGGCAAGAAGGCGGTGATGGCCAGCGGGAGCAAACTGACCAAGGAGCAGGCTGTTTCCGTCGAGCAGCACGAATGCGAATGGGACGAGATATTCGACGGGATTCACGATGTGGTGGATGCCTGTGCGTTTCAGGACGGGCATATCGACTACGACGAGCTGGATGCGTTCTTTGCGGTCAACAAACGCCTGGCCGACAAGTACGGCATGCAATGCTGGACCAACGCCGAGTCGTTCGACCGCGACATGCCCATCAAATTCCTGCCCATCAAGTTCGACAAGCTGCGCATGAAGCTCGAAGCCGCCATGCGTGCGGGCTACGACAAGGCCATCACATTCGAATTTTCGCATTTCATGAGCCCCCAGTCTGCATACCTGCAGGCCGGGCATCTCTTCGACCGTTACAAGGAATACTTTAACATCCGTTAGCCGATGAAATCACAGACGAATACGGGATATGTGGCATTCCTGTCACTGGTAGCCGCCATAGGCGGGATTTTGTTCGGGTACGACACGGCGGTCATTTCGGGTACGATATCCGGTGTGGCCTCGCAGTTCTCGCTGGACGCCATGCAGCAGGGATGGTTCGTTGGGTGTGCGCTCGTCGGTTCGATCGGCGGCGTGGCCGTGGCCGGAGTGCTGAGCGACCGTTTCGGGCGCAAGCTGACGATGTTGCTGTCGGCCGTGCTGTTCACCGTTTCGGCCGTCGGCTGTGCCGTCAGTGCCGACTTCACGCAACTGGTCGTTTACCGCATCGTGGGCGGCGTGGGCATCGGCGTGGTGTCGATCGTTTCGCCGATGTATATTTCCGAGGTCGCCGTGGCGCGCTGGCGCGGGACACTCGTGTCGCTTTACCAGCTGGCCATCACGGTCGGGTTCCTGGCGGCCTACCTCGTGAACTTCCAGATACTCAAATCGGCCGAAACGGCCGCCTACGCCTCCCCGTGGATGCAGAAGATATGGGTTACGGAGTTGTGGCGCGGCATGTTCGGTGCCGAAACGCTGCCTGCGTTGCTCTTCTTCACCGTTATATTCTTCATTCCCGAAAGCCCCCGCTGGCTCGTGCTGCGCGGCCGCGACGTGCGTGCGCATGCCGTTTTGCAGCGTATCTACCGTTCGTCGGAAGCCGCCGACGAGGAGATCGCTGCCGTTCACGGCACGGCTTCCGCTTCGTCGAAGTCCGAATGGCGCGTGCTGTTCGAGCCGGGTATCCGCAAGGCGGTCGTCATAGGCGTTTTCATCGCCATCCTGGGGCAGTTCATGGGCGTGAACGCCGTGCTGTACTACGGCCCGACGATCTTCGAAAATGCAGGGCTGTCGAGCGGCGATTCGCTCTTCTCGCAGGTGCTCGTGGGTGTGGTCAACATGCTGACCTCGGTGCTGGCGCTTGTCATCATCGACCGCGTGGGACGCAAACAACTGGTCTACTGGGGTGTGTCGGGCATGATCGTTTCGCTGCTCTGCATCGGGTTCTATTTCATGTGCGGCGCGGCGCTGGGATTGCCCAGCGTATTCCTGCTGGTGTTCTTCCTGGCCTATATTTTCTGCTGCGCCGTTTCTATCTGCGCCGTGGTGTGGGTGCTGCTCTCGGAGATGTACCCCACCCGGGTGCGCGGGCTGGCGATGTCGATCGCCGGGCTTGCGCTGTGGGTGGGCACCTACCTCATCGGGCAGCTGACGCCCTGGATGCTCGAAAACCTTACGCCCGCCGGCACGTTCTTCCTCTTCGCGGCGATGTGCGTCCCCTATATGTTGATTATCTGGCGTGCCGTTCCCGAAACCACGGGGCGCTCGCTTGAAGAAATAGAGAAATACTGGCAAAAAAATGAATAACACGAATAATGAATCCGGTGCTGTGCGCATTCAGGCCGGAGACCTCCGTCGTCTGGATCACCTCCGGGACATCAATTTAACAACCGACACTATGGATTTTCAGAAACTGGCCGGCGAGTATAAGTCGGAGCTGCTGGACAGCGTCCTGCCGTTTTGGCTCGAACACTCCCAGGATAAACAATACGGGGGGTATTTCACCTGCCTCGAACGCGACGGCAGCGTCTACGACACCGACAAGTTCATCTGGCTGCAAGGCCGCGAGGTGTGGCTTTTCTCGATGCTCTATAACAAGGTGGAAAAACGCCCCGAGTGGCTCGAGTGTGCTTTGCAGGGTGCGGAGTTCCTGAAGAAATACGGCCATGATGGCAATTACAACTGGTATTTCTCGCTTACGCGCGACGGCCGGCCGCTGGTCGACCCCTACAACATTTTCTCGTATACGTTCGCCACGATGGCCTTCGCGCAGCTGGCCATCGCCTCGGACGACGCCGGGTATGCCGCCATCGCCAAAAAGACTTTCGACCGGGTGCTCGAGAAGCGTTCGAACCCCAAGGGCAAGTGGTGCAAGGCACATCCGGGGACGCGTCCGATCAAGGATTTCGCGCTGCCGATGATCCTGTGCAACCTGTCGCTCGAAATCGAGCAGCTCATCGACAAGCAACTCATCGACCAAACGATCGAAACATGCCTGCACGAGGTGATGGAGGTCTTTTACCAGAAAGACCTCGGGCTTATCGTCGAGAATGTCTCGGCGGAAGACAATTCGCTGGTCGACTCCTTCGAGGGACGCTCGGTCAACCCGGGGCATTCGCTTGAGGCGATGTGGTTCATCATGGACTTGGGCAAGCGGCTCGGTCGTCCCGAACTGATCGACAAAGCCGTGAAGATTGCGCTTTCGACCATTGAATACGGCTGGGACAAACAGTACGGCGGCATATTCTATTTCATGGATCGCCTCGGGCGTCCGCAGCAGCAGCTCGAATGGGATCAGAAACTGTGGTGGGTGCATATCGAATCCGCGATTACGATGATCAAGGGCTACCAGCTGACGGGCAACAAGGAGTGCCTCGCGTGGTTCCAGAAACTGCACGATTACATGTGGACGCACTTCAAAGATCCGAAATATCCCGAATGGTTCGGTTACCTCAACCGCCGCGGGGAGGTACTCCTCCCGCTCAAGGGCGGCAAGTGGAAGGGGTGTTTCCATGTTCCGCGCGGACTTTACCAGATATGGCAGATCCTCGAACAATGCAAATAGGCGGCTCGTTCCCGATGCCTGATAAACGATTTGCCGGCCTCAAACGGTGCCGTGATATTTAAAAGAAACGAAACAAGCATGACACGTATAGGATTCTTACTTTCGGCGGTGTTGTCCCTCGCAATCGGGCACGTACGTCCCGCACAAGCCAAAACGATACGCCGCACGGTCGACGTGCTGGTTATCGGCGGCACGACTTCGGGCACTTCGGCGGCCATCGCCGCGGCGCGTCAGGGGGCGGCCACGCTGATCGTCGAACCCACGCCCATGCTCGGGGGGATGTTCTCGGCGCAGGGCGTCCCGGCTGCCGACGGTAACCACCACCTGCCCTCGGGGCTGTGGAACGAATTTCGCGAGGCTTTGCGCGCCCATTACGGCGGGGCCGAAGCGCTTGCCACGGGCTGGGTGAGCAACACGCTCTTCGAGCCCCATGTGGCGGACAGCATCTTCAGGGCGATGGCTGCGGCCGAGCCGCGGCTCGAAGTCCTGCACGGGTATGTGCTCGATAAGGTATACAAGCGCGGCAACTGCGTGACGGGCGCCCGTTTCTCGCGTAGCGGGGGCGACAGGCTCGAGGTCTCGGCTCGTATTACGGTCGATGCCACCGACCTGGGCGATGCGCTGCCCATGAGCGGTACGCCCTACCGCATCGGCATGGACGCCCGTGCCGATACGGGCGAGGCGCTGGCGCCTGCCGAGGCGAACGACATCGTGCAAGACCTGACTTTCGTCGCCATCCTCAAGGATTACGGCAAGGGTTCCGACAAGACCATCCCCCGCCCCGAAGGGTACGATCCTGCGGAGTTCGCTGCGGCCTGCCAGACCGCTGCGGGGCAGCCGATCCCGGCGGAGGCGATGCTCAACTACGGCCGCCTGCCCAATGGCAAATACATGCTCAACTGGCCGGTCAACGGCAACGACGTCTACATGAATATCGTCGAGGTGCCCTATGCCCGGCGTGACGCCGCGCTGCGCCCCGCCCGCGAGAAGACCCTGCGGTTCATCTACTATATCCAGCACGAACTGGGTTTCAGCCACCTGGGGATCGCCGATGACGAGTTCGGCACCGCAGACGGATTGGCATACCTGCCTTACCACCGCGAGGGGCGGCGCCTGGACGGGGTGATCCGCCTGACGCTCGATGACGTGGCGGATCGTTACGGCCGCCCGTCGGCACTTTACCGTACCGGCATTTCGGTCGGCGACTATCCCGTCGACCACCACCATGATTGCCGTCCTCAGATCGGGAAGATACCCTTCCCGCCCGTGCCGTCGTTTTCGGTGCCGATGGGGGTGATGATCCCTGCCGGGACGGACAACCTGGTGGTTTCGGACAAGGCTATATCGGTTTCGAACCTTATCAACGGTTCGACGCGCCTGCAGCCGGTAGTCCTGCTCACGGGACAGGCCGCAGGGACGTTGGCGGCCATCGCCGCCCGGGAAGGGTGCACGCCCCGCGAAGTTCCGGTGCGCAGGTTGCAGGCCGCCCTGCTGGCGCAGGATGCGTATATCGCGCCGTTGTACGACGTGAAACCCGACGACCCCGACTTCGCGATGTTGCAGCGCATCGCAGCGACGGGCATCCTGCGAATGACGGGCGAGCCGTTCCAGTGGGCGAACCGCACGTGGTTCTATCCCGAGCGCGGGATCTCCGTCGGTGAGTTCAGCCGCGGCCTGCACGACTATGCGCCGCAGGTCGAAGTGTCCGACGACCCCGCGCCGCTTACGGCGTCGTCGGCTGCCGCCATGCTCCGCAAGGCCGGTGCTGCCGTCGCTGCCGACGGTACGGAGCCCCTGACGCGGCGCGAAGCGGCGCGGATGACGGACGAAGCGCTGCATCCGTTCGACCGCGACGTCGATTTCGAAGGAAACCTGATAAAATAACGAACCATGAAGAAACTCATCCTCCTGCTGCTGGCCGCTGCCGTCGCGACGACCGCAGCCGCACAGGCGCAGCGCGATACGCTGACCTTCAACAACGACTATTATTTCTCCAAACGCAATGTCGAGGAGCTGGTGCCGGTCACCGGGCAAAACATCGTGATGCTGGGCAACAGCCTGACCGAACGCGGTTTCTGGGCGGAGTATTTCCAGGGGAAACGCGTGCTCAACCGCGGCATCGGCGGCGACTGCATATCGGGCATGATCAACCGCGTGCAGCCGATCGTCGACGGACGACCGAAGGCTATCTTCATCATGGGCGGCGCCAACGACCTGCTTTTCTCGAAGATTTCGAACGAGAAACTCCTGCAGCAATACGAACGCCTGCTGGACATCATTGCCCGGGAGACACCCCGCACGAGGGTCTATATCCAGAGCCTGCTGCCGCTCAACGAGGCGCATAACGAAGCCTTCATGAAGGGCAAGAATGCCCGTTTCGCCGAGTTCAACGCACTGCTGCGTGCGATGGCCGAACGCCGCGGGCTGACCTTCATCGACATCTGGAGCGCTATGCAGCGCAACGGGGAACTGCCCGAAGAGTACACGTTCGACGGCATCCACCTCAAGGCGGCGGGTTATGCCGTGTGGATCGAGAAGATCAGGCCCTACGTCAAATAAGCTGTCCGGATGAAACGTCTGTTTTTCGCGCTGGCATTGTGCGCGGCGTCGGGGGCCTGCATGGCCGGCGGCGACATGCGCTTCTATGAAGCCCGTTCGGACAAGATCCGCTTTACCGGCCGCGCCGCCGAAAACGGCGACGGCAGCCTGTCGTTCGACTGGAGCGGTTGTCATTTCACGTTCCGTTTCGACGGCAGTCGCTGTGCGATGCGTGCTGCGGATACCGGGCGTAACTACTACAACGTATTCGTCGACGGGCGCCTGTACGGTAAGGCGACCGTCGAGGGAGCCTCGTCGTGCGTGCCCCTCGCCGAAGGGCTTGCGCCGGGGCCGCATACCGTGACGGTGCAGAAACGCACCGAAGCCGAGCAGGGGCGCACGACGCTCTACGGCATCGAGGCCGACGGTGCCTTGCTCGACCTGCCGCCCGCCCCGTCGCGGCTGATCGAGTTCATCGGCGACTCGCACACGTGCGGCTACGGTACCGAGGGGAAAACCGCCTCGGAGCCTTTCACCCCCGAGACCGAGAACTGCGACCTGGCATGGGGCTGCATCGTGGCGCGCTGTTTCGATGCCGATTACGTGCTCACGGCCCATTCGGGGCAGGGGATCGTCCGTAACTGGGCCGATGAAAAGGAAACCTCCGACCTGACTATGCGCCAGCGCATCCTGCGGACATTCGACATGACCGACTCGCCGCGGTGGGATTTCCGGGGCTACAAGCCCGACATCGTGGTGATAAAACTGGGCACGAACGATTGCAGCACGGGCATTACACCCTCCGAGGCCGCCTTCGGCAAGGCTTTCCGCGAGCTTTACGGCGCCCTGCGCGAACATTACGGCTCCGTGCCGATCCTTTACGTCATCCCCGACGGTGCGGAGGCGTTCTATCCCTATATGCAGTCCGTCATGGCCGGCCTGGAGGACGGCGACCTGCATTGCGTCATGCATTTTACGGGCATCACCAACCAGGACGGCGACCTGGGGGCCGGGTACCATCCCAACCACCGCGGACACCGGAAGTTCGCCGCTGCGGTCATCCCCTACATCTCGACGATCATGGGGTGGGAGATGCCGATGGAGGTCATTCAATAGCTACTGAAACGATGAAAAAACTGTTTTTTACCGTCCTTGCCCTTGCGGGTTTGCTCTGCGCCGCTGCGCAAACCCAGGACTGGGCGAACTTCGGCCGCTTCGAGCAGGCCAACGGCCAGGTGCGCAATCCGAAGGTCGTCCTCATGGGCAACTCGATCACCGAACTGTGGATCAAGACGCATCCTGACTTTTTCGCCGCCCGCGGTTATGTGAGCCGCGGCATCAGCGGGCAGACCACCTCGCAGATGCTCGTGCGCTTCCGGGCCGACGTGCTGGACTTGCACCCGCAGGTGGTCGTCATCTGCGGCGGGACGAACGACATAGCGCAAAATACCGGTTACATATCGCTGCCGCATATCCTGGGCAACCTCGTGTCGATGGTCGAGCTGGCGCGTGCCAACGGCATCGCCCCCGTGCTGTGTTCGTTGTTGCCCGCGCGTGAATTCGGCTGGCGCAAGGAGTTGGAACCCGCGCCCCTGATCATCGAGCTGAACGCCATGATCCGCGAGTACGCCCGCAGGGAGAATGTCCCCTATGTGGATTACCACGCGGCGATGTCCGAAGCGGACGGAGGCATGGTAGCGGCCTATACCTACGACGAAGTCCATCCCACGGCCGCGGGGTACGACGTGATGGAGAAGATTCTGCCGCCCGTCGTCGACGCGGTGCTGAAGAATCCGAAAAAGTATCGGCGGCGTTAATAGCCGGCAGGGGCAGAATTATAAGAGGGCCGGGGAATGCTTATTTCCCCGGCCCTCTTATTCTTGCAGGCAGATCGCAGCGGCCTTCCGTTATTTTGCCCCCGTGACCTTATTCCCGGAGCAGCAATACACAGCTGCCCGGTGCGCCGGCCTTTATCTTCAGTTTATTCCGCCCGGCGGCCGAAATACGGATGCCGCTGTTCTGTTCGGCCGTTCCGAAATGCCGCAGGTCGAGGTATCCGGGCAGTGCCAGCGTCCTCTTGCAAGCCCGCTTGCAGTCGATGAACACGGCCGTATGTCCCCCGACGCTGCCTTCGTAGCACAACAGGTCGGCATCGTCGGCGATAGGCGTCTCGAACCAGGTGTAGACACCCCGCCAGCAGGTCTTGTCGCCGTTCTCCATCCGTTTGTTTCCGATGAGCTTGTGGTAGCTCTTGCCGTAGGGCGCATAGATGAAGATGTCGTCCTGCCCGTCCAGCAGCGCGTGGTCTCCCAGCCCGTCGGGCAGCAGCCAGGTCGATTGGTACCCCTGTCTGTTCTTTTCGACGTAGCGCCGGAAAAGGGGGTGCTCCTGTTTGGTGAACGTCGATGCCTTCGCCACTTCCGTCCAGTCCGTGTAGGCCCCGCCCGGGGTGAGTACGTGCGTCTCGCCTTCGAACATCGACTGCATCCCGTAATAGATGGCGATGGTTACGGGCGCGGCGTTGCAGAACCGGTGCGAGGCCGTGACCTCGATGTTGTTGCGGCGGACAGTGTATGTCACCGATTCCCGGCACAGGGTGTCGCGCAGTTCTTCTCCGCCCGCGGCGTTCCGGTAGGGGCGTGTCGGGTCGAGGATTACGTTTTCGGCCTCGACCGTCACCCGATTTGCCCATAGCGTCGTGTCGCCCTCGATGCGGTTGCCGTCGGCTAGCAGGGTGTAACCCTCGCTGCGTGCCGTGCGCGCCGTGCGTTCCCTGTATTTGTGGTTGCCCCCGCACCACCCGCATCCGGGGATGGCGAAAGGCCCGATGTTGTCGCTGTACGTCGAGTTGAGCAGGACGGCGGGTTCGGCCTCGGGCTGCGTGGTGGGAAGCGCCGTCCTGTTGCGCGTGATGCCTACGCGGTAGAACGTGTAGAGCTCGTTGAACATGCACCGCCTGAACCAATAGGTGATATCCGTCCGTTCGTCCAGCTTGGCCGAAATATAGAGGTCGCCGCCCTGGCGTTTGACATACATCGCTTCGGAATAGGGGCGGTCGCATCCTTTTTCCTTGCCGCGCTTGGAGGCATCCTTGCCGGTACAGAGCGCCGTTGTGGGCGCCATGCTGCCCAGCAACAGCAGGCAGGTCATGATTTTCAAATGTTTCATCGTTGCGTTTTTGTAGGGAAGCGATGCATCCGGGCGCGTCCCGGGTGCATCGCCTGTATACCGGGGCATCCGATGCCCGGCCCGCTTACTTGCGGGTGAGCTTCAGGAAGAGGTCGGGACGGTCTGTGGTGATGTAGTTGACCCGGTTTTCGATGGCCCACATCATGTCGGCCGGGTTGTTTACCGTCCAGACGTTCGAGGCCATCTTCAACGCCTTGATGTCGTTGAGCCACGTCGGGTTGTTCAGGTATACGCCGTAGTTGAAATCGCAGCCCGTCAGCCCCATCGCCTTCAGGTCTTTGGGCAACGTGCCGCCTCCCAGGTACATCAGTTGCGTTTTGGCGGGAGCCAGCCGTGCCAGCTCTTTCATTACGTGGAGCGAGAACGAGATGTAGGTCACGCGTTTCGAAAGCCCGTACCGGCCGACCATCTTCACCACGGCCTCGGCCGCTGCGGTTTCCGCCTCGGGGGTGGCGTGGGGCTTGAGTTCCAGAACGAGGTGTACCTTCGTATCCTTAGCGGCCTCGAGGTATTGCGCCAGCGTGGGCATCGGCTCCCCGTTTTCGAGCTTGAGCGTCGTCAGCACGGTCGAAGGGGTGCTCTGTACCTCGTATCCGTCGTGCCAGCCGTCGTGGTTGAGCACCGGAACGCCGTCCGAGGCCATCCATACGTCAAATTCCACGCCGTACACGCCCAGCTGGTCGGCCTTGAGGAGCGAGGCGATCGAATTCTGTGCCGAGCCGTCGGTGTGCCAGAAGCCCCGGTGTGCGACCACGCGGGTCTTGTTCTTCATCGGGATGCCGTATTTCAGGTAGCGGCGTGCCTGGATGATCCGGGCCAGGCGATCCATCAGGGCCTTGTCTTTCGGGTTGTCCGACTCGTCGAGGGTCAGTACGCCGCGGTTTCCGCAGTAGTAGGCGACGGCCGAAGAGTTGAAGACGTCGTTCTTTTCGAAGTGGTTGATATAGGCCGCCATCCGGTCGTGCGACGAGTTGGGGATCGCCGCCGTGGCCTTCTCGTCGAATTCGAACTCCATGGCCATCCCGTGGCGGCGGGCCGTGGCACAGGCCTCGTCGAGGCGGCTGTCGGGGATCGAGTGGTTGAAGAAGTGGTTGGGCTGCTGGTAGGCCACGTCGAAGCCCAGGCGTTTCCACTCCTCATGGCCTTTGGCCTGCCAGTAGGGAATCCAGTAGAAAAGCTTGCCTTCGGAGTGGATGTATTCGCTCAGCGGAATGGTGAGCTCCGCGCAGTGGTGGGTGTCCTCAGCGACCCAGTAGAAGCCCGAGAGTTCCAGGTGCTTGAATTTGGCGGCCTTGAAACGTTCGACCAGCTCCCCGATGTACCATTTGGTCGCGGCGATCTGATCCTCCTCTTTCGAGAAATCCATCTCCCGGCCGTCAATCTCGCCCCAGTCCTTCTGGCCGCGGATCGCTTCGGGAAGCCCCAGTACGATTTGATGCCTGAAGGCGGGCTTTCCGAGCTCTTTTATCTCCTGTCCGATGCACCGGTCGAGTGCCGAAAGCGACTTGCCCTGCTCGAAAATCCGATCCAGCAGCCACTCCCATTCTGTCCTGCGGGCGTTGAGTTTCTCGTAGCCCACGGTGTAGTTGCGTCCCGAGCCGTCCTTGAACTCGAGGAACAGGAAGCCGTCGAAGAGCCAGTCTTTCGAGCCGTCGGCAAACCGGTGTACGACATAGGGCCGGAATTCATCGACCGTCCAGTCCAGCCGGTGGCTGCCGCCCTGGTAGATCAGAGCCAAATCCTGAATTCCGGTCGTCCGGTAGCCCTGCTCGGCGGCGGGTTTGCCGGACGCGGCGGGCTGTTGCCGCAGCGGGTTGCCGATCACGAACCGGCAGAATTCATGGAACAGTTCTTTGTCCTTTGCGGCCGTCGATGCCCACAGATCGTAAAAACGGTTGGTGCCGTGGTAATAGCTCAGCGGCTTGCTTCCGTATACGCCGTGTTTTTTCGCTCCTTCCATATACTCGCGGAACCTTTTTTTGTAGACGTCGGAGTTCTGCTCCCCCTCGAGGATGTTCTCGTCGAATTCGAATTCCATCGCCAGGTCGTGCGCCTTGATGTCGGAGAAATAGCGTGACAGCGGCCTTGCGCCCTTGTCGTCCCAATAGTGGTTGGGCTGCATGTAGGCGTAGTCGATGCCCATCTCCTTCCATTTGGTGTAGCCTGCGGCACGGTTGTAGGGTATCCAGCAGAAACTCTGGTTGATCGAATGCAGGTATTCCGCAACCTGGGGGATGACCTCTTCCGACTTTTTCAGTTCGTGGCAGTAGCCGTCGCCCGGCGTCACGATCTCCTCGGAGATGGGGTAGAACCCCGCCAGTTCGACGTACTGGTAATTCCCCTCGTCGAAGCGCCTGCGCACCTGGTCGATATACCATTTGCAGGCCGCAACGCGGTCGGCACCCTTGGCGAAATCCATCCGCCGCCCGTCGAGCGAACCCCAGTAGGTCGTCGACTCGCTCGTGTCGTCGTACTTCTGGTAGATGATCGGGTCGGGCATTACCATGACGACCTTGCGCTTGGCCGGGGGCGTGCCCAGCCGCTGTGAAGCCTCCTTTACGGCCGCTTCGAGGGCGTTCACGCCGTTGTCGCCGTCGAACCAGTAGTCGATCAGCTCCTTCCACTGCTGTTTGCCGGCCGAAATGCCCTGGCCCCGCAGCACGCCTACCATGTAGGCGTATTTACCCCCGTCGGGGCGGCTGCTGTCCTGGAATTCGAGGAAGAGGAACCCGTCGAAGAGCCAGTGCTCCCTGCCCTCTTCGTCCACATAGGTCACGAACGGGGTGAAACGCTCCTTGTCCCAGCGGTACGGGGTGCGGTGGTGGCTGCCACCGTAGCACAACACCAGGTCGGTATAGGACGGTATCGCGTCGCGTTCCTGTTCCCAGGCGTACATTTTCGGTTCGGAATCGCGGGTTGCCGGGGCCGCGTCGCCCGTGGGGCCGTTCGCCGCTGTGGCGGGCGTATGGTTTGCGGCCAATGCCGCTAAGAGGGTGCAAAATGCGAAGGTCTTGAGTTTTTTCATCTGTTTACGGGTCGTTAATCGTTATTTGCGCATCGGGTTGTCGAGTACGAAACGGCAGAATTCGTGGTAGAACTCCCTGTCTTTGGCTGCCGTCGATTTCGACAGGTCGTATAAGGCGTTGGTGCCGTGGTAGTAGCTCAGCGGCTTTGTGCCGTAGACATTGTTCAGCCTGGCTCCGGACATGTATTCGCGGAAACGCTTCTTGTAGGTGTCGCAGTCGGGATTGCCCTCGAGGAGCGCCTCGTCGAACTCGAATTCCATGCCCAGGCCGTTGGCCTTGACGTCGGAGAAGAACTGCGACAGCGATTTTTGTCCCTCCCAGAAGTAGTTGGGCTGCATATAGGCGTAGTCTACGCCCAGCTGCTGCCATTTCTTATACCCTGCGGCGCGGTTGTACGGGATCCAGTTCAGGGATTGGTTGATCGCATGCAGGTATTCCGCGAGCGGAGGGATGATCTCGTCCGATTTCTTCAGTTCGTGGTTCCAGCCGTCGCCCGGCGTGACGAGTTCCTCGGAGATGATGTAGAACCCCGCCAGGTCGATATACTGGTAGTTGCCCAGGTCGAAACGCCTGCGTACCTCGTCGACATACCACTTGTAGGCCGCGATGCGGTCTTCGGCCGTCGAAAAGTCCATTTTGCGGCCGTTCAGCTCGCCCCAGTAAACCGTGGAGCCGGGGTCGCCCTTGCCGTTGCCCTTGCCGTCGTAAACCTTGTAGATGATCGGGTCGGGAAGTACCATGATGACCTTGCGTTTGGACGGGGGTGCGCCCAGGCGTGCCGAAGCGTCCTTCACGGCTCCTTCGAGGGCATCCATGCCGCTGCCGCCGGCGAACCAATAGTCGATCAGCTCTTTCCATTGCGTCTTTCCGGCCGAGAACCCGTAGTCCTTCATCAGCCCAACCATGTAGGCGTAATAACCGCCGTCGGGACGGCTGCTGTCCTGGAATTCGATGAACAGGAAGCTGTCGAACAGCCAATGTTCCTTGCCCTGTTCGTCCACGTAGCTCACGCTCGGGGCGAAACGCTCCTTGTCCCAGCGGTACGGGGTGCGGTGGTGGCTGCCGCCATAGCACAGCACCATGTCCGTATAGGAGAGTATCCCGTTGCGGCTTTGTTCCCACGGGTACATCTGCGGGCCGGGGGCGTCGGTGGTGAACCGGACATACTGCATCTGGCTGTATTCGCCCGAGTCGTTGCAGGCCACGGCGAAGACCGTGTAGGTCGTCTGCGCCGCCAGGCCGTCGATCTCGACCGTCGTCCCGGTGTATTGCGTGCCGTTCTGGGCGACGCTCTGCGCCGTTTCGGACGTAATGACCCCTGTGGCCTTGTATATGATTTTGACGGACGTGGCGTTCGTGCGCTTCATGTTCAGCGTCACCGAGTTGGCGCCCGACGATGCGATCGTCATGCTCAGGGCCGGTTTCGGGCCCCCGGAGGGTTCGTCGTCCCCGTCCCCGCAGCCGATGAACGACAGGCAGCAGAGAAGCGTGAAAATGATTCGGTAATTCGTCATGGGATGTCAGGTTTTTTTATTTGTTTCCCTTCCCGGTGTGTTGCGTCCGTACCGGGTTGTTTACGACGAAACGGCAGAATTCGTGGAAGAACTCCCTGTCCGTTTCGTCCGTGGAAACCGAGAGGTCGTAGAGGGCGTTGCTCCCCTGGTAATAGGCCAGCGGGCGGGTGCCGTAGATGCCGTGTTTCTTTGCGTATTCCATGTATTTGCGCATCCGTGCCCGGTATATGTCGCTGTGCGGATCCGCGCTGAGGATCGAAGCCTCGAATTCGAACTCGATGCTCGTCCCGGCACGGTTGATCTTCATGCAGGCGGAATCCAGGTCGTTTTCCGGCTTCCAGTAGTGGTTAGGCTGCATGTAGACCTGGTCGAAGCCGAATTTGCGCCAGTCGTCATGGCCGCGGGCGTCGTAGAACGGAATCCAGCTGAACGTGTAGTTGAGCCGGTGGAGGTAGTCCGCGATCTCGGGGAGCAGGATGTCCGAACGGGTCAGATGGTAGCTGTACTCCGTGTCGTGCGGCTGGGCGGCGATCTCGCGGATCCAGTAGAATCCGGCCAGGTCGATGTATTTGTAATCGCCCTGGGCGAACCGTGCCCGCACCTGGTCGATGTACCATCTGCAGGCCGCTACGCGGTCTTCGTTGCTGTTGAAATCCAACCGGCGCCCGCCGAGTTCTCCCCAGTAGGTCGTCGTGGTGGTCGTGTCGATGTAGTGTCGGTGGATGATCGGATCGGGGATCATCATGATCACGCGGCGTTTGCAGGGCGCTTTGCCCAACCGTGCGGTGGCCTCCTTGACGGCCTGTTCCAGGGCGTCGACACAGTTGCCCTTTGTGAAATAGTAGTCGATCAGCTCCTGCCACTGTTCCTTGCCGGCCGATACGCCCGTGTCGCGCAGCACGCCCGTCATAAACGAGTAGGCGCCGCTGTCGGGGCGGTCGACATCCTGCGATTCCAGGAAGATGAAGCCGTCGAATAGCCATTGTTCCTTCCCTTCGGGGTCGACGTAGGTGACATAGGGGGCGAAGCGCCCCTTGTCCCACAGGAAGGGATTGCGGTGATGGCTGGCACCGTAGCATAATACGGCATCGGTCGTGGTCGCCGGACTCTTGTGTTTCCTCTCCCACGGGTACAGCTTGTCCTTCGGGCCTGCGGTGCCGGTCGGGAGCGTGAAAACCAAGGCTGTTACCACTGCAATTGCTACTGTAAAAAGTCTGCGAGTCATGTCTTGTCGTTTTTATCCGACCCCGGAGCAGTCTCTTCCGTCCGGGGTCAATATATCCGTTTATGGGTTATTTCCTGTCCGTTGTCGGTCGTTGTGCCCGTAACGGATTGTTTATGATGAACTGGCAAAGTTCGTCGAACAACTCCCGGTCGGCCTCGTCGTCCGAAGCGTGGAGGTCGTAGAACCCGTTGGTGCCATGGTAATATGCGAACGGCCGTTTGCCGTAGATGTTGCGTCGTTTGGCGTAGTCGATGTAATCGCGCAGCCGCGCACGGAATGTTCCGCTGCCTTCGCGTGCGTCGAGCAGCGTGGGTTCGAACTCTATTTCCATGCCGATGCCCAGGCTGTCGATCTGTCTGCAAACCTCATCCATGTCGTTCTGCGGCTTCCAGTAATAGTTGGGTTGCAGGTAGACCTGGTCGAACCCGAACTGCTGCCATACGTCGTACCCGCGCGAGCCGTAGTAGGGTATCCAGCTGAACGTATAATCCAGCTTGTGGAGGTAGTCGGCGATATGCGGGAGCATGATGTCCGAGCGGGTCAGGTGGTAGCTGTACTGCGTGTCCACCGGCCGGGTGACGATCTCGCGCAGCCAGTAGAATCCCGCCAGCTCGACGTGTTCGTAGTTGCCCCGGGCGAACCGCTCCCGTACCCGGTCGATATACCATTTGCAGGCGGCTATGCGGTCTTCGTTCCTGCTGAAATCCAGCTGCTGGCCATCCAGCGCACCCCAATAGGTCGTACTCGACGTCGTGTCGATATAGTGCCGGTGAATCACCGGGTCAGGGAGTACCATGATGACCTTGTGCTTCTGCGGGGCTTTGCCCAACCGCGCGGCGGCCTCCTTCACGGCCTCTTCGAGGGCCTCGACCCCGTTGCCGTCCGTGAAATAATAGTCGATCAGCTCCTGCCATTGCGCTTTGCCGGCCGATTCGCCCGTGTCACGCAGATGCCCCGTCTCGAAGGCGTAGAGTTCTGCGTCGGGGCGGTTCGTGTCCTGGAATTCCAGGAAGATGAACCCGTCGAAGAGCCAGTGCTCTGTGCCCTCTTTATCGACATAGGTGACATAGGGTGCCAGCCGCTCCTTATCCCACAGGAAAGGGGTGCGGTGGTGGCTGCCGCCGTAACATAACACGGCATCCGTGGGGGGTTGCAGGTCTCTGCGGTGCTGCCCCTGCGGGTACATAGTCCGGGAACAACCGCCCGCGAGAAGCAGGCATCCTGCGGCCGCTGCGAACGGAACGATATTTTTCAGGAATTTGAGCATCGTAGTCGGTAAGTCGTAATTCGTAAAATTAAAATTAATCCCGTTGTGAAAGAGAATGAACTCACAACGGGATTAATTATTCAACATCTGTCGTTAGAATCCCAGACCCTGTACGTCAGCCAGTTTACCGCGGCCATACAGATAGTCTCCGGTTTGGGCGTATTCGGGTTTGACAATCACGAATTTCAGGTAACGGCCTGCGATCGTTTTCTGGACTGCATAGTCATAGGGCGTCGGCACACCTGTCCAGTTGAAATCACGCTTACCGCTGGCTACCAGATTCCACTGGGTGCTTGCACCGCTATACTCTTCGGCCGTGTAGATCTCATAATCCCGGTAATTACCCTGGTGGGTCGAGTAATCGCTGATCCGGAATTTCGTGAACACCTGCCGCTGTCCCATATCCACGACGAACGTTATCGGGAATTCGATTTGAGTGGCGAACCAGGATATCCATTCGTGGCCGGCGGTAATTTCCCCATCGAACAGTTTGTCGGCTGTATACTGCATGATCCATGCGGCCCCGCCGTTGTTCGGGTCTTTTGCATAGCAGTTATCCTCGCCTTCGAGCAATTTCCACGGGCCCTTCAGTTCCTTGTCCATCGAGAAGGGGACATACATGACCTCGGTGGTGACGGTGATACCGTCCAGCGACGCGGAGGTGATGCGCACCGGCACGAGCAGGTCGCCCACGATATCGAGGTTGCTGCCCGTGAACAGCTTGTCGGAGTTGATCTTGCCCGAGAACTTGGCCGTCGTCTCGCCTGCTGCGATCTGCGAGCTGGCGGCGTCCAGCCTGGCGAACCCTTCGGGCGCGGCCAGGTAGTTCGTCCCGTTGGCCTGGTTGTAGGCCTCCACGAGGCTGTTGTCGATCGCGTAGTTCACCGTCAGATCCATTGTCGTGATGGCATTGTCGAGCACGATGTTGCCGTCGAAGGTAATCTCCTCGTGCGTAGCGGTGGGGTGGAACGGTGTTGCCAGTTCCTTCTCCATGCCGATCGAAGCGCGCTTGGGGTTGATGATCTTCACATTGCGGTTCGCGTCGACGGCCAGCGCGTCGTTGACCGTGGTGAGCTCAAGCGGAATGGCATACTCCGTACCCTCGCCGAGGGCGAAGATGGCTGCGTCATCCCACGTAACCTCGACGAATTTACGGGTGTCGCCATCCGAGAACCCGATCGTCGAAGAGGAGAGTTTGTAACAATTCGCCGGCAGCACCGCGTAGTTGGTGCCGTTGGCCGCGTTGTACTCGGCCAGGGCAGTTTCCGAGACGCTGAGGAGCGCTTTGGCGCTTTGCTGCCCCTTGCCGTTTTTCAGTATGGCGAATTCGTATTTCCCATTATAAACCGATACGCCTGCATATTGTTCCTCATTGACGAATGAGAGCGTATCGTCTACCATGAAGTTGTTGCGATTGTCCTCGCAGCCGGCCAGAGCGGCCGAAGCAAACAGTCCTGCAATCAACAGTTTCCACATATTTATTTTCATAGGTTCGAGCATTTATTAATGTCCGTAATTCTGGGTCATATTGGTCATTTCGGCCATCTGTGCCGCATTGATCGGGTGGAGATAGTCCTTGTCGCGGAATACGGCCGGGGCGCCGACGTAGTCGGTGTGTACGCGTTCGTAGGACTCTTCGTACGTGGTGGCGCTTACGTGCAGCGTCCAGTTCTCGCTCGGGTATTCTTCCTTGGCGATCATCCAGCGGCAGGCGTCGTAGTGGCGCATCGCTTCCAGTCCGAACTCTACCATGCGTTCTTTCTGGATGCACCAGCGGAGCAGCTCCTTGTTCCCTTTGATTTCGGGGTAAGCGACCTCGATCTTTTTCAGTCCGACACGTTCGCGCACCTTGTTCAGGTATTCGAGCGCTGCGGTCTCGTCGCGCTGGGGCTTTTCGTTGCAGGCCTCGGCGTAGTTGAGATAGATTTCCGCCAGGCGGAAGGCCGGATAAACCGTTTGCATCGAAGTGTAATCCTTGGCTTCGCGCAGCGACTTGTTGGTTTCGAGCAAACGGCGCCATACATAGCCTACGCGGGTGATACCGCCGCCTTCACCAGCATTCCACTTATTGGTGCAAGCATCGTTGTTGTAGCAGGTGAACTTGATATTCTCCGTCTTGTTGGGCCACCAGAAACCGTTGGGTACGAGGCAGGCGTAATAACGGGGATCGCGGTTGATACAACTGTTGTGGGCCTTGATGCCGTCGCCCCAGTCGATACCGGGCTGTTTGTACCCTTCGGTGAAGCCGGTGGCCAGATAACCCGATTGCGGGTCGACGATGGGTTTCGACATGTCGTTCTCACCCTGGTAGCCTGTCACGGGATAGCGTCCGGTCGTGTACATGGGATAGCTGTCTACCAATTTCAGCGAAGGTTGGATACCGCCGTATCCCTGGTAAACGACACCCGATGCGCCGCCGCTTGTCATGCCGGGCATGGCGCATGCCAGCAGACCTCCGGTGCCGCCAAGCCACGAATAACTGCCCGAGCGGCTCCACCAGCCCCAGATGGTCTCCTTGTTCCAGGGCTTCAGCCTTACGCCCTGATAAGAGGACATGTAACGCGTGAACTCATCGGTCTGTTCCGTATCCTTGTAGAGATCGTACAAACCGGTCTCAGCCAACTCGATCACATCCCAGGCTGCCTGTGCGGCTGCCTCCCATTTGGTCTCGTCTTTGCTCTGCGGGAAGAGGAATTCCCCGCGAATGTTCTGCATCTGGCCTTTGTAAAGGTCGCACCCGTTGTATAACGGCGATGCTGCGTAAAGCAGTATGCGCGATTTCAGCGCCAGGGCTGCACCGCGCGTAACACGGCCGGCCCACTGTTTGCCGTCGATACCGATGTCGTCGGTGCGTACCGGCAGGTCGTTCTTGATTGCGTCGAGCTCCCCGACCATGAAGTCGATGTTCTGCTGTACGGTGTGGCGGTCTACGCTCTTGGCGTCGATCGTCTCGTCGGCGATCTGGTCGCCCCAGATGAATACCGGGCCGTATTGGCGGAACAGCAGGAAGTAGTAGTAGGCGCGCAGGAAGCGGGCCTCGGCCTTCATATAGGCAACTGTCGTCGGGGTGTCTTCCTTGTCGAGGTCGATATATTTCAGGAAGATGGAGCACTGGTTGATGCCGATGTAGTAATCCGGCCAGTAATTGAAGTTGGTCGTGGCGCTACTGTAATTACCGGTTCTGAACTGGGTGTAGTAGACCCACTGGTACCACGAGAAGAGCGCTTCGTCGGAGCGTCCTACCGTCCAGCCGTGCATGCCTACGACCTCTTCTTCCTGGGGAATGTAGGAGTAAAGGTGGCTCAGGTATTTCTGGACTTCGGTTTTTTGCCGGAAAATATCCTCGATCTTGGCCTGGTCGTCCAGTTCCACGTCGAAGAACGACTCGCAGGAGGACAGCGTAAAGGCCAGTAAGAGGGCGGTTGCGAATATTCGTATTTTTTTCATAGCTTATCCTTTTTTAGAAGTTGACGTTTGCACCGATTGCAAAGGTACGTATAAGGGGGTATACATTACCGTAATTCGCATTTACCTCAGGATCCCAGAGCTTGAAATCGCTGAATGTAACCAGGTTCTTTCCCTGGATATAGAACCTGATCTTGGACAGGCCCCATTTCTTGGTCATGCTTTCGGGGAGTGTATAGCCGATCTCCGCGTCTTTCAGACGCAGGAAACTCATGTCGCGCTGCCAGTAGGTCGAAAGTTGCTGGTTGTTGTCCACCTTGTTGAGCGACAGACGGGGGTAGGGTGCGTTGGGATTCTGGTTGTCGAGCGTCCAGCGGTTCTTGGCCACATCCTCGAAAATCTGTCCCATGCGGAGGATCGTCGACGAAGCGCCGAAGAGGTTCTGGCCCTGGATGATGCGGGTCACGTGGCCCACGCCCGAGAAGAATACCGATACGTCGATGCCTTTCCATTTGAGGCTGGCGCCGAAACCGTAGTTGATCTCCGGTACGAGCGTATAGCCGATGGCCACCTTGTCGAAGGTGTTGACCACGCCGTCGCCGTTGACGTCGCGATACTTGATGTCACCCGGGCGTACGGTACCGAAATCCTGCTTGGGCCAGTTGGCGATATCCTCTTCCGACTCGAACAGTCCTTCGGCAATCAGGCCGAACTGCTGGTTGTTGGCAAAGCCGGCGAGGTTCTGGTATTTCCAGATCTGGTCGGGTTTGTCGTCGTAGAGTTTCTTGTTGCGGTTGTAGGTGAAGTTACCGCGTGCCGATATGCTGAAATCCTTGTTGAAGCTGTGGTCGAATTCGAGCGACATGTCGAAACCCTGGTTCTTCATGCGGCCGAGGTTGACCCACTGCGCCGTTTTCGTGCCGACCACCGACGGGGTGGATTCGCGCTGGATGAAGATGCCTTCGCGTTTCTCATAGAAATAGTCCGCCTGGATCTTGATCTTGTTGAACAGCCCCAGTTCGATACCGACGTCGGCCTTCGTCGCCTCTTCCCAGGCAACGTCGGGATTGCCGTACTCGCCGGTCGAATAGCCGGGCAGGTAGGTTTGTCCCATGTCACCGAAAGTGAACCCGCCGGCATTGGTGTTCATGGTCGTATTGTAGGCGAAGCGGCGGCTTCCGCCGATTTCGTCGTTACCGATCTTACCGTACGAGGCGCGGATCTTCAGGATGTTGATCTTGTCGCGCAGCGGCTCCCAGAATTTTTCGTTGCTGATCATGTATCCTACGGCGTAGGAGGGGAAGAAGCCGTAGCGCTTGCCGGGAGCGAAATTCTCCGAACCGTTGTAACCGAAGTTGAACTCGGCGAAATACTTGTCGCGGAAGGCATAGGTGAAACGTCCGGCGATACCCATGTTCTTAGTCGGGTAGGCGTCGATGTAATTGAGCGGCCTGTTCTTGGATTTGCTGCGTACCGAGTAGAGGAACATGCCGCTTACGCGGTGGTCTTCCGCGAAGAGGCGCTCATAGATAAGCGAGCCCTCGAAATTGATGGCCGTCGTACCCGAGGAGTCCGATGTTGCGAGCTTCATATAGTTACTGCCGTTGGGATTGGCAGCGGTCAGCATCAGTTCGCCGTTTTCATCGCGCCCGGTGGCGTAGTAGGTTACCGGGGACATTGCCCGCTCCAGGAGGGTCGCATTCTGGGCGTCCCATGCGAATTTCACATTGGCTTTCAGTCCGGGGGTAATGATGTCCGAGAAATCCTGCGTAAGCGACAACAGGGATTGCGCCACCATGGTGTTGTAACGTCTGTATCCGGTGTTGTTCAGCATGTTGTAGGGGTTGACCGAGCCCGACTCCTGCGGGATCGCCAGCATGCCGTTGGAATATACGGTCGGCGTAGCCACGGGGGTTACGTACATCGTATAGGCGTACAGGTCGTTCGTGCTCGTACATGGCGCGTTCTTGGTGGTATACTGCGTAGACAGCGAAAGACCCAGCTGCGTCGACTTGGTAATGTCGATGTCGATGTTCGAGCGGAAGCTGTACTTGTTGAAGTTCATCTGGGCATCGTAACGGTCATTGTCCGCGACATTGAACATACCGCCTTCCGTGTAGTAGGATGCCGAAACGTAGTAACGGATTTTCGGGGAGCCGCCCGTGACGCTCGCGTGTACGCGCCCGGTCATGGCCAAGTCCTTGAAGATGGTGTTGACCCAGTCGACGTTCGGATAGAGGTCGGGGTCGCGGCCGCTCAGGTACATCTGGCGGGCATAGTCCGAAATCGGCATCTCGGTGCTGCCGCTGTCGCGGTAGAGTTCGTTGTAGTAGTCGATCCACTGCGAAGCGTTCGCCAGCTCGGGCAACTGGACAGGCTGCGTAATGCCGAATTCGGCCTTGACGCGGATCTGGGGCGCCGTCATTTCGGTGCCTCGTTTGGTGGTGATCAGGATGATGCCATTCGCACCGCGCACACCGTAGAGGGCGGTCGCCGTTGCGTCCTTCAGGATGGAGAACGTGGCGATGTCGTCCGCGTCGACAAAGTCCATGTCGCGCTCGATACCGTCGACGAGCACCAGCGGGGTGGTTTTGGCACCGAACGTACTCTGTCCGCGGATCCAGAACTCGGCGCTCGATCCGGGTTCGCCCGTACGCTGCATCACGACGATACCCGCCAGTTTGCCGGCGAGGTTCGAGGAGAGCGAGCCGCTTGCCACTTCCAGTTCGCCGGCGTCGATGGTGTTGATGGCGCCGATGATACTCTCCTTGCGCTGTTTACCGTATGCGACTACGGTTACCGCCTCCAGTTCGGAAACCTTGCGCACCAGCTCGGTCACGATGTTGGTCTTCGTTCCGACGGGAATGCTCTGGGTTTCATAACCCAGGTACGAAATCTCGATTACATCGGTCGGCTTTACGTCGATCGAGAAGGTACCGTCATTACCCGTGATGACACCGCGGGTACTGCCCTTGACGATCACGGTGGCTCCCGGTACACCCGCCTTGGTCTCGTCCAGGACGCGTCCGGTCATCTTGACGTTCCCCCCCCCTTGCGGGGCGGTAACAGACGATTCCAGGCTGCTTGCGGAATACGCAAATTCGGGATTTGCGCTCAATTCCGTAACCGATATAAGCCCCAGTATCAACACGAATGACCGGAGCATTATTTTACAAAAGAGCTTTTGTATAGTCATTGTCATATTTCCTCATTTATAATTACTTAATGTAGATTTGTACGGTTCGGGCGTCGGTCGGGCGCCCCGGGCCCGTACGTGTTGGATTGATCCTTGCTTGGCTAGAAGCACTTTGGATTAGTGTTTTTCAGGAAGTCAATAGTTCGGGTCTCGTCTGTTTTACCATAGGCACGTTTTAGTTTTTAGGTATGGTGAATAATTAGTCGGTTGTATAATTCGTCTGCCGATATGGCCGTCAATGCCGAAAGAACTTGATATACGACAACATACGGCCTGTGTGGTACTTTTTTTTCTGTGAAATTCAGTTAAAAGTATTCATTATCCGGCAATAAATATAACAATAAAATTATTATCATTACTATTTTTGATAAGTTTTTTTACTTTAAAGGGGTGCGGTACGATTTGCATGTCCTTGGATTTGTGTGTATAATATATTGATTTTCAATATATTGTTGGTGTTTTTAGGGCTGTGAAATATTTGTGAAAAAGTAATGTCCTTTTTATCAGCTACTTGGCTTTGGGCTAACGGATTAAGATGGTCTTGGCTGTTAAAATTTTGTAATACAATATCTTATATTTTTATGTTTCATCTCTTCTCGAATCATTCCTGCCGGGAAATAGTTGCCTCCCCTGATTTTTGCCGCTTCAATGATTCGAAAAGTTTTTTACTGTTTTTGGGTTTGTAAGTAAAATATTTTTGCTTATTTTTGCCCTGTAAACTTTCGGGCTTACCGGCTAACAGGGTATACCTATGTATATTATATTTGCCGTTTATGCCCGCATCCGGCTACGCCGGCCGCACCGCATGGAACTGCGCTGAGTTGAAAATTCAATAAAATACCCGGAATAAATGATGATTAGAAATTGTTGTATGCTGGTGGCGGGCCTCCTGCTACACACGCAAATATTCGCACAGGATAAAACGGCCGCAAGCCGTACCGGCGAAGACTACACCCTGTCGAACGGTGCGGTCGAGGCCGTTTTCAGCGGGAGCGGAAGCTTCGACATCGAGAAACTGGTGCTCAACGGGAAACAGGTCGTCGGAGCAGGCAAGAACGAAACGCCGTGGATCCTGATATACAAAGGCCCCCAGGGGGAAAACCCGGAGTTGAAACCCGAGCACGCCGTTTACCGCGGGGTACAGGTGCGCGATGACGCCCTGGCCAAAACTTTGGTGTTCACGTGGGAGCTGACGCTGGACTATTCGCCGGTGAAATATCCCGTGCGGATGTACGTGACACTTCCCGACGGCGGCGAGCTGCTGCAATGGAACATAGAGGCCGACCTGCCCGCCGGGTGGCTGGTCACGGATCTGAAATTCCCCAATGTCGTGATCGAACGCCCCGAAGACGGCAGGATCATCACCACCGAAGGCTGGGGCGTCGAGAAGCCGCTCGACATCGCCACGTTCGAAGCCCGTTACCCGTCGCATGCCTCCGCCATGCAGTTCCTCGTGGTACACAATGCCGAGGGTGCGTTCTATTACGGGACGGAAGACCGCCGCGGCTGCGGAAAGACCTATTCGGCGCAGTGTACGCCGACGACGGTTACGTTCAGCGATGCCATCCCCGCCTCGGCCGGATGGATCGCGGACGGGACGTTCCGCCTGCCGTGGGTCTCGGTCACGGGTTTCACGCCGAAGGGTTGGGAAGATGCCGTTGTCAGGTGGTACCGTCCGTTTACCTTCACGACCGAGTGGGGTCGTAAGCCGCTCGCCTCGCGCAATATCCCGCAGTGGTGTTACGATGCCGACGCGTGGGTGCGTGCCAAGCATGTGACCGACCAGACGTACGATGCTGTCCGGCGTGCCGCCCGGTATTTCGGGCAAGGGCTGGGGGTGCACTGGTATTTTTGGCATCATTACCCCTACGATACCCACTATCCCGATTACCTGCCCGCACAGGAGCGTTTCGCAGGGATGGTGCGTGACGCCCAGCTTCTGGGGGCGCGTGTGACGCCCTATATCAACGGCCGGCTCTGGGATCCGGCGGCCGACAGCTATAAGCGCGACCGCGGTTACGACGCGTCGTGTCGTAAACCCGACGGGTCGCTCTATACCGAGATTTACCCCACGTCGAAAGTCCTCAATACGGTAACCTGCCCTTCGACGGATATCTGGCACCGGAAGATCATCGAGCTGGTGGACAGCCTGCAACACGCGGTCGGGGTGAACGGAATCTATATCGACCAGATCGCTGCCGCCGCGCCCGAACCCTGTTGGAACGAGGCGCACGGCCACCCGGTCGGGGGCGGCGATTTCTGGTACGACGGCTACCGCAGGCTTATCGGCGAGATCCGCGCACACCACCTGCTCGAGGACAGGATCCTGACCAGCGAGGAGAATGCCGAGTGCTATATCGACCTGTTCGACATGTTGCTGGTCGTCAATACGCCCCATGAGGAGGACAACTGCATCATCCGGCCGGTGTTCCCGATGGTCTATTCCGACCGTGCCGTCACCAGCGCCTTCACCTATACGCCGAGCGAGGCGGATAAGATGTCGCTGGGCGACTTCCGTTACGAACTGGCGAAGGCATTGTTGTGGGGTTCGCAGATCGGGTGGGTCGACCCCGTCCCGCTGATGTCGGAACAGGCCGTCAGCGAGGCGCGTTTCATGAAGACGCTCACGGATTTCCGCCGCAGCCTGCACGATGTCGTGTACGGCGGCCTCTTCATCCGCGAGCTCACCCCGGCGGGCGACAACCCCATCGTGAAGATTCCGGGGTTCGGCGATGACGCGTCGGTGCTGGCTGCCGAGTGGCGGAAGCCGGACGGCCGCAAGGTCTATATCGTTGTCAATATGGATGAAAAAAAACATAAGGTTTCGTTACCCGGCGTGGACAAGCCCTTCGATGTGGCGGGTGCGTCCTGCAAGCGTATTGATTTGTAACGGGTAACGATGTCCGGGCAGGGCCCGGACAGGTTGGGTAGGAGAGGGTGCCCGGCGTAACGCACGCCGGGCACCCTTGTTTTGCAGGGGGGCTTGCCCGCCGGAATCCGCGTGATCGACCGCAACCGCATCGTCTTCGCAAGGAGTATATCCCTGTCTGCGGGAATTACAGGCGGCTGTTCCGTGATTTCCTCGCGGCGCGTTCCCCGATGCCCGGGACGAGCAGAGAACCGCGGGTTTATTCCATGTAAGTCATGACGTTGCCGCTGATCTGCTGCAACGATATTTCACAAACCTTCGTATTGTATTTGGCCGTGAGGATGCGCTCTTCGGCATCGAGCAGGCTCTTCTGCGCTTCGCGCATCTCGATGCCCGGCAGGTCGCCCAGCAGGTAACGTTCCATGGCGATCTCGTAGTTCTCCTTGGCGGCGATCAGGTTCTCCTTTTCCAGTTGGATCACCTCGAGGTTGTTGCGGTAGGCCTGCCAGAAGTTCGACAGGTTGGCACGCAGCGACTGCTCGAGCCTTTCGCGCGTGAGCTGCGCATTTTCCACGTCGATGCGGGCGTTGCGCTGCTCCCGGCGGCGGTTGCCGTCGAAGATCGTGATGCCGAGTTTCACCCCGGCGTTCAGTCCCAGCGTTCCGCGCGACCGGGTCGTCCCGTTCCCGAAACGGTTGTAGGTGTAACCGTATCCCGTCGTCAGGTTCAGGTAGGGGTAGTTGCGCGCCTGCACGGTTTTCAGGTCGAGTTCGGCCAGCACATTGTCATGCCCTGCCAGCAGCAGCGAGGCATTCGTGTCGAGCGTCTGCGCCAGCAGCTCCTCCCATTTGAGCTCGCCGTTGACCTCGATCACCGAGTCGCGGATGCAGAGCATTTCGTTGACGTCCTTGTTGGCCAGCAGTTCGTTGATGCGGATGCGCGAAGCCGAAACCAGCTCCTGCTGGGACATATATTTCGAACTGTCGGCATTGAAGTCCACGCGTGCCTGCAACAGGTCGAGGCGCGAGAAATTGCCGACGCTGACCCGCGCTTCGGTGATGCGCAGCCGCTCGCGCGAAAGCGCCACGGCATAGCGGAAATTCTGCAGGCGCAGCGTTTGCTGGACGTAATTGTAGTATTCGGCCGTCAGGCTGGCTACGAAGTCCTCGATCGTGATGCGGGTGCGGACAGTGCCCATCTCCTGCATCTCTTTGAGCTTTTTGTAGTTGGTGCGGATGCGGAATCCGTCGAAAATCGTCCAGTTGAGGTTGATCCCGGCGTTGAACGTCTGGTCGTAGATGCCGTTGTCCGACCATGCGTCCCCTTCGCGCGGTGTGGTGCGCTCGTTGTCCAGCGCCCCCGAATAACCCGCCTCGAAGTCGATCGTCGGCACCATGCCGGCATTTGCCGCCGTGGCATTGTTGTCGCTGATGCGCTCCTCATTGCGCACGATGCGTATGTCGTAGTTGTTTTCCAACCCTATTTCCAGGCACTTGCGGAGGGTCAGCTCCTCCTGTGCCGCCGCCGTTGCGAAAATCCCCGCGGCCAGGGCCGATAAAATCACTCGTTTCATTGGGCTTCCTTATTTCTGTTTCTTACTCCGGTCTGTCGATACGTAGCTGTATATTGCCGGGACGATGTAGAGCGTCAGCAGGGTGGATACCACCATACCGCCCACTACGGCGATACCCATGGCGATACGTCCGTTGGCACCTTCGCCCGTGGCGACGGTCAGCGGCAGCAGGCCGAGGATGGTCGAGGCGCTCGTCATCAGGATCGGGCGCAGGCGTTGCAGCGAGGCTTCCTCGATGGCGTGCAGTTTGTCGATTCCCGCTTCCTGCTTCTGGTTGGCGAACTCCACGATCAGGATGCCGTTCTTGGCCACCAGGCCGATGAGCATGATGATGCCGATCTGGCTGAAGATGTTCATCGTCTGCCCGTTGGCGGCCATGAACACCAGTGCCCCCGCAATGGCCAGCGGCACGGTGAGCATGATGACCAGCGGGTCTTTGAAGCTCTCGAACTGTGCCGCGAGGATCAGGTAGATCAGCAGGATGGCCAGCAGGAAGGCGAACATCAGGCTCGACGAACTTTCACGGAACTCCTTCGAGTCGCCGGCCAGCGCCGTGCGGAAATCGTCGCCGAGCGTTTCGGCGGCGATGCGATCCATTTCGTCGAGCCCCTGCCCGATGGTCTTGCCCTTCGCCAGCCCGGCCGATACGGTCGCCGAGAGGAACCGGTTGTAGTGGTACAATTGCGGCGGGGCGACGTTCTCTTCCAGTGCGATCAGGTTGTCCAGCTGGATCATCTCGCCCTTGTCGCTGCGTACGTAGATCGACCGCAGGTCGGCGGGCTTGTTGCGTTGCTGGCGGTTGATTTCGGCCAGTATCTCGTATTGCTTGCCGTTCATGTAGAAGTAGCCCATACGCTGGCCGCTGAGCCCGTACTGGAGCGTCTGGGCGATGTCGCGCGTCGAGACGCCCAGCAGGTTCGACTTGTCGCGGTTGATGATGATGCGCGCTTCGGGCTTGCTGAATTTCAGGTCGACGTCGGCCATCTGGAACACGGGGCTTTCGTAGACCTTGCGCATGAATTCGGGCAGCACCTCCTGCAACCGTTCGATGCCGGTGGCCTGCAGGACGTACTGCACGGGCATGTTGCCGCGGCGGCCGCCGAAGGTGCTCTGCTGCTGCACGAAGGCGCGGGCCTTGGTCTTGGTACGCACGGCCGCCGAAAGCTCCTCGGCGATCTCCATCTGCGAACGTTTGCGTTCCGAGATGTCGGTCAGGGCGATGCGGACGTTGCCCGAGCCGCTCGATACGCGTGCCGTGACCGACTGGGCCTCCGGCACGAGCGAATCGACCAGGCGGTTGATGTCCTCGGTGTAGTCGCGCAGGTATTCGTAGGTGGCGCCTTCCGACCCGCGGGTAATGATCGAAATCTGCGAACGGTCTTCGAGCGGCGCCATTTCCGCCGGGATGGCCCGCCACAGCCAGCCGATCAGTCCGACCATCAGGGCGATGAGCGGCAATGCCACCCAGCGCCGCCGCAGGAACCCGGCCAGCGTGCGCTGGTAAAAGTTGTTCATTCCCACGAAGAAGGGCTCGGTCTTGCTGTAAAACCAGCTCTTGCGCTCCTGCCGCACCAGCAGTTTGGTCGCCAGCATCGGGGTGATGGTCAGCGCAGCGAAGGTCGAGATGACCACCGCGCCCGAGATCACCATGCTGAATTCGCGGAACAGGCGGCCGGTCATGCCCTCCATGAAGACGATCGGGAAGAACACGGCGATCAGCGTGACCGACGTCGAGATGACGGCGAAGAAGATCTCCTTGGCGCCTTCGATGCCGGCCTCCTTGGGCGTCATGCCGCGTTCGATGCGGATGTAGATGTTCTCGGTCATCACGATGGCATCGTCGACCACCAGCCCGACCGAGAGCACCACGGCCAGCATCGACAGCACGTTGATCGAGAACCCGGCGACGTACATCAGGAAGAACGTGCCGATGAGCGAGACCGGGATCACGATGCACGGGATGAGCGTCACGCGCCAGTTGCGCAGGAAGAGGAAGATGATGATGATGACCAGGATGAAGGCCTCGTAGACGGTCTGTCGCACCTCGTCGATCGAGGCGCGGATGAAGCGCGTGTTGTCGAACCCGTAGGAGGTCACCACGTCGTCCGGCAGGTCTTTCTTCATCGTCTCCATGCGCTGGTAAACCGCATCGGCGATGTCGATGTGGTTGGCTCCCGGCTGGGGGATCACCACGACGCCCACCATCGGGATACCGTTCATCTTCATGTAGCTGCGCGTATCCTGGGGGCCCAGTTCGGCGCGTCCCACGTCGCTCAGGCGGATGATGCGGTTGGAGGCTTCGCGTACGACCAGGTCGTTGAACTCCTGCGTGGTGTGCATCAGCCCCATCGTGCGGATCGTCAGCTCGGTGGTGTTGCCTTCGATGCTGCCCGAGGGAAGCTCTACGTTTTCGCGGTCGAGGGCGTTCTTGATGTCCACGGGCGTAATGCCGTATCCGGCCATCTTGGCCGGGTCGAGCCACAGGCGCATCGAGTAGCGTTTCTCACCCCATATCTGCACGCCGCTGACGTTGTTGATCGTCTGCAGCTGCTCCTTGACCGTCAGGTCGGCGATCTCGCTCAGTTCCAGCAGCGAACGTTTGTCGCTCTGGATGGTTACCATCAGGATCGGCGTGGCGTCGGCATCGGCTTTGGTGACCGTCGGAGGGTCGCAGTCGCGGGGCAGGTAGCGCTGGGCGCGCGACACCTTGTCGCGCACGTCGTTGGCCGCGGTTTCCAGGTCTACCGAGAGTTCGAATTCGACCGTGATGCGGCTCTGTCCCTGGCTGCTGACGCTCGACATCGAGCGGATGCCCGGGATGCCGTTTATGTTCTGTTCGAGCGGCTCGGTGATCTGGTTCTCGATCACATCGGCATTGGCTCCCGGATAGGAGCACGTCACCGAGATGATGGGATTGTCGACACTCGGGTATTCGCGTACGCCGAGGTAGCTGTACCCGATGAACCCGAATAGCAGGATGATGATCGTCAGCACCGATGCCATTACCGGCCGCCGGATGCTCAGTTCGGAAATATTCATGCGGCGGCGGTTTTATTCGACGGTGTCGAGTTTTACGGGGAGACCTTCACGCAGCTGGAGCGTGCCGGAGACGATCAGCGTGTCGCCCGGGGACAGCCCCTCGACGACCTGTATCCGCGATTCTGTCCTCAGCCCGGTTTTTATGGCTACGGCGTGGGCCTTGCCGCCCTTATAGAGGAATACCTTGTCCACGCCCATTTCGGGGACGACGGCCTGCGTCGGGATGGCAATGGCGTCGGGGATGTCGTGCATGCGGATCTTTACGCTTACGAAGCGTCCGGGTAGCAGCCTGCCCCGCGTGTTGGGGTAGTGCGCACGTACCGAGAAGTAGTGGGTATTGGGGTCGATCTTCGATTCGGTGGCGTATACCTCGGCGTGAAACGTCTCGTTGTACCCCTCGACCGTGAACGTGAGGCGCGTCCCGGGTTTTATCTGGCTGGCGTAGCGCTCCGGGACGGAGAGGTCGATCTTCAGCGGCTTGATTTTGGTCAGCTTGGCCACCACGACGCTCGGCGAGGCATAGGCGCCTTCGCTGACGTTGCGCAGGCCGATCACGCCGTCGAACGGGGCGTGCAGCTCCGTGAGCGCGATGTTCGAACGCACGATGTCGATATCGGCGTTGAGCATCGCCAGTTCGGTGCGTGCCTGTTCGTAGGCTTCCAGGCTGACGGCGTCCTTTTCGAGCAGGGCACTCTGGCGGTAAACACGGTCTTCGGCCAGTTTGAGCTGCGCTTCGTAGCGCGACAGCTGTGCCAGCAGCGGTTTGTCGTTGACTTTGGCCAGCAATTCGCCCTTGCGGACGGTTGAGCCTTCCTGGAAGTTGATCGAGACGATCTTGCCCGAGGTCTCGAACGAGAGGTCTACCTCCTCGTCGGGGAGCAGGCTGCCCACCGAGGTGATGCCGTCCGTGAGGGTTTGCGGCCGCACGACGAGCCCGTTGACGTTCAGGACACTATTTTTCCGGGGTATGCTGATTTCCGCCGGGTCGGCGGCGGACGAACTGCCGCGGTAGTGGTTGTAAACGAACAGCCCTGCACAGAATACTACGAGGATGACGGACGTGATGATCCATTTCTTTTTTTTCATACCGGAGAGGTTGTCTTTAATGAGGGATGTGCAAAGATACGAAAAAACCCGCTATGCTTCCGCTGCCGGAAGGTATAATTGCACCCGTTTGTCGTAAAAACGGGGCCGGTTGTGGGTTCGTGTATGCCCGTTTCCGGCGAAACGGCAAAAAACGCCGGCGAAACGACCGGCACCCGCCGCATTCCCCTACCGTCGGGAGCAATACCTACATGTTATTATTCTGTCCCGAAAATTACCTAAAACAGGGAATTGCCCGGGCTCGGCGGGCACCTTAACTTTGCCACCGCAAACAAAATAAACGGAGAGCCTATGCGTCTTGGAATTTTACTGTTTACCTCTATTTTATTACTGGCGGGTGTTACCCTGCATGCGCAGGAAGCCGTGAACGCCCCTGAACCTGCGGCCGCGGCCGATTCGGCTGCCAATGCCGAGCTGAAGGCACAGCTGAAAGCCGAACTCCTGTCGGAGATCCGGGCCGAGCTCTCTTCCGAAGTGAAGACCGCCGTCAGCAAAGAGGCCGACAAACCCTCACGGCTGACCGTAGGCGGGTACGGCGAGGCCGTCATGACGCGCAATTTCTTCAGCGACAACTACCTGCGTTATATCAGCCCTGACAAGTACAAGAATGACAAAAGCCACGGCCGCTTCGACCTCCCGCACGTGGTCATCTACCTGGGCTACGATTTCGGGCGCGGCTGGTCGATGGGCACCGAGATCGAATTCGAGCACGGCGGCACGGAGAGCGCCTTCGAAACCGAATTCGAGGAGGGCGGCGAGTATGAGTCGGAGATCGAACGCGGCGGCGAAGTCGCCCTCGAACAGTTCTGGCTCCAGAAAAGCTTCAGCCCGGCCTTCAACCTGCGGCTGGGGCATATGATCGTGCCCGTCGGCGGGACTAACCAGCACCACATGCCCACCGAGTTCTTCGGGGTCTACCGTCCCGAGGGCGAGAATACGATCCTGCCCTGCACATGGCACGAAACGGGCATCAGCCTCTGGGGACGTGCCGGTGACTGGCGTTACGAGGTGATGTTCCTGCCGGGACTGGATTCCGACCGGTTCGGCGACAACGGTTGGGTCAGCGGCGGTGCCGGAAGCCCCTACGAATTCAAGATCGCCAATGCCTATGCCGGGGCGTTCCGCATCGACAACTACTCCGTCCCGGGCTTGCGCCTGAGCCTGAGCGGCTATGCGGGCAACAGTTTCAGCAATACCCTGAGTGCCAACCGTACCGGCGCGGACAGATACAAGGACGTGAAGGGTACGGTGATGATCGGCGCCTTCGATTTCCTCTACGATGCCCATAACTGGATCGTTCGCGGTAACTTCGACTACGGGCACCTGACCAATTCGGACAAGATTTCCCAGTTCAACCGCGATATGCCCAACGCATCGCCCTCGCCCAAGCAATATGTGGGTTCGGACGCCATCGCCACGGGGGTGGAAGCCGGTTACGACATCTTCTCGCAGATACGCAAGCTCAAGGAGAGGGGACACCGCTTCTACGTCTTCGGCCGCTATGAGTTCTACGATTCGATGTTCGATACCGCCAAGTCGGTGATCCGCCAGGACTGGTGCGGCCGCCAGCGGGTAGCCGTCGGGTTCAACTATTACCCGATCAAGAACATTGTCATCAAGGCCGAGTACGGCATCGGCCTGCTCCGGTCGTACGACTACACCGACTCCGCCACCGGGGAGACCCGCACGGGGCGTTTCAACAACGAGCCCTCCCTTTCGCTGGGGATCGCCTATTCCGGCTTTTTCAGACGTTAACCAAATCATAATGAGAATATGAAAAATCTGTTCAAAAATTCCGTTTATGCAGCCGCGGCATTCGTCCTGGCGCTCGGGGCCGCATCGTGCAGCGACAGCGACGGCGATTACACGTTTGCCGACGAGCGTGAAGAGGCGCTCAAGGATGCTGCCGTAGATTTCGTCGACAATAACGTGATTCCGACCTATAAGGCCCTGGCCGACGGGAGCATCGCCTTGCAGGAGGATTGCGAGGCCATGCTGGAGGCTTTCGACGCGGGAACCCTTACGACCCCGCTGGTGCAGGCCGCCTGCAACGACTGGATCACCACGCGCAAGCACTGGGAGCTCAGCGAGGCCTACCTTTACGGCGCTGCGGCCGATTACGACATCGACCCGCATATCGACTCCTGGCCGCTGGACGGCACGGCGCTTCAGAACCTGCTGAACAACAACAGTATGATGGCCGAGATCGAGAGGAATCCCGATTATGTCAGCGCCAATCTGGGTTACGGCCTGCTCGGGTTCCATGCGTTGGAATACATGCTTTTCGAGAATGCGGGCCCCCGCGCCCTCGGCAAATACACCCGTCCTCAGCTGGTATACCTGGTCGGTGTGGCCAACGATCTGTGCAACATGTGCGTACGCCTCGAAGCTTCGTGGGCGGGGCTGGACAATGTCACCGAAGAGAAGCAGACGATCCTGGGCGATGCCGAACTGGAGCCGACCTTCGACTACGGCGCTTCGATGCGCAATTCGGGGAAGGGCGGCAGCAAGTACCGCAACTATAAGGATGCCGCCGAGGAGATCATCCAGGGCTGCATCGACATCGCTACGGAGGTCGGCTCGCAGAAGATCGGCCGTCCGGCCAACGGAACCAGCTCCGAGGATATCAATTACATCGAGTCGCCTTACAGCCAGAATTCGAAGACCGATTTCATCGACAACATCATCAGCATCCGGAACACCTACCAGGGCATGACCTCCGGCGACGCTTCGGTGAGCGACTGGATCGAGGTGGTCGACCCCGTCCTCGATACGGAGGTTCGCAATGCGATTTCCACGGCGATCGAAAAGATCCAGGCCTGCCCGGCCCCGTTCGTCGACAACCGTACGGCACAGGCATGGAAGGATGCCGCCACCTATTGCAATAACGACCTTGTGAACGCGCTTACGAAGGCGCTGACGGCACTGTCGGTCGAAAAATAACCATTTTCAGCAATGAAAAAGCACTTAATTTACAGCCTGTGCATGTCGGCAGCCCTGATGGCTGCCGCGTGCGCTGATGACAAGGGGACGGATCCCGCCCCCGATCCGAATCCCGACCCCGTTCCCGAGGAGTATTACGCCGGCGGCAAGCTCGGCACGGCTTTCAACACCACGTCGGTGGCCTACGAGCAGCCTACGCCGGTCGTCGATGACGACGCCGTGATGACGCAGCGTTTCCTGAACGGCGAGGCACTGTTCGAAAAACCCTTCACGGCCAACTCGTCGGGTGTGCGCTACGGCCTCGGGCCGCTCTATATCCGCACCTCGTGCCTGCACTGCCACCCGGGCTACGGCCACGGCAAGCGTATCGAAGGCGCGTTCAACACCAACCAGATCGGCAACGGCTACCTGCTGGTCATCACCGACGAGGACGACAATTACCTGACATCGCTCACCGGTATGCCGCAAACGCGGGCCGTGGCGCCGTTCAAAGCCCCGATCGACGAATCGAAGATCATGATCGGCTGGCAGGAGTATACCGACGAGTGGGGCAATAAGTTTCCCGACGGCGAGTCTTACAGCCTGATCTATCCCGAAGTGACGATCCCCGAGAACGCCTATTACGTACCGCTGATCGGCGCCAAGGGCGAGGTGCCCTATGCCAAGGTGCGCGTGCGCCTCGAATCGACCATCGGCATCTACGGTACGGGTTTGCTGGATGCCATTTCGGACAGCGACCTGAAAGCCGAGTACGTTCGCCAGGAGCAGAACGGCGTGCCGCTCAATCCCGCGATCTTCAAGAACGGCGAGTGGGTCAAGACCTACGGGACGACCACCCATCCGCTGCGCTATACCTATGCCCTGAGCCGCGGCCCGTTGCAGGATGCGGCGGGTGCCAATGCCATCTGGAACATCACCAACGTGACCCGCTCCGACCGCCGTTACCACTACATGACCGCTGCTTATGCCGAAGTAGCGTCGAAGGACGCCGATGTGCAGCGGGATTTCTACACGCTTTTCCCGGCGTGGAACAAGACGGGCGACGTCGCGCAGGATATTTACGACTATCTGATGAACAAGGAACTGCCTGTCGAGATGAGCGATGAGGACTATGTCGACTTCATGGTCTGGCACCGCGGTCTGGCCGTACCGGCGGCGCGTAACCTCGACGATGCGGACGTCAAACGCGGCAAGGCGCTCTTCACCGAGATCGGCTGTGCCACCTGCCACCGTCCGACCTGGACGACGGGCGACGATGTCTTTACCGACCCCAACGGTTTCTTTGCCGACGGCGACAGCCGCCTGCCGCGTTATCCTAACCAGAAGATCTGGCCCTACTCCGACATGGTGCAGCACCGGCTCTTCATGGTGAACGACATCCGCACGGGCTGGTGCCGTACGACGCCGCTCTGGGGCCGCGGCCTGAGCGAGAAGTGCACGGGCGCCAGCGACCGCCTGCACGATTGCCGTGCGCGGACGGTCATCGAGGCTATCATGTGGCATGGCGCGGCGCAGAGCGACGCCCGCTGGTCGGTCGAGAAGTTCCGCACGCTGAGCAAGGACGACCGCGACGCGGTGGTCGAATTCATCGAATCCATCTAACCCTTCCCGGATATGTGCGAAGCGCCGGTGCCCCGTGCATCGGCCTTTGCCGTGTCCGGACGATGCATTCACACACGAACGAACGGATGAAACTGTTGAAACTGTTGAAACGCCTTGCCTTCGGGCTGCTCGGAGCCGTGATGGCGGTGCTCGTTACGGCCACGGTACTTGAAAAGATATACGGTACGGATTTCGCCGCTGCGCATATCTACGGCGCGGGCTGGTTCGCCGCGCTTTGGGGTGCCCTCACCCTCGCGGCGCTGGCCTGCCTGTTCCGCCGGAAATTGTGGCGGAGGCCCGCCGTCCTGTTGCTGCACCTCTCTTTCGCGGTCATCCTCGCGGGGGCTTCCGTGACATGGCTCTTCGGCCGGCAGGGGACGTTGCACCTGCGCACGGGCGATCCCGGGGCGACCGCATTCGCCGGCCGTGACGGTTCGGAGCAAATACTGCCCTTCCGGGCCCGGCTGGACGATTTCCGCATCGAGTATTATGCCGGCACCCGTGCGCCGATGGATTTCGTCAGCCTTCTCACCCTGACGGCCGACGACGGGTCGCTGCACGGTGAAGTCGGCATGAACCGCATCCTGGTTTTCCGGAATTATCGGTTCTACCAGTCCGCCTATGACGAGGACGGACGGGGTACGACCCTTTCCGTTTCGTATGATCCGTGGGGCATCGGCATCACCTATGCCGGGTACGGGCTGCTGCTCGTTTCCATGCTGGCGTTCCTGTGCGACAGGCGCGGGGGTTTCAGGCGGTTGCTGCGCAGCCCTGCGCTCCGCAAGGCGGCGCTGTGTCTTGTCCTCTGTACGGCGGCCGTACAGGGTGCCCGGGCGGCTGACACCTTGCCGCAGACGCTTCCGCGCGAGGTCGCCGCGGAATTGGGCGACCTGTATGTCTACTACAACGACCGTATCTGTCCGTTGCAGACCCTGGCTAAGGATTTTACGGTGAAACTCTGCGGGAAGAGCCGCTACCGGGGACTTACGCCCGAGCAGGTGCTTTCCGGCTGGCTGTTCTATTACGACGACTGGAAACGCGAACCGATGATCCGCATCAGGAGTGCCGGGGCACGCCGCCTGCTGGAGGTCGGCGGGCGTTATGCGCGGCTGTCGGATTTCCGCAACCGGGTCAACGAATACCGGCTCGAAGGGGCTGCCGGGCGTCCGGCGGGCGAGGCCGATGAGAAATTCAACATCATCGGGATGGTCTGCACGGGCAGTATGCTGCGGATTTTTCCCTATACCGACCCTTCGGACAGCCTGCTGCGCTGGGCGTCGCAGGTCGACGGCCTGCCGCGGGAGCTGCCTCACGGGCAGGCGCTCTTTATCGGCCGGGCGATGAACTACGTCAGCGAACTGGTCGTAAAACGGGATTGGGCGGGGGTCGCAGGGGTGTTGCGCAAGATCCGCAGCTACCAGCAGAAGGAGGGCGGGGCGCATATGCCTTCCGGGCTGCGTTTCCGTGCCGAAAAACTTTATAACCGGCTCGATTGGTCGCTGCCGCTCGCCGCGGCATTCATCCTGACCGGGATCGGAGGATTCCTCGATGCCTGCCGCCGGATGGTGCGCGGGCGGGCTTTCGGGGCGAAAACCCGGGGCTGGCTCCTTGCGGGCGTTGCCGCCGGAGGACTGTATCTTACGCTGATGCTGGCGCTGCGGGGCTATGTCAGCGGCCACTGGCCTGTTTCGAACGGCTATGAAACGATGCGCTTCATGGCATGGTGTACGCTGCTGCTCACGCTGCTCTTCGCCCGCCGCTTCCTGTTCCTGCTGCCTTTCGGTTACCTGATCGCCGGGCTGTCGCTGATAGTTTCGATGATGGGGGAGTCGAACCCTCAGATCACGCAGCTGATGCCGGTTCTCGACTCGCCGCTGCTCTGCATCCATGTGATGCTGGTCATGGTGGCCTATGCGTTGCTGGCGTTCGTTATGTTCGGCGGCGTGGCAGGGGTCGTCCTGCACCGCCGCGCCCGCGGGGCGGCCGCGCAGCTGCAGGCCGTCAGCCGGCTGATGCTCTATCCGGCCGTCTTCTGCCTCGCCGCCGGTATCTTCGTCGGCGCCGTCTGGGCCAATGTGTCGTGGGGACGCTATTGGGGCTGGGATCCCAAGGAGGTGTGGGCGCTCGTTACGCTGCTGGTTTATGCGCTGCCCCTGCATGCCGGATCCCTGCCGTGGTTCCGCCGGCCGTTGTTCTTCCATTGGTTCTGCATCGCGGCGTTCCTCTCGGTGCTGGTCACCTATTTCGGGGTCAATTTCCTGTTGGGCGGCATGCACAGCTATGCCGGATAGGGGAGCGGCGATCCGGGGCGGGATGCCCATTCCGTGCGTCCCGGTCGTCCCTATCGTATGGCGGGGCCGTCATTGCGCAGCCGAGCGGTAAACCGTTCCGGCAGCCGGGGCATGGCGCCGTGCTGCGAGCAGACGTGGGCCGCGACATCCACGGCCAGCCTGTGTGCTTCCCCGATGCCGAGCCCCGAGAGCAGGGCGGCCAGGAACGATGCCGTGAACGAGTCCCCTGCACCGACCGTGTCGGCTACTTCGACGCGCGGCGTGGGGATATATGACCGGGTGTCGGGGGCGAATACCGAACTCCCGGCGGCGCCGCAGGTGAGGATCACGATCCGCAACCCGTACCTGTCGAGCAGCGTGCGGCACTGCTCCCCGGGCTGCATCCCCTCCAAGCCGAACATGCTGCCGACCACGGCCAGTTCTTCGTCGTTTATCTTCAAGATGTTGCACTTCCGCAGCGACTCTTCGACCACCTGCTGCGTGTAGAAGTGCTGCCGCAGGTTGATGTCGAAGACCTTGTATTGTCCCTCGCCGTCGGGCATCGTTTCCAGGAAACGCCCGATCGTGCGGTGCGATACGGGGCTGCGCTGTGCCAGCGACCCGAAGCAGGCTGCACGGGTGTGCCGGGCGAGCTCCTCGATCTGCGGGGTGAACGGTATGTTGTCCCAGGCTACGCCCTGCCGGATCTCGTAGCTGGGGATGCCCGCCCCGTCGAGCGTGACTTCGACCGTCCCGGTCGGGAACGGCACCGTTTCCAGCATATGTCCCACCCCTTTTTCGCGGAGCTGGTTGCGGAGTTCGCGTCCCGCCTCGTCGTCGCCGACGGCGCTGACCGCGCAGCTGCGCAGCCCGAACTGCGACATGTGGTAGGCGAAGTTCGCGGGAGCGCCGCCGATCTTCCGCCCTTCGGGCAGTATGTCCCAGAGTGCTTCGCCGATCCCGACGACCCACTCTGTCTTTCGGTTTGCTTCGGTATTCATTGTCGTTTGCGTTTGCTGCGAAGTTAACGGTTTTGCTCGATATTTTTCCGCTTGCGCGGTGTTTTTCAACATGGCGTGAGGCATTTGGCCGTAATTTTCGCGGCATTCGGTTTGTCCTGCCGGGACGGTTTCCGACGACAGGGCGGACGAATTATGCCCGGAAAGTTTGTATTGAACGGCTTTTGTCTTATTTTTGTCTGACACAAAACCCGAAACCATGATGCTGCGAACCCTTCCCGCCCGATCCGGCTTCCTGTGGGTGCTTCTGGCGTGCATTTTCCTCGCAGGATGTACGCGGCACCCGAAATACTCGCTTCAGACCGAAGCGGCGCTGGAACGGCTGGATGCGGAACTTTCCCGCAAGGATCGTTACCAGCAGTGGCGGCAGGCGCAGAACGACAGCCTGCGCCGGGAGGTGGCGCGTGCCCGCAACGCCGGCGACCGGGCGTGGCGCCTGTTCGCCGTGTCGCAGAATTACGTGACCTACCAGCTGGATTCGGCGGCTTATTACGTCGACCGCCTTTACCGGCTGGCCGCCTCTGCCGGGTCGGAGGATATCCGCCGCATCGCCCTGCTTGCCGACATCGACGTCTGGCTGGGCCGCGGGCAGCTGGGGCTTGCCGAAGAACTTTTCCGCAGGATAGATACGGCCGGCATGTCCTCTGCGGAGTATGCCGCATGGCATTCGCGCTACTCCTCGATCGCCGCCCGGCGTGCGGCCGAAGCCGAGGACGGAGCCGTGCGGTCGGCATGGCGCGATACGGTGGTGCGAGTCAGGCACATATCCGTGCCCGGGCAGTCGGAGTGGACGCAGGCGCGGATCGCCGCTGCCGCTCTGCGCGACAGCGGCCGCTTCGCTGAGGCCGTACAGTTACTCGAGCCCTATACGGCCCGGAATCCCGACTACCAGGAGCTGGCGCTTCTCTATTACGGCCTCGCAGGCATCGCGCGGGCGTGGGGCGACGACGACCTGCGGCTTTATTACCTGGCCGAATCGTCCGTCGCCGACCTGCGTGCCGGCACCCGTTCCTATGCCTCGCTGTACGACCTTGCGCTGCTGCTGTTCGACCGCAAGGATTACGACCGTGCGGCAGCCTATATGGGCAGCGCGTCCGATGACGCCATGCACTGCCGGTCGATGGTGCGCATACCGGTCTCCTCTTCCGCGGCCGTCAAGATCAGCGAGGCCATCTCCTCGAACATCGCCCAAAGGCAGGCCATGATGACCACGACGATCTGGTTGGCCGGTGTCTTCCTGGTCGTCCTCATCGGTATCCTCTGGTACGTGCTGTGGCAGCACCGCCGCCTGCGCGGCAACCACCGGCAGCTGATTGACATGAGCGCCCAGTTACAGGCGAAGAACGACGAGATGCAGGCCAAGAACGACCATATCCGCGAGATCAACGGCGCGCTGGTCGACTCCAACCGGATCAAAGACCGTTACGTCTGCCACTATATCGACCTTTCCGTCCATTACATCAAGCAGATTGACACTTTCCGCCGCGAGGTCTGCCGCGTCGCCCGCAACAAGGGCGTCGACGAACTGGTGCGCTGGCTGAACACCTCGCAGGCCGTCAGCGGCGAATATGCGAAGTTCTACCAGTCGTTCGATTCCTCGTTCCTCGACATCTTCCCGCAATTCATCGAACAGGTCAATGCCCTCCTGCAGCCCGAGTCGCATTTTGCGCCCCGCGCCGACGCATCGCTGACCACCGAGCTGCGGATTCTGGCGGCCATCCGGCTCGGGATTACCGACAGCGGGCATATCGCTTCGCTGCTCAACTGTGCCTCGGCGACGGTCTATACCTACCGCACCAAACTCCGCAATGCGGCGCTGGATCGGGACAATTTCGAGCAGCAGGTGTCGCGGATCGGTCTCTGATCTTTCGGATAGTCTATATAATCCGGGGTGTGGATTCGGTTTTTAAAACCCTGATATGTAATGCTATATAGATTGTCAAACCTCTATATAGTTCTATACGTGCGCTGGAATAATCATAAATAATAGGTATTTTTGTCCTAACCCCGGCCACGGAACCATTTAACCAATCATAAATTATGCTGACTAAAACTTATTTTCGCAGAAAGCTCGCGCAAGCGTGCGGGCTGGGACTCGTGCTCTGCGCTGCCGCTGCATGTGCGCCACAACAGAATGTGCTGACCAAAGAGGAGATTGCCGACGGCTGGCAGCTGTTGTTCGACGGCAAGACGCTCGACCAGTGGAAGGACTACAACGGCGAAGAGCTGACCATGCCGTGGCATGTCGTCGACGGCTGCATCCAGGCCAAGGGTGACGGCAGCGACCTGGCAGGCTACATCGTTACGAAGAAACAGTACGAAAACTTCATCCTCGACTGGGACTGGAAACTCTCCCACGGAGGGAACAGCGGTATGATCTACCACGTGGTCGAAGACCCCTATTTCAAGGTACCCTACGTAACCGGCCCCGAATACCAGCTGATCGACAACGAGGGCTGGGAAGAAGTCAATGCCCCCAACAAACTCGAAGAGTGGCAGAAACTGGGCGTGGACTACGCCATGCACCTGCCCGATCCCGATTCGCTGTTCGTCAACCCGCAGGGCGAGTGGAACTCGTCGCGCATCGTCTTCGACAACGGCCATGTCGAGCACTGGCTCAACGGCCACAAGATCCTCGAATTCGAAGCCTGGACGGACGACTGGTTCGCCCGCAAGCACAGCGGCAAATGGGAGACCGCACCCGAATACGGCCTTGCGCGCCGCGGTGTGATCTGCCTGCAGGATCACGGTTCGCCCGCTTCGTTCCGCAACCTGAAGATCAAGGAGCTGCCCCGCAAGGCCGGCCGCGAGGTCGAGCTGTTCAACGGCAAAGACCTGACGGGCTGGGAGGCCTACGGCACGGAGAAGTGGTATGTCGACAAGGACGGCAACATGGTTTGCGAGAGCGGCCCCGACAAGGAGTACGGCTACCTCGCCACGCGCGAATATTATAACGATTTCGACCTGACGCTCGAATTCAAGCAGCTGGCCAACGGTAACTCGGGCGTCTTTTTCCGCTCGTTCGTCGAGCCTCCCGTGAAAGTCCACGGCTGGCAGTGCGAAGTGGCCCCCAAGGGCTTCGATACGGCCGGTATCTACGAGTCCTACGGCCGCGGCTGGCTGGTTCAGATCCCCGACGAGAAGGAGGACATCCTGCGGGAGGGCGAGTGGAATACGCTGCGCCTGAAAGTCCAGGGCGACCGCGTGCAGACGTGGCTCAACGGCGAAGAGATGGTCGACATCACCGATGCCAGGATCGGCGCCGCACAGGGGCGCATCGCCCTGCAGATCCACGACGGCGGCGGGATCAAGGTGCTCTGGCGCAATTTCCGTCTGACAACCTTATAATTACCACTAACCTGAACACGATATGAGTACCCGCAGGAATTTTCTGAAAACACTGAGCGGCATGGCACTGCTGACGGTCGTCCCGCGCCATGTGCTCGGCGGCCCGAAACACGTGGCGCCGAGCGACCAGCTCACCAAAGGCATCATCGGCGTCGGCGGCATCGGCAAGAGCAGCTACCATTTCACCAGCACCAAGGAGTGCCGTCTGGTGGCGGTCTGCGACGTCGACAGCAAGCATCTCCAAAGCGCGCTCGACCTGGGCAAAAAGCGTTTCAACGAGACGTTGCAGTCCTATCGCGATTTCCGCCGCCTGATCGCCGACCCCAATGTCGACATCGTCCATATCGCCACGCCCCCGCACTGGCACGGCATCATGGCCGTTGAGGCCGCCAAGGCCGGCAAGGACATCTGGTGCGAGAAACCGATGACCCGTACCATCGGCGAGGGCAAGCGCGTCGTGGAGGCCGTCAAGCGCAACAACCGCATCTTCCGCCTCAATACGTGGTTCCGTTTCACGGATACCTTCTATGGCCTGGGCACCACCGTCGAGCCGCTCAAGAAGCTGATCGACAGCGGCCTGCTGGGATGGCCGCTCAAGGTGACCATCTCGGGCACCACCGGCTTCACCTGGAAATTCTTCTGGGTGGGCAAGGAGAACCTCGTCCCGCAGAGGGTTCCGTCGAATCTCGACTACGACATGTGGCTCGGCCCGGCCCCCTACAAGCCTTACAACGAACACCGTGTGCACCAGACTTTCCGCGGTTACTGGGACTACGACGGCGGCGGCCTGACGGACATGGGGCAACACTACATGGATCCCGTGCAGTACCTGCTGGGCAAGGACGAAACTTCGCCCGTGAAGGTCGAGGTCGACGCCCCCGAGCAGCACCCCGACGCCGTGGGTATCTGGCGTAAGATCGTCTATACCTACGATGACGGCTGCCAGATCGTCCTCGAAGGCGAAGGCTTCGAAAGCGGCGGCGACACGCCTTATATCGAAGGCCCGCTGGGCAAGGTCTATAAAGGGTTCCGCTGCACGATCCCCGACATCATGGAGAAACTGGCCGAGATGCCCGACCCTGCGCCGCAGAACACCGACTTTTTGGAATGCGTCCGCACGCGGAGCAGGTTTGCGCTCGACGAACAGATCGGTCACCGCAGCTCGACGCTCGTGAATCTGGGTGCCTGCGCCCTGCGTTTGAACCGCACGTTGCATTTCGACCCCGACAAACAACTCTTCATCGGCGACGATGCCGCCAACCGACTGATCGACCAGCCGATGCGCGGCCCGTGGCATATTTAAGCACCAGTTACCATGAAAAAGATAATCATACGACTTTTTATGCTGGGAGCATTGGCCGCCCTGCTGCCCGCAGGAGCCGCCGCCCAGCAATCGGATGCCCGCCAGCGCACGACGGAAACCATCGTCGCCGACGGACTCGCACAGCTCCCCGCAGCCGATGCCAAGGTTTTCAACCAGGTGATGGGCGAACTGGCCGCCACCGGAAGCAAGGGTGTCGAGATGATCGCCGCCATGCTCGTCCCTGCCGACAAGGGCAAGAACGCCACGTTCGAATACGCCCTTAACGGCGTGGTGGCCTATGTGACCGACCCGGCGCACGAAGCGCTTCGTGACGATGTCCGCAAGGGCCTGCTGGCAGCTATCGACCGTTGCGGCGACGACGCCAACCGGGCTTTCCTTTTCTCGCAGCTGCAATTCTGTTCGACGGCCGCCGATGCCGCCGCCATGGCCCGTTATCTGGACGACCCCTACCTGGCCGACTATGCCCTCCGGGCGCTGGTCTCGACCCCGGGTACGGAAGCACTGCTGCTCGCCGAGGCCGGCAAGGACGACCTTACCGCCGCCCGCAAACAGGCGCTCGCCTACGCTTTCGCTGAAAAGCGGCTTGCCGCTGCCGAACCGTTTCTCCTGACATGGCTCGAAGGTGCCGATGCGCAGACTGCGGAGCAGATCTATAACGCATTGGCCGCCTGCGGTTCGCAGGCCTCGGTCAAGCCGCTGGCCGCTGCCGCTGCCAAGACCGGCTGCGCATGGAACGATGCCGGCGCTGCGGACGCTTACCTGCGCCTGCTCGCAAGGCTTGCCGCCGCAGGCGACGCCCGGGCCGTAAAGGCCGCCAGGGGATTGCTCAAATGCGACCTCCAGTACATCCGCGGCGGTGCGCTCGCGATTCTGGTCGATGCCCTCGGTGCCGGGAAGGCGATGCCTTACGTGCTGAAGGCCGTCGAGGAGGGGCCTGCCGAATACCGTTATGCCGCCCTGCAATCGCTCGGCAAAGGCGACGACAAACTTTTCGCACAGGTTGCAGCCGGCATGCCGCGCTACGATGCCGCCGCGCAGGCCGCCGTTATCGGATGGCTCGGGGAGTGCGGCGCCGTGTCGCAGGCCGATGTGATTACGGCCGCCGTAGCGTCGCCCGACGACCGCGTGGCCGAGGCCGCAATTGCCGCCTCGGGCCGTATCGGCGGCGAAAAGGCGCTACGGGCATTGGCCGGGGCGCTCGAAGGCCCCCATGCCGGTGCCGCGATGAAAGCCCTCCTTGCATTCAACGGACAGATCAACCCCGAAGTGGGGCGGCTGCTTGCGCAGGATGATGCCGCGGCACTCGTTCCTGCGCTCAAGCTGGCCGCTGCGCGCCGCATGTCCGCGGCCGCAGACCGGGTGTTCGCACTGCTCGGCTCCTCCGACGCGGAGGTTCGTGCCGCCGCTTACGGGGCGCTTCCCTTCGTCGCCCAGCCGCAGCACATGGATCGGCTCTCCGCATTGCTCGACGCTTCCGATGAGGCCCACACGGCCGCGATCCAGTCGGCGCTGATCCGCACCTCGGGGCAACTCCCCGCCGACAGGCGGTATGGCGCCGTCGCAGGTTATATGAAGGCCTCGGAAACCCCTGCGCGTTACTATCCCGTGCTGGCGCAGAGCGGCACGCAGGAGGCTGTCGCCAGCCTGCTCGACGGGTTCCGCTCCGGGAACCGCGACGCGGCTTTCGCCGCCCTGCTGACGGTCGAAAATCCTGCCATGACCGATATCCTTTACGGGATCGCTGCCGAAAATCCGATGCTCACCGACCGCGCCCTGATGCGCTATGCCGACCTGGCTTCGCAGGCCGCCGTGACCCCGATCCGCCGCTACCAGCTTTACAGACAGGCTCTCGCACTCAGGCCTTCGGCCGCCGTGCAGGCCAAATTGCTCGGCTACCTTTCGGGCGTATACGCCCTCCCGGCACTGATGCTGGCCGCCGAATACCTCGACGATGCGCAGACCGCCGCCCCGGCCGCCGCGGCCGTGAAGACCATCGTTGCCAAGTGCAACCCGATGCCCGGCGGCGAAGCTGTCCGCAAGGCTTTGGAGCGGGCGCACGAGGTCTATAAAGAACTCGCCAAATCCGACGCCGACGCCGGGTATGCCGTGGATGAGATCACGGGTCTGCTCGGTAAGATCCCGGCGGACGGATTCGCCGTGCTGCCCACCGACGGGCTCGCGGGATGGACGGCCGTGGCCGTGAATCCTGCCGAGGCGAAGAGGCTGCCCGCCCGTCAGGTGGCGAAGCTCCGCAAAGCCGCCGGCGAGGCGGTGGCTGCCAATTGGGGCGCTGCGAACGGCCTGCTCGAATTTGCCGCCAAGGCTCCCGCGACGATCGGGACTGAAAAGGAATACGAGAATTTCGAACTCTGGATCGAATGGCGTTCCGAGGGCGAGGCCGGCATGGCCGTGCGCTCGATGCCGCTGATCCGCCTGGGCGGTGCCGCCGGGACGGGGCTCGCGGACGGCAAGGCCGCCCGAACCGTTGCCGACAACGCTCCGGGGACGTGGAATACGCTCTATGTTAAGATCGTGGACGATCGCATCACGCTGGTGGAGAATGGCGTGAAAGTTGCCGAAAATGCCGTGATGACGAACCTCTGCGCGCCCGGCGAGCCGGTTTATGCACAAGGCCGTATCGAACTGGCCGGACAGGGTGCTCCCGTCGCCTTCCGAAACCTCTGGATCAACGAATTGCCGTCGACACCCGTTTTCTCCCTCCCGGCCGACGAGGCCGCCGCGGGCTACGAGGTGCTCTTCGACGGGCGTTCGCTCCACAAGTGGACGGGCAATACGACCAATTATGTGCCGCTGGACGGTACGATCGACGTGACGGCCACCTACGGCGGTTCGGGGAACCTCTACACCGTCGGGGAATACGGCGATTTCATCCTGCGCTTCGAGTTCCGGTTCCTCACCGAGGGCGTCAACAACGGCATCGGTATTCGTACGCCGATGGGCGTCGATGCCGCGTTCCACGGGATGGAGATACAGATTCTCGACCACGATGCGCCGATCTACAAGGACATCAGCGATTACCAGCAGCACGGTTCGGTTTACGGCGTCATCGCGGCCGACCGCGTGAAGTTCGGCGAGCTGGGTGAGTGGAATACCGAGGAGATCCGTGCCGTGGGCGACCGCATTACGGTCACGGTCAACGGTCGGGTGATCCTCGACGGCAATATCCGCGAAGCCTGCCGGGGGCATAATGTTTCCGAGGACGGTTCGAAGGTCAATCCCTATACGGTCGACCACCGCAACCACCCGGGGCTTTTCAATAAGTCGGGCCATATCGGCCTGCTGGGCCATGGTGCCGGCATCCAGTTCCGCAACCTGCGTGTGCTGGATCTGGGCGCGGGCCGCAAATAACAACCGCCGGGGCCGCCTCCCGTCCGGATCTCTTTCCGGACGGGCGACCCCCGGGGGACGGCGCGGGAACGCTCCGCACCCGATCCCGAAACTTGTAACCTGTCGGGCGTGCCGCGCCGCAGCGGATCCGCCGCGGACGGAGATTGAGCCCCGGCCGTGCGAATTGCGGCGCCGCCCGATATAACCTTTTGGAGGATTCCGATGAAAAACGAACCGACCGTTTCCCGCCCCGTGCGGATTGTGGTGATAGGAGCCGGGAACCGGGCCAATAAGTACCTCGAATATGCCCGCCGGTATCCCGACCGGCTGCAGCCCGTCGCCGTCGTCGATGTAAACGACCTGCGCCGCCATGCCTTCGCGCGGGATTTCGGACTGCCTGCCTGCAGGAGCTATGCGCATTACGACGACTTCTTCGCCGAGGGGCTCGATGCCGACATGGTGCTGATTTCGACTCCTGAGAACGCCCATTTCGACCCGGCCGTGAAGGCTATCGACGCCGGATACCACGTCCTGCTCGAAAAGCCGATCGCCCAGCGTCTCGACGAGTGCCGCGAAATCGCCCGGCGCGCCCGCCGGCGCGGCGTGCTGGTCGGCGTCTGCCATGTGCTGCGCTACCATCCCTATTTCGCCAAGATCCGCGAGCTGGTCGCTTCGGGGCGGCTGGGACACGTCGTTTCGGTCAACCATACCGCTTCGGTCGGACTCGACCGGGCCACCCACAGCTACGTGCGCGGAATTTTCCGCCGCGAGCGGGAGTCGAATCCGATCCTGCTGGCCAAATGCTGCCACGACATCGACTTCCTGCTGTGGCTCACCGGCGCGCATTGCCGCAGCCTGTCGTCCTTCGGCTCGCTGCGCTGGTTCCGTGCGGAGAATGCCCCCGCGGGTGCGGGCCGCCGCTGCCTCGACTGCGCGATAGAGTCCGCCTGTCCTTTTTCGGCACGCGACCTCTATTATGTCCGCCGCGACTGGGTGGCGAACTTCGATGTCCCCGAAGGCAAGACCCTCGATGAGACCATCCTCGAGGAGCTTCGCACCGGGATGTACGGCCGTTGCGTCTACCACTGCGACAACGATGTGGTCGACCACCAGCTGCTTGCGATGGAGATGGAGGGCGAGGTGACCGTGAGCCTTTCGATGGAGATGTTCACGGCCGACGATTTCCGCAAGACGCACGTCCGCCTGACGGGCGGCGAGATCGATGGCGACGAGAGGACGCTGCGCGTGCGCAGGTTCCGCGGCGGCGACGAGCGGACTTACGATTTCTCGGATATCGTGGGGCAGCCGTTCCATGCCGGTGCCGACCTGCACCTGATCGGGGATTTCATCCGGGCGCTTCGCGATCCGGGCTATCCGTTCCTGACGACCATCGAGGATTCGATCGAAAGCCACCGTATCTGCTACGACGCCGAGCGCAGCAGACGCACGGGGACGACGATCCGCGTGGACGGGACGAAATAACGCACTACGGAAAAAGGCCGGATTATCCGGCCTTTTTTTCATTTTTAGCACCGTCTTTGCTACCTTTGCCGGAAACGGCCTCCCATGGAAATCCTCTATCGATGGATCGACGGCATCAACGACGTGCTGTGGTCATACCTGCTGGTCGCACTCCTGCTGGGGTGCGCCGTCTGGTTCACGTTGCGTACGCGCGGCGTGCAGTTTCGTATGCTGGGTGAGATGGTGCGCGTGCTGGGCGAGTCGGCCGGAAGCGGCCCCCGGGGCGAGAAGCATGTCTCGTCGTTCCAGGCATTCGCCGTGTCGCTGGCCAGCCGCGTCGGCACGGGGAATCTGGCGGGTGTCGCCACGGCGATCGCCGTCGGCGGGCCGGGCGCCGTGTTCTGGATGTGGGTCATCGCCCTGCTGGGTGCGTCGAGTGCCTTCGTCGAATCGACCCTCGCCCAACTCTACAAACGCAAGGGGCGGGATTCCTATATCGGCGGTCCGGCCTATTATATGGAACGGGGACTGGGCCGGCGCTGGATGGGCGTGGTCTTCGCCGTACTGATCTCCGTCACGTTCGGCTTCGCCTTCAATTCGGTGCAGAGCAACACGATCTGCGCCGCATGGGAGGGCGCTTTCGGCTTCGACCACCATTGGGTCGGCATCGCCCTGACGCTGCTGACGCTGCTGGTCATCTTCGGCGGCATACACCGCATCGCCCGCGTGAGCGGGGTGGTGGTCCCGGTCATGGCGCTGGGGTATATCGCCCTTGCGCTGGGCGTGGTGCTCTTCAATTTCCGGCGGCTGCCCGAAGTCGTGGAGCTGATCGTCGCCAACGCTTTCGGCTGGGAGCAGGCGATGGGCGGCGGCGTGGGAGCCGCGCTGATGCAGGGCATCAAGCGGGGGCTGTTCAGCAACGAGGCGGGCATGGGTTCCGCGCCCAACGTCGCCGCCACGGCCCATGTCTCGCATCCCGTCAAGCAGGGGCTGATCCAGACCCTTGGGGTCTTCACCGATACGCTCGTAATCTGCACCTGCACGGCTTTCATCATCCTTTTCGGTGGAGTCCCCGACGCATCGCTGTCGGGCATCCGGCTTACGCAGGCCGCGCTGGTCGGTGAAATCGGCCCCGTCGGCAGTGTCTTCGTCGCCGTGGCGATCTTCCTCTTCGCTTTCAGCAGCATTATCGGGAATTACTACTACGGCGAGGCCAATATCCGGTTCATCACCCGCCGCCCCTGGGTACTGACCCTTTACCGGGTGCTGGTCGGTGTGATGGTGCTGTTCGGGGCGCTCGCCACGCTCGACCTGGCCTGGAGCCTGGCCGACATCACGATGGCCTTCATGACCCTCATCAACCTCGTGGCGATCGTCCTGCTCGGGCGCCAGGCGTTCCTGTTGCTGGCCGACTACGTGGGCCAGCGGCGCCGCGGCATCAAAAACCCGGTCTATACCCGCGACCGTATTCCCTCGCTTGAAGACAAGGCGGAGTGCTGGTAGCACCCCGCCCCGTATACCTTGCTGCGGAAACGATCTATTGCACGAACCGCCGTGTCACGCGGAATCGCTGCATGGCCGCCACCACGAGGTAACTGGCGGCGAAGGCGAGGCATGCGATCAGCAGGATGCGCAGGAGCGTCGGCAGAGCCGGAATCCGGGCGACGAGGTCATAGCCGGCCTGCACGAGGATGAAGTGGCAGAGGTAGATGCCGAACGTCGCGCCTGCCAGCCGCGAGAGCCATGCGCGGGGCTTGAAGTCCAGCTTGCGCACGATCACGAAGACCGGGTAGGTCATCATGAAGACGTTGATGCCCGCGAAATACCATACGATCTCAAGGTACGCGTAGTTGCCCGGGAAGTGGTTTTGCAGGGCGACGTATCCGAAGGCCGTGATCAGGTAGCCCGCAATGAACATCGGGATACAGACGGCCAGTGTCCGGCGCCAGTCCCATGCGGGCGGGAATTTCACCAGGTAGTATGCCAGCACGAGGTAACCCGCGAAGCCCGAGACGTAGTAGAACGTCCCGAATTCGTTCCAGTCGCAGACGCCGTAGAGCCCCATGTTCCCGAAATTCCCCGTGTAGCCCAGCATCGGCGCGAACATCTTGGCGTAGGGCAGCAGCAGGGTCACGCCCCATACGCCGAGCAACGTTTTGAGTTCGCTGCGCGAGGCCCTTTCGAGCCATGCGCTGATCACGGGCATGATCAAATACAGCCCTGCGAGCATGTAGAGGTACCACAACGGCGTAGTGTCGAACGTGAAATTGAATACGAATGTCCAGAGTTTGTGCAGCGTGGCGCCCCAGGTGAAATTTTCGGGGTCGATCGCCGGGCTCTGGCTTGCGGTGACGTAATTGAGGTAGACGTAATAAAGCAGCGGCAGCACGACCGACCAAAAAACGAGTGCCGCGAGAATACGTCCGATGCGCTTGCGGTAGAAGCCGGCGAGGCCGGTTTTCACCGGGAGCAGCAACACGCCCGTCATCATGACGAACAGCGGCACGCAGCAGCGCACGAAACTGCCCGAAAAGGCTCCGGTGAGGAATGCGGCGCGGTCGTTGTCGAACTGGCCGACAAAGGGGTCGCAGCAGTGCGAAAAGACCACCAGGAAGCAGGCGGTCACGCGCAACAGGTCTACCCAGCCGATGCGTTCGCGGGCCGGGGCGTTCGGGTTGGGAAGTCGGGTCTCCATCTGTTTGTCGGGGTTAATCGGATTTTTGCGAAGATACGAAAAAAAGCGCGCCGCCACGATTTTTTTCGCAGCGGTGCGCCGTTTTTTGTGCCGGGACGTGCGGTTTTTTATGCCCTGCCGTCCTGTTCGGGCCGGAATACACCGTCTCGCCCGCCATTGCGTCCTTGTTCGGGCATTCGGTTTTTGCCTCCCGGCTCTTTCGTCAGAGCTCTTGCCTGCCGCCGCTTGCGCTTCAGCCATTACGTCCCGGCCCTTGCCTTCCGGCCCTTTCGTCCCGGCTCTTACCCCGCCCTTGCGTCGGAGCCCTTGTCTCCCGGCTGTCCTTGCGCCGGGACGCACGGTTCGCCGCGCCCGGTGCCGCCTGCCGGTCAGTTCACGACGACCGTCGGGAAATATTCGCGGAAAAGCGCCGCGGCACGTTCCGACTGTTCCGGGGTGTTCTCCTGTACGCCTGCGAGCCTGTACTCTTTGCCCATTGCTTCGTATTTGTGAACGCCGAGCGTGTGGTAGGGCAGTATCTCGACCCGCTCGATCTGTTTGTAGCCGCCGAGCCGCCCGCCCAGCGTGCGGATGTCGGCTTCGGCGTCGCTGTAGCCCGGCACCAGCACGTAGCGGAGCCAGAAGGGTTTGCCGTGTTCTTCGAGCCATGCCGCCGTGCGGAGGGTTTGGGCGTTGTCGCGTTCGGTGAGCGCGAGGTGGCGTTCGGGATCGGCCTGCTTCACGTCGAGCAGGATCAGGTCCGCCAGCCCCAGCAGCTCTTCGACCGCCGGGTTCCAGACGCCGCCGTTCGAGTCGAGGCAGACGTGGATGCCCGCCCCGTGCAGCTGCCGCACGAGCGGCACCAGCGCCGTGGCCTGGAACGTCGGCTCGCCGCCCGAGAAGGTCACCCCGCCGCGCCGTCCGAAGAACGGTTTCTGGTCTGTGGCCATGCGCAGGATCTCTTCCGCAGGCGTGGGCTTTCCCCCGCAGGCGTCGATCGTATCGGGGTTGGCACAGTAGAGGCAGCGGAAATTGCAGCCTTGCAGGAAAACGACGAGCCGGAGTCCCGGCCCGTCGAAAGTTCCCATCGATTCGTAGGAATGTATTCGAAGCATAATCTGAATATTGTCGCCCTGCTCGCGGTTGGTCGGCGTAATCTGCGGCCTGCAGGCCGCAATTTATAAATCCGACCCCACTCCGCACCCCTCCCTTGAGAGGGGCTTGTGTCCGCCTGCGGCGGAAATCCGGCGTGGTGTGGCGCGGCAGTGGCGGCTGAAAATTTACATCCTCTCGTGGAAGCTGCGGCTGATGACCTCCAACTGGTGTTCGCGGCTCAGCTTGGTGAAGTTCACGGCATAGCCCGATACGCGGATCGTCAGCTGCGGATAGTTCTCGGGATGCTCCATGGCGTCTTCGAGCATCGCACGGTTCAGCACGTTGACGTTCAGGTGGTGTGCGCCCTTCGTAAAGTAACCGTCGAGCATCGTCACGAGGTTCTCGATCCGCTCCTCCTGCGTCGGGCCCAGCGATTTGGGGATGATCGAGAAGGTGTTCGAGATGCCGTCCTGCGAGTCGCGGTAACGGAGTTTGGCCACCGAGGCGAGCGAGGCGATGGCACCGCTCTTGTCGCGTCCGTGCATCGGGTTGGCACCCGGTGCGAAGGCCACGCCCTTGGCACGTCCGTCGGGCGTCGCGCCGGTTTTCTTGCCGTACATCACGTTCGAGGTGATGGTCAGCAGCGAGAGGGTCGGACGGGCGTTCTTGTAGACGGGCAGCTTCTTCAGTTCCTCGCTGAAATAGTACACGAGGTCCACGCCCAAGTGGTCCACCCGGTCGTCGTTGTTGCCGAAGCAAGGGAATTCACCCTCGATGTCGAATCCGTCGGTGAGCCCCTGCTCGTTGCGGCGCGCCGTCACCTTGGCGTATTTGATGGCCGAGAGCGAGTCGAGGGCGATCGAGAGCCCGGCCACGCCGTAGGCGAGGTTGATGCGCGGGTCGGTGTCCACCAGCGCCATCTGGGCCTTCTCGTAATAGTATTTGTCGTGCATGTAGTGGATGATGTTCATTGCCTCGTTGTAGACGCGGGCGATTTCGGTCAGCACCATCTTGTAGTTGCACATCACCTCTTCGAAGCGCAGCGGACCCTCGGTGAGCGCCGGAATGCCTTGACCATCAGCGTGCCGGTGTTCTCGCAGCGGCCGCCGTTCAGAGCCAGCAGCAGGGCCTTGGCCAAGTTGCAGCGGGCGCCGAAGAACTGGATCTGACGGCCGATGTCCTGATACGACACGCAGCAGGCGATGCCGTAGTCGTCCGAATGGCGCACTTCGCGCATCAGCTCGTCGTTTTCGTACTGGATCGAGCTGGTGTCGGCCGAAACCTTGGCGCAGAAATCCTTGAATCCCTGCGGCAGGTCGGGGCTCCACAGAATCGTGAGGTTGGGTTCGGGCGACGGGCCGAGGTTGTAGAGCGTCTGCAGGAAACGGAACGAGGTCTTGGTCACCTTCGTGCGGCCGTCGTTGAAGCGTCCGCCGATGGCTTCGGTCACCCACGTCGGGTCGCCGGCGAAGATGTCGTTGTAGGACTGCATTCTGAGGTGGCGCACCATGCGGAGCTTGATGACGAACTGGTCGATCAGCTCCTGCGCGAACACCTCGTCGATGTTGCCGTGGGCCAGATCGTACTCGATGAAGATGTCGAGGAACGACGAAACGTTGCCCAGCGACATTGCGGCGCCGTCCTGCTCCTTCACGGCGGCGAGGTAGGCCATGTAGACCCACTGTACGGCCTCCTGCGCCGAGTGCGCCGGACGGCTCAGGTCCAATCCGTAGTATTCGCCCATCGTGCGGATCTCCTTGAGTGCCTTGATCTGCTCCGCGACCTCTTCGCGCAGGCGGATGCGGGCGTCGGTCATCGGGCCGGTCAGGCCGCGCAGGTCCTCGGTCTTGGCTTCGATCAGCCGGTCGGTGCCGTAGAGCGCCAGACGGCGGTAGTCGCCGATGATGCGGCCGCGGGCGTAGTTGTCGGGTAGGCCCGTCAGGAAGCCCAGCGAACGGAACGAGCGTATCTCCTCGGTGTAGACGTCGAACACGCCGTCGTTGTGCGTCTTGCGGTAGTGGGTGAAAATATCCTTAACCTTCTCGTCCACATCGACGCCGTTCTCCTTGCAGGCGCGCGATACGACGTTGATGCCGCCGAAGGGCTTGATGGCCCGCTTGAGCAGCTCGTCGGTCTGCAAGCCCACGATCAGCTCCTGTTCTTTGTCGATGTAGCCGCCTTGTGCGAGGTAATGGTCGAGACGGTGGCGTTGTCCAGCGAGCGGACGCCGTTGTTGGCGCGCTCCTCTTCGAGGGCCTTGGTCACCTCCGAGAGGTAATCCACCACCTGTACGTAGAAATGTCCCGTGTCGATGTCGCACTGTTGCAGGCGCCGCAGCGTAGGCATGATGCCGTACTTGCGGTCGCGGGCCTCTTCGCCTCTTCGAAGAGCTTGTCCGACGACTGTACCATCTCCTTGAGCACCTTGCGGTTCTCCTTGAATACCGCCACCAGCGTACGGTTGTAGATGCGCGTCACGTGCTCCATCGTCGTGCAGACCTCGCCGATGCAGACGCAGAGCACCTCGTCCGGAGTCTCGGCCTTGATTACCGGCAGTTCCTCCGCGGCAGCTTTCTCCTCCGGCTTGGTGCGGTGGCTGCGGACCAGCAGCCATGCGCAGAGTGCGACGAGCACCGTCACGGCGATCCAGCCGCCCCACAGCAGGAGCAGTGTCACGCCGAAGGCGATCAGGAATCCGCCGAGCGCCGTGATGAACCAGCCCCGAGATGACGGCCATCACGCCCGTAATGCGGTATACGGCGCTCTCGCGTCCCCAGGTGCGGTCGGCCAGCGACGAACCCATGGCCACCATGAATACCACATAGGTCGTCGACAGCGGCAGCTGGTACGAAGTGCCGATGGCGATCAGGATCGATGCGGCCGTGAGGTTTACGACGGCGCGGATCATGTCGTAGGGCGCCGACGAACGCTCCTCGGCGGGCAGCGGTTCGAAGCGTCGGTCGATGACTTTCTGCATGCGGTCGGGAATCAGCCCCGTCCACATGGTGTTGAGCGCGAGCGAGGCGCGTACCAGACTGCGCGATACGAAGGTCGAGCCGAACCGCTCGTCGCCCTCGTGCTGTGAGGCGAGCGAAAGCTCGGTTTCGGTGACGTGGCGCGATTTCTTCGAGAAGAAGAGCGTCAGGACCATCACCGCGCCCGACAGCAACAGCAGCAGGAAGTTGGCGCGCGCCGGATTGGCCAGTTCGCCCATCATGATCGACTCGCTGCCCGTTTCGCGGGCGATCTGCCATGCGTCGTAGCTGGCCAGCGGCACACCGATGAAGTTCACCAGGTCGTTCCCCGCGAAGGCCAGCGCCAGCGCGAAGGTGTCCGAAAGGATCGTGATGCGCATGATGTTGAGCCGCATGCGCTGGAGGAGCCACAGCACGACCGACGATGCGGCCCAGAAGACGAGCAGCGTTACGAGCACGTGCTCGCCGACGTATTCTCCGACCGACGTGGGAATCAGCCCCGAGCTTTTCAGCCCCTTGAACAGCGCGAAGTAGAGGATGCCCGCCAGCGAGATGCCGCACCATACGGCGCCCCAGCGGCGGAACACCTTCGCGAGCGGAACGAGAAGATGAGCCGCGAGACGTACATGAAGAGCGACCCTGCGGCGAACGCCAGCGCCACCGAGAGCAGGATGGCCGCGATGATGGCCATCGCCTTGCCGGTGTTGATGTATTGCGAAAGGTCGGCTATGGAAGCCCCGGCGTCGCCCCAGATATGGTAGAGCGCCGCGGCGACTCCCGCGCCCAGCAACCCGAATACCATCGATACGGTGGTCGAGGTGGGCAGTCCGAGGGTGTTGTAGAGGTCTAGCAGCAGGATGTTGCCCAGCATCATGCCCAGAAAGAGCATCATGATCTCCGGGAAGGAGAATTGTCCGGGATAGAAGACGCCGCTGCGCGCCACCTCCATCATGCCGCTCGACGTGAGCGTGCCGACGAGGATGCCGGCGGCGGCGATCCAGAGTATGACGCGGCGCGGTGCGACTTTCGATCCGAGGGCCGAGTTGAGAAAATTGACCGCGTCGTTGGCCACGCCCACGACGATGCCCATCACGGCCAGCAGGCCCATGACGATGACGATGCTTGTGAATAGAGGACTCATGGTTTGTTTTGTTTCTGGATTTTTCCGCCGTAAAGGTCTGAAACAAATATTACAAAAACGTTACAGTCCGGTTGCGCCCTTATGAATGTTTGCGCAGGGTGAAGGTGAATTCCAGTCCGCCGCGCTCCGAGTTGCGGACCGAGATCGTGCCGCCGTGCATCATCACGGCGTTTTTGACGATCGCAAGCCCGAGCCCCGTGCCGCCCAGCTTGCGCGAGCGCCCCTTGTCGATGCGGTAGAAGCGTTCGAAGATGTGCGGGCAGGTGTTCTTCCTCCACGCCGATGCCGTTGTCGGCGAAAAGTATCGTGCATGCCTCTGCCGTGTCCGAAAGCAGGCGGATGAAGATGTCGCGCCCGCCCGAGTAGGCCGCGGCGTTGTCCGCCAGGTTGCGGAACACGGAACTCAGCAGCGAGGGGTTGCCCTCGACCTTGACCGGGCCTCGGAAATCGCAGTTCACGCGCAGCCGCTGCCCTTCGGGCCGGAGCTGCATGTCGGCGCTGATTTCGTCCACAGGTCGTTCAGCACCACGGGTTCCTTGCCGATGAGCTCCCTGCCGCCTCGTCCATGCGCGTGACGGTCGAGACGTCGGAGAGCAGGTGCCGCAGCCGTTCCACCTGCGCGCAGCTCTTTTCGAGGAACGCCGTGCGCTTCTCCGCTCCGAGCCCCGGGTTGGCCAGCAGAGTTTCCAGATACCCCTGAATCGCTGCCACGGGCGTCTTCAGTTCGTGGTTGATGTTGTTGGTGAGTTGTTTCTTGATGCGGATCTTCTCCTGCTCCTCGTGCAGCGCCAGCGCATGTTCGCGGTCGCGGTCGGCCGTGGTGCGCTGCAGGCGGGCGTACAGCCGGATGATATGGCTCGATATGTCGCCCAGCTCGTCGTGCGGGAAGACCTCTGCTCGTCGATCCGCTCGCCCCGCTCGGCGCGCTGGGCGAATCTCTCAGCCGCGTGATGTTGTGCCCCAGCCGGCGGGTCGCGAAGTAGGCCGCCACGCTCATCAGCAGCGTGACGCCCAGCATGAACCACAGAAATTCCCAGTCGGCCGCGAGTACTTCGCGCAGCGAAACGGAGTAGGGGACGGCCGAGCGGACGATGATCCCGTCGCCCTTCATGGCCGAATAGAAATAGTATTGGTCGGTGCTTTCCGAGTGGCGGTGGATGGTGTAACCGGTGCCATGGGCGATCGCTTCGGTGACTTCGGGGCGCCCGAGGTGGTTGGCTGCGGGCAGCGAGTCGGCCGAGTTGTCGAACAGGACGCGCCCGTCGTCGTCGATGACCGTTACGCGCAGGTCGCCGTAAGGAAGGGGATGGCCGGTGAGGAATGCCCCGGGTGCGGTGCCCTCGCCGAGTGCGTCGAGCAGGCGCAGGTTGAAGAGTTGCAGCCGGGCATCGAGCCGCTCGGCCTTGAAGCTTCTCGCGGCTGTACTGGAAGGTGACGAAGCAGGCCACCAGCGCCCACGAGAAGGCGAACAGCAGCAGGAACAGCCGCCTGTGGTAGGAAAACCTATTCCTCAAAACCGTAGCCATAGCCCAGGCGTGTTACGATGTGTTCCCCATAGGGGCCGATCTTACGGCGCAGGCGCGTGATGTTCACGTCGATGGTGCGGTCGAGCACGATTACCTCGTCGCTCCACACCTGCCGCAGGATCTCTTCGCGCGAGAATATTTTGCCGCGCGAGGAGAGCAGCAGCGCCAGGATCTCGAACTCTTTTTTGGTCAGCGCCAGCGGCTCCCCGTCGATCGTGCAGACCTTGCGCGTGAGATCCATCCGCAGCCCTTCGAACGCCACGGCCTTCTCTTCGGCGGCCGGCTGTGCCGTGCGGCGCAGCACGCTGCGTACGCGTGCCAGCACTTCGCGGATGGAAAAGGGCTTGGCGATGTAGTCGTCGGCCCCGATGTTGAGTCCTGCCACCGTATCGTCCTCGGTGTCCCTGGCCGTGCAGAAAATGATCGGCACGCCTGCCGTCTCGGGGCGGGACTTGAGCTGCCGCGCCATCTTGAATCCGCTCGTTTCGCCCATCATGACGTCGAGCAGAATCAGCGAATAACGTTCGGGATGCATGCCGAGCGCCTGTTCGGCGCTGTAAGCCACGTCGACCTCATAGCCCTCGACTTCGAGATTGAACTGAAGAATCTCGCAGAGGGATTCCTCGTCGTCCACCACAAGGATTTTGTGCTTTGTCATAACTGTTACGGATTGGTATCCGCTCAAAAGTACGTAACAAACCGCTTTTTGCACCTCCCGTGCCGCATATTTAACCGAAATGTAACAGACTCTCACTCACCCAGCACGGCCATCTGCTGCCGGATCGACTCCTCGTGGATGGCCTGCAGGACGGAACGCATGAATTCCCGATCCATACCCATCCGGATGGCCTGATCCGCCCGCCGGGCCAGCAGTTCCTCGTAGCGCTGCGCCTGCAACACGGGCATGTTGTGCTCCTTCTTGTACTGCCCGATATCGCGCGAGACGCGCATGCGCCGCGAGAGAGCAGTTCGAGCAGTTCGTCGTCGAGCTTGTCGATCTGCGAACGCAGTTCCGAAAGGCTCTCCGTCGTGGTGTTGGCTTCGCGGATCACCAGACTGCGGCAGATGTAGGCCAGACCCTGCGGCGTCACCTGCTGGGCCTTGTCGCTCCACGCGCAGTCGGGCGAACAGTGCGCTTCGACGATCAGCCCGTCGAATCCGAGGTCCATGGCCTGCTGCGAGAGCGGCGCGATCAGTTCGCGGCGGCCTCCGATGTGGCTGGGGTCGCAGAAGATCTGCAGGCCCGGCAGGCGGCGGTGCAGCTCGATGGGGATCGACCACATCGGATGGTTGCGGTAGAGACTCTTGTCGATCGACGTGAAGCCGCGGTGAATGACCCCCAGACGGCGGATGCCGGCGTTGTAGATGCGCTCCACGCCGCCGATCCACAGTTCGAGGTCCGGACTCACGGGGTTTTTGACCAGCACCGGAATGTCGTGGCCGCGCAGCGCGTCGGCGATTTCCTGCATGGCGAAGGGATTGGCCGTGGTGCGGGCGCCGATCCAGATCATGTCGATGCCCCCTTCCAGCGCCGCCATGACATGCTTGCGCGTGGCGACCTCGGTGGCGGTGTACATGCCCGTTTCGCGTTTTACGCGTTGCAGCCAGGCTATGCCTTCGGCGCCCACGCCCTCGAACCCTCCGGGTTTGGTGCGGGGCTTCCACAAGTCCGGCGCGGAAAGCTTGGCAAGCCCTCCGCGGCCAGTTCGCGGGCGGTTTCGATCACCTGCTCTTCGGTTTCGGCGCTGCACGGCCCCGCGATGACCAGCGGCCGACGGGGGTCGAGCCCCGGGAGATTGATGGGTTGTAAGTCGTTCATGGTTTTTATGTTTTTCGTTTTTATCGTTTGTTCCTTGTCAGATTACCGGGTTGGGGCATTCGGCGTATTTGCCCAGAATCCGGAAGTCGCTGGTCAGCGGCCGGGCCGCATCGACCGCCTGCCGGTACCGCACCGGGTCGTCGAAGGTGACGTCCACGTAGAAGCGGTATTCCCACTCGCGGCCGATGATCGGCAGCGACTGTATTTTCGTGAGGTTGATTCCGTAGAAGGAGAGCAGGGTGAGCACCTTGGAAAGGCTTCCCTGGGTGTGGGGCAGCGAGAAGACCAGCGATGCCTTGTTCGTGCGGGCCGGATCGGTGAACTCCTGCGGCGCAGGCTGCGGTCGGCCAGTACCAGAAAGCGGGTGAAGTTGTGCTTGTTGGTCTCGATGCCGCGTTCGAGGATTTCGAGTCCGTAGAGCTCCGCGGCTTCGGCGCCGCAGATGGCCGCTGTGCCGGGAGCCGCTGGTCGGCGATTTCGCGGGCGCTTCCCGCCGTGTCGTCGCGCTCGACGACTTTCATCGCGGGCCGGGCCTTGAGGTATTCGCCGCACTGCATCAGGGCGATCGGGTGCGAGTGTACCTCGCGGATGTCGCAGGGCGCCTCCCCCGGCAGTGCTGCCAGTACGTGCGAGATGCGGAGTTTGTATTCGCCGATGACGGCGAGCGAACTGCGCCGCAGCAGCTCGTGGTTAGGCAGCAGGCTTCCGGCAATGGTGTTTTCGATGGCCGCCACCCCCAGCAGCTCCGCGTCGGCCGCCATGCGGGCGAACTGCTCGTCGAAACTCACGCAGGGCAGCACTTCGACCTCTTCGCCGGGGAAACTGCACCTGGCGGCGGTTTCGTGGAAACATCCGGGTTGTCCCTGTATGGTGATGCGTTTCATAATCGAATTTTAGGCATTAAAAAATCCCGCTCTTCTGCAGAACGGGATTCTTCGTGTTTTCACTCTATTGTTTTATACAGTTAATTGCATGCCATCCCGCTTCTTCCCTTGCTATAAAAGAAAAAGTAAAAGAAGTAATATGCAAAACCGTAAAGTCTCATCTCTCGTGGGGATTAACAGCGGCAAATGTAGTGAAATATTCCCGAAATCCAAATTTTCAGCCCTGTTTTTTACCTGCGGCGGCCGATTTCCGTTTCCGGAACCGCTTTTTGAACTGCTGACGGCGGCCGAAGAGCAGACGGAAGAAGACCCCCCGCAGCAGCGTGTCGTTGATGTCCCACCCGCGTATGTCGGCGTAGCGATCCAATATGTACAGGAACGGGACGGCCGGGCAGCTCAGCCGCCGCAGGTTGATCATGCATTCGTCGGGGCGGAGCGGCCGCCGGAGGAATTTCATGCGGTTTATGTCGATCAGCTGGAAACGGTAGCTGCCTGTCGTACCGTCGTATTCCCAGAGGATGTTGGTCTGGTTGAAATCCTCGTGGCAGATCCCTTTTTCGTGGAGCCGGACGGTGAAACGGGAGAATGCTTCGAGCACGGGCAGCGTGTCCGGCGCCGGGAACTGTTTCATGGTCTGCGGGAGCGGGGTGAGCTCCGACCGGCGGGAGACGAAATAGGTGTCGGCGATCAGGCCGTCCTTGCGGTATTCGCTCCATGCCACCGGTTCCGGGGTGTCGAAACCCATCCCGCGCAGGCGCAGGGCGTGCTCGTAGGCGCGGCGGGCCTTGTTCTTGCGGAAGAACGAATACATGACCCTGTTGAACAGATGGGGGCGTTTGTAGCGTTTGACGACCAGGCTTTCGCCCCCGATGTCGAAAGCCCGTATCTGGTTGCGCCCTTCGTGGAGCACTTCGCCCGAGACGGGAAAAACCTCCGGGAGCCGCTCGATGAATGGCTGCACATGCCGTATTGCGGGGTTGATCGTTATTTTCATATGTGAGTCCGTTTACAACACAAAGTTACGGCAAACACGGTTTCCGCATAGTTCTGTTTGGGAATAATATTGGTGAAATAGATGGAAAAGGGCCTGCCGATTGTCGGTTTTGTCGTTTGTAAACGACTTTCAATACGCTAATCTTTGCCGCTGTGCTGTTAGCGGAACAGTCCGTTTCGTGGAGCTTTTGCTCCGGATTATGCAGGTGCGAAAGTGTCAGTTCGTCGAATTTGAGTAGGGGCAGGACTTTCTGCAATGATACCAGTGTGAAACGGTATTTGGTGGCTGTGTTTATCTTGCCCTGTTCTTGTTGCCGGGTTATCGCTTGTGCAAAATATTCGGCTGTCGTACCGTCGTTTTTCCGCCCGTTTCTTTCGAGAAGATTATCGAGCGTGATGTCTGCTTCCAAAATCTCAAGTCGTTTCAGGCGTTTGTGGTATTCTGCAAGCAGGCTGTCGATGCGGTATTGGATTTCCTGCGGCTCCTCGTTCTGAATGATGATACGGCGGTTTTGGGCATCCCAAGCCGTAGGAACGATTGCTGTTCCGGTGCTGACACAGCGAATTTTCGAGCCTCGGGTAAATCGCAGATGGATGGGAGTAGTTCCGTTTTTGTTTGCCTTATCCTTGCGACAAACAACGTTAACGGTGATATTCATAGCTTTACGTTATTTGCAGCGCGCGTTTCTATTTCGCCGTTTACCCGTCGGATTCGGGTAAAAATGCGGGTGAAAAACCGCTCCGAATCATGCCTTTTTTGCCATATATGCACGAAAAAAGCGGCTGCCTTGTTTTGGCAACCGCTTGATTTCGAGAGCTGTTGACGAGGATTGAACTCGTGACCTCTTCCTTACCAAGGAAGTGCTCTACCACTGAGCTACAACAGCAACATTTCCCGTTCGAGTGGTGCAAAAGTACATAAGAAAAATGAAAAGACCAAAAAATTGTGCGGTTTTCACAATTATTTTCTATCTTTACTTTTGAATTATAACTCTAAACCCATGAAACGTATACTGATAATAGGCGCCGGAGGCCAGATAGGTTCCGAGCTGACGGTTTACCTGCGCAAAATCTACGGCGACCGCAACGTCGTCGCCACCGACATGCGCGAATGCAAGGCCCTCGGCGAAGCCGGGCCTTTCGAAGTGCTCAATGCGCTCGATGCGACGGCGATGGCGTCGGTCGTGGCGCGTTACCACATCGATACGATCTTCAACCTGGTCGCTTTGCTCTCGGCTGTGGGCGAACGTAATCCGCAGATGGCCTGGAATGTCAATATGGGGGCGCTCAACAATTCGCTCGAGGTGGCGCGCCAACACCATTGCGCCCTCTTCACGCCCAGTTCGATCGGCGCCTTCGGGCCCTCGTCCCCCAAGGACAAGACCCCGCAGGACACGATCATGCAGCCCACGACCATCTACGGCATCTGTAAGGTCACGGGCGAGATGCTGGGGAATTACTACCACCATAAGTACGGTGTGGATACCCGTTCGGTGCGTTTTCCGGGCATTATCTCGAACGTCACGCTGCCGGGCGGCGGTACGACGGACTACGCCGTCGAGATCTACTATGAGGCGATCCGGTCGGGCCGGTTCACCTGCCCCGTACCGTCGGACGTCTATATGGACATGATCTACATGCCCGATGCGCTGCGGGCCTGCGTCGAACTGATGGAGGCCGACCCCGCGAAGCTCGTGCACCGCAACAGTTTCAACATCGCGTCGATGAGCTTCACGCCGGAGATTATCTGCGCCGAAATCCAAAAGCGGATGCCCGGCTTCACGATGGACTACGACGTCGACCCCGTGAAGAAGGAGATCGCCGAGAGCTGGCCCAACTCGCTCGACGATACCTGCGCCCGCGAGGAGTGGGGGTGGAAACCCGAATGGGATCTCTCGCGCATGACGGACGATATGCTGGAGCATATCCGTGCCAAAGTCGCCGCGAAGTGAATCCGGGGGACGATGGCGTTGCCATATCCCGTGTCGTCGAAACCGCGGCCAGTTGGGACGGGGCGCCGCTGCCCTCCTATCCGCGGGGTGCGCCGCGGGTGACGATACTCCGGGCAACGGTGCCGCCGCATACTGCGCTGGCGATGCATACGCACGCCCTGGTCAATGCGGGGGTGATCCTGCGGGGCGAGCTGACCGTCATTGCCGAAACCGGTGCCCAACGGATGTTCCGGGCCGGCGAGGGTATCGTGGAGCTGGTCGGCACGGTCCATTACGGCGAAAACCGCGGCGACGGGGAGACCGAGATGGTGATGTTTTACGCCGGAACGGAGGGCGTGCCGCTCTCCGAGAGTGCGGATCTATAACCGAAAGTTATGACGACGAGACGAATTACGCGGACCATAGCCCTTTTTGTGCTGTTGCTGACAGCTGCGGTTATCGGCGGGAGTTTCTATATGCTCGGCTTCTCGCTGCGCCCTGAAGAGACGATGCGGGCGAAGAATGCGACGGCCTATGAATATATGTACGCCGAGTATCCTTTCCTGCGTCCGTGGGTGGACAGTTTGCAGACGGCCGGGGCGTTGCGCGATACGGTGATCGTCGATCCGCAGGGCGTGCGGCTCCATGCGCTCTACGCCGCGGCTCCCGAACCGACCGACCGCACGGCCGTCATCGTCCATGGATATACCGACTGCGCCGTGCGGATGCTGATGATCGGCTACCTCTATAATCACGACCTGCGTTACAACGTGCTGCTGCCCGACCTGCACTACCACGGGCGGAGCGAAGGCCGGGCGATCCGCATGGGCTGGCTCGACCGGCTGGATGTGCTGCGCTGGATGGAGATTGCCGACGGGATTTTCGGCGGCGATACGCGGATGGTCGTGCATGGCATCTCGATGGGGGCTGCTACGACGATGATGGCCTCGGGCGAGCCCCAACGGCCCTACGTCAGGTGTTTTGTCGAGGATTGCGGCTATACGGGCGTCTGGGACGAGTTCTCCAAGGAACTGAAGTCGTCGTTCGGGCTGCCGGCATTCCCGTTGCTGTATACGGCCAGCTGGCTGTGCGACCTGAAATACGGGTGGAATTTCCGCGAGGCCTCGTCGCTGGCGCAGGTCGCAAAATGCCGCCTGCCGATGCTCTTCATCCACGGCGATGCCGACGATTATGTCCCCACCTGGATGGTTCGCCCGCTTTTCGAGGCGAAGCCGGGCGACAAGGAGCTGTGGCTCGTGCCGGGTGCCGGACATGCCGCTTCCTACCGCGACAACCGGGAGGAATACACCGCCGTCGTCGGGGAGTTCGTCGGAAAATATATCGGGCCCGCTTGAAAAGGGCCCGGGGCGGCTTCCGGGCGCTTCTGCCGGTTCGGAGTATGCCCTTCGGATAATAGAAATAAACTATGGAAAACGATAATCAACAGCGGGTCAAGTCCTTCTACCGGATTTTGGAGGAAGGCGTCGCTAAACTCCCGGCCGATGTGCGCGGGGCGCTTTACCGGCCGTGTGCCGTCGATTGTGTGAAGGACGACGTCCTGAGGGAGCTCCGCAGGCAATTCGAAGAATGCGGCCGCGACCTCGACCGGCAGTATACGAAATACGGCCGCTCGGAGTATTTTTTTGCGGACATCATCGAGCCGGGGCGGGTTTACGAGGTCGGGTATCCCCGGTGCCTCTGCCCGCAGGTCGACGCCGGGTTCGTGGACTCTCCGGCCCATTGCGAATGCTCCCGCCAGAGCATCCTCTATGTCATGGAGGAGCTGTTGCCCGGCAAGGACATCCGGGTGGAAGAGCTCGAGACCGTGTTGTCGGGCGGCAGAGAATGCCGCTTCCGGATCATTGTCGGGTAGCTCATTGCGGCGCCTGGCTACTCCAGGCCGCATCCGGTGCCCGGGCGTTGGGTGCGGGGATGGTTGCTGCCCAGAATAAAAAATCCCGAAGCCAATGCTTCGGGATTTTTTAATAGGGTATTCAGTCGCCTATGCGCCCGCATAGATCAGCATCCCGAGCCCGGTGAGGAACAGCAGGAACATTCCCAGGTTGAGCCTGTGGGAGATTTTGGGTGCTCCCTTGAATTCTTTCCAGATCAGTATTCCCCAAAGTGCCGAAACGAGTGTCGCCCCCTGTCCCAGGCCGTAGGAGATTGCCGCCCCGGCTTTGCCCGAGGCGATCATGCTGAACGATTCTCCCAGGCACCAGATCATACCGCCCAGCACGCCGACCATGTGGGTTTTGAGACCGCCTTTGAAATAGTCGGCGATCCGCACGGGTTCACCGTCCACCGGACGTTTCATCGCGACGGTGTTGAACAGGAAATTGCTGATGAAAACTCCGACGGCGAAGATGAATACGGCCGTATAGGGTGTCATTTTGCCGGCTGTGGGGGCGGCAAAATCGTTCAGATCCATGGAAGCGGCCACGAACCGGTAGAAGAATGCCATGATGATGCCGGCCGCAACCGAGATGAGAATGCCTTTGGTCGTGAGTTTGCGTTTTTCGGTCTGGGCTTTCTTGTAGGCGAATCCGTTCATGACGATCGCTGCGGCGATGAGCAGTACCCCGAGGAAAATGAAGGTCGGGTCGCCTTTGGCCGCGCTGAAATAATTTATCACTACGCCCAGTACCAGTGCGAGCCCTACACCCACGGGAAAAGCTACCGACATGCCGCAGAGGGCGATGGCTGCCGAAAGCAGGATGTTCGATGCGTTGAATATCACGCCGCCCATGAATGCAGAGAAGAGGTTGCCTGCGTCTGCCTGTGCAAGGTCTGCGAGGAAACTGCGCCCCTCCGTCCCGAAACTGCCCAGCGTGAAGGCCGACAGCACGGAGAAGAGCAGCAGGCCGATGACATAGTCCCAGTAGAAGAGTTCATAGCGCCACGTGCGGGCCGCCAGTTTCTGGGTGTTGCCCCAGGAGCCCCAGCACAGCATGGTGATGAAGCAAAAAGCGATTGCCAGGGGATAACTTTGAACGATAAACATAATGCGTCGAATTTACGGGGTTCGGATTAATTCCCGGCAGCTTGCGGAGTGCTGCCGTATACCAACAGGTCGCGGATTTGCAGCGATGCATCCTTGCGCGGGTTATGCCATTCGGCCGTGATGCGGTGGGGGCCGGACGGGAGCCGGTAACGCCAGAACAGTTCATGGCGGCGGGTGCGGTAAAGCGCCGGGAGCTTGACGCGTTCGACCGGTTGCCCGTCGATCGAGAAGGTTACTTCGGCCACGTACGACTCGTCGGGGCAGCGCAGGGCGCCCGTCAATACCGCTCCGATGCCGTCGAATTCGATTACGCCGGCTTCGGGGAGCGATTGGTGGATTGCACGGCGTTCGGTCGGATAATGCCCTTCGAACGACTGTTCGAAACGGACGGGTACGGGTTGCTGGCATGCGATGGTCACGTCGGTTTCACCTGCGGAACCGCCGTTGCGGCGGATTACTTCCAATGCCTGGTCGAAGCTCATCTTGTAGGTGCGGTTGAGCGAGATGTCGGTATAGGCGAACTCCATATCTTCCACTTCGCGCAGGTTGCGCATCCATTTTTCGGGGATTTTGCTGTACCCGAGCATTGCGCCCAGGATACCGCCGGCCGATGCCGGGTTGCAATCCGAGTCCTGTCCGCAACGGGTGGCGATGTCGAGCGTCTTCGAGAAATCGCCCTCGCCGTAAAGCAGGCCGATGAGGATGTAGGCGCTGTTGGTCACGGCGTCGATGTTGAACGGCACGAATACCCCGTCGGGGCAGCCGATATCCGAACTCCATTTCTTTTCGCATTCGAACCACGTGCGTTTCCAGTCGCCGGGATACTGCTTGTGCCAGGCGATGACGTCTTTCATGCACCGGTGATAGCGGCTCTGTTCGGGGATGGTTTTCAAGGCTTCCTCGACGATGAACCCGATGTCGTCCGAGACGAACGAAAGCGAATACATCGCTGCCACGTAAACTCCGCCGTACCAGCCGTCGCCGTAGTTCATGATGTGTCCCGCGCGGTCGCAGAACTCCGAGGCCGCGTTGGGCATGCCCGGGGACATGAGCCCCGCGAAATCGGCTTCGATCTGGAAGTCGAGGTCGTCGGCATGGGGGTTGTTGAGCCAGTGCCCCGACTCGGGCGGGCGGATGCCGTTGAGGATGTTGTAGCGTGCGGCCTGGTTGGCGTGCCACAAGACGTAGCCGGCATTGGCGAAGGCTGCGGCGAGCGAATCCACCGGGGCGTCGATGCCCAGGCGGTCGAAGACCTCGACGAACGTTAAGTCCATATATACGTCGTCGTAAAGCCCCGGCGTATTCTCGTACCACCATTTGATGTAATGTTCCGGCCACGGGATGGGGGTGTATTCCTGGATCATCGTGCCGTTGAATTTGAACTCGGTCGGGCCGCCGTAGGTGCATCCGATAGTCTGGCCGGCCCAGCCGCCCTTGATTTTGTCGAGCAGCCGTTCTTTGGAGATGGTGACTTGTGCCGGAAGTGGCTGTGTCGCCGGTGCGGAATTGCACGAGGCGCCCAGGATCACGGCGCAGAGTAGAAATAAGGTTTTTTTCATGCTTGGGTCTGTTTTAGCGTTATAGGTTGAATACGTCGACTTCGGTACGGTAAGGTACGGAATTTTGCGCGCCTACGCGTGTGACCGATATGGCCGAGGCTTTACAGGCGAAACGCACGGCCTCGGGAAGTGTCCGTCCCTCGGAAAGGGCCACGACCAGCGCCCCGTTGAACACATCGCCCGCGGCGGTCGTGTCGACGGCCTGTGTCTTGTATGCCGGGACGATTTCGCAGTGTGCACCGTCGAAGACCAGGGCACCTTTGGCACCGAGCGTGATGATGACGTTGCACACACCCATCGACGCGATTTTACGGGCGGCTTCTTCGGCCGTGCGCTCATCGGTGATGCGGATTCCGGAGATGGCTTCGGCTTCGGTTTCATTCGGGGTGATCGCGTACAGCGTTTCGAGCAGTCCGGCGGAGAGCTTCGAGGCCGGGGCCGGGTTCAGGACGACCTTCTTGCCCAGCCGGTACGCCATCATGGCGGCGGCCTCGACGGTTTGCATCGGGATTTCGAGTTGCAACAGGATGATATCGGCCGCTTCGACTGCCTCGGCCGACCGTTTCAGGTCGTTGGGGGTGAGATGCGCGTTGGCGCCGGGAGCGACGACGATGCAGTTCTCAGCGTCGGTATCCACGGTAATCAGGGCCACGCCCGACGGGTTTTTCGTGTCGGAAAATACATACGAGGTGTCGATCCCCTCTTCGTTGAACAGCTGGTTGGCCTGGTGCCCGAAGATGTCGCTGCCTGTTTTGCAGATGAAGGAGACCCTTCCGCCCAGACGCGCCACGGTGACGGCCTGGTTGGCGCCTTTGCCGCCCGGGTTCATGAAAAAGGTGCCCCCGATGACCGTTTCGCCGGGAAGGGGTAAATGCCCGGTGCAGATGACCATATCGGTGTTCGAGCTGCCGATTACGAGAATTTTTGATTCTGACATGTGTTTTTACTGTGTAGCTGTTTGTCCCGCCCTGCCGGTTTGTTGCACCCGGCAGGGCGGGGTGGTGTTTAATCGGTATATCCGTCGTTTTGTTTGAGGTTCGTGTTGGTCTTGCGGATGTTGGCCGGAATAGGGTAAAGTTTCGTGTATGCCGGGCTGACGGCCGGTTTCAGGTCGCGTGCTTCGCCCCACTTGCCGAACCGGATCATATCCTGGCGACGTAATCCTTCCCATGCAAATTCCCGGCCCCGTTCGTCGTAAATCTCGTCGAGTGTCAGATCCGAAGCCTTGTAATCGTCGAGCCCCGTACGATGGCGCACCTCGTTGAAGAGGGGGACTGCCAGGTCGGCATGTCCCTGGCGCACGAGCGCCTCGCCCTTCATCATCAGCACGTCGGCATAACGGTAGACCACATAGTCGTTGTCCATGCATTCGCCCTGCAGCCCGTTCGCATATTCGTATTTGGCCGAGCGGACGCCTTCGTTCGATTTTGCCGGGTTCGAGAAGTCGAACAGCGAGGTGATATGCGGCGTGTAGTCGAGCTGCTGCCCGTTTTGCATCAGGAGCGGATTGCCCGACATGTCGTACTGGGGGCCCGCGAGCCATTGCCTGCGCCGGATGTCTTTCGGATCGTACTTGTTATAGAAAGACTCGGTTGCGGCGAAGCCGTTCCAGCAAAAGTCGAGGATGCCGTAGGTCTGTTGCGAGAGGCTGTTGAGCGTCAGCTGGTGGAACCGGAAGACGTGCCACCAGTTTTGCGACGTATAAACTTTGTCATAGAGGATGACGAATATATTCTCCTTCGACGAGGTGTTGTCCACCTTGAAGTTCGAAAAGTAGTCGGGTTCTATCTCCAGTTGCCCGAAGCCGATCACCTGGTCGCAGGCAGCGATGGTTTCGTCCCATTTGGCCTCGCCGATCCACTCCTGCGCATTGATGTACAGTTTGGCGAGCGTGGTGTAAGCCATCGCCTTGGTTACGCGGCCGTAGTTCGAGGCGGTAGGCACGTCCTGCAACAGGCCGACGTTATCCTTGATCTGCTGTTCGATGAACGAGAAGAGGAACTTGCGATCCACCTGCCTGGGCAGGCTCGTGTCCGAGAAGTCGGTGGTGAAGGGAACATTGCCGAACAGATCCATGGCATTCAGATAGAACCATGCGCGCATGACCAGCACCTCGGCTACCAGGCTGGGTTTGGCCTCGAAATCGACCGACGACTGGTCGAACTCATAGAGTATCTGGTTGCAGAGCGAAATGCCGCCGAAAAGGAACTCCCAGATCGTTTGCAGATCCTGCATCTGCGAATTCCACGTGTGTGCGTGCATGTCGCGCCATACGCCGTCGTCGACCCACTGGTTTCCTTCGCGCAGGGGACTGACCGCCTCGTCCGTCGATACGGAAATCGTGCCCCAGATACAGCGGTAGCAGGTATAGCGTACCAGATAAGCGTAAATACGCCCGGCGCTCATCAGGAATTCTTCTTCGTTGTTGAAGAATTCGTCGGACGGGATCGAGGAGTAGGGATTCTCTTCCAGGTCGGTGCAGGAACTCAGTGTTGCACTTAGCAGGAATATCGTGGACAGGATTGATACTATCTTTTTCATAATAGGTTCGTTTGTTGGTCGGATGATTTAGAATGCGATGGCGGCTCCGAGAACGAATGTACGCGTGCGGGGATAGAAGTCATACCAGTCGATGCCGGGTTGCAGCCCCGAAATGCTGACTTCGGGGTCGATTCCCTTGTAGCCGGTGATGGTAAAGAGGTTTTGTGCCGTGACATAGCAGCGCAGCTTGGAGATGACCTTCGATTTGAGTTTGAAGTCGTAGCTCAGCGTTATGTTGTCGAGCTTGAGGTAGGAGCCGTCCTCCACGAACCGCGACGAATAGTATGCGCCGTCCTTGTAGTTGGCATGGTCGAGTGTCGAGCGCAGAATATTGCGGGTGCCGAAGTAACCGAACCCTTCGTAATAGACACGGCTCTGGTTCAGGACGTCGTTGCCGATGGAACTGCGCAGCAGGAAGCTCAGGCTCCACTGTTTGTAGCTGAAGGTATTCTGCAGCGACAGCAGTACGTCGGGATATGCGTTGCCGATAACCTGGTAGTCCGCTTCGGTAATGCCCTCTACACCGTCTAAGTCTTCGTAGATGGCGCCGCCGTTATCGTTGAATCCCAAAAATTTCGGGCCCCAGAAGTTGCCCAGCGAACCGCCTTCGACGATGCGCATGGTATACATTTTCAGGTCATCGGGGAAGTAGCCGGTCTGGATTTGCACCATTTCGTAATCCTCGTTGGAGAATTTGACCAGGTTATTCTTGTTGTGGCTTATCGTCGCCGCGAGGTTCCAGCTGAAATTCTTGCGTGAAATCGGCGTGGCGTTGACCGTCACTTCGATACCTTTGTTGTCGATCGTGCCGACGTTGGCGAATTTCGAAGGGTAGAGGTTGGGCGGTACGGGTACGGTATAGGTGTAGAGCAGATCCTTGGTGCGGCGGTTGTAGTAGTCGACCGTGACGTTGAGCCGGTTGTCGAGCACGCTCATGTCGAGCCCGACGTTGAACTCTTTTTTCTTCTCCCAGCGCAGGTCGGGGTTGGGATTGCTGCCGGGTTCATAGGTGCTGATCCACTTTTTGTTGTAATAGAAATTTGACGAACCCTTGCGCAGGATCGACAACGAACGGTAGTTGCCGATTTCCTGGTTGCCCGTGATGCCGAAGCCGGCGCGCAGCTTGAGCTCGTTGAGCCATTTGGCGTCCTTCAGCCACGGTTCGCGCGATATGCGCCAGCCGAGGCTCACGGCCGGGAAGGTTCCCCATTTGTGGTTGTCGCCGAAACGCGATGAACCTTCATAGCGCACCGATGCCGAGAAGAGGTATTTTTCCTTGTAATTATACATCACGCGGCCGAAGAAGGCGATGAGCCGGTTGTCTTCCTTGCTGCTGCCCATCGAGGCGAGCCCTTCCTTGAGCGCCCCGCCGCTGCCGATGTTGTGGAACCCGAAGATGTCAGTATCGAACTTGTAGTTCATCTGGTCGTAGCTTTCCGAACTTTCCTCGCTGAACGAGTAACCGGCGATGGCTTGCAGTTTGTGGTCGCCGAACGTGCCCGAATAATCGATCGTCGCTTCGAGCATCTTGTTCTTGTAGTGGTCGTTGTAAGTTTCCGCCGTCCCGTTGTTGCCGATATTTACCGGGTAATAGCGGCCGTAATAGTGCCCATAGCGTTCCGACCGCTCGATGATGGCGCCCATGGCACTGATTTTCAGGCCGTCTATGATGCGCAGCGAAGCATTGACGCTGCCCGAGAACTCTTTGCGGATGCCTTCGTCGTCACGTTGTTCGAGCATCGCCACGGGGTTGTGGTAGTCGATTCCCGGCGAGAAGAAGTATTTGCCGTACTGGGGGTTGTTGCCGCTGGTTTCGTAAATGGGTTCGGTCGGGTTGCGCAATACGGCCTGCCGCATGATGAACTTGTCGGCATAGGAGCCTTTTCCGGTGGTGTACGCAAAATTATAATCCACTTTCAGCCGATCCCGGATGAGCGACTGGCTCACGTTCAGACGTCCGCGGAGTTTCTCGTTCCCGGTTTTTTTTACCAGCCCGATGTCGTTGGTGTAGGAGACGCTGGCGCGGTAGTTGAGTTTTGCGGAGCCGCCCGATGAGGATACGTTATAATTTTGGCTTACAGGGTGTTTGCGCGTGACGGCGTCGAACCAGTCTGTCGATCCGCCGAAATCGTACGACGACGCTTTGTCGGGGAAATATTGCCGGATCGTGTTGCGGTATTCGCTCGCCGACATCACGTCGGGTTTTTTGTCCACGCTTTGCATGGCGACATAAGCCGAGAATTCGATACGGTTCTCCCCCGCATGGGCTTTTTTCGTCGTCACCAGAATCACACCGTTCGTACCTCGTGTGCCGTAGATCGCAGCGGCCGAACCGTCTTTCAGCACGTCGATCGAGGCGATGTCGTCGGGACTGACGTTCGACAGGTCGCCGCCCACGACGCCGTCGATGACGACCAGCGGTGAAGCGCCGCCGGCCATTGTGGTCATGCCCCGCAACTGGATTTCGAAGTCGCCGTTGGGGTCTCCGCCGTCGGCGCGTACGATATTCAGGCCTGCAACCTGTCCCTGGAGCAGTTGCAGCGGATTGGTGATGTTCCCTTGTTTGAAATCATCGCTCTTGAGGGAGGAGACCGAGCCGGTCAGCTCTTTTTTCGTGGTGGTACCGTACCCGATCACCACTACGTTGTCCATCGTCGTGACTGACTCGGTGAGTTGCACATCGAGCGTTGTTTTCGTTCCTGCCGGAAGTTCCGTGTTCCGGTAGCCGATGAATGAGAATTCGAGGACGGCATTTTCCGCATTTTGCAGACGCAGCGTATAGCTGCCGTCGGCAGTGGTGCTGACGCCGTTGGTCGTACCTTTCTCGACGACCGTTACGCCCATCAGCGGTTTGCCCGTGTCGTCGGTTACCCGGCCGGAGATCCGGCGGGTGTCGTTTTGTTGCAAGGTGTCGTAATCTCCGGTACCGGCTGCATGCGTGACGGCCGGCAGCGTACCGAGCAGCGCGGCCAGACAACAGGTGCGCAGCATGTTTTTTCGTAGAATTAGGGTCATAGTTTTACAGGTTTGGTTGGTTAAACTGGTGGTGGGAGGGCTTTGCCCCGGCATTGGGTTACATGGTTATGCGTATTTTGGGTTAATTAAATTATTGAATATATAGGTTCGTCGCCTTGTTTGCGGATCGTTTGGCGTATTTGTCCGGCCGTTTGTTATACAAATATAAGTTTAAAAGTTCTAATAATGAGGTGTATTTTTACTTTAATTAGGATAAACCCAAAGTGATTTATTAAAAATAATATGTATTGCATTGTTGGATTTAAAATATTGAATATTATAGATGTGGCTATATTACTATGGGTGTTATTATATGTTTTATCCGGTTGTTTTCAAATGATTTTATCCGAACTTAATGTTTATAAGGGCCTGTGGCTGTAAAAAATACCTCGGGAAGTTGCCCGATAGAGCGACAATACCGGTTTTGCGTGTATTTGGCTGTGAAATGACCTAATTTGGGATTATCCGGATATCCGCGAAATTGTCCGGGAATATTTCTTTATAACCCGGATCTTTCATAAGGAATTTCCGGGATTTCATCTCCTGCAAATAATTCCTATCTTTGTATAACTAACCCGCAAGGCCATGAACAAAGCTATTTCGCTGCTTGTGCTTATCCATTCGATGACGAAGGCGGAAAAACGCTATTTCAAACTTTACAGCAACCTGCAGGAGGGCGATAAGGTCTATCTGACTCTGTTCGCCCTGATGGAGGAGTGCTCTTCGGTCGAGGAGGTTGCCCGGCGTTTTGGCGTCGATGCCGGGGAAAGCAGCTTCGACATCGCCGTCAAGCACCTGTATAAAGTAGTTGTCGACTGCCTGCTGCATTTACGGAGCCGTTACGATATCCAGGCCCGCATTTGAAATATTAAATATCAATAGATGAGAACAAATTCTACTCACAACAAAATTCCGTATATTCACCTATATATAAACGATTTACAAACAGCATTGAATCGAATTAAATTTAATGAGATTGAAATTATTTCGGGATAATTGGGAACAATTTGGGAACAATTTGCTAACTTTGCAGTGTTCAATCCAGAAATTAAATTGAAGATTATGAAAGTGACTGCATTTATACGGAAGACTGCCAAAAAGAACGATGTAGATACTAAGGCTACTATCTATTTTCGTTTGCGTGATGGAAAGAAAGACATCAAGGCAGCAAGCGAACTTGTTATCAGCCCGAACCATTGGAGTGCTGACCGGCAGGGCTATAAAGACCGTGTAGCTTTGGTGGCAGAAAACGAAAAGATGGACTTGAACCATAAAGTGCAGGCATTGACCCGAATGATTGAGAAAGAATACAAAGAGGATGCAGGAAGTGAATGGCTCGGAGAAGTCATAGACAAATTCCATCATCCCGAAAAGTACAAGACAGAAGAAGAACTGGCAATAGAGAATCCACCTACTTTTGCCGAACTTTTCGATGAGTTTTTGGAGAAACACAATCTTTCGGAGGTACGGAAGAAAAACTTCCGTGTAGTAAAAAGGGCTCTCATGCGCTATGAATTGTTTGTCAGAAAAACAAGGCGTGGAATGAAACATTTTACCCTTGATATTCATACTACCACCAAAGAGACGCTTGCCGATATGTGGGATTTTATGGAGAACGAATATATGTATGCAGAAGAATATCCCGATATATACGAGACCATTCCCGAGAAACGGACTCCTCAACCGAGAGGGAAGAATACTCTTATAGACAGTTTCTCACGCATACGTACCTTTTTTATCTGGTGCTATAATCAAGGCAAGACCACCAATCGACCGTTTGACAAGTTCCCTTTGGAAGAATGTCTTTATGGAACTCCGATTTATATTACCCTTCAAGAACGTGACAAATTGTTTGAAGCTGATTTGTCTGCTCGTCCACAACTTGCCATTCAACGTGATATCTTTGTGTTCCAATCTGTTGTAGGTTGTCGTGTGGGCGATTTTTATAAGCTCACAAAGAAAAACATCGTGAACGGAGCATTGGAATATATACAAGAAAAGACACGCAGCCATAATCCCCGAACAATAAGAGTGCCACTGAATAGTGTTGCGAAAACCATACTTGAACGTTACAAAGATTACGCAGGCGCAACCCTGCTTCCCTTTATATCAGAGCAAAAATATAATCAAGCCATCAAAGAAGCGTTCCAGTTGGCTGGTCTTGACAGAATTGTCACAGTGCTTAACCCACTTACTCGCAATCCTGAGCAGAAGTATTTGTATGAAGTCGCAACCACACATACTGCCCGAAAGACATTCATTGGCAATATGTATAAGAAGGTGAAAGACCCAGATCTTGTTTCATCGGTATCGGGACACAAGGAAGGCAGCAAGGCGTTTCGCCGATATAGGGAGATTGACGAGGAAATGAAACAAGAACTTGTTCACCTGTTGGACTAATAAGGGAAAGGCTATGGCAAAACAAGATTTCGAACAATTCAAACAAGATGTTAAAGAATGGCTCAACAGCCATCCGGAAGAATATGACAGATTCGTTGCTGAAGTGAACAACAAATCAGCAACTGGTTTGCAAAAGGTTTTCAAATTAGGATGGAAACTCACCCCTCAAATGATGCGTAAATATCAAAACGAGTGTCATGGAGACCTTGCTGACGAACACCGTCTGCAAAGTTATTCGGCAGATGCCGATGCTGCAAGATTATTGGTTGGGGAGTTTCACAATTTGCAAAACGATTCAATAGCTCCTGCAATGTTGGCATGGCTTTATTACGGCAAGTGCTATGAAACTATGGTCACCCAATTAGAAGCAGAAACACATAATCCCGCGAACAATTTTTTTGAGAAAAAGATAGCTGCTATAATGATTAAAGTAGTTATCAACAGTAGTATTCGTAACAAAATGCGAACAAAAGAGGATTGGCAGAATTTCCATCAGGAGAAAAAGGCTATTGAGGATGATTGTGTCGTAGAAACAACCATTGATAGATTGTCTTTTGATGATAAACCTGTCGAAGAAAAATCGTCAACAAGTGAGCAGCCATCACGCACATTGAAAGATTATCTTCACGGAAATCAAGAACAGATTTTGGAGAAGATAAAATTGAGAGTTTCAACGCAGCACACAGGCACCGATTTGGCACGATTGTATTTTGCCCTTCAAGAGGAAGAACTTCTGACAGGCTGCGATGTGACAACATTCCATAAGCTACTTGCCAATGAACTACCGAATTGCGATTTGAAGACTGTGCGAAACCTTCAAATTTCTATAAAGAAGTTGAATGACAGTACAAACAGAGGGAGAATAAAAGACAATGGTATTGAACGGTCGCTTATCAATGAGTGGAAGACTTACCTCACAGAAGTAAATAACTAAAAGTATGAACCTATTTAATTTAATGATATGGATAAAGATATCATCGCCCAAGAAATCAATGCTGAATATCTGAAAGGTTATATATACAGCATTAAAGGTGTTCGTGTAATGCTGGATATGGACTTAGCCAAAATCTATGGCTATAGCACCAAAGATTTTAACCGTCAAGTAAAGAACAACATTGAAAAGTTTGAGCAAGACTTCATGTTTCAGTTGTCCGATGAAGAGTGTGAAATCTTGAGGTGCAAAAATTCCACCTCAAGTTGGGGCGGTCGTAGATACAACCCTTATGCTTTCACGGAACAAGGTATATATATGCTTATGACTGTTCTAAAAGGAGATTTGGCAACCAAGCAAAGTAAGGCTTTGATTCGCATCTTCAAACAGATGAAAGACTATATCGTAGATAATCAACCATTATTGGGGCAAAGGGAGTATCTGCAACTGTCCTTGCAGACAACCCAAAACACACAAGACCTGCTTGATTTGCGCAAATCCCTATCAGCCGTTGATGACAAAGTTGCCGATATAATAGGTGCTTTGGGTAATGTCGTTACGAAGTCGGAACTGGCAAATGTCATGCTTGATTTTGGCAATCCTTCAGTAAGGAGAGGTTGGTTGATACTCAATGGGCAACCTGTTGAATCGGATTTGGCTTACCAACAGATTTATGCAACCGCCAAGAAAACGATATTTGTAGTTGATAATTACATCGGATTGAAGACATTGGTTCTCCTTAAAGATGTTCCGGCTAATGTGAATGTTGTAGTATTCTCCGACAATATCGGTAATAGGTTGCACCAAGCCGAGTTTAACGATTTCTGCCGTGAATATCCCAATGTTACCATTTCGCTGCAAACGTCTGGAGGAATATTCCACGACAGGTATATTGTCATTGATTACCAAACGGCTGATGAACAGATTTACCATTGTGGCGCTTCATCGAAAGACGGAGGCAATAAAGTTACGACAATTACAGCGGTTACTGATGGAGCCATTTACCATCCAGTTATAGACCAACTTATTCAAAATCCAGTATTGACATTGAGATAAGACCATTTTCAGACGAACCAAATTGATTACCTTACATTTCGTTTCTTTCGTTTATGATTTCAGCGAAAATAGCGAAATGTAGATTGTTGAATTATAGCGAATTACATTTATACTTTTGCGCCATCGTTCCAATGTCGGAGCGGTGGCGCAATCATTTATAATGCTGCCAAAGTGATTGTGTCGGACTATGGCAGCACATATATGCTATGACAGATTTAATGCAAATCATCTCCAATAGCACAGCTAATATCAAATTGGAGATTACGAGTGAAGATTTACGCCACTTCTCTGATGAACTTATTAGTCGCGCAGTGAATGAAGTGGCTGTTGCACTCAAAGCCACCAATGAAGATAAACTGCTGACACGTGAGGAAGTCAAGGAAATGTGTGGCGTTTGCGACACCACCTTATGGCTTTGGAACAAGCGCAACTACCTGAAAGCAATCAAGGTGGGAAACAAAGTAAGATACCGCTTCTCAGACGTGAAGCGCATCTTGGGGGAAACCAACAAAATATCTGGTTATGGAAAAGATTGATAATGCACTTGTTACTCCTACAAGTGGAAAAATTGAGAATATCGAGGAAGAGTATGTCCGTATCGGTACAACCTTGTTTCGTATTATCAATCAGCCAATGATGAATGGATCATTCCGCAAAATGCGGGTTGAATGGAAAATGAGCGTATTCCGATTAGACCACGGCAAGGATGAAGCGGCACTCATTCCGAAATATGACGGATTCTGCACTATGCCAAGTCATACAGATTACCAATTAAACGTGAATAACTTTTATAATCTCTATGAGCCAATAACCCACATTCCAAAAGAAGGCGAGTTTAATCATATACAATCCTTGATTGAACACATCTTTGGTGAGCAATATAAATTGGGAATGGATTATCTTCAACTGTTATACCTAAAACCAACGCAGAAGTTACCGATACTTCTATTAGTGTCGGAGGAACGGAACACGGGTAAGAGTACGTTCCTGAATTTTCTGAAAGCGTTGTTTCAAGAGAACGTGACCTTCAACACCAATGAGGACTTTCGGAGCCAGTTTAATGCCGACTGGGCAGGTAAACTGATGATAGTGGTGGACGAGGTGCTACTCAACCGTAGGGAAGATAGCGAACGATTGAAAAACCTCAGTACGGCACACTCATACAAGATGGAGGCAAAGGGCAAAGACCGCTATGAAGTGCAGTTCTTTGCCAAATTCGTATTGTGTTCCAACAATGAGAATTTCCCTGTTTACATTGAGCCAGAGGAGACACGCTATTGGGTAAGAAAGATTAGTAGGTTGGGAAAAGACGACACCTCTTTTCTTCAGAAACTGCAAGATGAGATACCTGCATTTCTGTACCATCTACAACATCGAAATCTAACCACCAAAGAAGAAAGCCGTATGTGGTTTTCTCCTTCACTCATCCGCACGGAAGTATTGGAGAAAATCATCCGTTGCAACCGCAGTCGCATTGAACTTGATATGACAGAACTGTTGCTTGACATCATGGACACAATGCAGGTGGATGTGGTAGATTTCTGTATCAACGACTTGTTAGCGTTGTTCAATTACTCTATGGTAAAGATGGAGCGTCATCAGGTGAGGAATGTTCTGCAACAGTACTGGAAACTGGAGCCAGCATCCAATGCGCTGTCCTACTCCACCTATCAAATATCCGTGCTGCCGGGACAGAAGTATTCTGCATCGTCCAAAAAGGTGGGACGCTTTTATACCGTTACCCGTGAAAAATTGAAAGATTATCGTTGAGGTTGTTGAATATGATGAAACATAAGGGAAGAAGTATAAATAAGAGGGTTACTATTCAACAACACCCTCAACAAACTTCAACAAAGAGTTTTGCCTTCCAAAAAAGAAAAAAGATTGTGTACTGCATCTTTAATTTTCTTTTCCCTCTTTTTTGAATCATCTTCAACAAAGTCAACAAAATCAACTATGGAATAAATAATCGTAAAACCCAACTTAAATGATATTTGTATGAAAAAAATAGAGCTGATACAATCTATCAAACAACAAGACCTGATTTTGGCAAATGCAGTCAGCAAAATGGTGGATTATATTCAAGACAAATGGGCAGCACCATATCCCAGCAAGGAACAGACGGAAGCGGTCAATGACTATCTCCGTTCTGTTCATGCGAACGGTGACGGAACGATGAACGAAACCGCCATAGCACACCGGAAGATTGCCACACAGAAGATAACCATCAATGCCATCCGTGTGCTTGACCATGAACAACTCGACCGACTGCAAGATGTGTTGAACCACATAGCAGCAGACAAGGAGTATTATATGCCAGAAAAGAAATACAGTATGTGCAGGTAGCTGAGTTGTCGTGGTGTGACAGACAGGGCTTGCCCTGATATAGCCCACTATAACTACACGCTTCGCTTCCGTAGTTGTGGGCTCTCCCGAGGGGCTGGGCGTTGCCCCGTCCCACTTAGGACGCTGCCCTAAGAACCCGGCAAGGACTGTCAGCCCTATGCAACCCGACCAAAGAGTGACCCTCTCTTTGGAAACTCCGCTCAGTGGCTTCCACCCCTAAGAACCCGGAGCAGGAAGTGACCCTCTCCCTGCACCCTCCGATTAAGGCTCTGCCCTAATAACCCATTGTGAAACCCGAATAAAGTAAACTTATGGCACAGAAGACATCCATCAACATCAAGCCCTGCAACATCGGCAGTAGCGAACCCCATAACAGACGGACAGCAGAATACCTTACCCGTATCAACAAAGAAAAGTTCTATATACGCACTGACCTCATGCCGAAAAACGAAGCATGGGTAGCACCTGACTTTAGAAATACATCGCTCACTGAACGCTACAATCAGATAGCCGTAATGGTCAAGGAAAAGACAGGTCGGGCGATGCAGACCAAAGACCGTGAACGGGTGAACAAAAAGACAGGCAAGGTGACCATTGTCCGTGGCAGCACTCCGCTCAAAGAGGGCGTGGTGGTAATCAAGGAAGATACCACAATGGAACAGTTACGGCATTTTTGCGAGGTGTGCAAGGAACGCTGGGGTATCACACCCCTGCAAGTGTTCATCCACCGTGACGAGGGACATTACAGCAATCCCGAAGACATTGCCACTTGGAAGCCCAATCTTCACGCACATATCGTTTGGGACTGGATGGATCACGAAACAGGCAAATCCTGCAAGCTGGACGAGAAAGCCATGTGCGAAATGCAGACCGTTTTGGCTGAGTGTCTGGAGATGCAGAGGGGCATCTCAAAGAAGCTGACAGGCAAGGAGCATTTGGAACGAAACGACTTCATCATCACCAAACAGAAACAGGAAGCCGAAAAGGTCAAAGCCGAAAAGGATGCCGCCCTTGCCGCCAAGGAGAAAGCCGAAGCCGAGCGACAATCTATTGAGGGCAAGAACAAGGCGAAAAAACAATACAGCCTTTCACTTGATAATGAGATTGCCGATAAGGAAAGGCAGCTCAAAGACGAGCGCAAGGCTAAAATGGACAGCATACTGGATAGTGTCGGCAGTATTGTCGGTGTCGGTAAATCCGCAGCGGTTGAAAAGGAAAACACCCAACTGAAAACCAAAATCGAGCGCATCAAGAAAGCCTTTCCAAATGCCGTAAAAAACAAGGTGGAAGAACTGACAAAGACACTGGTCGAAGCAAAGCAAAGTGCCGAGGCCGAGCGAGACAAGGCATTGGCGCAAAGCCGCTCATCAATCATAGAAAGGAACGAGGCTGTCAGACAGCTTCAAGAACAGGAAGCAGACATACAGCAGCGCATCAGCCAAGCAATTCTCACAGCCACGAAGAAGAAAGACAATACTATCCGCTTGTTGCAGGGGGCATTGGAAGCCAGCCAGAAAATTCTGAATGTCATTGCCGATATTCTCTACCAAGCAAGCGAGGTGTTCAAGCGAGCCGTTGATGCGATTATCCATTTCGGGACAGAGCAGTACAAGTCAATCTTTTCTCCATCCGAAGCCGCTGACATCAAGAGCGTGATGCAGGAATATGGGGAAACGACAGAAATGCAAAAGGCTATTGGTGACTGGTTGTGTGGCTATACGGAACACAGACAGCCTTTTGATGAAATAAAACATCGCCACACACTCAAAGAGGTGGGCGATGTTGCAGAGGGGGCGTATGATTGGAAGATTGAACGTATGCAAGAGAACGGAATAAAAATGTGACGAACACTAATGTCAGATACCTACTTGACAATCCTCGCTATATGTTCCTTTTATTTAATACGCTAATAGTGGGTTACCAAAATTTTCTTCTGTGTGAAAAACCACGAAAACGGAATAATGAGTTGAAAGATATGGTATAAGTGGACTGTGGCGTTTTGCGACCATAATATGCAGCAGAATTGATTTGTGAAGAAACAATCATCGAGTCATTTCCGTTTTGTACTCCTTTGGTGAATAAGTTCATAATCTCGTACTTATTCCCGAAATTGGCGTTGGGCTGCATCATAATATCCGATACGACCTGTCGGATAGAGCGAGGATATATTATAAAGGTGTTTTCTGCATTACAAGTAATATCCTTAAACTCGCTGCTTCCGAAGAATACGATAACGGAATAAATCGGTATGCCCGGATTTTGCGACAAACATTGTCTGATAGCTTGAATGTGTCCGGCATTTTGCATTACGGGGTTGTAAAAGCGGTGCTTTTCTTTGCCGTATGCCAGTAACTGCGTCCAATACTTTTGGTGTTCATTGCCGAAAATCCAACCGCTGTAATCCTTTACCTCAAAAACGATTAAGCCCACCTTGGTTGCAACGGCTACATCGACTTGTGTATAAGTGCCGTTCGGCTTCTGAATGTATAAGTCGTGAAATATGGCTTTGGGGTTGATACCCGCTTTCAGAAGTTTCAATACCACTCTGCGCTCCGACCATTCGCCACGAGTAATGGGCGTAACCTGCTCAATGAGTTCACGCTCTTTCCGCTTGACATAGATAAGGTAAGCAATACCTGCCACCAAGCAAATAAGAAATATGAATGGTGCGAATGGCATAGAACAGTTATTGTTTATTTAAAAGCAATTATAGGAATTACTTTTGTGTTACCATATTCTTGATACTTGTAGTTACCGATTTGTCTTGCACATTTGCCTTGTGGAGCTTTAACTATTTGTTTATTGTAAAAATTACTGCCCTCTTGAGCTAATATTAAGACTTCTAAGTCGGAAGTTAATACATGTCCCGAAATGGTTTCTCTTATTTCCAGCGCAATAGCATCTCCTGACTCCAAAACCTCCTGTACTTCAAAATTCTTTCGACTTACACAATCACCAGGCTTATCAAACAAGGTCTTTCCCGCATTCTTGTTATTAGAAGCAGAATTATTTGATTTCGGTAATTCAACGCCATCAACTATCCTAATCGCTGGGACAGTTTTTTCTATTTCCATTTTGGTACTATACTTATACGTTCCGACACGTTGTGCACATTGGTCTTTTTTAAGAACAATCTTTTGTTCATCGTAAAATTGTTGATTTTCATTTGGAATAATGAATACAATTGCACCAAAAGAGTCATCGGCATGAGCCAAAGCACATCCAGATTCAACCACTTGAAAAACCTCAAATTGTGAATACTCCATGTAATCTCCGGGTTCTTCAAACATTTCAAGTCCAACGATACCAGAATTGTTAGACAGATTAACATAAAAAGCGAATGCAAATGTCAGTATAACACCTGTTATTATACCGAGCAAGTAAACAAGCCATTTTTTCATATTCAATGATTATTATTCATTTATCAGTCAATTATTATATATCCTCCAAATCCTTTTGGATTTTATTCTCTACATTTTGAGCATCACGGTATCGAATAATAACAACACCGTCAGAATAACCAGCTTTCTCGATTGATAATTCAATAGTTCCACCAGTGACATTCCAAGCACTTGCATAAGTAACTGTACCTTGTCCTAATTCGTACATGAGAGAAATATTGCTGTCCTGGCGGCTCGGATTATGTTCTCGGCAAGCAGAGGGCTCACCATACTTACGAATATATAAGCCTTTATAATAGTCATAAGTGTTCACAAGAGTATTCCATTCGCTGCTTTCATCGAATATAACGACGACAGAGTGAACGCTTTTCCCGTCATCAGTCGCACCGACACCGACTGTTGCCTGTCTGCCTGTAAAATCACCTGTGAACATCGTCACATTGTTGTCACGTCCCATTTGTGTAAAGCCTTTTGCTTTTAGCTTTTGGCAGAAAGCCGTCATACTTCCCTCAATAGGAATACCCTTGAAAGAGAGATGCTCTTGCGCCATAATATTGATTACAGCAAAGAGCATAGTTAATGTGATTAAAAGTTTTCTCATATAAATTGTTTTTGTTGATTATATCGCTGTTAATGAATTGAAATCATCATTGGAAATTTTCCCTATTGAAGCAAGCCATTCAAGGTAAGAAATATCATCTTTGATTTCACTAAACTTTTTCCCTTTATATTTTCCAAAGCCAATAATTCTTTCGGAAATGGATATATCCGAGGGCTTTCCTATATTTGGATACAATTGTTCAAGTTCTTCAAAGTCAATTTTAAAGAACCTATCTGTCGTTTCTAACCAATAGAGATATTGGTAATCCGTTGTATAAATATCCCCCAAGGATTTTCCTTTATATTTTCCAAACTGTAGTACTTCTTCCGCTTTGTGGATAGGAAATATTTCATCAAGCGATACACCGGGAACATCAATCAAAACCCATTCTCCACATCCAGCACAAGGAATTTCCTCATCTTTGATATCTGGATAGCACTCCTGTCTATAACTATCATCTGGCTTACCATTCACAAAGCACTTCCCATAAGCCTTGCCGTATTTACCACGTGGCTTTACCGTTTCAACTAAAAAAGTTCTATCTCGATTAGGGTCAATACGTCTTTCTTCGCTTGAAGAACGAGCTAATCCCAACTCACATCTTTTTACCAAGAATGGAGTTCGTTTGCCAATGTTGTAATATATATTGAAAATATTATCGTGTGGGTACATACTCTTACGTTGGTGTGAAATGCTTTTTGCTATTTGAAAAGTTTACTAATCTTTTTTCTTATTGCACTTAAGGCTATACTTTGGTCATGACTTACCGTCATCCCTATACCACTACTTTTTATAACGGCTACACTTTGATTAGTGTTATAATCGTAAAAAGTTACTGTTATATATGTATGTCCTCCATCCCACTTTTCAGATGTGACGTGAATATTTGGTGAGAGAATACTATCCGAACACTCAAAAATTTTCAAAGTATTAGAGGGCGATAAAACTGTTAGATTGGTTTCTGCTATCTGATTTTGAACAGACATAACTACGTCATCCAATTCTCTATCTCCAGATGTTTCTTTTCCGAAAATGACATACTTGTACTTACTAATGTTTGCATCATTAGATAGAACAATCTTTCCTGAAGCACAAGATGTCATTAGTGCTATCATAGCGGCTATAGATATAATATGAATTATAAATTTTTGCTTCATTTCCTTTTATGCCAATGGCTCTTTTAGTTCCAATTGAACCGTTATTTATGCAGAAGCGTGGAACTGCAAATGCCACGTTCTGAATTGGAGGTCGTAGGAAACCTGTACACACGAATGTAGTAATAGCAGCCCACGCTATAGCGTGAGAACCACTATGCCACCCTTGTGTGTAATTGTGAAATTTCCTACGTTTCCAATTCACAAGATAAGCATAACGCTTCTTAATTTCTAATATGTTTTGGAGAGAGTTTCCTCAATCCGCTTACAAAGATACAAAATGCGCACAATAAAAGCGTAAAAGGATTTGGATTTTAACGATATAAGTTAAAAACAATATTCCTATTCAATTATATCTTTATATGAAATGCTGGAATTTTGCAAGATTGTCCCTTTTTTACTTTTGCCACCAATATGTACCTCCTTTCCTGTCTTTTTAATTTGTGTTTCATAAGCTACAAGCAATTTCATTTTTTTGTCTACGGCATTGGGAGTTATTGCAACATTAAATCCTAATTGTCCACCTGCCTGAACAGAGGGATACATAACGCCGTCAAGAGCATGATCAGTTGTAACCACTTCCGTAAATATCGCTGATATAAGATAATTATAATCAGCTCCTTCTTCATTCTTCTTAGAAAATTCTTTGGCAAAATATTTAGCTGAAATGTCTATATCATTAGCAAAATCAGGGTGTTTCATTAGAAAAACATCATATGCTGATTTAAGTTCTTCAAGTAAAGAATTGTCAGCGTTGCAAAAAGAATCTTTATGTATAACAACTAAAAGGTGTATATTCTCGATAACTTCCCATTTTCCGAATGTGATAGTTTGTTGTCCGCTTGATCCTACACCTCCTCTTATCAAGGAAGAACTTTCACATGCAGAAATAAACCGGGTATCTATAATGTTTTGTTCTTCTGGAACAATACATCCATAAAACATGGTTTGCATAGGTGTACTAGCTCTTTGGCACTGTTTATTATATTGTTGGGGTTTATATGACAAATCCGAAACTGTTTTTAGGTTTCCATCACAACGTGCCCTTGTGATTGTTTTGCCGGGATGTAGCGTAAAAATAATAAATCCAACTTTACCCAAATCACGTATCAATTCTTTTATTTCAAAATAAGGGTATTGGCTTAAGTCTAACGCTTCTAAACGGTTTATTATCGTTTGCTTATTCATAATATATTAATTTTCGTAAGACAGAATTTGAATCCAATTAAATTTCGCTTTAAATAGAATCCTATACGGGAACAAAATGGGAACATTCTTAAAAAGAAGAAAAGGATAAATAGTTTATTATCAACTATTTATCCTTTATTCTTGTACCCAGACCCGCATTTCCAACCGCATGGCCGAGGCGGAGATCCTTTTCCGCTGCGGCTTGCTGCAGGCGGCGACCGAGGAGCTGAGCCGGGCGAAAAAACTGGCCGGGCAGTATGAGATGACGGCCCTGCTCATGCTGATCCGGCAGACGGAATTGCGTTACCTGAGTGCCGGGGATTTTCAGGGGATGAGTGAAAAGCAGCTGGTCGAAAAACAGATGAAAGTCAATGAGACGTTCAAGCATTTGCGCAGCGCCAACCAGCACATGCAGCTTTACGATATCCTCAAGTATCGGGCGCTTTACCGCAGCAAGGTGCGTTCCGAACAGGAATGCCAGAGTCTGAACGATTTGGTGCTCAGTGAGCTGCACCTGATAGCCAATAATACTTACAACGGGTTCGAGGTGGATAAACTCCACCAGCTGTTCCAGTCGACCTATTTCCTGCAGTCGGGCAATTACAAGGCTGCCATCCGTATCTATCAGCAACTGCTCGAATTGTTTGACCACAATCCGGGCCGGATGCTCAACCCTCCGTTGCACTACCTCGATGCCGTGCTGGGGGTATTGGACAGCCTGCTTTCGGCGGGGCTTTACGATGAGATGCCCTTTTTTATCGCCAAGCTGCACCGGCTTACGGAAAGCGACTACCCCCAGGAGTTTGTCCGCAAAGTGCTGGCCTTTATCTATCTGTACGATTCGTTCCGGCTCATCAATTGCGGGGCTTTCGCCGATGCGCAGGAACTTTATAAGCAACATGAGGAGACCCTGTTCCGCAAACTGTCGCAGCAAAAACTCGATGTCCAACTGTTGTTGCAACTCAATCTGGTCGTGCTGCATCTGGTGTGCGACCGGGGTGGCGAAGCCCGCAAGGCCATGACCCGGATCCAGGCGACCGGGCTCGTGTTCTATAATTTCCCGGCTTTCCGTATTGCGCGGCTGGTGAATTTGCTCCTGCAGGCCGAATGCGGGCGGTTCGATTTCGCCGAAAACGAAATCAAATCCATACGCCGCAGTACCGCTATCGGAAACAGCTCGGTCGAAAAACTTGTTTTCAGGTTTGTACGCCTCTTTCCGCTGCCCGGGAGCCGGCGGGAGAGGGGCCGCCTGTGGGAACGGCTGTACGGTACGGTGCAGGCAGTTGCGGCCGATAAATACGAGCGGCCGTTACTCAAATACTTCGATTTTACGGCATGGATCGAGGCGTGCCTGACCGGGGCGGCTTTGTCGGATGTGCTGGGGCGTAATACCCGGCAGCAGGCCGAACGGTTCAGCGTGTAGGCGGCCTTCCGGCCCGGCCGGTGGCCCTGGGCGGAGCCTGGCGCGGCGGCGGGGTATATTGCGGGGTGCCGGCCTTGCCGGTCTGCGGGGGCGGCAGTGCCGATCCGGGGGTGCCGGATGTGCCGAACTGCGAGGTGCTGGGCTATGCCGATCTGCGGGACGGCGGCTGTGCTGGTCTGTCGGGCTGTGCCGATCCGGGGGCACCGGGCTTGCGGGTATAAAAGAAAATCCCGAGCCGCGATGGCCCGGGATTTTTCTGTCGGGAACTCCGGATTAAGCCTGGCCGGCCGAACCCAGCACGCTCTCGCACTTGTGCATGTAGAGTTTCTTCAGCTCGTCGCGGGCCGGACCCAGATATTTGCGGGGGTCGAACTCGGCGGGCTGGTCTACGAAGATCTTGCGGATGGCTGCGGTCATCGCCAGACGGCCGTCCGAGTCGATGTTGATCTTGCAGACTGCGCTCTTGGCGGCGCGGCGAAGCTGCTCTTCGGGAATACCTACGGCATCCTTGAGCGCACCGCCGTGCGTGTTGATGATCTTCACGTACTCCTGCGGTACGGACGACGCTCCGTGCAGCACGATGGGGAAGCCGGGGAGCTTCTTCTCGATCTCGGCCAGGATGTCGAAACGCAGTTCGGGCGGAACGAGGATACCCTCGGCGTTGCGGGTGCACTGCTCGGGCTTGAACTTGTTGGCGCCGTGCGACGTACCGATCGAGATGGCCAGCGAGTCTACGCCGGTCTTCGATACGAAGTCGATCACGTCGGCGGGGTCGGTATAGGTGTGGTGCTCGGCCGAAACCTCGTCCTCGACGCCGGCCAGCACGCCCAGCTCACCCTCGACCGTTACGTCGAACTGGTGTGCGTAGTCTACGACCTGCTTGGTGAGGGCTACGTTTTCGTCGTAGGGGAGGTGCGAACCGTCGATCATCACCGACGAGAAGCCCATGTCGATGCAGCTCTTGCAAAGCTCGAACGAGTTGCCGTGGTCGAGGTGCAGAACGATCGGAATGTTCTTGCCCAGTTCCTTGGCATATTCGACGGCGCCCTGAGCCATGTAGCGGAGCAGGGTCTGGTTGGCGTACTTGCGCGCGCCCGACGACACCTGAAGAATTACCGGCGACGAAGCCTCCACGCAAGCCTGAATGATGGCCTGCATCTGCTCCATGTTGTTGAAGTTGAATGCCGGGATGGCATAACCGCCCTTGATGGCCTTTGCGAACATCTCACGGGTGTTCACAAGACCCAAATCTTTGTAGGATACCATAGTAATTTAATTTATGCAGTGAATTGTTTCTCTCGAAAAACCGCACAAATTTAATAAATATTCTAATTAATTGCGCCTGTTCGGGCTATTTTATTCGCCTTTTTGTGAAAATAATAACAGCCGGCGGGAAATTGTTGTGCAATCCGGATAGTTTTTTGTATTTTTGCATGGCCTTAAGCCCCGGTGTGCGGGCAGGGTATGCCCGGTGCGGCCTGCATGCGGTTGATTGCGGGCGGCAGGGCGGCGCAGGATGCCTCCCGGCTGCAGGGGCTGCCTGCGGAAAAGCGCCGCGCGGCATGCCGGGCACGGGACAAACGGACATTAACAAACACAAAACATATCACGATTATGGCTGATTTCATTTATCAGGAGCCGTTCCCCGTCGGGGAAGACAAAACCCAGTACCGTCTGTTGACGAAGGATTACGTGAAAGTCGTCGAATGCGACGGCCGCAAGATCCTCAAGGTCGACCCCGCTGGCCTCGAACTCTTGTCCAAAGCCGCTTACAGCGACGTGTCGTTCTATCTGCGCGCCGCGCACCTGCAGAAACTGCGCAACATCCTCGAAGATCCCGAAGCTACCGACAACGACAAGTTCGTGGCCTACACCATGCTGCTGAATCAGGTCGTTGCGGCCGAGGGCGAACTCCCCACGTGCCAGGACACCGGCACGGCCATCTGCATCGGCCACAAGGGCGAGGACGTCTATACGGGCGCCGACGATGCGAAATACATTGCCAAAGGCGTGTACGAGACCTACAAAGACCGCAACCTGCGCTATTCGCAGGTCGTGCCTTTCACGATGACCGAGGAGAAGAATTCCGGTACGAACCTCCCGGCGCAGATCGACATTTACGGCGGCCACCCCGGCATGGAGTACGAATTCCTCTTCATTACCAAGGGCGGCGGTTCGGCCAACAAGACCTTCCTCTACCAGCAGACCAAGGCGCTGCTGAACGAGAAATCGCTGACCGATTTCATCAAGACCCATATCTTCGACCTCGGTACGTCGGCCTGCCCGCCCTACCACCTGGCCATCTGCATCGGCGGTACGTCGGCCGAAATGTGCCTCTCGACCGTGAAGAAGGCCTCGGCCGGCTACCTCGACGAGCTGCCCACTTCGGGCAACGAGGGCGGCCGCTGCTTCCGTGACCTCGAATGGGAGGAGAAGGTGCTCAGGATCTGTCAGGAGAGCGGTGTCGGCGCCCAGTTCGGCGGCAAATACCTCGTGCACGACGTGCGCGTGATCCGTGCCCCGCGCCATGCGGCTTCATGCCCCGTGGCCATCGGCGTGAGCTGTTCGGCAGACCGTAACATCAAGGCCAAGATCACGCCGGAGGGCATCTTCCTCGAGCAACTGGAGAAGAACCCCGCGCGTTTCCTGCCCAAGGAGGCGCCCAACATGTCGCCCGCCGTGGACATCGACCTCGACGAAGGCATGGACAAGGTGCGTGAAATCCTTTCGAAATACCCGATCAAGACGCGTCTGAACCTGAAAGGCACGCTCATCGTGGCCCGCGACATCGCCCATGCGCGCATCAAGCAGATGATCGACGAGGGCAAGCCGATGCCCGAATATTTCAAGAAACATCCGGTATACTATGCCGGGCCTGCCAAGACCCCGGACGGCATGGCCTCGGGATCGTTCGGCCCCACGACGGCCGGGCGTATGGATCCCTACGTCGACCTGTTCCAGTCGCTGGGCGGTTCGCTGGTGATGGTGGCCAAGGGCAATCGCTCGCAGCAGGTCACCGACGCCTGCCGCAAGCACGGCGGTTTCTACCTCGGTTCGATCGGCGGCCCGGCGGCTATTCTGGCCAAGAACTCGATCAAGTCGGTCGAGGTCGTGGACTTCCCCGAGCTGGGTATGGAGGCTGTCCGCAAGATCTACGTCGAGAACTTCCCGGCGTTCATCATCGTCGACGACAAGGGCAACGACTTTTTTGCCGATTTCAAGCATTAAAAAACGGCCCGGAGATATACTAACGGGCAAAAGTTTACGTTGTAAAATCTGAAGAAAGATTTTATTGTAAGGCTCAATGAGAGATTTCATTGCGAAAATATCCCTGACGGCGCTCTTCGCGCTGGCGATCTTCTCGGCATCGGCTGCCGAGAAGGTCACTTTTGAGGCTAATTCTCCGCTGACGGTCGCTGTCGGCGAGCCGTTCCGCGTGGAGTTCGCACTGAACGCGCAGCCCGAGCCGGGCTCGTTCAAAGCTCCTTCGTTCGAAGGGTTCGACGTGATCGCCGGCCCGGCCGAAGCGCAGGGACAGTCGATCCAGATCGTGAACAATTCGATGACGCGCGTGGTCAATTACACGATCACCTATGTGCTCGTGCCGCAGGGCGCTGGGAACGTCACCGTCGGTGCGGCCGAGGTGACGGTCGAGGGGACTACCTACCGTACCAAGCCGCTGGCGATCGAGGTGGTGGATGAGGGCAAGGCGCCGGGAGGCGGCGGTTCCGCCGCCGGCGGGCAGCCGCAGCGCCGCGAGGAAGCCTCCTCCGAGAGTGCGGCGCAGAGCCGGGTCGCCAAGGACGACATTCTGCTGCGCGCCGTCGTGTCGCGGACCTCGGTCTACAAGGGCGAGCCGCTGCGCGTGACGTTCAAGCTGTACGAGCGGGTTCCGGTAGTGGGGTATAACGACGTGAAATTCCCTTCGTTCAACGGCTTCTGGGCGCAGGAACTCAATACCGAGAACGCCCGCCGCGAACGCGAGACCTTCAACGGCAAGGTCTATGAGACGCTCGTGGCCAAGGAGTACCTGCTCTACCCGCAGCAGGCCGGGACGCTCGTGATCGAGCCGGCCGAACTGACGGCCGTGGCGCAGGTCGTCATCCAGAGCCGGCGCAGCCTCGATCCCTTCTTCGGGGGCGGTCCCGACTTCGTCAACGTGCCCCGCAAGGTGCAGAGTCCGCGCATCAACATCGCCGTCAAGCCGCTGCCAGCGGGCGCTCCCGCCAGCTTCAGCGGCGCCGTGGGCAGTTTCACGATGGACGCCGTGCTTCCGCAGGAGCGGCTGGCCGCCAACTCCGCGGCGACCTATACGGTGAAGATCTCCGGCACGGGCAACCTTACGTTCGTGCAGGCCCCCAAGCTGACGCTCCCCGCTTCGTTCGAGCAGTATAACGTCAAGACCACCGAGTCGATCAACACCTCGGCGGCCGGCATCTCCGGCTACCGCCAGTTCGAATACCCCTTCATCGCGCGCGCCGAAGGCACGTACGAGGTGGAACCCGTCGAATTCAGCTATTTCGACCCGTCGCGCATGCAGTACATGACGCTGCGCTCGCGTCCGCTCGAACTGGAGATCACGCCCGATGCCAAGGGCGGCGGCGACGCCTATGTCGTGCAGGGACGCGGCATGTCCAAGGAGGAGGTCAAGATGCTCGGCCAGGACATCCGTTTCATCAAGCTGGGCAACGCGCAGTTGCGCCCAGTGCGCGAGCCGTTCCTTTTCGGTGCGGTCTACTGGGTGCTGCTCTTCGGAATCCTGGCCTTCTTCACGGCGGTCTACGTGGCGCTGCGCAAGCAGATCCGCGAGTCGCAGAACGCCGCGCTGGTGCGCGGAAAGCGTGCCAACAAGGTCGCCGTGCAGCGTTTCCGGGTCGCTAAACGCTATATGGAGGAGCAAAACCGCCATGCCTTCTACGAGGAGATGCTCCGGGCTCTGTGGGGGTACATGGGTGACAAGTTCAACATCCCGGTGGCCAACCTCACCAAGGAGAACGTCCGCGAGGAACTGCACAAGCGCGGCGTGTCGGTCGAGGAATCGCAGCGCTTCACGTCCATCATCACCAAGTGCGACGAGGCGCAGTATTCGCCTGCTGCATCGGCACGGATGAGCGAGGTGTACGCCGAGGGCGTGGACATCATTTCCCGGATCGAAGCGGTGATAAAAAGATAAGAACGCCATGAAACGAATGATCTTGTGTTTTCTGTTGTCGCTGGCCCTGGCCGCGGTATCCTTTGCGCAGGAGCCTGCCGACAGCTTGCAACGGGTTTCCCGGGAAGCCCCTGCCGAGGCGCAGGCCCCCGGGGAGCAGACTGCGGAGCAGTTGTGGAACAAAGCCAATACGGCCTATATCAACGGCAATTTCCATTCGGCCGCCGAAGTCTACGAAGAGATTCTTTCCCGCGGGGTAAGCTCCGTGAAACTCTACTATAACCTCGCCAATGCCTACTTCAAGGAGGACCGCATTGGCAAGGCCATCCTCTATTACAAACGGGCGCTGCGCTGGCGCCCGGCAACGACGACATCCGCCACAACCTGAGCGTCGCCGAAGCCCGCACGAAGGACAACATCGAGGACATCCCCGAATTCTTCTTCGTCACGTGGATGCGCGACATCCGCCACATGATGGGATGCACGGCGTGGAGCCTGCTTTCGCTCGCATTGCTGGCCTGTATGCTGGGGTTGTTTCTGGTCTACCTGCTGGCCCAGCGGCTTTCGCTGCGCAAGGCCGGGTTCTACGGCACCGTCGTCGCCGTGCTGTTGTGCATGCTGACGACGTGGTTCGCGCTGGGCGGAACGCCGTGAGATGCTCGACGACACTTCGGCCGTGGTCATGACCGCTTCTACGGCGGTCAAGAGTTCGCCCGACAAGTCGTCCACCGACCTCTTCGTGCTGCACGAGGGTACGGTCGTGACGATCACGAACCGGCTCGACGGGTGCGAGGTGGTAATCGCCGACGGCAAGAAAGGTTGGGTCGAAGGACGCAAAATCGAAATCATCTGAATGTCGAGGCTTTTACAGGACGTTGTCGGCGAGCTGTCGAAGCTCCCGGGCGTAGGGCGCCGTACGGCGCTGCGCCTCGCCATCCACATCCTGCGCATGGAGCGCGAATCGGTCGCCGAAATGACGGAGAGCATCGACCGTTTCCGCAATGACGTGAAATACTGCACGAGTGCAACAACCTCTCCGGACGAGGAGGTGTGCCCGATCTGTCTGGACGACGAGCGCGACCGGACGACGATCTGCGTCGTCGAACAGGTGGCCGACGTGCTGTCGGTCGAGAATACGCGGCAGTACAAGGGGTTGTACCATGTGCTGGGCGGGGTCATTTCGCCGATGCAGGGCATTTCGCCTTCGGATCTGAAGATCGACCTGCTGACCGAACGCATCGCCCGCGGCGGCGTGAAGGAGGTGATCCTCGCCATCTCCACCTCGGTCGAGGGCGAAACCACGCTCTTCTACCTGATGAACCGCCTCCGGCAGTTCCCGGAATTGAAAGTCACCTCCATTGCCCGCGGCATCGGCTTCGGTGACGAACTGGAATATGTCGACGAGCTGACCATCACGCACGCCCTGCTGAACCGCCGCGAGGTCGAATGACCTGCGGCCGGGGCGCACTGTGGGGCGGATCCCCGGTTGCGGCACGACATATGCCGGAATACGGCCGGAACTGTCGCCCGTTTTTTTGCAAGCAAGACCCGGGTACAGGATTGTACCAATGTAAAATATTTCTCATATGGAATTTCTGACAAACGACAAGCTCACGATCGTGGGCGCGGCCGGCATGATCGGCTCGAACATGGCCCAGACGGCGCTGATGATGCGCCTTACGCCCAACATCTGCCTTTACGATCCCTATGCTCCGGCGCTCGAGGGCGTGGCCGAGGAGCTTTACCACTGTGCGTTCGAAGGGGTGAACATCACCTGGACGAGCGATGTCAAGGAGGCGCTCTCGGGAGCGGCCTATGTCGTTTCGTCGGGCGGCGCGGCCCGCAAGGCCGGCATGACGCGCGAAGACCTGCTCAAGGGCAATGCCGAGATCGCCGCACAGTTCGGCAAGGACATCAAGGCTTACTGCCCCGACGTGAAACACGTCGTTGTGGTCTTCAACCCGGCCGACATCACGGGGCTGGTGACGCTCATCTATGCGGGTATCCGCCCGTCGCAGCTTTCGACCCTCGCGGCGCTGGACTCCACGCGCCTGCGGAGCGAACTGGCCAAATATTTCAGGATTTCGCCCGACGAGATCCGCAACTGCCGCACCTACGGCGGCCACGGCGAGCAGATGGCGGTCTTCGCTTCGACGACGCTCGTTGCCGGACGCCCCCTGTCGGAGCTGATCGGCCGCGAGATGCCCGAAGGCGACTGGCACGACCTGCAACAGCGGGTGATCCAGGGCGGCAAGCACATCATCGACCTGCGCGGACGTTCGTCGTTCCAGAGCCCGGCCTACCTGTCGATCTGCATGATTGCCGCGGCGATGGGCGGCAGGCCGTTCGGCTATCCGGCCGGCGTATTCGTGCACAACGATGAGTTCAAGCATATCCTGATGGCGATGGAGACCCAGATCACCAAGGAGGGCGTCAGCTACAAGAACGTGCAGGGTACGGCCGAGGAGAACAAGACTCTCGCCGCCAGCTACGAACACCTCTGCAAACTGCGCGACGAGGTGATTTCGATGGGTATCATCCCGCCCGTGGAGGAAGTGGCGCAGCCTGAATCCGCACCTGAAATAGAGCGGCGAGCATCTTGTTACGGCAGGGGCCGGTTCATTTGAACCGGCCCCTGTTTCCGATTTTCTCCGACCGCTGTTTCAGGGTTTGGCCTGGAATACGGCTTTCAGCTCGCCGTCGCTCAGCAGGAGCAGCATCGGTCCGTCCATATCGTAGTGCGTCGTGGCTTCGAGCGCCTTGGTGAACGCGTCCTCCTGCTCCATGCCGGGGCATACCATCATCGTCGATGCCAGCGGCCCGATCTTGAGCGCGCCCTTGTCGGTCGCTTCGTACCTCCCCATCAGGCGGTTGCAGGCCCCGACCCCCGCAAAGCGGTTCTCTTCGGCGAGGAACATTACATAGAACTTGCCCTCTTCGGGTTTGACGGCCCTGCCGTCCAACTGTATGAGCTGCCATTCGGTGCCGACGAGCGGCCTGCGGTTTTTCTTCTGGTAGGAACGGCAGCTGCAGCACCCTGCGGCGAGGGCCGCAACGGCTGCGAGGGCCGCGATTTTCAGCAAAATCTTCATAGTATATTATTATATATGTGTTGTGCAAATATAGGGAATAAATCGTACCTTTGTGTAAAATTTGAAAAATACCCGCTATGAAGAAGATTATCGCATCGCCCCATGCGCCCAAGGCCGTGGGACCTACTCGCAGGCCGTCGAAGCCGGCGGAGCGCTCTATGTTTCGGGCCAGCTCCCGATCGACGGCGCCACCAGTAAGATGGACGAAGGCGTCGAAGCCCAGACGCACCAGTCGCTTACGAACCTGCGCCACATCCTCGAAGAGGCCGGCTATACGCTCGGCGACGTGGTCAAGACGACCGTCCTGTTGCAGGACATCGGCGATTTCGCCGCGATGAACGCCGTTTACGCCGGGTTCTTCACCTCGGGAATGCCCGCGCGCGTATATGCTACCAGGTCGCCGCACTCCCGATGGGGGCGCTGGTCGAGATCGACGCCGTCGCGGCGAAATAGCCGTTGCCGGACATCCCGTCCGCAGCAAATGTGCGCCCCATAAATGTGGGGCGCATGTTTTGCCTTTTTGTAAATAATTTGTGGATAAGTTTGGTGCCGTGCATTGGGTTATTCCATAGAAAAGAATGAATTTGTAGAACCGGGTTTCGCCCGGATCGACGCTAAAAATCTGAAATAAAAGCAATAACAGTTATGTCTAAAGCCGTAAAACCCGAAGCGCCGCAGAAAGTCGATTACAACGATGCGGTTGCCGAGTCGAAAAAGTATTTCGACGGGGACGACCTTGCCGCGACGGTATGGGTCAGCAAATATGCCCTGAAAGACTCTTTCGGCAATATCTATGAAACGTCACCCCGACAGATGCACGAGCGTATCGCAGCCGAGATCGAGCGCATCGAGCGCAAGTATCCCAATCCGATGTCGCGCGAGGAGGTCTTCGGCCTGCTGGATCATTTCCGGTATGTGATTCCCCAGGGTGGCCCGATGACGGGTATCGGCAACAATTTCCAGGTGGCCTCGCTCTCGAACTGTTTCGTGATCGGGCACAAGCATCCGGCCGACTCCTACGGCGGCATCTTCCGCATGGACGAGGAGCAGGTGCAACTGATGAAACGCCGCGGGGGCGTGGGGCACGACCTCTCGCACATCCGTCCCACGGGCAGCCCCGTGCTGAACTCGGCCCTCACCTCCACGGGTATCGTTCCGTTCATGGAGCGCTATTCCAACTCGACGCGCGAAGTGGCGCAGGACGGCCGCCGCGGAGCGCTGATGCTCTCGCTGTCGATCAAGCATCCCGACGCCGAGCGTTTCATCGACGCCAAGGTCGATACGGGCAAGGTCACGGGCGCCAACGTCTCGATCAAGATCGACGACGAATTCATGCGTGCCGCCATCGCCGGCAAGAAATACCACCAGCAATTCCCGATCAATTCGGACAACCCCCGATACGAGCAGGATATCGACGCCCGGAAGCTCTGGGACAAGATCATCCACAATGCCTGGAAGTCGGCCGAGCCGGGCGTGCTGTTCTGGGATACGATCATCCGCGAGAGCGTGCCCGACTGCTATGCCGACGAGGGCTTCGTGACGGTTTCGACCAACCCCTGCGGCGAGATCCCGCTCTGCCCCTACGATTCGTGCCGCCTGCTGGCGATCAATCTGCTGAGCTATGTGGACAACCCCTTCACCAAGGAGGCGAAGTTCAATTTCGACAGGTTCAAGGCGCACGTGGCAAGGCCATGCGCATGATGGACGACATCATCGACCTCGAACTGGAGAAGGTCGAGCAGATCATCGCCAAGATCGCCGCCGACCCCGAAGACGAGGAGGTGCGCCGCGTGGAGCTGGAGCTGTGGAAGAAGATCCTCACCATGGCGCAGAAGGGCCGCCGTACGGGCCTCGGCATCACGGCCGAAGGCGACATGCTCGCCGCACTGGGGGTATACGGTTCCGAGAGGCGATCGCTTTCGCCGTCGAGGTGCAGAAGACGCTGGCCGTCGAAGCCTACCGCGCTTCGGTCCGGATGGCCGCCCAGCGCGGAGCGTTCCCGATCTACGACGCTTCGAAGGAGAAGAACAACCCGATGATCGCCCGCATCCGCGAGGCCGATCCGGAGCTGTATGCCGAAATGGAGAAGAACGGCCGCCGCAATATCGCCATGCTGACCATCGCCCCGACGGGCACCACGTCGCTCATGTCGCAGACCACGTCGGGCATCGAGCCGGTGTTCCGCACGGTCTACAAGCGCCGCCGCAAGATCAACCCCTCGGACAAGGACACGCACGTGGACTATGAGGATGAAACGGGCGAAAAGTTCCAGGAGTACAACGTCTACCACCACAACTTCGTGAAGTGGCTCGAGGCGAACGGATACGATACGTCGAAGCTCGAGACCATCTCGGATGCCGAGCTCGGGGAGTGGGTGGCGGCTTCGCCCTACCACGGCGCTACGGCCAATGACATCGACTGGGTGGCGAAAGTCAAGATGCAGGGTGCGATCCAGAAATGGGTGGACCACTCGATCTCGGTGACGGTGAACTTGCCGAACAATGTTTCGGAGCGCTCGTAGCGACGTGTACCGCACGGCTTGGGAGTGCGGCTGCAAGGGCGTTACGGTTTACCGCGATGGCTGCCGCGACGGTGTGCTGCTCGAAAAGGCCTCCAAGAAAGAAGCAGAAGTGCGAGGAGCATCCCGGGCGAAGTGGCGAAGCGTCCCAAGTCGATCCCGGCCGACATCGTGCGTTTCAAGAACGGCACCGAGGACTGGATCGCCTTCGTGGGCCTGCAGGACGGCCGCCCCTACGAGGTCTTCACGGGTAAGATCGAGGAGGATGCCATGTATATTCCCCGCAAGATCAACAAGGGCTTCATAAAGGTACGCGAGGAGGACGGCACCAAGCGTTACGACTTCCAGTATACTGACCGCTACGGCTATACGAATACCATCGGCGGTATCTCGCGTCTGTTCGACGAAGAGTTCTGGAACTATGCCAAACTGATCTCGGGTGTCTTGCGCCACGGCATGCCGATCGAGAAGACTGTCTCGCTGATCGAGTCGCTCCACCTGGACAGCGAGTCGATCAACACATGGAAGACGGGCGTCTGCCGTGCGCTGAAGCAGTATATCGTGGACGGCACCAAGTCGAAAGGCAAGTGTCCGAGCTGCGGACAGGAGAATATGGCCTACCAGAACGGCTGTCTGACGTGTATGTCGTGCGGTTATTCGAAGTGCGGCTGATCCGTAAGGATTTAATCCTGAGCTTAAAAGGCTGGAAACATACGTTTCCAGCCTTTTTTGTGCGGTTTCGGCGCTGTTTTTGTGCTATGGCCTGTCAATTAACGGTTTCGGGAAAAGAGAAACTTTATTATTGGGATTAAATATTATTGACCATGAAAAAACTTATTCTATTGTTGGCAGCCGTGGCATTGGCTACGTCTGTGTGGGCGCAGGATACGCCCAAAAAACCGAGCTTTGCCGGTTTCGTGTCGAACGGTTTCTGGGATAACTGGGAAATTACGCTTGGAGGCGGTGCCGGTACGGCCCTTTCCAACGGTACCAACCAGGGGAGTTTCGGCGACCGTATCAATTTCGAGGCCAACTTCGGCCTTACCAAATGGTTCCATCCGGTGACCGGTATGCGCCTCCAGTTGCAGGGCGGCCGGTTCGCCAATTTCGACGATGTGCTGGGCAAGGCGAAATGGCCCTATTTGTTCGTGCATGCCGATTTCATGCTCAACTTCTCCAACTGGGCAGGGGGTTACCGTGAAGACCGAGCCTACTATGCCGTGCCGTTCGCCGGTTTCGGATATATGGCCTCGAACTTCACCGACAAGAGCCACGAGAACAACGGTTCGGGTACGCACCAGTCGTTCGCGTTCACTTTGGGCTGGCTCAACAAGTTCCGCATTTCGCCGTCGTTCGATTTCAATATCGAACTCAAAGGGCTGATAGCGCCTTCGCGGGTCAGCCCCGTTGCGATGGACGGTTCCTACCTGTTCGGCTTCAGCGCTACTGCGGGCTTCACCTACCGCTTTAACAAGCGCGGCTGGCAGCGCGGCGTAGCGGGCTATACCTGCGGACATTCAGGCTTTCCAGGACGCCGTAGCCGCAAGCATGGCCGCTGCCGCCGCCATGGAGGTCGAGAATGCCCAGCTGGCACAGCAGCTCGCCGCCTCGCAGGCGAGCTCGCCGCTCAGAACGATGCCGCAGCTGCGGCAGCTACTGCCGCCGCGGCCGCTACCGTCGTTGCCGCCGAGGAGCAGGTTGCAGCCGATACTTCGATCATCCTCTTCGATTACAGCATGTCGTGGCTGACGCCGCAGGAGAAGACGCGTCTCGGAGCTGATGGCCGAGCAGATCAAGAACGGCCCGAAGGATGCCGTTTACCAGATCGTGGGTCACGCCGACCAGCAGACGGGTACCAAGGCCGGAAACAAGCGCGTCGCCGAGCACCGTGCCAAGCGGGTATTACGACTTCCTCGTATCGAAGGGCGTGAATCCCAAGCAGCTGAATTACGAGGGCAAGGGCAACTCCCCCGATCCCTTCAAGAAGGTTCAGGCCGCCAACCGCGCCGCGATTATCCAGTAATCGGGAGCGAGGCTGCGGGCTTCCCCCGAAGTAGAAAAGAAAAAGGTGCAGGATTGTCCTGCACCTTTTTCTTGTGCTGATTCCGGGGTGTCGGCTGTGTGTTTTACCTGATAATCACGGCATTGACCAGCCGCACGCCCGAGCGGCGGTTGATCTCCTCCTTGAGCGCTTCGCGCTGGTAGAAGAGCTTCCGAACGAAGCACGCTCGACTGGATGCGGGCATAGAGAATGTGGTTTTCGATTTTCAGCTCGGTCGTAATCTCCGCGGCGCGGTCGCCCACGACGGCGCGCCATGTGTCGGGCAGCTTTCCTTCGGCGACTTTGGCCGCGACATAGGGGCGTTTGAAAAACTCCTCCAGCAGGTCGCCCATCAGCATGGTCTTCGTCCGTCTCATGGCCGTCCTCCTTCCGATGCTGCATCCCCGGGGCGTGCCCCGTTGCCGTCGGGTTCTGCTGCTGGTTCTTCGGCAGGCTCCGGTGCCGGGACTGGTTCCGAAGGCCGCCGCGCGGGTTCTCCCGCCGGCGATTCCCCGGCTTGCCCTTCTGTCCGATCCGCGGCCGCAGTCCCGGTCTGTCCCGGTGTTTTTTCCTCCATCGGTTCCGCAGCCCCGTCCGTTACCGCATTCCCGGGCCGGCTTCCGGCCGATCCTTTGTCCGGGTCTGCCGCGGCAGCCGTTGCCGTTGCATTCCCCTGCGTCACCGCCCCGTTCCCGACCGTGAAAAGCGCATATTCGCCGCCCGCCTTGTCGAGGATCGTACGCAGCCGTGTGGGGTTGCAGTCGGTGATCAAGATCTGCCCGAACGAATCTTCGGACACGAGGCGGATCAACTGCTCCACGCGCCCGGCGTCGAGCTTGTCGAAGAGGTCGTCCAGCAGCAGGATCGGTTTTTCGCCCTTTTCCCGGGCGACGATGGTGTATTGCGCCAGTTTGAGGGCTATCAGGAACGATTTCTGCTGTCCCTGCGACCCGTATTTGCGCAGGGGGTAGCCGCCGATTTTCAGCACCAGGTCGTCGCGGTGGATGCCTGCCGTGGTGAATTCGTTGGCGAGGTCTTTCTGCCGTGCCGCGAGGAGCAGTTCGTCGAACGGCCGGTCGTTCAGCTCCGACTTGTAGTGCAGTTCGACCTGCTCGCGGTCGCCCGAAAGTATGCGGTAATACTCCGCCGCCACGGGTTGCAGCCGTTGCGTGAACTCCCGCCGCAGGGCGTGTATTCGGTTGCCCTGTTCGACGAGCTGCATGTCGTAAATCTGCAGCATCGTCTCGTCGGGCATGTTCTTGAGCAGCCGGTTGCGCTCGGCCAGCACGGCGTTGTAGCGCATCACGGCGGTCAGATAGCTCCGGTCCAGCTGCGAGATGAAGGCGTTGAGGTAGCGGCGCCGTTCGTCCGAGGCGTCGCTGATGAGCGCGCTGTCGGCCGGCGATACGATCACGGCAGGAATCAGCCCCACGTGGTCCGAGAGCCGTTCGTACTCCTTGCCGTTGCGTTTGAGCACTTTGCCGCCTTTGCGCGAGAAGGAGCACACGACGCTCTCCGCTCTTGCCCGCATCGGTGAGATACTGCCCTTCGGCGAGGAAGAAGTCGGCGCCGTGGCGGATGCTCTGCCCGTCGGTCATGGGCAGCGACGACTTGCACATCGACAGGTAGTAGACCGCGTCGATGACGTTGGTCTTGCCGGCTCCGTTGTCGCCTACCAGACAGTTGACGCCCCGGCAGAGGGCAAGCTCCGCCTGTTCGATATTTTTGAAATTCAGCAGCGATATTTTCTTCAGATACATGGTTCAAAGATAGTGCAAGCCGAGCGCAATGCCAAATTTATTTGGGCATTGCTGAGGCGCCGCCTGTGTTCTGTAAAGATAGTGCAAGCCGAGCGCAATGCCAAATTTATTTGGGCATTGCGCCCGTCGCATGTATCCCGAGTTGCAAAAAATCGGGATGCGGCATTGTACATTGTGAATAGTTTTGTATCTTTGCTGCCTAACGTACGGAATTATAAACTAAACAAGATAGATTTTTATGGCAAAACAGCATGTCGCCGAGCAGGAAACCCTTGGCGAAGCAATGAACAAAACTGAGTTTTTCTTCGAGAAGAACGGCCGTATGTTGTCGTATGTTTTCCTCGGATTGCTGGTGCTCGCAGCCCTCGTTTTCGGCTACCGCGCACTGATCGTGTCGCCGCGTGCCGAGAAGGCCGCCGAAATGATCGCCGAGGCGCAGTACCGTTTCGAGGATCAGAATGCGGACTATGCGCTGGCACTCGAAGGCGATGCCAACGGCGCCGGATTCCTCGAGGTGATCGAGAAGTACGGCTCGACCCCTTCGGGCAACCTTGCCAAACACTACGCCGGCATCTGTTACCTGAAGGCCGGCGACCTGGAGAATGCCGCCAAATTCCTGGCCAGGTATTCGCCCGTAAAGGGTATCCCGGGCGCATTGATCAACGCCCAGAACTACGGGTTGCAGGGTGACATCGCCGTCGAGCAGAAGGACTATGCCAAGGCTGTGAAATTCTACGACAAAGCCGTAGCGGCTGCCGACAACAACCTCACCGCTCCGATGTACCTCCGCAAAGCCGGTCTGGCCGAGCAGGCCCAGGGCAACGGCGCGAAAGCGGCCGCATACTACGAGCAGATACTGACTTCGTACCCGGCGTCGATGGACGCACGCGACGCGGAGAAACTTCTCGGCAGCATAAAATAACCGGGACTATGGCGACCAAGAATCACAACCTTTCCAAATTCGACTCACCCCTGCCTTCGGCCGCGGACATGCGGTTCGGAATCGTCGTGGCCGAGTGGAACCGCGAGGTCACCGAAGCTCTGCTCGAAGGCGCCGTGCGGACGCTCCGCGCCGCCGGATGTCCCGACCTGAACATCCAGATCAAGTATGTTCCGGGGACGTTCGAACTGGCGCTCGGCGCACAGTTTTTCGCCGAATATACCGATGTCGACGCGGTGATCGCGCTCGGGTGTGTCATCCAGGGCGATACGCGCCATTTCGATTTCATTTGCCAGGGCGTGACGCAGGGTATCACCCAGCTGCAGATCCAGTGGAACATGCCGATCGCATTCGGTGTGCTGACCGTCAACGACATGCAGCAGGCGCTCGACCGCTGCGGCGGCCGCCACGGCAACAAGGGCGATGAAGCGGCTGCGACAGCCATCAACATGGTCAAGTTGCAGATCGACATGGAAGCCGCTTCCCCCGACCACGAACCCGACCGGCGGAACATCAACTGACGACTTTGGTACAGATATTAAAGGGAGCCTTTCATAGGCTCCCTTTTTTGCGGCGTTTCCGGCGGTGCGTAGCGGTTATCAGTTGCGTCCGTGTGTCATGACCTATGATCCGTGTCCTGTGCTCTGGGAACCGTGCTCCGTGAACCGTGTGCTGTGCGTCTTGAACTCGTGTGCCCGCGAGTTGTGTGTCCGTGTCGGCGCCCGTGCGTCCCTCTCCGCCGCCTGATATGCTCCGGGGCGCCATTCACGGCTTGGACGGAAAGGCATGTGCCTCGGGCCCGGCGGGCCCGGCCTTCGGAGGCCTGTACCACCGCCATCGCCGTTGCCACCCGGGGCGGAATAAAAGAAGAGGGAGGCCTTCAGGCCTCCCTCTTCGGTATGGGGATCGAACGGTGTTATTCGACAACCTGAATGACCGGACTGTCGTTGTACCCGTTATCGGCGGAGCTTGCCCAGCGGATCGTACCGCCGTTGGGTTCCGTGCCGCCCGTGGTGTTGGCTTCGCAATAGAACCGGATCTTGACGCTGCCGTCGCTGATACCGCGTGCGAAGGTCATTGTCTCGTCGATCTGCATGTTGGCCGTCGGTACCAGATGCGTGTAGGTGATCTGTTCCCCGTTGACGGTTGCGGTCTGCGTGTCGGTCGCCGGTTTCCAGCTCGTACCGTCCATATATTGCAGGCTCCAGTACTTCTGTCCGGTGCCGGAGATACGTGTGAGACCCGTAAAACGAACCTTCGTTCCCGACTTGAAGTTCTTGACCGGAACTTCGAATAACCAGTAGTCGCCCTTCCATGCTCCCGTGACGTAGGGTTGTCCCGTGCCGCCGATCATGCGCGTGCTGTTGGGGTGCAGGCTGCCGTCGGAGTTGAAGGTGTGGAAGTAGGAGATATAACCTACGCCCGACGAGGCCATGAGCTTGTTGTTCTGCTCGAACTGCTCTTTCGGAACCGTGTAGTCCGTGCCCGATGCACCGTTGAAGAACCACTTTACCGGAGCGTCCAGACCTTCCAGCGGCCCGCCTTCCGCCAGGCTTTCCTGTGTCACGAAGATCTCCTTGACGGCTTTGGTGCCGAGCACCTCGTCCGAGATGATCGAGAACGAAGCGGAGCGTTCGTCGAGCGAGAGGTTGCTGGTCGCTTTCACCGTCATGACATACTCCTTGTCCGCTTCGCCGGCCGAGGGCGTGACCTCGATCCATGCGTTCTCGGCAACCGAAATCGTCCAGTCCCAGTTGGATTTCACCTTGAAGGTGAATGCATTGGGCTGGTAGGCCGGGAACGGGGGCAGTGCCAGGTCGTCGCCGATGTCCTCGCTCGTAATCTCGATCTGCGGCGTGATGTCCTGCAGGATGTTTAGGTCGGCTCTGATGTCCTTGTACTGGCCGCTGCCCTTGAAGGCGATGCTGAAATCACGGCTCAGGGATGCCGGCTGCTCGGGATACTCCTCGATGTCGAGCGTGAAAGTCCCGTTGCCCGTCTCGGTGAAGGTTGCCCATTCGGCTTTTTCGGGTTCGTAGAACGGCGTCACGTTCGACGCGACCCTGATGTCGTAATGGGCGGCATAACGTCCCGCTACGATCTCGTTCGTCTCGATGTTGTTGACGACGAACCGGATGTAAGGTTCGTTGGCGCTCTGGTTGACGACGAGGGTCGTTTCGGTCTGCCTGCCGTCCGCATAGCGGAATACGACCGTCGCCGAACGCGGGGTGTTGGCGTCGTTATCGTCCAGGCAGAAGCGTACCTTGCCGTCGCCCTGGCCTGTCTTGGGGTAGAATTTGATCCAGTCTCCGTCCGTGGAGTTGCATTCGACACTCCAGTTGCAGTTCGAACGGATGTCGTAACGGATCAGTTCGAGCGTGGCGTCGCCGATGATGGCCTCGGCGTCGAAACCCAGGTCGGAGGAGGCGGTCACCAGCTTGCTCGATACGACGGTATTCTCCAGCCGGAAGTAGGGGCTGCCGCCCTCCGTGTCGTCGTCGCTGCACGAGACGAAGGCCGCCGGGATCAGGAGCAGCGCCGACATGGCCAGGCCCCTTATGTTGCGGAATATGTTTTTCGCGTTCATAGTGCGTTCGTTTTTAGATTATAAGTTCTCTTCGGCGATGACATTCTTGCGGAACGAGTGTTCCCACGGCTGCCCGGCATCCTTGGCGACGGCCTGGCCGCTCCACCAGATCGGGAAGACCATGGTGTTGTCGTTGATGGTACCGCCCTGTGCCTCGAATGCGGCCGTATAGTTCGCACGGTTGTTGGCGATCGCGATCGACGGATAGGGATAGCGGGCGATGAACTTGCCGCCCGTGGCGTTCAGCTCGATCGTTCCCATGCCGGTCTTGCACTCGGGATACCCCGTGCGGCGCATTTCGTGGTACATCTGGAAGCCGATGACCCAGAACAGCGAGAGCCATTTCTGCTCGGCGAGGCGCTGCTGGGTATTATTCCATTTTACGTGGTCGCTCGCCAGCAGTGCGGCGATGTTCTTCTGCGTGATGGCTACGGTTTTCAGTTCGATCTTGTTCGACGCGTTGAGTTCGGGGTAGGAGGCGTAAATGCCGTATTCGCCCCATTTCTGGCACGACGCGGTGATCGCCGCTTCGTAATACTCCTTGGCGGAGCCCGATATCCAGCCGTTCATCGCTGCTTCGGCCTTGATGAAGAGCAGCTCGTCGTAGTCGAGCATGTGGTTGGGGCGCGTGTCGCCCACCAGCGTTTCGTAATGCAGGTAGGGTTCGCGTTCGCTGATGGAGGTGATGCCGTTGTAGTTGATCGTACAGCCCGAGACGGCGCCGATCATTTCGCGGATCACATCGGGCTCGGTCGCACTGGGATACTGGACGTAACGGGGCTTGATCCAGATGCGCAGGCGCGGGTCGACGAAGCCGTCCGAAGCGTCGTAGAGCAGGTCGAGCAGCTGTGCGGCGATGTGGTGGTCGCTCGACAGGCTCTTGTCGTCGGGGAACGAACTGGAGTTGAAATAGGTCTTGTAATACTCCGCGCTGCCGGAGAACTTCACGGTGGCGTTGTCGTCGTTCGACTCGAAGACGGGGTATTTGCCCGGGTTGGAGATGATCTGGTTGATCTGCTCGCCGACCGTGGGGGTGAAGGCGTTGTTACGGCCGCTCACGCGCATCAGCAGACGCAGGCGCAGCGTGTTGGTGAATTTCTGCCACTTGGCGATGTCGCCGCCGTAGATGCCGTCCTTGGTGGGGTCGTCCAGCCCCAGGCTGGCGTTGTAGAGCGAGTTGGCCAGCTCGAGTTCCTCCAGCATGGCCGTATAGACCTCCTGCTGCGAGTCGATATGCGGGGTGTTGATGCCCTCGCCGCCCTTGAGCGCCTCGCGGTAGGCGATCGAACCGAACATGTCGGTGAGGATCGACATGTTATAGACCTTCAGCGTCAGGCCGATGGCCTGGAAGTTGGGCTGGTTCTGCGCCACGGCCAGGTCGTACATGTGCTTGGCATTGCCGGCCCATTTGTACCCGAGGTTCCAGATGGCCTTGAAATTGCCGTCGGCAAGGTTGTAGCAGTGTTCGCGGCGCGGTGTCGACTTGGCCACGGTGACCTGCGAAATCTCGTTGGCGATGCTCAGCATGTAGGACGAATAGCTGTTCGTGGAGCTGTAAATCAGCGGTTCGAGCAGCGCGATGGGGGCTACGGACCCTTCCGATTGTTTGTTCGGATTGGTGTTGTAATCCTCGAAATCTTTCGTACATGCGCCCGATGCGGCGAGCAGCGCGAGTATCAGGATATATTTTGCGTATTTCATGGCGTTCGCAGTTTTAGAACTGAAGTTTGATGTTGATACCGTAGGTACGCGTCATCGGGAAGGTGACGGTTTCGATACCGGGGTAAATGTTCGTACCGTTGACCAGACCTGCCGCCTCGGGGTCGAACTGCGGCCAGTCGGTGATGCAGAAGAGGTTGGTGGCGAAGAACCCGATCGACGCGCCCTGCAGGAAACGGGTCTTGGCCATCAGGTGCTTCGGCAGCTGGTAGTCGATGCGCAGCTCCTTGAACTTGAGGAAGTCGGTGCTGAACGTGTTTTCACGGCCGTTGTCGCGCACCCATTTGTAGGACTGGTAGTAGGTGTAGATGTTCTCCGTGACGGCGGTGTTCTTCTGGTAGGAAACCGTGCCGTCGCCGTTGTCCACGGCGTTGACGCCCTGCAGAACCAGGCCGTCGTCACGTCCGGCGAGCGAGTTCTTCAGTTTGCCCTGGTACGAGAGTGCGAAGTTGGTCACCGAGTAGGCCACGCCGCCGACCTGCGCCGTGAACTGCGCGCTCAGCGAGAGGTTCTTGTAGCGGAACGTCGTGCCGAAGCCTGCCTTCCAGTCGGGGATTACGCTGCCCAGGTGCTCGAACTTCTTGGAGTCGGTCTCCTTGGTCAGCAGCGGGTAGCCGGTCTTGGCGTTGATGATCTGCATGCCCGAGCAGTCGACCTGGTTGCCGTTTTCGTCCGTGTAGGTCGAACCCTCCGGCGCGTACTCGTAGTGGCTGGCCGAATAGAGCTGGTGCATGGACTTACCCACGTACGAGTAGACGAATATACGGCTGCCGATGGTCGTCGAGGTCGAGGTCTGCAACGGCGTTGCGGGATCCCATCCGTTCTGCAGCTCGTTGAGTTTGTTCTTGTTGAGCGACCAGTTGCCGTTGATCTCCCAGTTGATGTCCTTCGTGCGGACGGGAACCATGCGGAACGTGACCTCGACACCCTTGTTGGTAATCAGGCCGGCGTTCATCTTGCGGGACGTACTGCCGGTTTCGGCGCTCGTTTCGGCGCTGATGATCTGGTTGCGGGTGCTGGTCTTGTAGAGCGCCACGTCGACATTGAGCCGGTTGCCCAGGAACTTGGTTTCCAGGCCGACTTCCCAGCTGCTGGTCTTTTCCGGGAGGATGTACGGGTAGTTGCTGGCCGTAGGCAGCGTGACGCCGCCCGGATAGTCCGTGGTCGAGTAGTCGTCGTAGAGCGAGAAGACCGAAGTGTCGTTACCCACCTGTGCCCACGAACCGCGCAGCTTGATCATGTTGACATGAGGGGAGTTGATCTTGAACGCCTTGTCGAGCAGGATACTGGCCGATACCGACGGGTAGAAATAGCTCCAGTTGGAGGGAGCCAGCGTCGACGACCAGTCGTTGCGGGCCGTGACGTCGAGGAAGTAGGTGTCGTCCCACGACAGGTTGACAAAGCCGTAAAGGCTGTTGGTCTGCCGGTTGCTGCGGTAGGGCGACGTGTCGAGGGCTACCGCGGCGTTGGCGAACGAATACATGCCGGGGCCTTCGCTGCTCAGCTGCGAGGCGGTGATGGTGGTCGAGTAGTATTTGTTGCGCAGGACGCTGCCGCCGAATGCCGCCGTGACGCCGAAGCGATCCCACAGCTTGTTGTACTTGAGCAGGAAGTCCGAGTTGTAGTCGTAGCGGCGGATGGTCTTCTCGCGGTACATGCCGTAGCGGTTGTCGAGCGACATGAAGGGTTTCTGCTGCGAGCGCCATTCGATATTGGCGTCGAAGCCGCCGCGCAGCGTGAAGGTCAGCTCGGGCAGGATCGTGAAGTCGATGCTCACGTTGCCGAAGAAACGGTCACGATCCAGTTTGTTCAGCTCCTCGTACAGCGTGCGGTAGGGGTTGTGGCCCTCGAGGCTGTTGTAGATAAGCCCCGAAGTGGTGTTGTATTTGTCTTCGCCGCTGCCTGCCAGGTAGTTGGCATAGGTATAACGGCCCTGCATGTACTCGTCGCGGTAAGCCGAGATGGGGTTGGTGTTGTAGCCCCAGATCAGGCCGTACATGGGCGAACCCTGGCTGTAACCCGACATGGGCATGTTGTCGCTGTTCTTGCGGATGTAGTTGACTTTTGCCGCCAGTTTGATGGCCTTGCTGATCTTCTGGTTCAGGGCCAGTGCGAAGGTCTGCTGTTCGTAGCCCGAGTTGGGCGTGATCCAGTCGTTGCGCAGGTCGGTGAATGAGAAGCGCGTGCTCGTACCCTTGCCCGTCGAACCGTCGATGGTCACCGAGTTGCTCCACGTAACGCCCGTTTCGAAGAGGCCGGTGAACCAGTCGTCGGCGTATACCCACGGCAGGGGGGTGAACTCCCCGGTCTCCCAGTTCTTCGACATGTAGAGATAGCGCAGCTTGCTGGAGTCGAAATGCTCGCCGTACGTGTAGCGCGAGATCTGCTGGCGGACGGGCTGCCCGTCGTAGGTCATCGTGCCGGGAAGGCCCCATGCCGATGCGACGCGGTTGGTGAGCGACGTGGTGACGGCCGAGGGGCCGTATTCCTCCTGGAATTCGGGCCAGAAGCCTGCGGTCTCGAAGGTCACCGAACCGTTGTAGGTAACGCCGATACCACGCTGTTCGCGGCCCGACTTGGTGGTGATGAGCACCACGCCGTTCTGGCCCATCGAACCGTAAAGCGCGGCTGCGGCGGGGCCTTTGAGGACGGAGACGTTCTCGATGTCGTCGGGGTTGAGGTCGGAGATCGGGTTACCGAAGTCCACCGGGGCGTTGCTGTTGGCATAGTTGGCGCCCGAACCGGAGGCTACCGTGCCGTTGCTCATCGGGATACCGTCGATGACGAACAGCGCTTCGTTGGCGCCGTAGTTGAGCGACGTGTCGCCGCGCAGCGTCACACGTACCGTACCGCCGGGGCCGGTGCCCGCCGAGGACATCGACATACCGGCGACCTTGCCGTTGAGCCCCGTCACCCAGTTGCTCGATATGGATTTGGTGAGTTCGTCGCCCGAGACTTTCGAAACGGCATAGCCGACCGATTTCTCCGAGCGGGTCAGGCCGAGTGCCGTGACGACCACTTCGTCGATCTTCTGCGCCGATTCTTTCAGCGTGACGTTGATCGTGGTGCGGCTTCCGACCGTGACCTCCTGCGGGTCATAACCCAGCGACTGGAAGACCAGCACGTCGTTGTCGCTGCCGACATGGATCGTATAGGTTCCGTCTGCGTTCGAAATCGTGCCTGTCGCAGTCCCCTTCAGGATGACGGTGGCCCCGACGAGCGGGCTTTTGCCGTCCGTGTCGAACACGATGCCCGTGATGTTGCGGCTTTGGGCCCAGGCGGCCGAAGCGACCAGCAACATTACCGCGGTTGCCAAAGCATTCCGTATGTATGTTTTAAGCTTCATATTGTTGATTTTTTTAATTCGGGTTTTTTTGTCGAACGGCTGCGGTCGTCCTGCGGGCGGCCGCAGCCGTCAAGGTCGGTTTAGGGTACGATCTGTATTCTCGGGCTGTCGGCTGTTCCGGCTCCGCCCCAGCGTATCGTTCCGCCGTTGGGCTTGGTGAGTGCGCCCTTGCCGTTGGCCTGCCAGTTGGCTGCGCAGACGAACCGGAATTCGATGTTGCCGCCGGAGATCGCATTGGCATAGGTGACCGTCACGTCGACCGTGATGTAGGTCGTCCCGTCGGCTTTCATGGCGTGGGTGTAGGAGACCTCTTCCCCCGTTTCCGTGGTCGTTTGTAATGCCGCGGCGGGTTTCCAGGTGCCGCCGTCGTTGTACTCCATCCGCCAGAATTTGTGGCCGGTGGCCGAGGTGCGGGTGATCGCCGTGAAGCGGACTTTGGTGCCTGCGTCGAGGTTCGTCACCGGGACGGCGAACGTCCAGTAGTCGCCCGGCCAGCCGCCCGTGATGTACGGATGGCCCGTACTGCCGACGATGCGTTCGCATTTCTTGTCGGGATCGCTCGGTGCCGTGTGCGTATAGGAGAGGTACCCCGGCCCCGATTGGGCCAGCACCGTGTTGTACGGGCTGTCGGGCCCGCCCTTGAAGTCCTGGGCGTAGTTGCCCATATCCTCTTCCGAGAACGACCATTGTACGGGAGACGCCAAGTTCCATTTCACCGTTCCGGGCGATACGGGCTGCTGCGAAAGCGCGATCTTCTCGGTAAGGGTTGCATCGCCCTCGGCCGCCGTGATCGTAAACTCGCCGAAGCGGCGGAACGAGAGGTTCTGCTCAAGCGCCTTGACCGTTACCTCCACGTCGGTGTTGGCGGCACCCTGCCCGGGGCTCACCTCGTACCATGCCGCAGCGCCCGATGGGGCGATCGTCCAGGGATAGGGGGCGTTGACCGTGAATTTCACCTCGGCACCCGATTCTGTGGGGTTGTCGCTGAGCTCCAGCGTATTGTCCGTTAGCCCTTCGATGGTGATCTGTGCCCCGGAAGCCTGCGTGACGGCAACCTTCTCGATCTCTGCGCCTTCCGACTTGATGATGATATGGCCCGTGCGGCTTTCGCCTCCGGAGTTCCTGCCTACTTCCACCTTGGTGGTGACGTAGGGCAGTCCCGTGGCCTTGACGGTCGCCACGCCGTTCGAGAGCGATGCGCCGTTGTTCGCGCCCGTTACCGTCGACGGGTCTGCGTCGCCGCAGCGTACGGTGGTGATCGTCAGCCAGTCGCAGTCGGTCTCTGCCGTCCAGGCCTTGTTGACGCGCACCGAGCAGGTCAGCGTGCCGCCTTCGGCGACCACCATGCTGTTGGCATCGAAGAGACTCGGATCGGAAGTGTTGACGATCTCCTTGTCTAACGGGGTGACGAGTGCCTCCGGTGCCGGGGCTTCGGGGTTCTCATCCTTGGCGCGCGTCACGGTGATGTTGTCCAGGTAGAGGCGGCATTTCACTTCGCGCTCGCTGCCGAAGGTGATGCGGGTTTCGTTCGTAGCGCCGTAGACGATCAGCGAGTAGCGTGTCCACTCCCAGACGTTCTTCACTTCGACCAGCGCGGAGGTTTCCACCAGGTCGCCGATCGTGCCGGGGCCTTCGATCGTGACGTCCATGTGGTCGTCGCCGTTGTCCACCGTGCCGCCTGCCGACGAATAGGCGGCTGCGTCGAACTGCACGAGCAGCGTCGCGGCCTTGCCGGCGTCGATGCCCGTGAGCGCGGGAATCGTGATGGCGCCCATGTTGGCGGTCTTACCCAGCTTGACATGGCCTTCGTAACGGGCATATACCGAGGGGGTGTAGGTGTAGCCCTTGGCCGCTACGGCCTCTTTCATCCCGTCGGTCGAAAGGGCGAACTCGTTGCCGTTCGTGCCGTCGATCGATACGCTCGGCCAGCCGTACTTGGTGTAGGGGCTCACCCAGTTGTCGGGAATCCACTGGAAGTCGTCGCTGAAGAAGACGTATCCCTCGGCATGCGTGTCCTTGGGCATGTAGGGCGCCTGAACCAGCTCGATGATCTCCTCGGCGGTGTTCTCCCCGAATTCGGCGTCGCCGGCCGTGATCGTTATCTTCGACTCGCGGCGTTCGTCGGTGGTGTTGGCCTTGGGCGTGATGGTGACTTCGGCCGCAGAGCCGGCCTTGCCGCTCTTGGGGGCGACCGTCAGCCAGGTCTCGTTCTCCACCGTGAGCGTCCAGTCGTAGGATGCCTCGACGGTGAAGACCACCGGATCCGTATCTTCGGCTTCGAATGCCAGCAGGCGTTCGTCGAGCCCCGTTATCACGATGCCGGCCGCCAGGTAGGCGTCCTGTGAAAGCGGGATGCTCTTCTCCGTCAGGCAGGGATGGAGGTTGTTGCCGCTGTTGGCGCGGATGGTGAATTCGCCGTCGCGCGCCTCGCCCTGGTTCAGGGCCGGGGTGACGGTGACCTGGATATTCTGGCCCGCCTCGCCCTTGTTCGGGGTGACGACGAACCAGCCTGCGGTCTTGGTGATCTCCCAGGGCGCGTCGACGCTCATGGTGAATGTATGCGGGGTCAGTGCCGAATAGAGGAACTTCAGTCCTGCATCGGGCAGGTTTTCGGTGGAGAGTGCCGGGGGAATGGGGTTCCCCGAATCCCCTTCGGTGTCGTCGTCGCTGCACGCCGCGGCTCCCAGGAGCGTGACGCATAATAACGACCACAACCATTTGTTCATTATACGCTTCATTGTCTTAAGGTTTTTTGAGGGTTATTTGGTCACGTCGGTCGTGAGCGCCTTGGGCCGGGTCATCGACTCCGTGCTGACGTTGCCGAAGCGGTCGGTAACCGATATCTCCAGCGTGGAAGACGCCGAGGAGGCCGTAACCTCGAACATATGCATGCAGGAGGTCGAGGGGAAGGTGAGCGTGCCGTTGTTGACCGCGCCGCGCGGGATGTCGTACGAAATGCTGTGCAGCGGGTCTTTCTTGCTCCAGACCTGTTTCACGTCGAGCGGGGTTCCGTTCTCCGTCACGGTGACCGTCCAGCCCGGCTCGTAGGCCCAGACGTTGATGTAGACGGCATTTTCGCCCACCGTCGAATAATCCTTGTCGCGGTTTCGGAGGTCGTTGCCTGCGGCGAAGGCCTTGAGTGCCGTGGCGTCGGTGGCCCAGTACTCCTTGACCTCGTTCATGTCGTAGGTGATGAACTGCTTTTCGATGGGAAGCCCCGTGGCTTTGTACTGCCATTTGAGGTCGGTTCCGTCGACCGTGAAGATCTTGTAACCCGCGGGCGAACCGTCGGTGCAGACGTTGTTGTTGCCGTACTGCTGCGTCCACCACCAGGTGCCGCAGACCGCCGCGATGTTCTGCTCGTAGACGTTCGCATAGGTCGGCGATTGGATATTGCGGTTCACGTGCGTGTGCCCCGTGAGGAAAGTCACGTTGCTGAAGCCGGCGAAGCAACTCAGGATTTTGTCGATGTCGGCCTGGGTCTGGAGCGCTACGCTCACGCCGCCGCTTCCGCTGTACGAGTAAAGCGGGCAGTGGCATCCCACGACGATCGGGGTCGATTTGTCGACATGGGTGAGTTCCTCCTTGAGCCATGCCAGCTGCCGGTCGTCGAAGCGGCAGTTGTAATTGCGCAAACCGACCGTACCCTGCGAGCCGCCCGTGTTGAGGTACTCGGTGTTGTCGAGCATGATGTAGTGTATCCGGCCGATGTTCATGGCGTAGTAAACCGGGCCCATGTGTTGGCGGTAGGGGCCTTCGGCGCCGAAATCGGAGGCTACATAGGGGTCGTTGTCGTGGTTGCCCATCACCGACCACATCTGGAAATTGAAATCCTCGACGGTCTGCTTGCATTCGGGCAGCGCCCACTTGTTGTCGTACCAGTAGTCGTCCCACGAGAAGTCGCCCAGGTTGAGGCAGTATACCTTTCCGGGTGCGGCGGAGTTGTAGGCCGATGTCAACTCCTTGACGAAGCCGTCGGCGAACTGAACGTAATCTTTCGGGGTGTTGCGGTTGGCCAGGTGCATGTCCGTGGCCACGAGCATGGTGTGGGAGTCGTTGTCGGCCCTGAGCAGCTGGAAGTCGAGTTGTTCGACGGTGTTTGCGTCGAGCGTGCAGGGCTGCCAGAACTGGGGCATCGCCTTGACGGTGGGGACGTCATAGCCCGCAGGCAGGATGACGAAGGCGAGTTCGTTGCGTTTTTCGGAATTGAGCCAATAGAAACCGTTGGCGTCGGTCTTGGTGATCAGGTCTCCGTCCGAGACAAGGACGTCGGCGATGCCTTGTCCTGCCAGGTGGACGATACCCTTGATCGTCGCGCCCTCCTTGTCCGGTACGGTGACGCCGCCCAGGGAGAGGTTGAGTTTGGCGGAGCCCAGTGCCTGCTCTTCTGCTCCGCGCTGCAGGGTGAATTCACAGTCGCCGTCGGCGGCGTTCTGGGGAATGGTGAAGGTCAGCGAAGAATCGTCAGCACCCTTGACCGGCGCTTCGAATTTCCCCCCCCCTTGTTCCAGGAAGAGTTTGTCCGTAGCCATGAACCCGCGGCCGCGGATCACGGCGTCGCCGCCCCAGTTGCCCGAGATGGTCTTGCCCAGGTCGACGTCGATGGCCAGTTGTACGGTCATCCTGCTCGATCCGAGCACCTGGTAGTCCTGTGCCCGGTTGAGCACGACCTTATAGACGGTCTGGTCTGCCGCGCCGTCGGGTATGACGAACGTCAGCAGTTTTTCCGATGCTACCGTGGTCGCTGCCGGGAGATCCTCACCGGCGCGTAACGCGATGGCGTCGCCCTGGGCGAAGCCGTAGCCGGAAACGGAAACCTCCATCCCGCGGTAGACGGTCATCGAGGTCGGAATAACTACATCGGTGACCAGCCGGCCATCGTTGTAGATCTCCTTGTCGCTGTCGTCACAACCGGCCAGTCCGACCGGCAGGGCGACGAGCAGCAACCCGGCGATTAAAGTAATCAGTTTTTTCATAGGCTATTGATGATTTTGGTGTTGGTGTCCTGTACGTCAGTCGGTGTGCCCGAGTGCGATGCGCTCCGAGTAGCGGTGGCCGAAACGGTCGGTGGCGACCACCTCCACCTCGCGGGCCGATGCCGAGGGGCGTGCCGTGAAATAGAAGTTCGTCGGGCGTGGGCGCTGGACTTTGGAGATTTTCCTTCCGGCGGCCTTCAGCGAGTCGATGTGCGCGGTATAATCCGGGTCGTCGAGCGTCGTACGCTGCATGGCGCCGCGGTAACGGCCGTCCTCATACCATACGACCGTCCAGTACGAATCCCAGTTCCATACCTTTGCCACGACGCTGGCCGGGTGCTTGGCCACCTGGCCGGGGTGCCATACGCGGATCTGCCGTGCCGGGGACTCGCCGAGGCTCCGGTATTCCCACGAGAATTCCCCGCCGCATTCGCGGAAAAGCTGCCAGCCTTTGGGCGTGCCGTCGCGGTTGATCGGGTCCCGCCAGAGGTTGCCGCATATCTGCGCCACGTTGTGTTCCATCGCGCCCTTCGCGGATGTCGTAATTCGAGTTGAGGTGCGTATGCCCGGTGATGAAGTGCAGTTCGTGCCCCGCGAAGGCGTCCATCAGCCCCTCGGCCGACTCCATGACGCGGCGTTCGTCGCGCCACGACTTCATGGCCGGAGCGTGCATCGCGAAGCAGACGCGCGAACCCGCCGGCAGACGTTCGGCGTAGGCCGCCGCCCAGCGCAGTTGCATCGTGTCGATCCGCTCCTCGTATTTCTTCGCGCCGTGGTAAACGATGTCGTCGAGTACGATATAGTGCGTGCGCCCCATGTCGAATGCATAATAGGTGGGGCCGAAATGGCTGCGGTAATTCTCCGTCGCCTCGCGGTCGGTATATTTGTTCAGGTCATGGTCGTGGTTGCCGATCACGCCGTATACGGGTACCTCGAGCTTGGCGAACTCCGCTTTCACGCCTGCGAAGAGTTCCGGGGAGTCCCATACGATGTCCCCGAGCACGATCGCGGCCTGGTTCGAGCCCCGCGTCCTCCCGTTATCGGTTGCCGCCTGCAATGCGGGCATGACCTCGCTCCGCAACCGCCGGAAATGCTCTTCGGTCTTGGGCTGCGGATCGGCGATCGCCAGCAGTTCGTAGCATTCGCCCGAGCCGGGCCACGGTTGCAATTCGAAGTCGTAGCGTTTGGCCGCCGGGTCGTATGTGCGGTAGAATTGCGGGATGCCCCCTTCGAGCGGAGCCAGGTAGCCGGACGGGGTCACCAGGCTGATGAACAGCGCCTGGTCGTCGGCATCGAGCGTGAATATGCCCTGCTCGTCGCTTTGCGCGAACGTATAACCGTCGGTTACGGTCACGCCGCCCATCGGCTTTCCGCCGCATTTGACCGATCCCCGTATCGGGCGGGCGGAGGCTGCGGCACAGAGGCAGCAGGCCAGCAGGAAAAGTAACAGGTTTTTCATGGTCGGGTTTGTGCTGATGGTTTCTTGGTGTTTCTGTCTTTTTATTAATAGGTGGGAGCCTGTGTCGCTCCGGCTGCAAAAATATTTTAATAATTGGCTTCGTGCGTCGTTGTCACCGGAATGTAATCCTTTTTTCATACCCTGGCAGTCGGCTGCCGCTGCGAAAGTTTGTCTCTGAGGACGGATGCAGGCCGCGGGTGCTGCCCGCGGTTTGCCTTTTACGGCCCGGGAATGAGTCTCGTGCCGTTTTAGGGGGTTTCTTGTTTTGTCAGTTTTGTCCGTGCTTTAATTGTGATGTGTAATATTTTTAATTTCATTATGAAACAAAAATAAATCTTTAATTTTATTTTCCAAAATAAAACACAAAAAAACTGGGCGAAATGTCTGCTTTTTTGAGAAAGAGTGGTTTTGAATCGAAATGTACGCCCTCCATTCCGTCCTGGCCGCGGAAATAAAAATCCCCGGACTTTCCGAAGTCCGGGGCCGGGGAAACGCTTGTCGCCTCTTGTCAGAATACCCCGAGGTTGTCGAGGAAGATCAGCAGCAGCACTGCCGGGCAGACGTAGCGCAGCAGGAAGCTGAATAGCCCGTAGATACGGAACTTCAACTCTCCGTTGTTGGTGATCTGCGCCTTGAGGATGTGGTGGTCGAGTTTCCAGCCGACGAAGACGCAGGTGAAAAGCCGCCCGCGGGCAGCAGGATGTTGGCAGTCAGGAAGTCGAGCGAGTCGAAAAGCGAAAGTCCGCAGATCGTCCAGCTGCTCAGCACTCCCGAGCGACAGCGATGCCAGCGATGCGAGCGCGGCCGTTGCGGCGGTCGTCAGCCATGCCGCGGTCTTGCGGCTCAGGTGCCACTCCTCATGCAGGTAGACCGTGACCACTTCGTGCAGCGAGATCGTCGAGGTGAGCGCTGCGACGGCCAGCAGCAGGAAGAATACCGACGACCAGACCATGCTCAGGGGCATGTGTTGAAGATGCTCGGCAGGGTGATGAAGACCAGCGAAGGACCCGATGTGGGTCGATACCGGCGCTGAATACCGCCGGGAAGATCACCACGCCGGCCAGTACGGCTACCAGCGTGTCGAGGATCGTGACGTTGAGCGCCGTATGGCGCAGGTTGGTGTCGGGCTTGAAATACGAGGCGTAGGTGACCATCGTCCCGATGCCGATCGAGAGCGAGAAGAAGGCCTGTCCCAGCGCGACGAGCACCGTCGTGGGCGTCACTTTCGAGAAATCCGGAGCGAAGAGGAATTTCAGTCCCGCTTCGCCGCCCGGCATCAGCAGCGAGTGGACCGACAGCACGATCAGGATGACGAAGAGCAGCGGCATCAGAATCTTGGCCGAGCGCTCGATGCCTTCTGCACGCCGAGTGCGATCACGAAGTGGGTCGCCAGCACGAAGAGGCAGGTGTAGAGAACGGGTCGCCAGGGGTTGCTGATGAAGGTTTCGAAGATATTTTTGTACTCCTCGGCCGTCGAGTCGCGGGCGATCTGCCCGTGGCGGAGTGTACCATGTATTCGGCCGTCCAGCCCGAAACCACGAAGTAGAATCCCAGAATCAGAAATGCCGCCAGCACGCCGTTGTAACCCAGAAAGCTCCATCCGCGGTTCAGCTTCCGGTAGGCGCCCACCGCATTGAGGTGCGAGGCACGCCCCACGGAGAACTCCGCGATCATGAGCGGCAGCCCCAGCAGCAGTACGCAGAGGATGTAGATAATCAGAAAGGCTCCGCCGCCGTTGTCTCCGGCTACATAAGGAAACCGCCAGATGTTGCCCAGCCCCACGGAGCTGCCCGCCGCGACGAGCACGGCGCTCAATTTGCCACCCAGCGTGGCGCGACTCTCCTTATGATGCATAACCTAACCTGTTTATTATCGGAAACGGGTGTGCGCATGGCGCACACCCGTCCTATTTCTCCAGCACGACGCTCACTTTCTCAAGTTTTCCGCCCAGCGGCGGCGCCAGTTTCGATACGGTGCATTTTACATGCCGTACCTGCGGGAAGGCGGCGTAAATCGCTTCGATGATGTTCATCGCCACCCGTTCGATGGTGTGCTGCGTGATGCGCATCTGCATCTCACCACTTCGTAGACCGTCAGGTAATTGACCGTCTTGCGCACGTCGTCCTGCACGGCGCATGGCCCAGCTCTGCCGTCAGTTCCAGATCGACCGTGAAGCGGTTGCCGACCTTGCGTTCCAGCTCGTAGCAGCCGTGCAGCGCGTGGAACTCCATCCGCGAGAGAACGATGCGGTACTCCATCTACTCGGCGATCAGGAGGAAGTAATTCTTCTTGCCCCTCTGCACCAGCAGGTACTTGCCGGCGATCAGGTCCGCTTCGGTCACCTCGCGCGCCGCGTCGGCGACCTTCTCCTTGTTGAGCGACACGCCGCCGCCCTGCACCATCTTGCGGCATTCGCCCTTCGAGGGGAAGACCTGCGTTTTCTTCGGCGCAGAGATCGACGAACGGCAGGCCCAGCTCGGCACGGGCGATGCGGAACTGCGGCACGCCCTCGAACACCTGCAGCAGTGTCTCTTCGTCTAGTTTGCGCAGCGCCTCCGAGGTCGAGCCGCCGAAGAGGATCGCCGAAGCTTCGACGGCCTTTTCGTACTCCTCCTTGGAGTGGATCATCGTGGTGATCTCCTGTGCCAGCCGCTTCTGCAGTACGCGCAGGTGGGGCGCCGCTTCATGTTCGGCGGTCAGCGCCTCGACGGTCTCGCGGTCTAGCAGCGTGAAGATGCGGATGTAACGCTTGGCGTCCTCGTCGCTGACGTTGAGCCAGAACTGGTAGAACTTGTAGGGCGAGGTGTAGCGCGCATCGAGCCATACGTTGCCGCTCTCGGTCTTGCCGAACTTCGTGCCGTCGGCCTTGGTGATGAGCGGGCAGGTGATGGCGAACGCTTCGGCTTCGCTGCCCAGCTTGCGGCGGATCAGCTCCGTACCGGTGGTGATGTTGCCCCACTGGTCGGCGCCGCCCAGCTGCACCTTGCAGTTCATCGTCTGGTAGAGGTGCAGGAAGTCGAAGCCCTGTACCAGCTGGTAGGTGAATTCGGTGAACGACATGCCGTCGCCCTCGCCGCTGAAACGCTTCTTGACCGAGTCTTTGGCCATCATGTAGTTGACGGTGATGCACTTGCCGATATCGCGGATGAATTCGAGGAACGAGATGTCCTTCATCCAGTCGTAGTTGTTGACCAGCACGGCGGCATTCGGCGCGTCCGACTCGAAGTCGAGCAGTTTGGCGAGCTGCCGCTTGATCGCCTCCTGATTGTGGCGGAGCGTCGGCTCGTCGAGCAGGTTGCGCTCCTGCGACTTGCCGAGGGGTCTCCGATCATGCCCGTCGCGCCGCCTATGAGCGCCAGCGGACGGTGGCCGCACATCTGGAAATGCTTGAGGATCATCACGCCCACCAGATGTCCGATATGCAGTGAGTCGGCCGTGGGGTCGATGCCCAGATAGGCCGTCGTCATCTCTTTTTCGAGTTGTTCCTTCGCGCCGGGCATGATCGTGTGGATCATCCCGCGCCATTCGAGTTCTTCGATGAAATTCTTTGTTGCCATTTTTATTGTTCGTTCTTTTTATTCTACTTCCAAGTCCAGTGCTTTGCGGAGTTCCGCGACGAGCGGGTTCTTCTCCGTGATGTAGCGGACGCGGTCTTCGAGCTTGATCGGGCGTGCCGCCCGGATCTCTTCATTGACCGTGACCTCCAGTTCGATCATACCCTCGATGCCCGCCAGTTCGGCGATGCGCATCAGCATCCCGGTCTTGCTGCGCAGAATCTCCTCGCGCAGCTCGGTCGTCGGTACGCTCACCGAGATCGTGTTGTCGCGGAACGTCATCAGCTCGAAGGCCGGCACGAAGCGCGGGCGTTTCTCCTTGATGAGGTTCAGTATCCTGCTACGGGCGTGCTCCAGCTTTTCGGCGCACTCCGGGTCGACGGTTGCGGCTTCGGCTTCGTCGGGCGTTTCGCCGTCCGAAAGCTCTTCGTCGGGATCGCTGCCCGCCGAGGCGAGCAGTTCCGAGAGCGAAGCGCCCGATATGAGCGGCCGCCGTTTCATCCCCGGCGCGGGCTGTGCCGGGAGTGTTCCCTGTGCAGTCGGGCCGGCGGATGTACCCGCTGCCGGCCTTCCGGCCGGGGACGCGGCAGGCATTGCTGCGGACGTTGCTGCGGAAGGGGGGGCCGTTGCGGCTCCTGCTGCTTGCGCTGCCGGTTGTGCCGTTGCGGCTGCCGGGGCTCCGGGGTTGCCGGAGGCGCTTGCTGCCGGGGCGTTCGTTGCCGGATTACCGGTGGCGCTAACCCCTGCCGGTTGTGCCGTTGCGGCTGCCGGGGCTGCGGGGTTGCCGGAGGCATTTGCCGCCGGGGCGTTCGTTGCCGGATTTCCGGTCGCCGAAACCTCTGCCGCTTGTGCCGTTGCGGTTGCCGGCTGCCCGGCCGCTGCCGGAGCCGCCGCAGATGCGGGGCCCGCCGTGCGGGGGGTGAGGGTAGGAAGGGGATATTCCCCGGAAGATGTCAGAGAGTCATTTTTTTTTTTGGCCGAGTCCTGCGATCTTCATCAGGCCCAGCTCGACGAGCAATCGCTGGTTCGACGATTGCCGGATCTTCCCGTCGAGCTCCGTCAGAATGGAGATGGCTCCGAACAGGAACTCGACATTGCAGGCGCCCGCCTGCGTCCGGTATCGTTCGAGCAGCGTTCCGGTCATTTCGATCAGCCGCAGCGTTTCGGGGCGCTTGGCCATCAGCAGGTCGCGCATGTGGCGGTTGAGTCCCGCCGTGAAGGTCTGCCCCGAGAAACCCCGCGACAGCACGCTGTCGAATGTCACCAGCGTATCGACATAGTTGCCCGCGAGCAGCATCTCCGTGACGCCGAAGTAGGTGTCGTAGTCCAGGACGTTGAGCGTCTGGGCGACGTTGCGGTAATCGAGCGCCTTGCCGCAGAACGACACGGCCTTGTCGAACATCGACAGGGCGTCGCGCATGCCGCCGTCGGCTTTCTGCGCGATGAGGTTCAGCGACTCTTCGTCGGCTGAGATGTTCTCCTGCCCGGCGATGTATTTGAGGTATTCGACGCTGTCCTCGACGCGGATGCGGTTGAAGTCGTAAATCTGGCACCGCGAGAGGATGGTCGGAATGATCTTGTGTTTCTCGGTCGTCGCGAGGATGAAGATGGCGTGTGCGGGCGGCTCTTCGAGCGTCTTGAGGAAGGCGTTGAACGCCGCCGCCGAGAGCATGTGCACCTCGTCGATGATGAATACCGAGTAGCGCCCTACCTGCGGGATGATGCGCACCTGTTCGATCAGTGTGCGGATATCTTCTACCGAGTTGTTCGACGCGGCGTCCAGCTCGTGGATGTTCAACGAGCGCCCCTCGTTGAACGAACGGCACGATTCGCATTCGTTGCAGGCCTCCGATCCGTTGGGGTTCAGGCAGTTGATGGCCTTTGCGAAGATGCGGGCACAAGTGGTCTTGCCTACGCCGCGGGGGCCGCAGAACAGGTAGGCGTGAGCCAACTGCCCGCGCTCGATCGCATTTTTAAGCGTGGAGGTGATATGTTTCTGTCCGACGACCGAGGCGAAGGTCGCGGGGCGGTATTTCCGTGCGCTGACGATAAAATCACTCATAGTAGCGCAAAGATACGAATTAAGAATTAAATTAAAAATGAAACCCGCCTACAAAATGACAGCCCTCTCCCCATACCCGGGCAAAGGGCTGTGCCTGGCGGGCCGGGCAGCCTGTTGCACCCGCCCCTCCGGGCTGCCTGCCGTTTTTATTTGGCAGCGGCCTTCCGCAGTCCGAGGAGTCCGAGCAGTCCCGGGTGCGACGGTTGCGTCCGCTTGGCCGGCGGCAGGGATATTTGCGATCCCATCAATTCCTGAAACTCCTGGCTGAATCCCGTATCCATACCTGCAGATGAGGTGAATGTCAGTTCCCCGAATACGGGGTTTCCGGCGACTTCGTAAAGGTCGACCCGTACTTGGGGGAATCCTGATGAGAGCCGTTTGGCCGCATCGAGCATCCGGTCGAGGGATGCCGGACGCGGGATATCACACTGATGTGGGTCGTAATATTTTCCGGTGACGTAATGACCTATGTTTTTCCATGTCCTGGCATCGTACAATCCTGTTTTGACGTCGGATGGCGATTTACGGTTGTAGCAGACCATGCAACAATAGGGGTTGCCATCGAAACAGTAGAATTTATAGTCGATGAGCGAATTGCCGAATGCTGGTTCTGAGGGAAGGAGGCGTTCGGCGATAATGCGGGGTTTAATACCAAAATAGTGGTGTTCGGCCGTCATGCGGCCGAATTTCTTTCGCAGGGTGTGGTTGAGTGTACGGCGGATCGACCGGATATCGGCTTTTTGCCTGTCGTTCACGATGATAACTTGTCCGTAGCCGTTGTTGGTTTTCAGCACGAACGTGTCGGGGAGATTCCCCCCCCCGCTGAAGTCTATCTCCTCTGCGGATTCCCATACACCGTATAATTCGTTGAGCATCCATCCCAGCCCGCATTGCTCGACATACTCGCGGACGCGGTACTTGTCGGCCAGTTGCGACCAGCGGGTGGTGTCGGCATGGAGCATCATCCAGAGGACTTTTTCGTTGAAGGTTCGGGGGTTTTCGAGGTCGGGGTCGGTGCCGAATCGTTGCCGGTAGCGTATCCTGACCAGTTTTTCCGGGTTACGGTACGCATAGTAGCGCATCTGCAACCGCTGCCATTTGCGCAGCAGGAACGGGGGTTTACGGTATGTCATGAACGTGAAGAGTGAGAGTTAGGTGTTGCGAAGATAATACATTTCGGGCGATGTCCTGCTGTTTTATGCCGTATTGTGTAACTCTTCTGCAAAACAGCTGACGTTTTGGCGCCTCGTGTCAGTCCCGTGTGTGACAAAGGATGACACATTGGCCGGGAAGCCGGGTTGGCAGGCGTTTTGCGGGTGTAGTATACGAAAGTTTGAAAAACAAATTATCAGAGATATGAACATCAATACGTTAACTGTAAAAGCGCAGGAGGCTCTGCAAAGTGCATTGTCTCTTGCCCGGGAGCGCGGACAGCAGGCTGTCGAGCCGCTCCATATTCTGAGCGTGCTTGTCCGCGAGGACGATTCGCTCGCCACGTTCCTCCTGGGGCGTGTCGGGGTGAATGTCCGCGGCCTGCGCGACGAGGCCGACCGGGCCGTCGCGTCCCTGCCGCGGGTCGAGGGCGGCGGCGAGCAGTTCTTTGCGCAGGAAACCTCGAAGGTGATCCAGCGCGCCGTGGACTTCACCAAGAACTTCGGCGACAAATACGCTTCGGTCGAACACCTTCTGCTGGGTCTCGTGGCCGAACGCGGACAGGCGGCCGACATCCTCAAGCGCAGCGGCGCCACCGAGAAGGAGCTTCTCGAAGCGATCCGTATCTTCCGCAAGGGTGCGACGGTCGATTCGCAGACCTCCGAACAGCAGTTCGACGCGCTGGGCAAGTACGCCGTCAACCTCAACGAACAGGCCCGTTCGGGCAAGCTCGACCCGGTGATCGGCCGCGACGAGGAGATCCGGCGCGTGTTGCAGATTCTCTCGCGCCGCACCAAGAACAACCCGATCCTCGTGGGAGAGGCGGGCGTCGGCAAGACTGCCATCGCCGAGGGCATCGCCCACCGTATCGTGGACGGCGACGTGCCCGAAAACCTGAAATCGAAGGTGATCTACTCGCTCGACATGGGCGCCCTGATCGCGGGTGCCAAGTATCAGGGCGAATTCGAGGAACGCCTGAAAGCCGTTGTGCAGGAAGTTGTGGCCAGCGACGGCGAAATACTGCTGTTCATCGACGAGATCCACACCCTCGTCGGCGCCGGCAAGTCGTCGGGCGCGATGGACGCCGCCAATATCCTCAAGCCCGCGCTTGCGCGCGGTGACCTGCGGACCATCGGCGCCACGACGCTCGACGAGTATCAGAAATATTTCGAGCAGGACAAGGCCCTCGAACGCCGTTTCCAGAAGGTCATGGTCGACGAACCGAGCCCCGAGGATGCCATTTCGATCCTCCGCGGCCTGAAGGATCGTTACGAAAACCACCATCAGGTGCGGATCAAGGACGAGGCGATCGTCGCCGCCGTCGAACTTTCGACGCGCTACATCACCTCGCGTTTCCTGCCCGACAAGGCGATCGACCTCGTGGACGAGGCGGCTTCGCGCCTGCGTCTGGAGATGAACTCCGTGCCTGAGGAGATCGACACCCTCGATCGGCGTGTGCGCCAGCTCGAAATCGAGCGTGAGGCGATCCGCCGCGAGAAGGACAGGAGCGCGTCGAGCACCTCACCAAGGAGATCGAGGAGCTCAAGGCCCGTGACGCCGAGATGCGTGCCAAGTGGCAGGGGCAGCGCGACCTCTTGAAAAAGATTCAGTCGAACAAGGACAAAATAGAAACCCTGAAGATCGAGGCGCAGCAGGCCGAGCGCCAGGGCGATTACGGCAAGGTGGCCGAAATCCGCTACGGCAAGATTCAGGAGGCCGAAAAGGAGATCGCCGCCTTTCAGGAGGAGTACAAGCTGGCGTCGGCCAACGGCTCGATGATCAAGGAGGAGGTCGATGCGCAGGACGTCGCCGAGGTGGTGTCGCGCTGGACGGGTATCCCCGTGACGCGCATGCTGGCTTCCGAGCGCGAGAAACTGCTGCACATGGAGGACGAGCTGCACAAGCGCGTCATCGGTCAGGAGCAGGCCATCGCCGCCATTTCCGACGCCGTGCGCCGTTCGCGCGCCGGGTTGAACGACCCCCGCAAGCCGATCGGCTCGTTCATCTTCCTCGGTACCACCGGTGTCGGCAAGACCGAGCTGGCCAAGGCGTTGGCCGAGTTCCTCTTCAACGACGACTCGATGATGACGCGTATCGACATGAGCGAATACCAGGAGCGCCACAGCGTGTCGCGTCTGGTGGGAGCGCCTCCGGGATACGTCGGTTACGACGAGGGCGGCCAGCTTACCGAAGCCGTGCGCCGCAAGCCCTATTCGGTCGTGCTGCTCGACGAGATCGAGAAAGCGCACCCCGACGTCTTCAACATTCTTCTGCAGGTGCTCGACGACGGCCGTCTGACCGATAACAAGGGCCGCACGGTGGATTTCCGCAATACGATCATCATCATGACTTCGAATATGGGATCGCAGGTCATTCAGGAGAATTTCGCGGAGGCGTTCAACGGTGAGAAGCTCGCGCCCGAAGTGGTCGAGAAGACCCGGGGATGTGATCGACCTGCTGAAGCAGCAGCTCAAGCCCGAATTCCTGAACCGTATCGACGAGATCGTGATGTTCGAGCCGCTGACGCGCCGGATATCGAGCGCATCGTGGACATCCAGCTGGGCGCCGTGCGCAGGATGCTGGCCGAGAACGGCATCCGCCTCGAATACAGCGACAAGGCGCGCGAATGGATCGCCGCCGCCGGCTACGACCCGCTCTACGGCGCGCGTCCGGTCAAGCGTACGATCCAGCGCTATGTGGTCAACGACCTGTCGAAGCGCATCCTTGCGGGCGACGTCAACCGTGAGCAGCCGATCCGCATCGACGCCGACGACAAGGGGCTGACCTTCGCGAACTGATCTGCAACGACCCGGCCCCGTGAGGGGTGGGGAGAGGTAACCCGGCACCCGGCTTTACGCATGGACGTAAAGCCGGGTGTTTTTTTAGCGGATTTCCCACCCGGGAGTGCATGCGACCCGGGTTCCGTCGTCGTAGGTGTGTTCTTCCAGCGAATTTTCCCGGGCCATTTATGTAGACCATCTCCCTGCGAGTGTTGCACAGTCCCCTTACCCCTGCCGGCTGTCGTCCCGTCTATTTCACGAACCTGCTGAAGAATTTCCACAGCTCCTCGCCCGTGTCGATGTCCTGCTCGCCCCACGCGTGTTTGCCGCCGACGATTTCGTAGAGCCACACCTCGCTTCCCCCAGCGCCGCCCGTGAAGCGGTGCGCGATGACCTTGCGGCCGTTTTCCGGCGTGCGCCCGGGAATCGTGTCGGTCTGCATGCCGGTGCAGTTGTTCTTGGCCGCCCAGTAATGTACGGCCAGCGGTACGGCAGATAGGCTCCCCAGCCGCCTTTATTGCGAGATCGCCCTCCCACGCCGAGGTGCTTGTCCTCCGTGCCGTGTATTTCGAAGAGCGGCACGGCGCCGTACTCCGATGTGTCGGCTTTGTAGAGCCAGTCGAGCATCAGTCCCGATACGGGCGCCACGGCCGCGAACAGGCGGGGACGCTGCGCCGCAAGCTGGTAGCACATCTCTCCGCCGTTCGACATGCCCGTGCAGAAGACGTTGTGCGGCTCAGCCCGTGCTTTTTCTGTAAATGCCGTACCAGTTGCGTGAGGAACTCCACGTCGTCGATGGCCATGTCGGCCTGAAAGGGGTAGCCCACGTTCCAGCACTCTTGCCCCGGCCGTCCTTCGCGCCCTGCGGGTAGCAGACGGCGAAGCCGTGGCGGTCGGCCGTGGCATTCATCCCGAAGCGGCCGGGATTGTTGTTGCCGCCGTAGCCGTGCAGGACGACCACTAGCGGGGCGCCTTGGGCAGCCCGGCGGGCAGGTGCAGTTTGTAGGAGCGCTCCATGCCGCCCGAACGCAGGATGTAATCCGGGGTCTCCGGCGCGGATTGGGGCCGGGCGACGGATGACGCCAGCAGGAGGAGTGCCGTAAAAAGACCCTTTACGACGGAGGGGTTCGAAAGGTATTTCATGCTGTCGGAATTTTCGGGGCTCAGAGTCCTTTCCGGGCGATGCGCCATGCCAGGCTGTTGTATAGCCCGATCAGCGGAGCGCGCCAGCTGCGGGGCAGGTCGTCGGCGTCGAGCAGGGCGACGTATTCGCCCCGTGCCTCGGCGATGCCGCGGTTCCGGGCGGCGGAAACTCCCGCGTTGGACTGCCGGACGAGACGTACGAGCGGCGATCCGACCGCTTCGGCCCGCTCGGCGCCGCGGTCCGTCGAACCGTCGTCCACGACGATGATTTCGGCCGGAAGGCACGTCTGCGCGAGCACGGAACGCAGGGCCGCTTCGATTTCGCGCTCCTTGTCGTAGAGGGGGATGACCACCGAGATGAGGGGTTCCGGCATGTGTTGGGCGGTTTTATTGCGAAGATACCGATCTTTTGCTATTTTTGCAAATAAAACGCGCGCATGACCTTTTCCGAGAAGATAATCCGTCTGATCCGCAATACGTTCGACACGGTGCTGTATTTTGCCGTGATGGCCGTGAAGGAGGATTTCCGCAACTACGTCGGGCGGGCGGGACGGACACCCGGGGCGGACGCCGGGCAGGTCGGGCCGGGTCGGTCCGGGAGCGTGAAGGGCGGCGGTCCGGCCGCGGAGGATTCCGGCGGCGTTCCGGGCGGCGTCCAGACCGGACGGCCGCGGGAGACGATGGCCGTTCTGGGCAACGGCCCGTCGCTCACCCGCGAATTGCCCGGCCTGCTGGAGCGGACCGGGGACCGCGACTTCATGGCGGTCAATTTTTTCGCGCTCGATGAGCGTTTCACCCTCCTGCGTCCGGCCTACTACGTGCTTTCGGACCCGATGTTCTTCCGCGAGAGTGCCTTCCGCGACCGTGTGGCCGGGCTTTACCGGGCGATGAACGAGCGGGTCTCCTGGCCGATGACGCTCTACGTGCAGTATTACAACCCCGAGCGGTTCGATTATCGGGCCGTGCTGCCCAATCCGCTCATCCGCATCGTGCCGTTCCATACCTACATGTACCGCGGATTCCGCAGCGTGGAGTTCTGGCTCTTCCGCCGCGGGCTGGGAAGCGCCAATTTCGGGACGGTGGTGCAGGTCGGGGAGTATGTCGCGCTGTTGCTGGGGTACAGGCGCGTGGAGCTGTACGGCGTGGACCATACGCTGCTCGAAGGGCTGTGCGTGGACGGCCGGAACCGTCTTTGCCGTGCCGACCGGCACTATTACGATGCGGGAGCGCCCGCGGCGCCGCAGCCGGTTTTCCGGAAGGTTCCGCCCGTACCCTATACGATGGCGTCGTATCTGGCCGAGGTGGCCGAACTGTTCCGCGGCCACGAGGTGCTGCGCGACTATGCCGCCTCGCTCGGGGCGCGGATCGTGAACTGCACCCGGGGGTCGATGATCGACGCCTACGAACGGGCCGCGGAGTGATGCCGGCCGTTGCGGGACGGCGGGCGGATGCGGGGAAAAGCCGTCCGAGATGTTTCCGCGAACGAAAATCGCCCCCGTCGGAGCGATCTCCGACGGGGGCGAATCGTAAGGCTCCGACTCGTCGGAAGGCCTCTTTGGTCGCTACCGGGGCAGGGTCCGGCTGGCGGCGATGATCTCGGCCATCGTGAAATCCTCGGGATAGTCGATGTCCATGCCCTCGATCCGGTCCACGACGGCCATGTAGGGTCGGTCGCCGATGCGGCGGTGGCGTTCGCGCCACAACGCGCGCGGGAAGATGAAGAAGGCGCTGGTCTCGATGTAGATCGGTTCGATCGTCTGCGTGCGGGGAATCGCGTCGGGCGAGTAGTTCAGTGGCCGGCCCCCGTACCAGGCGAAGGTCTGGATCCGTTCGGCGCTGAAGGCCGAGTCGTACGCTCCCGAGCGGACCTTGCCGAGCGCCGCGGCGACGGTCTCCGCGCGGATGAAGGGCGAGGTGGCGTGCGCGAGCACGTAGAGGTCGGCATCGACCTCGGAGGTGAAGCTGTCGTAGATCTCGCGGCCCAGCGTGGTGTCGCGGTCCAGCTCCTCGCTGCGCCGCCGGAAGCGGACGCCCTCGGGCAGCAGCGGACGGATGCTCTCGTCGCTGCAGTAAACCCACACTTCGTCGATGCCCTCCGTGCGGGTCAGCGTCCGGAGGATGTGGCACATGAGCGGCTCGCCGCCCAGCAGGCGCAGGGTTCTTGCCCGCGACGCGCTGGCTGTTGAGCCGGATCGGTACGAAAGCTACGGTTTTCATGCGTTGGTTCGGTTGTTCGGTTATTCCTGCACCAGCAGGTTGCAGCCCCGGATGTCCGCGCGGTCGATGCGCCCCTCGACGACGAACGAGCCGTCGGCTCCGACATGTCCGACGTCCTCGGTCTGGATGAAGGCGCACGACCAGCGGTTCGCCAGGTCCGTGATGTTCAGTCCGCCGCGCGCGCCTGCCGGAAGCGTGCAGAACGGGTCATTGACGTCGCGCGCCGCCACGCGCATCCAGGCCGGGCAGCGGAAGCGGTTGCCGCCCTGCGAGTAGGCCTGCGACGTCAGTTCCGCCATGCCGTATTCCGAGTGGATCGCCCCGACGCCGAATGCCCGGCAGAGGATCCGGTGGAACTCCTCTTTGGGAATCTCTTCGCGGTAACCCTTCATGCCGCCCGTCTCCATTACGACCGTGTTGTCCAGCTTCGGGGCGTAACGCTCCGCCAGATCCCAGAGCGCATAGCTCACGCCCAGCAGGATCTTGGGCTTCGGGTCGGCGCGCATCGCCGCCAGCAGCGCGTCGTAGTCGTCGAGGTAGAAGCCGCCCGAGCCGCAGTCGCCGATCAGGCGGTCGGCTATGATTCTAATGACTCTTGTCCGCTGTTCTTTGTTTCGTTAAAAGTAGACAATATTTTGTATATCATTCTACGATTAAAAAGGACAAATATTCCGTAAACAATTATCATGGCAAGCCAAATGAGTGCCATTTTAAGAGCAGGCACACCGCTGAAAAGGAGAATTATTTGCGTAATAAACCCGAAAAACGTATACCCCGTGACTAATGCCGCCAAAGCTCTGCTTGCCATCGCCCCCACCTTGATCCGCAGTATTCGAAACAAGAGATACAAGAGGAACGAGAATAAAGGTACGCCAAACGCAGCCAATGCAACTACAACTCCCTGGGCATTCTCGTTATTTTGCAGATAATTTAGAATATCAGAAACGAATTCCGTCATATTTTTTCTCCTCTTCAGATATGTGCAACAACGGTTTGTCAGTATAACCCATTGGACGGGCAAACAACAAGGCGGGCATTTCGTGAATACCGATATTATACATATTCACGCTTTCATTGTAGAGTTCGCGGCGGTCGGAAAGCATATCTTCCAAATCCGACACCCGAAGTTGGAGGGTGCGGAAACTCTCCACAGCTTTCAGCTCGGGATAGTTTTCCGAAACGGCGAAAAAGGAATTTAGCAGTTTGCCGACTTCATTAGCCAGTTGTACTTTTTCATCGGTAGAGCGAGAGGAAAGAAAAGCGGTTCGTAGCTCTGTAAGCTGATTTAACAGCGATTCTTCGTATCCCTGTGTCTTTTTTACCACAGCAATAAGGTTGGGTATTTCATCTACACGCTGCTTTAATATTACATCGATATTGGCAAAATTTTTATCTACATTGTACTTCAGCATAACCAACCGGTTGTAAATGGCAACGCCTCCGGAGACAATGCCGACAATGATAACTCCCAAAATAACGAAAGCAATAATAATTCCCATATTCACTGATGCTTAAAGATGATTGTTTTTTCTTGATTGGAAGGGAGTATATATCCATACTGACCGGATGAAATACCCTTGTTGCCGAAAGGCAGGTTTATTTGCAACTCTCCGTCACGGTATTCGATGTGACAAAGCAGTATCAGTGAAGCGATAATACCCAAAACGGAGGTATAACAGATCAGACTATTGATAAGCGGCTTTGCCCTGTTGTATTTGTTGAGTGTTTGTGAAGGCATGAGCGTATATACCTTCTTCGTTTCTTCGTACCGGAAAACCGTTTTGCCTCCTCGTGTATCTGCCATTCCTATAAGCAGTACTTTATCGCCGGGCAACAACAACCGCTGCGTGTATCGCTTTCCTTCTTTTTGATACCGGGGCAGGAACGTCCAATATGCCCGTTTCGTCCTGTATGGAGAATGCGTTGCATTTATTCTCGCTGTGAACGGTGGTATACGAAGTTCGTCCTTCGCTGTCGTGGTCTATATCTTCTATTTCGTATTCGTATGCAATACACTCCGTGTCACCGATAGGAGCAATGAGTTTTCCTCCGGGAACAACTATTCCTTCCACTTCGGCAAGCCCCATAGCCACAGAACGTATAGGAGAGGTAGGCAATATTGCCTGTAAACGCATAAAATGACGGTCACCCCCGGGATTTTTCAGCGCGAAAAGAGGAAGGATAATAAATACCACCAAAAATATTAGCGGCAACGAGACTTCCATAATAAACATAATAACGAGCATTCCAATAATCCCCGATATATAAGTTCCCGTTACTTTGCCCGCAGTGAAGACGGAAACTTTTTTTCCGGTTTTCCGGTATTCAGCTTTGACTTTTCTTAATCTCCTCACCAAAGGCATTATGATAAGGCCGACAATAGCGCGGCCCGGTTTAATAACCCCTAAGAAGCATACAAGAGTTGGTTCCAGAACAAAGAGAAGCCATTTAGGTTTATAGTCCCAACCGTATATTCCGCCTAAAATAACATGATGAAAAAGTGTCGGTGGCGAAGCGCAGCAGCAGGATTTCGCCCTGCTCCTTGAAGACGATCGAACGGCCGCGGAAGAAGACGTAGGCCTTCACCTTCGAACCCTCCTTGAGGAAGTTCATGGCGTGCTTGAGCTTGAAGTTGTAGTCGTGGTCGTCGGTCTGGGGTCCGAACCGGATCTCCTTGACGGTCACTTTCACCTGGTTGGCCTTCAGCTCCTTGGCCTTTTTCTTCTGCTGGTAGAGGAACTTCTGGTAGTCGGCGATGCGGCAGACGGGGGGATCGGCCTTGGGCGAAATTTCGATCAGGTCGAGCTCCATCTCGTCCGCCAGACGCAGGGCGTCGCGGATCGGCATGACCTGCGGCTGCTCCACGTTGTCGCCCACCACGCGCACCTCGGGTGCGGTGATCTGCTGGTTGATGCGGTGCGGATTCTCCTTTTCGGGCAATCTGCGTCCGAAGCGGTTGTCCGGTTTCGGTCTGTTATTCCCGGGGTTGAACGGCCTCGGCGGGAATGGTTTCGGTGCTGCGATAGTTGTAAAAGTATTAGTTGATGAATCGGTTTATTTCTTTTTCAGCCTGTTGGCCTCGACCTCCTCCCGGACGAGTCCCGTGAGGAAATCGCGGAAGGCTTCGGTGGTCATCTGACCCTTGTCTCCCTCGCCCTGCGCGCGGACGGAAACCAGCCCTTCGGCCTCCTCCTTCTCGCCGACGATCAGCAGGTAGGGGATGCGCTTGAGCTCGTTGTCGCGGATCTTGCGGCCGATCTTCTCGTTGCGGTCGTCCACCTCCGCGCGGACGTCGTTGGCGTTGAGGTACTCCGAGACCTTGCGGGCGTAGTCGTTGAACTTCTCCGAGATGGGAAGCACCACGACCTGTTCGGGCGAGAGCCACAGCGGGAACTTGCCGCCGGTGTGTTCGAGCAGCACGGCCACGAAGCGCTCCATCGAGCCGAACGGTGCGCGGTGGATCATGATCGGGCGGTGCAGTTTGTCGTCGGCGCCCTTGTACGTCAGGTCGAAGCGCTCCGGGAGGTTGTAGTCCACCTGGATCGTTCCCAGTTGCCATTTGCGGCCGATGGCGTCCTTTACCATGAAGTCGAGCTTCGGGCCGTAGAAGGCGGCTTCGCCGTACTCCACGACCGTCTGCAACCCCTTCTCCTCGGCCGCCCGGATGATGGCCGACTCGGCCTTCTCCCAGTTCTCGTCCGAACCGATGTACTTCTCGCGGTTGTTGGGGTCGCGCAGCGAAATCTGTGCCGTATAGTTGTCGAACTTCAGCGTCTTGAAGATGTAGAGCACGATGTCGATCACCCGCTCGAACTCTTCGAGCAGCTGGTCGGGACGTACGAACAGGTGCGCGTCGTCCTGCGTGAAGCCGCGCACGCGCGTCAGTCCGTGCAGCTCGCCCGACTGCTCGTAGCGGTAAACCGTGCCGAACTCCGCCAGACGGACGGGCAGCTCCTTGTACGAACGGGGCTTCGAGCGGTAGATTTCGCAGTGGTGCGGACAGTTCATCGGTTTGAGCAGGTACTCCTCGCCCTCGATCGGGGTGTGGATGGGCTGGAACGAGTCCTTGCCGTATTTGGCGTAATGGCCCGAGGTGACGTACAGCTCCTTGTTGCCGATATGCGGGGTGATGACCTGCTGGTAGCCGTACTCCTTCTGCACGTTGCGCAGGAACTGCTCCAGCCGGTCGCGCAGCGCGGCGCCCTTGGGCAGCCACAGCGGCAGGCCTGTCCCACGCGCTGCGAGAAACAGAACAGTTCGAGGTCCTTGCCCAGCTTGCGGTGGTCGCGCTTCTTGGCCTCCTCCATCATCACGAGGTATTCGTCGAGCATCGACTTCTTGGGGAACGAGATGCCGTAGATGCGCGTCAGCATCTTGTTCTTCTCGTTGCCGCGCCAGTAGGCCCCGGCTACCGAAGTCAGCTTCAGGGCCTTGATGTAACCCGTGTTGGGGATGTGCGGACCCCGGCAGAGGTCGGTGAACGCACCGTTGGTATAGAATGAGATGGTGCCGTCCTGCAGGTCCGAGATCAGTTCGACCTTGTACTGGTCGCCCTTCTCGGTGAAGGTCTTGAGCGCTTCGGCCTTGGGGACCTCGCGGCGGACGAGCTGCTCCTTGTTGCGGGACAGCTCCTGCATCTTCTGTTCGATTTTCGGAAGGTCGGCCTCGGTGATCGGCGTCGGCGAATCGACGTCGTAGTAGAAGCCGTTTTCGATGGCGGGGCCGATGCCGAACTTGATGCCCGGGTAGAGGGCCTCGAGGGCTCGGCCAGCAGGTGCGACGAGGTGTGCCAGAAGGCGTGCTTGCCCTCTTCGTCGTCCCATTTGTAGAATTTGACCGAGGCGTCTTCCCCGATCGGGCGCGTCATGTCCACCGTTGCGCCGTTTACCGAGGCCGCCAGTGAGTCAGCAGCTAAACGAGGGCTGATGCTCTCTGCGATCTGGTAAGCAGTCGTCCCTTTGGCGTACTCCTTTACCGAGCCATCGGGAAATGTAATTTTAATCATAAGATCGAATATTAAAGTTTCGGGGCCTTCGGCGCTTCCACAATTACGAGACGGAATACGCCTCCGGGTTGCCCGGTTTTTGTCCTTACGGTTTTTCGTATCTTCGCCGGCGGGCCTTTGCCCGTCCGCCGGGATGCTCCGCTTCGGGATCGTCCGCCGCGGCTTCGAGCGCCTTCTCCCGCATCATCGCCCGGCGTGCCCTGCGGGCGAGGACGAGCGACCAGACGATCCAGGCGGCGTCGAGAACGAGATCGGAGACGACCTCGCCGGTGTCGTTCCCGCCGCCGGCCGACAGCCGGCAGAGGTTCCGGATTCCCACGGCCGTCCAGCCCGCCGCCAGCGACACGCCCGTCCGCCACAATGTCCGCGGCTTCATTCCCGTCGCGCGTCGGAGGGGTTACTCCTTGTCGGTCTGCGGCAGGTCCTTCACCGACACGTCGCGGTTCGACTTCTCGCGTTCGGCCCGTTGCAGCGGGTTGGCCGTCCACTCGGCCCGTGCGCGGCGGTGCCGCACGATGTCGATGGCCGCGTAGATCGCGTTGCGCATCGACTGCGGGTCGGCCTGGTCCTTTCCGGCGATGTCGAACGCCACGCCGTGATCGGGCGATGTCCTTACGGCCGCGAGTCCGGCCGTGAAGTTCACGCCCGTCGGGCGAAAGCGTCTTGAACGGCGCCAGCCCCTGGTCGTGGTACATGGCCAGGATGCCGTCGTAGCGGGTGTATCCGCCTCCGGCGAAAAGCCCGTCGGCGGCGAAGGGACCGAAGGCCAGGATGCCCTGCCCGAACGCCTCGACGATGGCCGGACGGATCGTCTCCTCCTCCTCGCGGCCCACGAGTCCGCCGTCTCCGGCGTGGGGATTCAGGGCCATGACGGCGATGCGCGGCTCGACCACTCCGAAGTCCTCGACGAGCGAGCGGCGCAGCGTCGCCAGGTCGCGGACGATCTTCTCTTTGGAGATGCTGCGGGCGATCTCCGAGACGGGGATGTGTTTCGTCACGAGGCCCACGCGCAGCCGGTCGCTGCACATGATCATCATGGGTTCGCCCTCCAGTTCGGCCCCGAAGTATTCGGTGTGGCCCGTGTAGCCGAATTCGTCGCTCTGGACCGTCTCCTTGTCGAAAGGTCCCGTGACGACGGCGTCCAGCTCGCCCGCCTTGAGGTCGCGCACGGCGGTGCGCAGCGCTTCGACGGCGGCGCGGCCCGCTTCGGCCGTCGCACGGCCCGGTTCGGGCTGTTCCACCTCGCCGGCCGCGACGAGCGCGATCTTCCCGCGCCGCGCCTCGGCGGCCGAGGCCGCGGGTGCGAACTGCACGGGTTCGGTCTCCCGGAGCGTATTTCGGTAATAGGCGGCGGCTTTCGGCGATCCGTAGATGACGGGGGTAAAGAGCTCCGTCATGCGCGGATCGGCGAGCGCCTTGAGGATGACCTCCCAGCCGATGCCGTTCGGGTCGCCCTGCGTGATGCCTATTTTGAGTTTCTGTTCTGACATAGACAGGTGTGTTTCAACCTACAAAGGTATAAAATATTCAGAATAACCAATACTCCGCGGGGGTATTTCCTTGAAAAATTCGGCTTTTCCGCGTTCCGCGTCCGCTCTCCGGCGTCGGGCCCGCGGCCTTTTCCCGGGCGGTGTCTTCCTTCGGCCGCGGGGCGCCCGTCTGCGGCCGTTTCAGCCGTTGTCCGCGGCCCGTCGGCGGAACTCTGCGCAGACGATGCCCGTGGCCATCGCCACGTTGAGCGATTCGGAGCTGCGGCGGTCGGCGGGGTAGGGCGGGATGAAGAGTTTGTGCGTGACGGTGTGCGCCACGGCGCCGGTGACGCCGCGGCCCTCGTTCCCCATCACGACGATTCCCCTCCGTCCGTCGATGCGGGCCGTGTGGATGTTCTCCCCCTCGAGGAACGTGCCATAGACGGGCGTGCCCCGCCCGGCCGCCCGGGCCAGGAGCGGCGCGAGTTCGGCGTAGTGGACCCGGACGCGGAGGATGGCCCCCATCGTGGCCTGCACGACCTTGGGGTTGAAGCAGTCGGCCGATCCGGGCGAGCAGACGATCTCCCCGATGCCGAACCAGTCGGCCAGGCGGATGATCGTGCCCAGATTCCCGGGGTTCTGCACCTCGTCGAGCGCCAGCGCGAGCCGGTCGCCCAGCCGTTCGGCGTCGAGCCGGTAGCGGGGGATTTCGACCGTCGCCAGCGAGTTGGACGGCGTTTTGAGCAGCGACAGGCGCTCCATCTCGCGCGGCGAGACGGTCTCCACGCCGGGACCGTCGAAGACGCCCTCCAGCGCATAGATCCGGCGCACGCGGAGGTGCGAGGCGCGCAGTTCGCCGATGAGCTTCGCGCCCTCGGCGACGAACAGTCCGTGCTCCGCGCGGCCGCGTTTGTCGGCCAGCGCGCGGACGAGTTGTATTTCGGCTTTCGTCATGGTCGTTTTTCGATCGTAAAGGTAGCTCCTTCCTGCGCCGCGTAACTCTCCGGGAAGAGCCGCCGGGCCTCCCCGGCCAGCGCCTCGGCGTCCTTGTAGCGCGACGAGTAGTGGCCGATCACGAGCCGCCGGGCCTCCGCCCTGAGGGCGGCCTTCGCGGCGTCCTCGGTGGTCGAGTGGCCGCGTTCGCGGGCGATTTTCCGCTCGGCGGCGGCATAGGTCGCCTCGTGGTACATCAGGTCCGCGCCCCGGCACAGCTCCGCGGCCCTGGCCGAGAAGTTCGTGTCCGAGAGGTAGGCGTACGAACGCGGGGCGTAGGGCCGGTAGGTCAGTTCGCCGTTTCCGAGGAGCGTGCCGTCGTCGAGCCGCACCGCCTCGCCCCGTTTGGCTGCGGCGATCTGGGCGATCGACAGCCCGTATTTCGCGATCTTGGACTTGTTTACGTTCAGCGGCGGCTCCTTCTCGCGGAAGAGGAATCCGGCGCACGGCACGCGGTGGCGCAGCGGGATGCTCCACACCTCCAGCGTGCGGTTCTCGTACAGCAGTGCGTGTTCGGTCGTCCGCACCTCGTGCCACACGACCTCGTAGGGGAGCTCCGTGTCGAAATGGCGCAGGTGGCAGGCCAGCAGCTCCCCGAAGGGCGCCGGGGCGAAGACCTCCAGCGGGGTACGGCGGCCGTAAAGCCCCAGCGTCGAGAGCAGCGGGAAAAGTCCGAAGACGTGGTCGCCGTGCAGGTGCGAGATGAATGCGGCCCGCAGTTTCAGCGGGTTGATGCCGTAGCGGACGAGCTGCTGCTGCACGCCCTCGCCCGCGTCCACGAGGTAATACTGTTCGTGGACGTTCACCGCCTGCGCCGACGGATGCCTGTCGGGCGTGGGTTTGGCCGAGGAGCAGCCGAGGATGGTGACCGCGAAACTCATGGGATTATCGCCGGAATTTGATGAAGGTTGCTTCGAGCCGGTTCGTAACCATGACGTTGCGCTGGGTCGTGGCGGTGCGGGTGCTGCTGCTGTCGTCGCTCTTTTCGATATGCTCGGTCGTCGTGAAGGTCGGCTCGGAAACCGTGTGGCTGATTCCTTCGAAGACCACGGCGTCGGCGCCCTTTTCGCGGGCGCACTTTTCGATGGCCTTTTGTGCCTCCTCGAGGTCGCTGAAGGGTTGGGGCGTGGCTATGATGCGCCCCATCGTTTCGTAGCTTCCGGGCACGTCGTTCCAACTGAAAAAGAGTTCGGGATTGTCGGTGACCGGATAGGTCTTGCCGATGTAGGTGGTCTCTACGGCGCAGGAACTCATCGCGCAGGCGGCACACAAGGTGCATGCGAGGATCGGAATACGTCTCATCGAATCGGATATCGAGGGGATTATCGCAGCAGGAATCGTTCGCAGTCGAGCGCCGCGATGCAGCCCGATCCGGCGGCGGTGATGGCCTGCCGGTAGTGCGGATCCTGCACGTCGCCCGCGGCGAAGACCCCTTCGACGCTGGTTTTCGAGGTTCCGGGTTCGGTGCGGATATACCCTTCGGCGTCGAGCTCCAGTTGGTCGGCGAAAAGCTCCGTGTTGGGGTGGTGTCCGATGGCGAGGAAGAAGCCCGAGATTTCGATCCGCCGCTCCGATCCGTCGGTCTTGCGCAGCAGGGCGCCCGTCACGCCCGTCTCGTCGCCCAGCACCTCGGCGGTGTTGTGTTCGAACAGCACTTCGATGTTGGGGGTCTGCATGACGCGCTGCTGCATCGCCTTCGAGGCGCGCAGGTGGGGCTTGCGCACGATCATGTAGACCTTGCGGCAGATCGAGGCGAGGTAGGTGGCCTCCTCGCAGGCGGTGTCGCCGCCGCCGACCACGGCCACGTCCTTCTTGCGGTAGAAGAAGCCGTCGCAGGTGGCGCAGGCGCTCACGCCCATGCCGCGGAATTTCGTCTCCGAGGGCAGCCCGAGGTATTTGGCCGAGGCGCCCGTGGCGATGATGACCGCCTCTGCCGCCAGCTCCGCCGTTCCGTCCACGATGACGTGGAAGGGCCGCGACGACAGGTCGATCTTCGTGACGGTTCCCGTGCGGAGATCGGCTCCGAACCGCTCGGCCTGACGTCTGAGGTCGGCCATCATCCGGTTGCCGTCCACGCCGTCGGGGTAGCCGGGGAAATTCTCGATTTCGGTGGTCGTCGTGAGCTGTCCGCCCGGCTCGATGCCTTCGTAGAGGATCGGTTGCAGGTTGGCGCGCGAAGCGTAGATGGCGGCGGTGTACCCGGCAGGGCCGCTGCCGATGATGAGGACTTTCGTTGTTTCCATGGTGGTTTCGTGTTATTTTTTTCGTGTCGTGTTTCAGTCGGTTTCCTCCCGGTCGTCCGCCGCGCCGAACTCCGTGAGGCGTCGCCCGAGGTAGTCGAACAGGGCCCAGCGCCCGTGCTGCCGCACGCGGGCGACGCTTTGCGCCGGATCGTAATCGACGATCTCGTATTCGGGCCGGATGACATAGCGTCCCTCGCGGTCGATGAGCCCCATGCCGGTCTCGGTCTCGACCTCGGCGCGTCCCTCGCGGAAATCGCCCGCCCAGCGGAACCGTGCCGGGATGACGGGGCGGTTGTCCGTATCGACGAATCCGTACCCGCCTTCGTCCTCGACGCAGACCAGCCCTTCGAAGGCATGGCTCGTCCAGCGGTGGCCCGTGAGGCGGCGCCGGGGCGAATAGGAGGCCGTCGTGTCGGAGAGGGTCGGCGGTCCGGAGTGCTGCAAAATCCGTTCCCGCAGCGCCTCGAACGCTTCGTCGTCGCTGCCCGTCGGACCGAACCGCGCGTCGTGGTAGCGCAGCGGGATGAAGCGTCCGCCCGCCCAGCACAGGTTTTCGGGGCGGAGGTTGTTGTGCGAGAACCCGATTTCGCGGAGCGCCTGCCGCAGTTCGTCGAGCGCATCGAGCAGCCGCTGTCCCGGTTCCGAGCACAGCGCCTCGTCGAAGCTCCTCCCTGCGGGCAGGTGCTGGAGCACCAGCGTCGTGCGCTGCGGCGATCCCGCGGCGTCCTGCCAGAGAAGCTCCCCGGGCAGCGTCCGGTACTCCGCGAGGCGGTCCGTGTCGATCCGCCGCAGTTGCGAGGCCGTGCGCTCCACCGTGTGCAGCGCCGCGGGAGAGAGGGGCAGGAACAGCAGCCACCGTTCGCCGCGCCAGGCGATTTCGGCCTCGGCGAAACGGGTCGTGCGCATCAGGCGGGGCAGTCCGTCGGGACCGGCCGCGACGCGGGCGTCGGCGAGCGTCCGGAACGAGAGGTCGGGCGTCAGCAGCGCCCGGGCGAAGGTTTGCAGGGTAGGTGTCATGGCTATTCGGTTTTGACGCTGATGGAACCTATGTTGAGCATGGCGACCAGCTGGGCCGCCGAGGCGTTGTAGCTCACGCCCCGGAAGGGCGGGACGGCGCCCGGCCCTTTCGCCGCGCGGATCGCCTCGTCGAAGACGGCGGGCATGACGCTCGAACAGTCGTAGAGCAGCGCCGCGTAGCGGTTCGGGTAGCGCGGCTCCTCCTCCGAGGGGAAGAACGACGCTGCGGAGGTGTCCGCCGCGGCGATATGGATGTTCACCACCAGCACGTTGCCGTCGGCCGTGCGGAGCGCCTTGATCTCCTCGGCCACGGCGCGCAGCTCCTCCTCGTCGCAGTCGGTGGCCTCGCCGTCGGTGATGTTGAACACGATCGGCGGGAAGCTCTCCGCGTGGGAGGGGTCGGCGCACCACGCCGCCGCGAGGTCGCGGATGCGCCGCAGCGCCTCGCACATGGGCGTCTGTCCCGCGGCGCGGGGTTCGATCCAGACCGGCACGGGCAGTTCGCGCAGGGCGATGCCTCCGTCGGGCAGGCGGCATTCGACCGTCTCGCGCCGGACGTCGGGCCGCACGGCCGCCAGCTCCGTGACGGACAGCGTGTCGCGGTCGCCGGGGAGCAGCGACGAAACCTCGTCGTCGCCCGAGTAGCCCAATACGGCGATGTCGTAATAGTTCCGTACGCCGTCGCTGCGGCGCGCCCGTTCGATCAGTTCGAACAACAGTCCGTTGGCGACCGACGCCACGGCCTCGGCCTTGGTCGTCGGCCGTCCGCGGAAGCGGATCGGTTCGGCCATGGAACCCGAACAGTCGATGGCCAGGAAGAAGGCCGTGCGTCGGCTGCGAGTGATGCTTTGCGTGTACATATTCCGGTGAAAGTTGCGTCTTGTGCGTTATCGGAGACCCCGCACCGCGCGGTAGTCCTCCATGCGTGTCGTCCCGTCGCCGTCGAGGCCGTAGCCGACGGCCATCTCGGGCGAGCAGTCGCGCTCGCGGTCGGCGTCGGTCGTGCGGCGCATCGCCTCGTGCGCGTTGCGGCCCGCGGCGATCACGTCGTTGAGTTCTTCGGCCGTCGGTGCGTGTCCCAGCATCGCGGCGCAGACCTGCTCGGCCCAACTGTGGGCGTAGTCGTCGTAGTGGACGAAGAAGACGCGGAACCGGTTGTCCACGGCGTCGGTCGTCGGGAGTTCCCCGCGGTCGATCGCGTCCAGAATCGCCTCGGTCTCGCGCAGGGTGATGTACTGTCCCGCCGCGTCGATCCAGCGTCCGCCGCCGTCGTAGCGTTCCGACGAGGCGCCCCGGCCGAGCATCGCGCCCAGCGCCGCGACGATCGCCTTGTTGTAGAGCTTCAGGCCCCGCCGCAGGGCCGCGGCCCGGATCATCGTCTTGTTGTAGCCGTACTCCGCGGCGTCGGGATCGCCCTCTTCGAGCGAGTGGAGCGTGTCCACGGCCCGGAGCATCGCCCCCGTGACGTAGGGGTTGTATTCCTCGAAGTTGATCGTGTCGCGCCGCACCTCGCGGCGGTCGCGGGCCGGCCATTTCTCGATGTCGCGCACGGCGCCGTAGCTGGTGAGGTTCGCCCCGGGCATCAGCACCGAGCGGTCCTCCTTCTCGATGAGGTAGGAGTAGGGGAAGATCGCGGTGTCGTGGTGGTACGAGTGGTGTCCCATGATCATCGTGAAGGCCCCTTCGAGCGCCGGCGACATGATGTAGGCCCCGCTGGCGAACTTGCAGCCGCGCAGATGCACCGCCTGGTGCACGGCGCCGCTCTTGAAGAGGTGGTTGCTCTGGTTCGAGCCGCTCCCGGCGTTGAAGAACGAGAACATGCCGGCGATGAGCAGCGACGACTTGTGGTGCGAGACGGTGTAGGGACCCGCGAAGATCGAGGCCGCCTCGCCGTTCTCGCAGTGCGAGTTGGCGAAGAAGAGCGACTCGGCCGCCGTGAAGGCCTTGTCCAGCCGGCAGCTCTCGCCCACGAAACAGCGTTCGACGATCGAGCCGTTGTCGATGCGCGCCTTCTCGGCGGCGATGAAGTCGTAGGCCTTGACGTCCACGCCGACGCGGCAGCCGTCGCAGAGCGTGCCGTTGCAGAGCATCGAGGCGCCGTCGATCCGGCAGTCGTCGCCGATGCGGACCTCGCGGATGAAGCGCGCCCCGACGATCCGGCAGCCGCGTCCCACCTCGCCCAGCTCCGAGGAGCGCTCCTCGGCGTAGGTGCGGATCATCGCCTCCAGCGCCGCGATGGTCTGCGGGCGGTGGCGGTAGATGGCCAGCACGTAGGCGACCTGTGCCGACAGACGGTCGAAGACGGGGACCGTGCGGCCGCCGCATTCGTTCATCGCGGCCACCGCCGTGCCGTTGCCGAAGGCCGAACGCGAGCGGCATTCGAGCGCCGTGACGCCCTCGACGGACGAACCCTCGCCGATGCGGTAGTTCCTGACGCGCGAACGGACGATGCGGGCTCCCGGGTCGAGGACGACGCGTCCCTCCAGCCGGCTTTGCAGAATCCCGGACGGCGAGAACGTCTCCGGAACCTCCACCGCGTCCCAGTTCTCGGCCGAGTTGCCGAGGCGTTCGAGTGCGGAGATTTCGTCGGGGGTCAGTTTGCGGTGCGTCGTCATCGTTCGGGAAAGGTTATGCAGATGCAAATATAACGATTTGCGGTTAAATCGCAAACTCGCGGCCTGTGCGGTCGATCTCCAGCCGGCGGCCGTCGCGCACGATCCGCGCCCGCCCGCCGCGGAAGGGTTTCGCGGCCTCGCATCCGGGGCAACTGAGGCGTATGCGGCCTTCGGGGTCGATGTAGTGCCACGTGCGGCCGAGGCAGACGGCGGCCAGCCCCTCGGAGAAGTCGAAGCCGTTGTCGTAGAGCGGCGGGACGACGACCCGTTCCGCCGTGCGGTAGCCCCACAGGCCGTTTGCGGCGAAAAGCTCCGGTACGGGGCGCGTCTCCGGAGGGGGTTGTCCCGCGGTCCGTCCCGTCCCCGTTTCGGTGGTCTCCGGCGGTTCGTGCCGGACGGCGGCGAGCAGTTCGCCCAGACCGAAGAGCCGCAGCGAAGGGGAGGCGAGCAGGCGGGCGATCCGGTATTCGGCCGCCATGCCGTGCCGTTCGAACAGCGCCAGCGCCTCGCGGTAGGGTGCTTCGTCCGGAATCCGCCGCGGGGTAAGAGCAGCCCGTCCGCCGTGCCGTAACGGTCGTGTAGCGTCGGATCGACGCGGAGCGCGTGCAGCGCCGTGGAGATCAGCGCGGCCGGATAGTCGTCCAGCGACTGCGGCCGCCGTGCGGGCGGATGCTGGTAGGCCGCCGTGCCCAGCTCGGGACTCTGCTCCCCGGCGAAGGCTGGGGGTGGAAGGCAGCCCGTCGAAGCGATCGGGTGCAGCGCTCCTGCGGGATCGACGATGAGGTTCGAGGGTTTCAGCGCACCGTGGGCCGTCCGAGATCAGGCCGACCATCGTCGGCGGCCAGGCGTGTCGAATGCCGCGGAGAGCCCGGCCAGGCGCATTCGGCCGCCGTGCCCGGCGGGGCTCGGACCCGGCGAATCGGGAGGTCTCGCCCTCGATCCATTCGTCCAGCACGACATCGACCCATTCTCCCGAAGCCGCCGGACCGACCGACCGAGTCGTAGAGGAAGAGGTCCCGTGGGCCCAGTCCGTTTACCGTAGATCTCCCGCAGGTGGCGCATCGGGCGCCGGGAAGCACCGCAGCGACCGGATGCGGCCGGCGTGCGGATGCGGAAGACGGCGGCGGAGTTCCCCCGTACCGCGTATTCGGGGCGTCCCGCAGCGTCGCGGCACACCTCCGCCTCGCCCAGCGTGCGGGCCAGCCCGCGCAGGTCGGAGAGGGTGAAAAGATATTGTCGCAGCGTGTGCATGGGGCGGCTTCCGACGCAGACGCGGGACCTTCCGGAAAGGAAAGGCCCCGCGCCTGCCTGTTCCGGACCCGGCGGGTCCGGTCTGCGTTCCGTTCGGATCAGTGGCAGTCGCAGTGGTTGTGGTCGTGGCCTTCGCAGCATCCGTCGCCGCATCCGCCGTCGCCGCACGAACCGCACGAGCAGCGGCCCTGCAGGTCTTCGGGCGTGACGTCGCGCACCGAGACCACCTCCACGTCGAAGTTGAGCGTCTTGCCCGCCATCGGGTGGTTGAAGTCCATCTTCACGGTCTCGTCGCCGACCTCCTTGACGATGCCCGTCATGCGGTTGCCCTGCGAGTCGCTCATCGGGACCTGCGACCCGACGAAGAGGATGTCCTCGGCGAGTTTGCCGTCCACCATGAAGAGGTTCTTCGGCAGATCGACCACCGCCTCGGCGATCAGCTCGCCGTAGCCGTCCTTCGGAGAGAGCGTGAACGAGACCTTCTCGCCGGGCTCCCTGCCCTCGATGGCCTCCTCGAATTTGGGAAGCAGCATGCCTGTCCCGAAGATGAATTCGAGCGGCTGTCCCGGGCGCGACTGGTCTGCGATTTGTCCGTCGACGGTGAGCTTGTAGTCCACACCGACCATTTTGTTCTTTTCTGCTTTCATGTCGTCTTGTACTGTTTCGGTTGTTTCCCTTTTCGGGGTCTGCTTCCGCCGGGCCGTCGCCGCGCGTGCGCCCGGACCCGGCCGGAATCGGACAAAGGTAAGCACTTCGGGGCGAGTTGCCAAATAATGGGCGGATTTTATCGCTCTCCGTCGGAAAAACGGGCGGCGGGGAGCGCAATGGCTTCCCCGCCGCCGCGGCAGGATCGTCGCGGGTCCGGACCCGCGACGATCAGTCGCAGTTGCGGCAGCAGAGGTTGCGGTCGCCGTAGCCGTTGTCGATCTTGGTTACGTAGGGGAAGAACTTGGCTTCGCGCACCCATGCGAGCGGGAATGCCGCCTCGGCGCGGGTGTAGGGATGCGTCCATTCGCCGGCGATCTCGACGGCGGTGTGCGGCGCGTTGGCGACCACGTTGTCGGCCTGCCCCGCGGCAGCTTCGCATTCGCGCTTGATGCTCACCAGCGCTTCGATGAAGCGATCCATCTCGGCCTTGGGTTCCGATTCGGTCGGCTCGACCATCAGCGTCTCATGCACGGGGAACGAGAGCGTCGGGGCATGGAATCCGTAGTCCATCAGCCGGTGGGCGATGTCGCCGCAGTCGATGTTGTAGTCCTTCTTGAAGGTGGTCAGGTCGAGGATCATCTCGTGACCCACGCGGCCGGTCTCGCCCGAATAGTAGGTCCTGAATTCCGGTGCGAGCGCGGCGGACATGTAGTTGGCATTGACGATCGCCATTTCCGTAGCGCGGCGCAGTCCGTTTCCACCCAGCATCTTGATATAACCGTAGGTTATGGGCAGCAGCATTGCGGAGCCCCAAGGAGCCGATGCCACGGCGGTGATGCCTTCGTCGCCGCCCGTCGGCATAACCGAATGCGAGGGGAGGAAGGCTTTGAGGTGCTCGGCGACGCAGATCGGACCTACGCCCGGGCCGCCGCCGCCGTGGGGCATGGCGAAGGTCTTGTGCAGGTTGAGGTGGCAGACGTCGGCGCCGATGTAGCCGGGATTGGTCAGGCCCACCTGCGCGTTCATGTTGGCGCCGTCCATGTAGACCTGCCCGCCTGCGTCGTGCACGGCGTCCACGATTTCGCGGATGCGGCTTTCGAACACCCCGTGCGTCGAGGGATAGGTCACCATCAGCCCGCACAGACTCCGAACTGTACTCCTTGGCCTTGGCTTGAGGTCTTCGACGTCGATGTTGCCCTTGTCGTCACAGGCTACGGTGACGATCTTCATGCCGGCCATGGCGGCCGACGCGGGGTTGGTGCCGTGGGCCGACGCCGGGATCAGCACGACGTTGCGGTAGCCCTGTCCGCGGCTCTGGTGGTAGGCGCGGATCACCATCAGCCCGGTGTATTCGCCCGCAGCGCCCGAATTGGGTTGCAGGGACGAGGCCGCGAAGCCCGTGATCGTCGCCAGATCGTTTTCCAACTCCTTGATTAACTGCATGTAACCTTCGGCCTGATCCGCCGGGGCGAAGGGGTGCATCATCTGGAAGCCCGCCAGCGAGAGCGGGCTGCATGAGCGCCGCGGCGTTGAGCTTCATGGTGCACGAACCTAAAGAGATCATCGAATTGGCGAGCGAGATGTCCCTCAATTCGAGCTGTTTGATGTAGCGCATCAGGTCGCTTTCCGAGCGGTAGGTGTTGAAGACCGGTTCGGTCAGGTAGGCCGAACGGCGGCGCAGAGCGGCCGGCACGCGGCTTTCGGTGACGGGCTTTACGGCCTTGGCTTTCTTGCCTTTGGCGGTGGCGAAGATGCGTATTACCTCGGCGACCTCTTCGGGAGTGGTGACTTCGTCGAACGACATGCGCACGGAGCCTTCGGTGGGTAGAAGAAGTTGATGCCGTTTTCGAGTGCCAGCGACTGTACGACGGCGGCTTCGGCGAGACTTCGAGCGTGTCGAAATAGTCTGCGGCGGCGAGTTTGTAGTCCATCGCTTGGAGTGCGTCGGCGACCGTTGCGGCGGCCAGATGGGCCGTGTCGGCAGGCGCGTTTCAGCCCCTCGGGGCCGTTGTAGACGCAGTAGAAGCCTGCCATCGAGGCCATCAGCGCCGAGGCGGTGCAGATGTTCGACGTGGCGCGCTCGCGCTTGATATGCTGTTCGCGCATCTGGAGCGCCATGCGCAGCGCCCGGTTGCCGAGGCGGTCGACCGAGACGCCGATGATGCGGCCGGGCATGTTGCGCTTGAAGGCCTCGCGCGTGGCCATGTAGCCTGCGCTCGGAGCCGCCGAGCCCCATCGGGGTGCCCAGACGTTGGGTCGAGCCGACGGCGATGTCGGCGCCCCACTCGCCGGGGGATTTGAGAAGCGCCAGCGAAAGCAGGTCGGCGGCAGCCGTGACCAGCACGCCCTTGGCATGTGCTGCGGCCGTGAAGTCCGTATAGTCGCGCACGGCGCCGTTGGCGGCCGGGTACTGGACGATGGCGCCGAACTCCTTGCCCGTGAAGCTGTATTCGTCGTATTCGTCGACGATCAGTTCGATGCCGAAGGGTTCGCTGCGGGTGAGCAGCACGTCGAGCGTCTGCGGGAAGATGTTGCGGTCGACGAAGAGCTGGTTGCGACCTTCCTTGACCGCTTCGCGCGAGCGCAGGAGAACATCATCAGCATGGCTTCGGCGGTGGCCGTAGCCTCGTCCAGGAGCGAGCAGTTGCCGATCTCCATGCCCGTGAGCGAGATCACGGCGGTCTGGAAGTTCAGCAGCGCTTCGAGACGGCCCTGCGAGATCTCGGCCTGATAGGGCGTGTAGGAGGTGTACCAGGCGGGATTCTCGAAGACGTTGCGCACGATGGCGGCGGGAACCGCACAGGGGTAGTAGCCCATGCCGATGAACGATCTGAGGCAACGGTTGCGGTCGGCCAAAGCGAGCGGATGTGGCCTGCGAATTCGTACTCGCTCATGCCCTTCGGCCGGCAGTCGCGCTTCTTGAGCCGGATGGAGTGGGGAATGACCTGCGAGATCAGCTCGTCGACCGACTTGCGCCGATCGTTTCGAGCATGGCTTTGAGCTCTTTTCGTTGCTGACGCCGATGTGGCGTTCGGAAAACTTTGTCGAACATAGTTAGTTGTATGAAGTTATGGGGACTTGGCGCCGCAGTGCGGCGGAATTATCGTTTCTATTTTTACGAAGGTCCGGAACCGCCTGCCGGTCGTTATTTTTGCCGCATGGTTTGCGTCCTGCCGGGCGGTGTCCCGGCACCGGGGCGTGCGGACGATTCTCAATATTGAAAACTGCTGCCGCCGATGAATTCGCGCAGGATCGAGGTGGGCGGAATCTCGTCGGGCGGGATGGGGGTGAAGTTTCAGGAACTTCAGCATGCGGCGCGCTTCGTCGTACTCGGGTACCGTGTCGGGCACTTCGCGGAGGATTTTCTCGGCATAAGGGGCGCAACACCGAGATCTCGTAGAAGAGCGACGAGTTGAGCATGACGTCGGCGTTTTCCTGATAGGGGAAGATGTGCTTCTCCTCGCCGCGGCGGACGGAGCCCCAGCGCGAAAGCGTCGCCACGCATCGGCGCCGCTGTTGGTATAGTCGCGCGTGAGGCGGCGCAGCAGGCGATTGTCGGTCGTGGCGATGCGCGAGAGGTTGTCCATCGCCACCGACGTGAAGCAGGAGATGTAGATGCGGAATTTCTGCGCTTCGGGAACACTCGGGGTGAGGCGCGGGTTGAGTCCGTGGATGCCCTCGACGATCAGGATCGAACGTTCGTCGAGCGTCAGCGGGTTGTTGTGCTGCGTGCGGCGTCCCGTGATGAAGTTGTAGCGCGGGATGTCGACGCTCTCGCCGCGCATCAGGCGGCGAAGGTGGTCGTTGAACAGTTCGAGGTCGATGGCTTCGAGCGCTTCGTAGTCATAATCGCCGTCGGCGTCCTTCGGGGTCTTTTCGCGGTCGACGAAGTAGTCGTCGAGCGAGATCAGCACCGGTTGCAGCCCCAGTACGCCCAGCTGGATGCCCAGCCGCTTGGCCGAGGTGGTCTTGCCGCTCGACGAGGGACCCGAGATAAGCACCATGCGTACGCCGCGCGAGAGGTTGGCGTCGTAGATCGTGTCGGCGACCCATGCGAACTTGCGTTCGTGGAACGCTTCGGCCAGTTTGATCATGCCGCCCGCGTCGCCCGCGAGCACCTTGGAGTTGACGGCGCCCACGGTGGGCACGCCCATGATCCGCACCCAGGACTGGTACTCCTGAAAGAATGCCGAACATCTTCTCCTGCTCGACGTTCTTGTTGAGCACGCCGGGCGCGTGCGCAGGGGCAGGGCCAGGTAGAACCCGTTGTAGTAGGGTTCGATGCAGAAGCGGTCGATGTACCCTGTCGAGGGCGGCCAGCGCGCCGTAGAAGTAGCCGTCGGTGCCGCCAGCGTATACAGGTCGCTGTAGAGCCGCGGACGGGTGTCCAGCAGCGCCGTCTTGTCGTCGAGGCCCTGTTCCGCATAGCGGGCGCGGACTTCGCTCGTGAGGATCTTCATGCGGCTGATCGGCAGGTCTTGCGCCACCAGGTCGCGCATGCGCCCTTCGAGTGCCTCGGCCAGCCCGGGCGTGAATTCGTCGAGCCCTCGATCTCGCAGTAGAAGCCGCTCTGGCCCATCGAGTGGCGGATATGGAGCGTATGTCCCGGAAAGAGCGTGCGTGCGGCTTCTGGAGGATGAACCACGAGGTGCGCTGGTAGACGCGGATGCCCGCGAAGTCGGTGATGTCCACGAAGCGGACGGTCACCGGGGTATATATTTTGTAGTACAGCTCCTTGATGCGGTTGTTGACGAACGCCGCAAGGAACGGGTAGGGCCCCGGCGCGACCCTGTGCGACGTCGGAGAGCGGGGTGCCCATCGGCACCTCGGACCGTGACCGCCGAGGTTGTCGCATATGATTTCGATGATATCTGCCATAAGATTTTTCTGGAATGAAGTGTAAAGATATGAATTATTTATAACTTTGACAAACTCAAAAACGATATTATGGAAAGAATACTCCGCACGGTTCTGATCGCGGCGGCGCTCGCCGCGGCCTGCGCACCCCGCGAAAGGACGCTCGTGTTGCTGTCGACGAACGACATGCATGCAAAGATACGGAACTTCCCGCGGCTGGCGTCGGCCGTCGAGGCGTGCCGCGACACGGCGCCAACTCGTGGTGCTGGTCGATGCCGGCGACCGCTGGACGGGGAATGCCTACGTAGACATGGCGCCGACGCCGGGTATGCCGATGATCGCGCTGATGAACGAACTGGGGTATGACGTGGCGACGCTGGGCAACCATGAATTCGACCACGGGCAGGCCTTCCTGGGCCGGATGATAGACAGCATGGACTTCGAGGTGGTGTGCGCCAATGTAGTGAGCGACACTTGCACCTTTCCTCAGTTGCCGCCTACACGATGCTCGACCGAGGGCGGGATTCCGGATCGGATTTGTCGGCGTGGTGACCAACTACGAGGGCCCGGAGCATCCGGCGGGCAATGCGTCGAGCTTCGCGGGGCTGAGTTTCCCGATCCGCAGCGATGGCCCTGAAATACGCCGCGGAGCTGCGGCCCGAGTGCGACGTGCTGGTACTCGTGTCGCACATGGGCGACGACCGCGATGCGGAACTGCTCGCCAAGGGGCAGTCTTCGCAGTACGACGTGGTGATCGGCGGGCACACGCACGAGGAGGTCGATACGCTCATCGGCGGCACGCTGCTGACGCAGACGGGCAAAGACCTGCGGAACATCGGCGTCACGACGTACGGATGAAGGGCATAAGGTCGCCGGCGTGGATTACCGGCTCGTGCCGCTGGCCGATTACGAGCCTGATCCGGTTTTCCAGAAGCAGGTGGACGCCTGTTACGCCAATCCGGAGCTGAACAGACCGATGGGCGAGTTCGGGAACGCCGCGACAAGTGGGGACTTGCCAACTGGATGGCTGCGGCGGTAGCCGACGAGGCCGATGCCGAGATCGGATTCTACCACATCGGCGGGCGTGCGTCTCGACTCGATCCCCGCGGGCGGGGTGAGCGCGGCGAAGGTATACGGGCTGGAGCCGTTCGGGACGCTGGTGGCCCGGATGGAGATGACGCCCGCGGATATGCGTCGCATGATCGTGTCGAAGTACAACGACCCGGTGAACGTCAAGGAGGCGCACCGTATCGACCTGATTTCGACAACGCCCTATGTGATCGTTACCGATCAGGCGGACAATGCGCTCGACGTGGAGTTCCCGAAGCTGCGCGAAGGGAAGTACAAGGTCGCCGTCAGCGATACATCTACAAGAATTACAAGGATATGGAATATACCGGCGGGGAAATCACCGTCGAGAAGGTGGCCGACATCCTGCTCGAAGAGCTCAGGGACGACAGCCCGCTGAAGATCGACAACACCCCGGCCTGCGCGGCACGGAACAGTGGTTTGTGACCGGGGCCTGCGAAAAAGCATTTGGCGCCGCTGCGCGACCGGTCGGCCGGAAAGCCTCCGGGCGTCGTCCGCGGAACGCAAATAACCGCCTGATTTTTTGCAGATTCGCAAAAAACCGTTACCTTTGTAGCCCTCACGTATGCGCGTAAGGCGCGCTGTGGGGCTATGGGTTTCATTATTAATCATTTAACGAGCGATTGTATCGCACAAAGAATTTCCATTATGGAAGAAACGAAAAATGTAGTCACGAACGAGAATTTCGACTGGAACGCGTATGAAAACGATCTGGGCGTCTATGACGCAGCCCAAGGAGGAGATTGCAAGCGCTTACGACAAGACGCTTTCGAACGTCAATGTCGGCGAAGTCGTGGAAGGTACCGTAACGGGCATAACCAAGCGTGAGGTTCTTGTGAACATCGGCTACAAGAGCGAGGGTGTCATCCCCGTTTCCGAGTTCCGCTACAACCCCGATCTGGCGGTGGCGATAAGATCGAAGTGTATGTCGAGTCGGCCGAGGACAAGAACGGCCAGCTGGCCCTTTCGCACAAGAAGGCACGTCAGCTCAAGTCGTGGGATCGTGTGAACGAGGCCCTCGAAAAGGACGAAATCATCAAGGGTTACATCAAGTGCCGCACCAAGGGCGGTATGATCGTAGACGTATTCGGCATCGAGGCGTTCCTGCCCGGTTCGCAGATCGAC